>Ga0207668_10000042_pt1 | contig 103877 bp, 106 predicted proteins | sample KBSS43metaG_FD_184323 | JGI IMG/M metagenome (GOLD analysis project Ga0207668, IMG submission 184323) | Switchgrass rhizosphere microbial communities from Kellogg Biological Station, Michigan, USA - KBS S4-3 metaG (SPAdes) (version 2) | ecosystem: Host-associated > Plants > Roots >...
CGCCGCCGAAGCCACTCGGCGATCTCCCCGGACAGCGTCCGCGGCTTGTAGCCCCCCACCTGCGCCGGAGCCGCAGATCCCGTCTCACGCTCCCGACGCATCCACTTCGACACGCACGAGGCACTGATCTTCAGGGCCGCAGCGATCTCCCGGTGGGTCTCGCCGGCCGCCTTCCGCGCCAGCGCCCGCTCGCGCAGGTCCATCGAATACGGAGCCGTCATTGGTGCTGACCTCCCGCCCAGCACCAATGAATCAGCCCAACACTGATTTGAGAATCCCGATTCCGTCCGATCGGGTCACGCTCTAGTGTAGCTGCGAGCGTCCGGTAGGCTTAGGCCGAAAGTTTAGCTCATAAAGCTCCGCACGACTTCCAGCACCGCCTCGCCATAGCGGGCGAGCTTGCCTTCGCCGACGCCAGAAATGCGCTCCAGCGCCGCGCGCGAGGCGGGACGCGCCCCCGCGATCTCGGTCAACGTCCGGTCGTGGAAGATGACATAGGGCGGCACGCCCTGGGCCTTGGCGGCGCGGCCGCGCCAGGACCTCAGCGCCTCGAACAGCGGCTGGTCGGCCGGCGAGAGCGCCGCGGCCGCTTCGCCGGTCCGGCGCACGCGTTTCTGGCGGGCGGGGCCGGGGGCGTCGGCCCGGACCAAGACGCGCCGCTCGCCGCGGTAGACGGCGCGCACGCCCTCGGCGTCGCCCAGCCCGATCAGCGGGCGGCCATCGTTCGGATCCTCGCGCAATAGCCCCTCGAACAGCAGCTGTTCGACCAGGTCGCGCCAGGCGACGGCGGAGAGATCCTGTCCGACCCCGAAGGTGGACATGGCCGCCTCGTGATCGGTCACGTCCTTCGTTTTGCCGAGCAGATGGTCGATGAGCCGCCCGCGGCCGAATCGCCCGCCGGTTCGTTGGGCGGCGGACAGCGCCTTCTGGGCCGCTTCCGTGGCGTCCTTGGCGCTGGGCGGGCTCACGCACAGATCGCATTGGCCGCACGGCTCCACGTCGCCCTCGCCGAAATAGCGGCGCACCGCCGCGGCGCGGCAGCTCGTCCCGTCCAGCAGGGCGTAGAGCTGGCGCACCTTGCGGGCCTGGACCTGCTTGACGGCCTCGTCCACGTCCCGGCCGGACAGGCGTCGCAGCGCCCAGGCGAGGTCGGCGGAGCCGTAGAGGGTGATCCCCTCCGCCGGGAGGCCGTCGCGGCCGGCGCGGCCGATCTCCTGCCAGTAGGCTTCGATCGAGGCGGGCGGATCGGCGTGGATCACGAACCGGACGTCGGGCTTGTCGACGCCCATGCCGAACGCGATCGTCCCCACCATCACCGCGGCGTCCGCTTCCAGGAACTGGGTGAGCCGCGCCGCGCGCAACCCCCGCTCAAGCCCCGCATGGTAGGCGAGCGCCGGGACGCCGGCCTCGCGCAGCGCCTCGGCGATGCGCTCGGTCCCGTCGCGGGAGCCGGCGTAGACCACGCCCGATCGCCCGGGCCGCGCGACGACCAGCTCCACCACCGTCTTCTGCGCCGAGCCGCGCTTGCGTTGAGCGGAGAGGATCAGTTCGGGGCGGGCGAAGCTGGCCACGAACTCGCGGCAGCCTTCCAGCCGCAACTCCTGGCGGATGTCCTCGCGGGTGCGGTTGTCGGCGGTGGCGGTGACCGCCAGGCGCGGGACATTGGGGAACAGCTCGGCCAGCCGGCCCAGCATGCGGTACTCGGGACGGAAGTCGTGGCCCCACTGGCTGACGCAGTGCGCCTCGTCGATGGCGATCAGCGCCAGCGGCGTGCGCGACAGCCGCTCCAGCATCCAGGGCTGCATCAGCCCTTCGGGAGAGACGTAGAGCAGGTCAAGTTCGCCGGCGTCGACGCGGCGCCAGGTCTCGGCGCGCTCGGACGGCTCGATGTTGGAGTCCAATCGCGCGGCGGCGACGCCGAGCTGCTGCAGGCCGGCCACCTGATCGGTCATCAGGGCGATCAGCGGCGAGACCACCAGACCAAGCCCGGGCCGCAGCATCGCCGGGATCTGGTAGCAGACGCTCTTGCCGCCGCCGGTCGGCAGGACCGCGAGCGCGCTGCGCCCGGCCAGGATTTCGGCGATGACCTCGGCTTGGCGTCCGCGAAATTCGGCATGGCCGAACGTGCGCCGCAGCACCTCGCGGGCTGGCTCCAGCGGGTCTGCATCTGGTTCGGCGAGCATCGCGCGCATCGGCGTCATATGCCCCTGAGTCGGCGGAATGGCGATGCGGCGAGACGTGGCGCGACGCTTGCAGGAACGCGCCCGAGAGCCGATTTCCTTCTCACTTCTGAGGCTTGGCCCTCGGAACCTGGAAGGAATTCAGAACATTAGGCCACTTAACATTCAGCCGGCAGAAGGCCTTGGAGGAGATGGGCGAGGACGGATTTGACGGGCCGAGGTTGCCGCTGAGGACGTTTCTGGCGGCGCTGGCCGCCGGCGCAATCGCACTGGGTCTGGCGTTGCCCATTCCGCACAAGAGCGAGGCCGAGCCGCGGTCGCAGTTCACGACGCTGGAGCTCGGCGCCGGCTGAATGGCCGTCGAGGCTGTAGAGAGCTTTCAAATCCCGGTGGAATCCGTAAGGGTCGCGCAAAGGGCGCTACTCGAGGAAAGGTCCGATCATGGACGCCACGCCGGACAAGGTCTACGACGCCGCACGCTACAAGCGGGCCGGTCGAGGCAAGATCTACGACTCCATCATCGACACCATCGGCGATACGCCGCTCGTCCGGCTTCCGCGACTGACCGCCGCGCTCAAGCCCAAGGCCGAGGTCGTCGCCAAGCTCGAATTCTTCAACCCGATCGCCTCGGTGAAGGACCGCATCGGGGTGGCGATGATCGAGTACCTCGAGGCCAAGGGCGTGCTGAAGCCGGGCGGCGTGATCGTCGAGCCGACCAGCGGCAACACCGGCATCGCGCTGGCCTTTGTCGCCGCGGCGAAGGGATACAAGCTGACCCTGGTGATGCCCGAGAGCATGTCGCTGGAGCGGCGCAAGATGTTGCTGCTGCTCGGCGCGAAGCTTGAGCTGACCCCGCCGGAGCGCGGCATGGCGGGCGCGGTCGCGCGGGCCCGGGAGATTGTCGCCGCGACGCCTGGCGCGGTGATGCCGCAGCAGTTCGACAACGCGGCCAACCCGCTGATCCACCGGGTGTCCACCGCCGAGGAGATCTGGAACGACACCGAGGGCCGCGTGGATGCGGTCATCTCCGGCGTCGGCACCGGCGGCACCATCACCGGCGTCGGCCAAGTGCTCAAGGCCCGCAAGCCCTCGGTGCGGATAATCGCCGTCGAGCCCGAGGCCTCGCCGGTCCTCTCCGGCGGCCAGCCCGGACCGCACAAGATCCAGGGCATCGGCGCGGGGTTCGTGCCGTCTATCCTGGACCGCGGCGTCCTCGATGAGGTCGTCCAGGTCTCCAACGACGACAGTTTCGCCATGGCCCGGCGGGTGGCGCGCGAGGAAGGCATCCCGGTGGGCATCTCCTCCGGGGCCGCCCTGACCGCAGCCTTCGACGTTGCGAGCCGCGACGACATGGCGGGCAAGCTGGTGGTCGCGATCATCCCCAGCTTCGCGGAGCGCTACGTGTCGACGGCCCTGTTCGAGGGGCTGTGATCCACGCCATGCGCCTCTCCCCCCGCGCAAGCGGAAAGGGAGAGGGCGCTTCGTGACCGACGTCTTCGATCCGGCCCAGCGATCCGCCGTCATGCGGCGGGTCAAGGGCCGCGACACCACGCCCGAGATGATCGTGCGGCGCGCGCTGACCGGGCTCGGCGCACGCTACCGGCTACACCGCAAGGACCTGCCGGGTTCGCCCGACGTGGCGATGCCGGGCCGGCGGCTGGCGATCTTCGTCCACGGCTGCTTCTGGCATGGCCACGACTGCGCCCGAGGCGCGCGCGTGCCCAAGCAGAACCGCGACTACTGGCTGGCCAAGGTCGCCCGCAACCGGGCGCGCGACGCCGCCAATCTGCTGGCTCTGCAGGACATGGGCTGGCGCGCCGAAACGCTCTGGGAATGCGAGCTGAAGGACGCAGAGGCGCTCGACCGGCGGCTGCAGGCGATGCTGGGCCATGGTCCTCTCCCGCGCGCGGGGGAGGAGCGGGTTCAAATCGCCCTCAGACGCCGGGCGGCTGCGGCGCGGGCTTGAGCTGGATCTCGTAGGTCCAGGTGGTGGGGTCCTGTGCGTGCAGCCAGTAGAAGGCGTCGGCGATCTTGGCTGGGTCCATGATGGGACCCGGGTAGACGCCGCGGATCCCGGGCGAGTCGATGGCGCCGGCGATGATGACGTTGGCCGTGTGAATGCCGTGCTCGGTGTACTCGTCGGCCAGCACCTGGGCGAGCTGGCGCACCATGACACGCGGATAGTAGAGCGACTCGCCGGTCCGCCGCCGCTTGCCCTGCAGGCAGCTCGGATTGTTCGAGAACAGGATCGTCCCCCGCCGCTTGCGGCGCATCGTCGGCAGCACCTCCTTCACGACCAGGAACGGCCCGCGGACGGCGATGTCGATCGTCGTCTCGAACATGTCGTCCGGGAAGAGTTCGAGCAATTCCTGCTCGGGCGGCAGCTGCCGGCCCTCGAGGTAGCCGGCGTTGTAGACCAGCACCTCGGGGTCGCCCGCCTCGCGTCGGATCTCCTCGAAGGCGGCGGCGATGGAGGCCGGCGAGGCCAGGTCCAGTTCGACGATCATGCCTTCGCCGCCCTGTTCGGCGATAGCCCGGGCGAGCCCCTCGGCGTTCCCCCGCGCCCGTGTGGTCATGACGACGAAGAAGCCTTCCTGCGCGAACTTCTGGGCGATGGCGCCGCCCGCGCCCCAGCGCGCGGCCACCGGCACGTCGGCAGCCGCGGCCGCTTGGGGGCTGCGAGCCAGCTCGGTGTTGGGTCCGCCCTCGCGCCATTTCGACGTCGCGCCGACGATGACGGCGACCTTGCGGCCGTTTGGATTGGCTCTTCCACTCATCTTGTCCTCCCTGCGCCGTCACTCTAAGCGCTGAAGGCGCGAGGTGCAGCTCTGGTGTTCGGCCTAGGCGCATCGGGCCTCACGCAGACGTGCGATCTCCGGCCCACGAATGGGCGGCGCACTTCGATATGGTCCGGCGCCGAATATGCAGCGCAGGTTTCGGCGGCGCCTTCGTCTGTGCCGCTGGAGCACAGTCGTCATGGATCAGCGGATCGCCAAACATCAGTCGCTCGGGCGCGCCACCCTGCTGATCGCCCTGAACGTCGCGACCTGGCTAGGCGTCACGGCGATGGGCTTTGGCCTGATCAGCTGGGCGCAGTCGTCGTTCTCGCCGACCATGGTGCTGACATGGATCCAGAACCTGCTGGGCTGAGGTCGCACGGGTGCGCGCGTCCGAGTGCGACGCGCCGGGGATGTCGTCCAAAACCTGAGATCGTGCTGCACGTTTCATTCGCGTTCACGTCTCCCTGACCTTCGCCTGACGCGGGAACCACCCCGTCTCCGGCTCGTTCGGCGAGCCGGCCCCACGCTGGAGGCGTGAGGCGGAGGAGACGCCATGAACACCACACTCGCCATCCTCATCGCGCTCGCGGCGGTCGTCGTCGTGGTCGGCGCGGTCGTGGTCGCCCAGCGCCGCCGTTCGCAGCAGCTGCGGTCGCATTACGGGGCCGAGTATATCGCCGCGGTCGACGAGCTGGGCGACAAGCGCAAGGCGGAAGCCGAGCTGAAGGCCCGCGAGAAGCGTATCGAGCGCCTCGACATCCGTCCGTTGAGCCTGGAGGAGACCGACCGTTACGCCGCACGTTGGCGGCGCGTGCAGGCCGACTTCGTCGATGATCCCGGCAGGGCGATCGCCGACGCCGACGCCCTGCTGAGCGAGGTGATGCACGCCCGCGGCTATCCGGTCAGCGACTTCGAGCAGCGCGCGGCGGATCTCTCCGTCGACCACCCGCGGATGGTCTCCAACTATCGCATCTCGCATGAGGTGGCGTTGCGCCATGCCCGCGGCGAGGCCGGCACGGAGGACCTGCGCCGGGCGCTGATCCACTACCGCGACCTGTTCGAGGAGCTGGTCGAGCCGCCGGCCGCCGTGCGGCGCCCGGCCGAACCCCGCACTTTCAGAGAGGAGCACCAGGATGAGCGAGCCGCACGAGCACGAGAAGATGAGCGACATGAGCCGAGGGCTGACGACCGAGCAACTCGCCCAGGCGAGCGGCGGGACGACAAGCGAAACGGCCGCGGCGGTGGAGCGCCGCTCGTTTAGCCAGGACGGCGACGGGCGCGACGCCCAGGGCGTGCAGCCGATCTTCCCGGAGCAGGAGGCGGCCGACCTGAGGCGCCATTGGGAGAGCATCCAGGGCGGGTTCGTCGACGAACCGCGCCGGGCGGTGGAAGACGCCGACCATCTGGTGGCCGCCGCCATGAAGCGCCTGGCCGAGATGTTCGCCCAGGAGCGGCAGCACCTGGAATCGCAGTGGGACCGTGGCGACGACGTCTCGACCGAAGACCTGAGGGTGGCGCTGCAGCGCTATCGCGCCTTCTTCGGCCGGCTGTTGTCGGTCTGACGAAAAAGGGCGCGGAGGCTCGCAGCAGCCTCCGCGCCCTCTCATCCCCGAGCGATCAGTGGGCGGCGTCGTTGGCCGCCTCGGTCGCCTTCTTGGCGGCGTCGCCCGCCTTCTCGGCGTGTTCGCCGGCCGCCTGAGCCGCTTCTCCGGCGGAGTCGGCCATGTTGCCGGCCGCGGTGCTGGCGGCGCCCATGGTCGAGTTGCCGACGGCGGCGGCCTCGGTCGACGCCTGATTGGCGGCTTGCGCCGCGGCGGTGGCCTGTTCGTTGGCCTCGTTGGCCGCGTCGGCAGCCTTCTCGGCCGGCTTGCTGCAGGCGGCGAGCGCCAGAACGGATGCGGCCAGCGCCGCGGAAATGGAAAGTTTCATGGTCATCCTCCGATAGGCCCTACACGTCCGCGTGAACGGACCTGGCGAATGCCCAATTCATCGGCAGCTTGTCAGTTCCACCCTCGGGAACCGACCTGAGGCGGAACCTCAGCCTTCCACGTCGAAGGCCTCGACGATCGGACAGGGCCCGTCGTTCGAGCCGCTGCAGGCTTTGGTCAACCGTTGCAAGGCCTTACGCGCCGTTTCCAGCTCCGCGATCTGACCCGCGAGCGCCTCGAGCCGCCGGCCGGCGAGTTCGCGCACCCGGGGCCGGTCGGAGGTGCGGTCCAGCGTCAGCAACTCGCCGATCTCCCCGAGCGTGAAGCCCGCCGTCTGGGCGCGGCGGATGAAACGCAGGCGCTTCAGATGCTCGTCGCTGTAGTGGCGGAAGGCCTGGCCGCTGACGGCCCGGGGCGTCGGCATTAGCTCGCGGCGCTGGTAGTAGCGCACCGTCTCGACGCCCACCCCGGCCGCGCGGGCGAGCCTCGCGATCGTCAGTTCGACCATGCTTGACTCCGTACCATGGTCCGCACCGTACATGGATGGTCATCGACAACTAGAGAGCCAAGGAGGCTTCGATGACGAACCAGGCTGAGATCGAACGGACGGGCTGCGGCTGCGCGTCCTGCGAATGCGCGGAGTGCGCGTGCGAGCCGTGCCGCTGCGGCGAAGGCGGGGCCTGCGCGCCCGCTTGCGGTTGCTGCGACGCCTAAAGAAAAGGGCCCGGCGAAAGCCGGGCCCTCCTCAGCGTGATCGGCGAGGCCCGTGATCAGATGAACACGAAGTAGGTCGCGACCATCGGCCAGTTCGCGTTCCGCCTGTTCGGCCTGGGCCATCACCCCGTCGGGCGCGACATGGGCACAGGCGTGCAGGCGCCCGTCGAGGGCGGCGATCCGATCGAGCAGCGCCGCCGCCGCCGCGGTCGGAGTCGTCTCGCCGCGGCGGTAGGCCTGGCCCAGCCGGCGGATGCTCCAATCTGTGGCTGCGCTCATCCGGTCTCCTCCCTGTCGGCGCCAGATTACAGGCGCCGGCCGGCGTTGCATCCTCCAGCGCGCCGCGCCACGGTCGCGCGTGAAGGGGCGGCGCGGCATGCAAATCCTCGTGGTGTTCTGCCACCCGGCGCAGGACAGCTTTCAGCGGACCATCTTGGAGGCGCTCGAGGCGCGGCTGGCCGCCGACAGCCACGCCGTGCGCGTGCTCGACCTCTATCGCGAGGGCTTCGATCCGGTGCTGGACGCCGACGCCTGGCGCGCCCACCGCCAGGAGCGCGGCGCCGGCAGGACCGACCTGGAGCCGCACATCGCCGCCCTGCGCGAGGCCGAGGGCCTGGTGTTCGTCTATCCGACCTGGTGGTTCGGCCTGCCGGCCATGCTGAAGGGCTGGCTGGACAGGGTGTGGCAGCCGGGCGTCGCCTTCTCGATGCAGGACGGCGTCTTCCAGATCCACCACCTGACCAAGATCACGCGGTTTGCGGCCATCACCACCTACGGCTCCCCGCGCTGGGTGATCGAAGGGCTGGCGGGCGATCCGGCGAGGCGTCAGCTGATGCGTGGATTGAAGCTGCAGTTCGCCCGCGGCGCACGGTCCGCCTGGGCGCCGATCTACGACGTGGACAGCCGCACTCCCGAGGCGCTGGCGCGCGACAGGACCCGGGCTGTGGACCGCGCCACGAGATTGTTCCGCCCCCGCTGACAGCCGAGCGCGGCCGAAGGAACAAATCCCCGCGTCGATCAATTAAGGCAAAGCTCCCCCGGGCTGGCCGGCGAATGGTCGCGTGCGGCTAGGTCTCGGGATTTCGGGGGGAAATCGATGCCGCCGAAGGCGCGCGTGGCGACGTCCGCGGACAGCCGCTTCCTAGCGGAGATGATGTACGAGTCCATGCTGCCTGGCGTAGGCCACGGCGTGTTCGACGCCGCGCTCGCCGGCACGGGCGTGGATCCGATCTCCTTCAACGAAGCGCTGCTGCTGGCCGGGGCCAGCCACTGGGGCCAGATCGAGGACTTCCTCGTGCTGGAGGCGCCGGATGCGCCGCAGGCGGGGGCGGCGGCGGCCTATCTCTCCGATCGCCCGGACCGCCGGCCGTTGACCGGCGAGGGATTCGAGGCGGTTTCCGCGCGGCTTGGCTGGTCGCGCGACGTCTCCCGCAGCTTCTGGCGGACCTATGCGCGCGCCTTCGGCGTGTTCGGCGACGCGCCGCAGCTCGCCCAGCCGGTCCCCTACGTGATCGAGTACATCGCCGTGCCGGTCGCCGTCCGACGTCGCGGCTACGCTCAGGCCTTGCTGGACGCCCACCTGGAGCGCGCGCGGGGGCTGGGCCACCGCCAGGTCGCCATCTCCGCCATGTACGGAAACGAGCCCGCGCTTGCCGCCTATCTGCATTGCGGCTTCCGCGAGCACGCGCGGCTCGGCCCAGAACGCTTCGGCGGCGCCTTTCCCGGCATGATCCGCCTGGTCCGCGAGGTCCCGGCGGACGCCGGCCGGGTCGGCGCCAAATCCCACGCTTCCGCCCTTCCTGGATGACCGCATGACGCTGAGCTACGCCGATCTCTCCCGCTTCATCGAAGACGAACTGGCCGTCGAATCCGAGCTTGCGGAGGACACCCTGCTGTTCTCCAGCGGCCTGATCGACAGCTTCTCGCTGGTCTCGCTGATGAGCTACATCGAGGACGAGGCCGTTGTCCGCATCGCGCCGGCCGACGTCAAGCTCGAGAACTTCGACAGCATTGGGCGGATCCTCGCCTATCTGAACCGCGCGGCTGCGGCCTGAGCGGAGAGGGCGCCGTGGCCGACCGGACCGCATTGCTTCTACAGGCCGCCGAGCGCTTCGGGACGCCCGCCTATGTCTATGACGTCGAGGCGATCGCGGCCCGGGCGAGGACGCTCACGGCGGCCTTCGGTGACCGGCTGGCGCTCAGCTACGCGGTCAAGGCCAACCCTAACGCCGGCCTGCTGGCGCGCATGCTGGCCCACGTGGCCACGCTGGACGTCTCCTCCTACGGCGAGGTGCGGCGTGCGCTGGCGATCGGCTGCCCGCCCGGGCGGCTGACTTTCTCCGGTCCGGCCAAGCGCCCCGCTGAGGTGCGCGGCGCGGTCGCCGACGGGGTCGGCGAGCTGGTGCTGGAATCCTGGACCGAGGCGGAGACGGCGGACCGCGCCGCCGCCGAGGCTGGCCGCAAGCAGCCGGTGCTGGTGCGGATCAATCCCGCGGCCCGGCCGAAGAAGTTCGGAGTCAGCTTCTCGGGCCGCGCCAGCCAGTTCGGCTTCGACGAGGAGGTGGTGGACGAGGTGGTCCGCCGGCTGGCCGCGCTGCGCAATCTCGAGCTCGCCGGCTTCCACATCTTCTCCGGGACCAACAGCCTGGATCCGGCGGCCATCGCCGAGAACTTCGGGATCATGGCCAGGCTGTTCGAGCGGGCGGCGGAGACGGCGGAGCTCAGCCCCCGCAAGCTGGTGTTCGGCTCGGGCTTCGGCGTCCCCTACACCGCGGGTGAACAGCCGCTAGACCTGGAAGCGACCGCCGCCGGGGTCATCCCGATCCTCGACGCGCTGAAGGCGCAGCCGCGCTTTGCGTCGACCGCCCTGGTGCTGGAGCTCGGCCGATGGCTGGTGGGGCCGGCCGGATGGCTGCTGACTTCGGTGGTCGCCGAGAAGCACAGCCGGGGGGTGGAGTTCCGCGCCTGCGACGCCGGCTTCAACAACCATCTCGCGGCCTGCGGGATGATGGGTACGGTGATCCGCCGCAACTGGCGCTTCGCCAACCTGTCCAATCCGGGCGGCGAGCCGCGCGCGGTGACCTTGGTCGGCCCCCTGTGCACCAGCATCGACGTGCTCGCGAGCGACCTGGAGCTGCCGGAGGCGCGGGTGGGCGACGTGCTGGCGGTGGAGAGCTCCGGCGCCTACGGCTTCACCGCCAGCCCCACGCGCTTCATCAGCCATCCCGAGCCGGCCGAGGTGCTGATCGAGAACGACGCCCTCGTCGACGTCAGCGAGAGCTCCGCCGGCCCAGCGGCTAGGGGCTGAGCGCCATGTCGGGGCTGCTCTGGCGCAGGTTCGAGACATTGGCCCAGGCGAGGCCCGAGGCGCCCGCCCTGTTTCAAGGCGATCAAACCGTCACCTTCGGCCGCCTTCACCGACAGGCCCTCGCCCTGGCCGGCGAGCTCGCCCGGCGCGGGCTTACGCCCGGCGACCGCTGCCTGGTCTGGGCGGCGAACTCGCCGCAGATGGCTGAGGCGATCCTGGCCGTCTGGCGGGCCGGCGCGATCATCGCGCTCGTCGGCGACGAGGCGCCGCTGAGCCACTTCGAACATGCCGCGCAGGTGACCCAGCCGGCGCTCGCCGTCGTCGACGAGCCGCTCGCCAACGCCGCCTCGCGCGTGTTCGACGGCCCGGTCCTGGTGCTGGGCGAGCCGGCGCGGGACGACGCAGAGGCGCTGCGCGCGGTGGTGCACGACCACGAGCCGGCGTCGATCTTCTTCACCTCGGGCTCGACGGGCCGGCCCAAGGGCGCGACCCAGAGCCATGCGAACCTGGCGGCGGCCTGCGGCATGGTCGCCGAGCACCTCGGCCTGCGGACGGACGACCGCATTCTCTGCCCTATCCCCTGGTCCTTCGACTATGGCTACGGACAGCTGCTCTCCACCTTGCTGATGGGCGTGCCGCAGGTGCTGCCGGTTGCGCGCAACCCCTTTGCATTGTGCGAGGCGATCGAGGCCCATCGCCCGACCGTGTTCGCCAGCCTGCCCTCGATCCTGGCGCTGCTGATCCGCGGGGTCTCGCCGCTGCGGCAGACCGACTTGAGTTCGATCCGTCTGCTGATGAACACCGGCGGCGCGATCTCGCCGGCCATCTTCGCCGAGGCGTTGGAGCTTTTCGCCCAGGCCGATGTGTCGCTGAACTACGGCATGACCGAAACCTACCGCAGCGCCGGCCTGCCGCCGCATCTCGCGCGCGAGCGGCCGGAGTCGGTCGGCTTCGCCTATCCGGGGGTGGCGCTCTCGGTGGTGCGTGACGACGGCTCGCCATGCGACCCTGGCGAGCTGGGCGAAATCGTCCACCGCGGAACCGGCGCCTTCCTGGGCTACTGGGGAGACGCCAAGGCCACGGCCGGCGTGCTGCGGCCCGATCCCGCCTGGCCCCACGCCGGCGTCGCCGCGCCCAAGGCGGTGTTCTCGGGCGATCTCGGCTGGAGGGACGAGCAGGGCTTCCTCGTGATCAAGGGCCGCCGCGACCGGTTGATCAAGTCGATGGGCGTGCGCGTCAGCCCCGACGAGGTCGAGGCTCTGATCCGTGGCTCCGGCCTGGTGCGCGACGTGGTGGTGGTCGGCCTCCCGCACGAGCTGATGGGCGAGAAGGTGGCGGCCGCCGTCATTCCGCGCGAGGGCGAGCCGGACCCGACGGCCCAACTCAAGCTGTTCGCCCGCCAGGCCATGTCCCCGCACATGCAGCCCAGGGACTACCGCACGCTCGACGCCTTTCCCCTGACGCCGAACGGCAAGACCGACTTCCAGCGGCTGCGCGAGATGTTCGACGAGGCCAGACGCCATGTCCGGGCCTGACGTCACCTCGCCCGGGGCGACCGAAGCCGAACCGGTCCGACTGGCGCGAACCCTGGCGGAACGCGCCGCAGCGCCGCCGACCGCGGCCGGCGAACGCGCTCATGTGAACGCCCTCATCGCTCAGCTGCAGGCGGATCGGCTCGTCTGGGCCCCGGCGCCCCGGGCGGTCGGCGGGCTGGATTGCGCCGTGGGCGACCTGGCGCGCGTCACCTTCCACCTGGCGCGGCTGTCCGGCTCGCTGGGCCTGATCTACGCGATGCACGCCTCGCAGGCGCTCACCCTGCTGCGCCACGGCGGCGAGCCCTTCCTCGAACAGCTGCTCCGACGGCTGATCGACGGCCAGTCGCTGGTGGCGAGCGGCACATCGGAGAAGGGCCTGGGCGGCGACATCTTCACCTCGCTCTGCACGGTGGAGGCTGAGGGCGAGGGGTTCGTGGTGATCAAGGATAGCCCGAACATCTCCTACCTCGACCATGCCAAGGTGGTGCTGATGACCGCTTCGCGGCCCGGTCCCCGAGACCGCAGGACCCAGGTGCTGATCGCGGCCGAGACCGACCGGATGGAGATCGCCCCCGGCCCGGACGCGCAGCTGATGGGCATGCGCGGCATCCTCAACCGGCCCTACAGGCTGACGGCGCGCTTCGGCGAGGCGGCGGTGTTCCGCGACCCCTATCCGGTCATCGCGCGGGCCACCATGACGCCGGCGATCCACATCCTCTGGGCCGCGCTGTGGAGCGGGCTGGCGGCGGCCGCCCTGGGCAAGGCGCAAGCCTTCCTGGCCGAGCGGGCTCCGAAGGAGGCCGGAGCCGTCGAGGTGTTCGCCGCCGAGCTCAGCCGGCTGGTCGACCGCCACTATGTCCTGAACGCCCTGATTAGGGACGCTGTCGCGGCGTTCGACCAGGGCGCCGCGGCCGGCGCCCTGGGGCTCGTCCAGACAGCGCGCGCCAAGCGCCTGAAGACGCAGGCGTCAGGCCTGGCGACCGAGGTCTGCCTGGGCGCGCTCGGGCTGATCGGCATGCCCGGCTATTTCGAGGGCGGCCTCTATAGCCTGGCGGCCATCGTCCAGGATGTGCTGAGCGCGCCGGTGATGATCTCCAACCAGCGGCTGGTCATGGCCAACGCCGCCGTCGAGCGCTTTATCGAAGAGGCGCCGTAAGGGCCGGGAGGCCGGCGCTTATCCCGCCGCCCGGCGCGCGCGCCGCCGGCTCCAGATCGGGGAGGTCCAAGGGCTCCGCGGATGGACGCGCCTTGCCGGCGACGCCCAGGAACTCGAACAGCTCCGCGCAGGCGGCGGCCTGGCTCTCGCGCGAAAACAGCGCGTGGTCGAGGCCGCGGATGAGGGAGACCGACAAGCCTGGCCGACGTGTGAGCCAGCGGCCGCGACGATGGAAGTCGGCGTGCAGGCCACGCGTCGAGACGTCGCCCCTGCCGAACACCAACCGGATCTGCACCCCGCGGCGGCTGGCCTCGGCGACCGCGCGGCGGACGCCGACAGCGGAGGCGTCGGGCCGCATGGCCTTCCACGAAAGGCGCAACGCCTGCTGCATGCCGGCGGTCATTCGCATGAACCTGGCGCGGAGGCTGGCGCCGCCCTGGGCGATCAGCGGCATGTCCTCGGGCCGCAGCGCCGCGCGATGCTCTGTGCTTTCCAGGCGATCGCCGCTTCGCCAGACCAGCCATGCGTTGAAGGCGACGGCCTTGTCGAAACCCGCGCCCGCGAGCACGGCGTGCACTGCATGGTAGCCCCCGGTGCAGACCCCCGCGAGGGTCACCTCCTCGACCCCGTGGGCCCGCAGCACGGCGGCCGCGTCCTTGAAGTCTCCCAGGCGTGAGGTTTCGTAGACATGGCTGCGCCAGCCGGTCTCGGCCTCGCTTTCGCCGACGCCGGCGAAGTCGATGCGCAGCGCGGCGACCCCGCTCGAGGCGAGCGCCCGGCACGCCCGCGCGCCGAAGCTGCCGATACCGGCGCGCGGGTCGCCGCCGGTGTTGCCGAAGATCACACCTTGGCGTGGCGGCCCGAGCCGCGGGAGGCAGACCACGCCCCGCAGGCCAGGGCCGAAGGCCACGGTGGTTTCCGTCCAGTCGTCGGCGGTCAGAGCGGCGGCGGCGAGCGGCGGCGGTGGGCGGCTGGCTTGCGCCGCGCCTTGCAGGATCCAGCCGGCGATCCGATCGAGCGGCCCTTGCGGGAACTCGTTGACGTGGGCGTCCTTGAACAGCTTGTTGAGGCCCGGAAACGGTGCGCGCTCGGCCGCCTGGCCAAAGCGCGCGGACTTCGATCCGGCGACCAGCGCCCGGCCGACGCCGCCGAGGGCGGGAAGGCGCAGGGCTTCCAAGCTGGTCACGGTCGCGCTCGAAAGGTGCAGGCCGTCGACCTCGACGGCGCCGTCCGAATGGATCGCGCCGCCCTTCACCCGCGCCGCAAGGCGCAGTTCGTTAAGCCAGGCGGCGCCGGTTTCGAACGGCGCGATCAGCACCAGTTCGTCCGCGCCGGCGTCCGCCGCGGCGGCGAGAGTCGCCCCCGCGCGCAGCCCCACGACGACGAGCCTGCGCGCTCCGGTGCGCTCGCGGCAGAAGGCGGTGGCCTGGCCCAGGCCCCGAAGCCACGCCTGCCATTGGTCGGCGGCGGGATCGACGTCCACGGAGTCGCCCTCGCCGAGGTGATCGTAGCGCAGCACCTGCAGGCCTTGGTCCGCCAGCTCGCCCGCCCAGCGCCAGAGCGGCCGGTAGGCGCACCGCCCCTCGCGGCCGACCGGCGCGCAGATCACCACCGCCGTATCCAGCAGAAGGCCGCAACCCGGCCGGTGGATCGTCCCGGCGTGACCGGCGAAGGCCACCGGTATCGTCTGCGAAGCGACGCGGTTGCGGTGATCTAAGGTTGAATTTGTGCGCCCAAGCACAGAACGGACCCCCGCCGCGGCTAAGGTGAACAACGTCGTTCGACTTCAGCCGGTTCCGTCTGCAACCGGATTGATTCGCATTTGCAACCTTCGGCTTGGGCGAAGGTCTGAGCCCGCGTGCCCCGGGGTCTTCCCCTCCCGCAAGCGGGAGAGGAAGGCGCGGTCAAGACGGTCAGGCGGCCTTGTCGAACAGCTTGGCCCAGCGGCGCTTCTGGCGGGTTTTCCAGGAGCCGCGGTGCCAGGCGTCGGAGGCGATCAGCGGCACCACCGTGGTGGCTTCGGCGAACACCATCTGTTCCCAGGTGACGTCCACCTTGCCCCAGGAGCAAGCCTCCTGGAGGGTCGAGGACGAGCAGGCGCCGTCGCGCACGTCAGCCACCGTGATCTGGACGGCGTATTTGTGCATGTCGACCTCTTCGCCGAGGATCTCGGCGCAGACGACCGTGTCCTGGGCGAAGTTCTTCGGCACGCCGCCGCCAACCATGAACAGGCCCGTGGTGCCCGCGGCGATCTTGATGTCCGTCAGCTCACGGAAGTCGGCGATGGAGTCGATCGTCAGGTACGGCTGCTTGGCCTTCATCCGTTCGACCTGGTGCTTGACCAGGCCGAAGCCCGCGGAGGAATCGGTGAAGGCCGGGCAGAAGATCGGCACGCCTTCCTCGTAGGCCGTCTGGATCAGCGAGGCCGGCTTCTTCGCGTTGCCGGCCGCCAGCCACTTGCCCATCTCGTGGATGAACTCGCGGCTCGAGTAGGGGCGCGGCTCCAGCGCGTTGGCGATCTCGTAGATCGCGTGGTCGCAGGCCTGCAGCTCTTCCTCGTCGATGTAGGTGTCGTAGATGCGGTCGATGTAGTTGGCGCGCAGGTCGCGGTCGTCGACCACTTCGCCGGGCTTGGCCTGGTAGTGCTTGAAGCCGAGCGCCTCAAAGAAATCCATGTCGATGATCGAGGCGCCGGTCGAGACGATGGCGTCGATCAGGCCGTACTTCACCATGTCGCGGTAGATGTGCATGCAGCCGCCGGCGCTGGTCGAGCCGGCGAGCGTCAGCCAGGTCGAGCAGGCCTCGTCCTCCAGCGCCATCGAGAAGATGTCGGCGGCGCGGGCGGTGTCGCGGCTGGTGAAGCTCATGTTGCGCATGGCGTCGATGACCGGCCGGGCGTCGTACTGGTCGATCGCCACGTGCTCGACGGTGCGGGACAGCAGTTCCGCCTTGCGATTGGACGTCTTGGAAGGAGCGTTCATCCGGAAGTTCCCTTCTGAGGTGATCGCCCGTCCAAACAATCGACGCGGCCGGGACGGAGCGACCGGCCGCGTCGTTTAACGCAGATCGATGACGACTTTTAGCGCCGGCGGCGTTTCTTGCCGGCCGCGCCCTTGGGGCGGGACAGGCGGACGACCTTGCGCTCGTCCTCCTGGTTCTCACGCGGCAGGCGGATGACGCGGCCCGCGAGCCCGTACATCGAGGCCATTGGCGCGTCGTCCACGGCCACCGTCTCGGCCTCGCCGAAACCGTTGAAGCGCGTGTTCATCGCCACGCCATAGGCGCCGAGCATGCCGATCTCGACATAGTCGCCCTCGCGGACGTCCTCCGGCAGCCAGAACGGGCCTGGCATGTGGTCGATCGAGTCGCACGTCGGGCCGTAGAAGCGAAAGGGCCGGAGGCTGGTCTCCACCTGCTCCGCCTCGCCGCTTTCGGCGCGGTAGAGCTTGACCGGAAAAGGCCACTTCATGTGCGCCGCGTCGAACAGGCTGCCGTAGCTGCCGTCGTTCAGATAGAGCGCGTCGCCCTTCTTCAGCTCGACCTTGGTCAGGATCGAGGTCGCTTCCGCCACCAGCGCCCGGCCCGGTTCGCACCACAGTTCGGTGTCGTCGTGGACGGACATTTCGGCGAAGCCGCGATCGATCGAGTCCAGGTAGTCGGTCATGTCCGGCGGGATCATGCCGGGATAGACCGAGGGAAAGCCGCCGCCCACGTCGACGACGTCGACCATGACGCCAGCGCGGACGATGGCGCGGTTCGCCTGGGCCAGAGCCGCCTGGAAGGCGGTCGGGCGCATGCACTGGCTGCCGACGTGGAAGGAGACGCCCATCCGATCCTGCGTCGCGCGGCGCGCGGCGAGCAGGAGGCTCGGCGCCTCGTGCAGCGGCGTGCCGAACTTGCCGGACAGCGGATAGGTCGCGCCTTCGGCCTGCACGCCCAGGCGGACGATGAGGGTCAGGTCGTCGGCGCCGCCGGTCGCGTCGAGGATCTTCGCCAACTCCTCATGGGTGTCGAACGAGAAGGTCCGGACCCCATGGTCGAAGTAGGCGGCCGCGATCGCGGCCCGGCTCTTCACCGGGTGCATGAAGGCCATGCGCGAGTCCGGCGCGTGCTCCGCCACCAGCTCGATTTCGGCCACCGACGCGACATCGAACGAAGCGAGACCGTTCGCCGCCAGGGTCTGGATGACCCAGGGCGAGGGATTGGCCTTCACCGCGTAGAAGACGTCGCCTTTGAAATTGTCCTGGAACCAGCGCGCCGCTACGGCCACCACGCCCGGTCGCACAAGGGCGACAGGACGCTCCGGGGACCGCTCGCGGACCAGGTCCAGGGGCGTATGGTACGTGTGCACCTCACGCAACCCCCAACGGATTGTTGAACCCAGACCGGCGTTAGCAGCGCTTTTGAGGACATCGGGTCCGCCGGAAGACGCGCACATAGGGTCTATTGGGACGGATGTAAAGATTTGATCGCGCGGCGAGGTGTGAGGGGACGTTCAGCTCGGCCCTCGGCCAGCGCTCATCGCGTCTTAGCCGCCTCCAACGCCCGGACCACGATATCGGGCGTCAGGAGCTGCGGCAGGACCACCCCGTCGCCGCCCTTCGCGCCGTAGACCAGGTAGAGCGGCACGCCGGCGCGGCCGTGTCGAGCGAGCTCGGCCTCGATCACCTCGTCCTTCCGCGTCCAGTCGCCTTTCAGATAGACGGCGTTGGCGGCGGCGAAGGCCCGGGCGACCTTCTCGGTGGAGAGCGCGACCCGCTCGTTGACCTGGCAGCTGACGCACCAGGCGGCGGTGAAGTTGACGAACACCGGGCGTCCCTGTGCGCGGGCCGCGGCGAGCCGCTCGGCGCTCCAGGGCTCGTACGGCAGGCGGGCCGAGGCTGCGGGCGGACCGGCGGCGGAGGGCGCGGCGTAGCCGGGCGCCAGCGCAGCTGCTGCGGCGAGCGCCAGGACCGCGGCGACGGCCCCCGCCGTGACGATTCCCGTGCGGCCGGCGGCGCGGGCGCGCTGCCAGCGGCCGAACATCCAGGCGGCGAGCGCCAGCGCGACGGCGGCGGCGAGGATTCTGGCGAGGCCCGGCTGTCCCGTCTGCGCCGCCAGCACCCAGGCGAGCCACGCGGCGGCGCCATACATCGGGAAAGCCATCAGACGGCGGAATGTCTCCATCCAAGGTCCCGGCCGCGGCAGGCGGGCGAGAAGGCCGGGCGCGAAGGCGGCCAGCGTAAAGGGCGCGGCGAAACCCAGGCCGAGCGTGGCGAACACCGCCAGAGCGGCCGGCGCGCTCTGGGTCAGGGCCCAGCCCATCGCCGGCCCCATGAAGGGCGCGGTGCAGGGGGCGGCGACGACCACGGCGAGCGCGCCGGTGAAGAAGGCGCCGGCGATCCCGCGGCGCGAGGCCAGGCCCGCGCCTGCGCCCTGCAACGACTGGCCGATCTCGAACACGCCGGACAGGTTGAGCGCCACCGCCAGCATCAGCATCGCCAGCGCCGCCACCACCGGCGGCGACTGCAGCTGGAAGCCCCAGCCCACCGCCACCCCGCCGGCGCGCACCGCGATCAGCGCCAGGGCGAGGCTAAGGAAGGTGGCGAGCACGCCCGCGAGGAACGCGGCCCCTTGCGCGCGAGCCGCCGGCGTATCGTCGGCGTGGCGGGCGAGCGCGGTCGCCTTCATCGCCAGCACCGGGAAGACGCAAGGCATGAGGTTCAGCGCGATCCCGCCCAGGAAGGCGAACAGGGCCGCGGCCGCGAGCCCCAGGCCCGCGCCGGCCGACGCCTGGGCGTCGCGCGGCGGGCCCAGGCCCGCGGCGGCTGCGGGGAGGGGACCGGGCGCGGCGGCGATCTCATAGGCGCGGCCGTCCACCGACAGCACGCCGGCCATGGCGGCGGGGAGCGTCGCCGCCTGGAGGCCAGCGGCAGGCGTGAGTGTCAGGGTCAGCCCGTCGGGGCCCCGTTCGACGGCCTGCGGCTTGGCGTGGTCGATGAGCGCGCCGTCGAACGGGAAGAAGTAGGCGCCGGCGTCGGCCGCGCCTTTCAGCGGGGCGCCGGTCACGGCCAGCTTCAGCCCGTCGGGCGTGCGCGCGAAGGCGGCCGCCAAGCCTGCAGGCCTGGGTGCGGCCGCCAAGGTGTCGGCGATGCGGCGCCCCCATTTCGGATCCTGCGGCGCAGGCTGGGCGGTGATCGGCAGGTCGAGCGCCAGCGTCGCCGTTTCCGGTACGCAGATCTCCTCGCAGACCAGGAAGTTGGCTACGGCCTTGAGCGTGGCCACGCCGCCCGGCCGCGCGTCCGCCGGCGCGGTGACGGGAACGGGCAGCAGCACCTCGCCCGAATAGCCGTAGTTCATCAGCGGCCCGGTGGGCTGCCGCTGCGGCGCCGGCCAGACGAACTCGCCGGCCTTCCAGCCGGGCGGCAGAGTCCAGGCGATGGTCGTCGGCTCGCCGGAGTCGCCGGCGTTGCGCCAATAGGTGTGCCAGCCTTTGTCGATCTTCTGGCGCAGCGCCACATAGACCGTCTGCCCAGGCGCGATCCCTTGGGTCTGGGGCGCCAGCTCAGCTTCGAGGTGGCCGGTGTCGACCGGCGCGGCCGCGGCGGGCGCGCCGGCGAGCAGCGCCAGGGCTGTGATCAGGGCCGCCAGGACGCGGGGCATACGGTCCTCTTCGATGCTCCGCGCCTATATGGCCTGGGCGCGGGCGGGCCGCCAGACTGGACCTGCCAAGCCGGCGCGTGTCATGAATCGGCGCAGGGGGAGGCTGCGTCCTGCGTTTCAAGGCCGTGTTTCTGGGAAGAAGCGCCCGACTGATCCGCGGCCTGACCCTGGCGGCCGCCGCCGCGCTCGCTCTCGCCGCGTGCGGGGACAAGCCCTCGCTTGTGGGCTCGCGGCCCGACGAGATCAACTTCGCCATCCTCTCGGCCGACGCCCACGCCTCGTCTCCCCCGCTGTGGGAGCCTCTGCTCGCGGACCTATCCGACGCAGTCGGCGTCAAGGTGAAGCCATTCAGGGCGAGCGACGAGGCCTCCATCGTCGAGGCCATGCGCTCGGGCCAGGTGCAGGCGGGCTGGTTCCTGGCGCGCCCGGCGCTCAATGCGGTGGAGCGCGGCGGCGCCGAGGTCTTGGCGCGCACCGTGGACCCGAGCGGCGAGGCCACCTATCGTTCGGTGCTGATCGTCCGCAAAGGCCGAAAGATCGGTCTCGACGACGTGCTCAAGTGCGGCCGCAAGTACAGCTTGGGCGTAGGCGCCGCGGAGTCCATCTCCGGCACGTTGGCGCCGACGACCTATCTGTTCACACCGCGGGGGCTGGAGCCGAGCCGCTGCTTCAAGGCCGTACGCGCCGCCAATCACCAGGCCAATCTGCTCGCGGTCGCCAACGGCGCGGTCGACGTCGCCAGCAACAACACCGTGGGCCTTTCGTTCGCGCGGCACGAGAACCCCGCGTTGGCGGATCGTGTTGAGGTCATCTGGGTTTCACCGCCGCTGCCGGAGTCCTCGATCCTGGTGCGCAAGGACCTCGATCCCTCGCTCAAGGAGAAGATGCGCCAGTTCTTCATCACCTACGGCGCGGGCGACGGCCCGGAGGCCGACCGTCAGCGCGAAGTGCTGAGAAAGCTGGCCTATGGCGGATTTCGTCCGGCGCCGGACACCTATCTCGATCCGGCGCGGGAGATGGCCGCGGGCGAGGCGGTGGCTGAGGCGCGCAAGTCGGGCGACAAGGCGAAGGTTGCGGCGGCCGAGGCGCGCTTCGAGAAGGTGCGGGCCGCCGCCGCCCAGCGCCGCGCCGCCGAGCCCGACATCTGACGCGCCGTCGCGTCGCTTCCATGGCGGTCGCGCACACAAAAACGCCGCCGCGGCGGTGCGCGGCGGCCCGGGAGTTCGCGGGGGATAATCTTAGAAGGTGAACTGGGTGCGCAGCGCCAGGGTGTCGAAGTCCTGGCCCTGGTCGAGGCCCGCCGCGGTCAGGCGATCGACGTCGACGTGCGAGTAGTCGAGCATGAGGCGGATCGACGGGTTCAGGTACCAGTTGAGGCCCACGGTCCAGATGTTCTGCTCGCCGCCGCGGATCCCGCCTGCCGGAGTGGCCGCGCCGCGGACGCCTTCGCGGAAGTTCAGGTTGATGTTGGAGTAGCGGGCCGCCAGTTCCCAGGCGCCCCAGGTGCCGGCCGCCGGATTGAAGTTATAGACCGGCTTGGGCGCGTCGAAGCGGGCTTCGGCCGGGTTGTAGGGCCGCGACTCGCCGGTCAGCACCCAGGCGCCCTGGACGTACCAGCCGTTGAAGTCCGGATCGGCGAGCGCCACCGCGGTCGTGTTGCGGCGGTCGATATTGTACCAGAAGTACTCGCCTTCGAGCATGAAGTTGCGGACGCTGAGGCCGGCTTCCGCGCCGTAGACGGAGACGTGGCGGGCGTCGATCGCGCCGGTGTCGACCAGGCGGGTCGAGTCGATCCGCAGTTCCGGACGGTCACGCAGCTGCACCGGGTAGCGGTTGGCCACCGTGCCCGGGCCGGTCGAGTCGCTCGGGTGGAAGACGTACTGGGCGTTGGCGCCGATGTGGGCCTGGAAGCCAGGCGTGAACGGCGCGAGCGCCACGCGGCCGATCCAGGCCTGTTGTTCGCCGAACGGCTGGGGGGTGAAGCCGCTGGCCGCCGTGTTCAGCGTGCTGACGACGTTGCCGGTCACCGCGGTCGAGAAGAACCACCGGGTCGCAAGGCCCGTGTCGCCCTCGCCGAAGACGCCGTTGCCGGCCACCTGCAGCGCGCTGCGGGAGTCGCCGGCGGCGACGCCGCGGGCGATTTCGGCCGCAGCCGGCCGTTCCAGCAGCGGCATTTGGCTGGTGGACACCGCCGCCGCCAGGCCGATGTTCGGCTCGAAGGCGCCCAGGCGGATGCGGAGGGGCTTCAGCGCGCTGTATTGAATCCAGGCTTCCTGGATGTGGCCGGCGTCCTCGGCGCCCGAGCCGCCGAACTCGTAGATCAGGGCGTAGTCGAAGTTCTTGAACAGCTTGCCGTCGATGCCGAAGCGCGCGCGGCGGAAGTTGGTGCCGTCGTTCAGGTCCCGAGCGGCGCCGGTGATCGTGGCGGGCAGGCGATCCTTCTGCAGGTAGGCGCCGGCGTCGAACATCACGACCGCGCGGATGTTGGCGGTGAAGTTGCCGTCGGCGGTCGAAAACGCAGGCTTGCCGTTCGACAGGCTGGTCTTCACGGCTGAGCCGGTTGGGCTCTTCAGGGTCGCGATGTCCGAAGTCGCGGTGTCCTGGCTGGCCTTCATGTCGGCGAGCTGCTTGCCGAGCGTGTCCAGCTGCTCCTGCTGGGCCTGGGCTTGCGGCTGCTGCTGGGCCTGCGCCTGCTGCTGAGAGGCGAGGGCGGCCTTCAGCGCCTCCACTTCCTCACGCAGCGACTTCACTTCGGCGGAGAGCGCGGAGGTGGACGGGCCGCGGGCGGCCTTGTGCTTCGGCGCGGCGAGCGCGCCGGTGGCGGCGCTCGACATAAGGAGCGCGACAAAGGCGGCGCGCGCAACGCGTGAACGCGTCGTAGAGATGGTCATTGGTCTATCCCCCAATTGTTGGCGGTGACGCGGGCCGGGGGCTTTCAGGCGTTCCCGACCTCGTCGCCCGCGCGGGGTCTAGCTCCGCCGCATGACGGCTGGCCGACACTCCGATGACAGATCGATGACAGGCCCGGCGTCGGGGCGGGCTGCCTGGCGGCGCGAATTCCTCAGCCGCCGGAAGGTGTCACCAAACTGATAATCACGGCGGCTAAGCACGCCGCGAGAGCGACATGGATTGGGGCGCTCTAAACCTTTGGAGAGAACCATGTTGAAGACCTTGCGCGCCGCCGTGGGCGCCGCGCTGATCGTCGGCGCCGCCAGCTCGGCCCACGCTGCGAACATCTCCGGCGCCGGCGCGACCTTCCCTGCGCCCGTCTATGCGAAGTGGGCCGAGTCCTATAAGGGCCAGACCGGCAACTCGCTGAACTACCAGGCGATCGGCTCGGGCGGCGGCATCAAGCAGATCAACGCCAAGACCGTCGACTTTGGCGCGAGCGACAAGCCGCTGAAGCCGGACGACCTTGCCGACGCCGGCCTGGTGCAGTTCCCGACCGTCATCGGCGGGGTCGTGCCGGTGGTGAACCTGCCGGGCTTCAAGTCCGGCCAGATCAAGCTGACTGGCGCGCAGATCGCCGACATCTACCGCGGCGTCATCAAGAAGTGGAACGACCCGCTGCTGGCGAAGACCAATGCGGGCGTGAACCTGCCGAACCTGCCGATCACCGTCGTTCACCGGTCGGACGGTTCGGGCACCAGCTTCCTGTTCACCAGCTATCTGTCGATGAAGGCGCCCCGCTGGGCCGCTCAGGTGGGAGCGAACGACGCCGTGCAATGGCCGACCGGTATCGGTGGCAAGGGCAACGACGGCGTCGCCGCCTTCGTGCGCCAGACCCCCGGCTCGATCGGCTATGTCGAATACGCCTACGCCAAGCAGAACGGCCTGACCTACACCCTGCTGCAAAACAAGGCCGGCAAGTTCGTAAGCCCGGATGACAAGAACTTCGCGGCGGCGGCGGCCGGCGCCAAGTGGGCCTCGGCGCCCGGCTTCTACCTGCTGCTGCTCGACCAGCCCCCTCCGGAGGCTTGGCCGATCACCGGCGCGACCTTCATCCTAATGCACGCCAAGCAGGCCGACGCAGCCAAGGGCCGCGAGGTGCTGAAGTTCTTCGATTGGGCCTACAAGAACGGCGATGCCGCAGCCGCCCAGCTCGACTACGTTCCCCTGCCGGCGACGGTGAAGGACCTAGTCCGCAAGAGCGCCTGGGGCAAGGTGACCGGCCCCGACGGCAAGCCCGTCGCTCGGTAATCGCCATGGCGCGCCCTCCGCTTTCGGGCGGGGGGTGCTCACGGCGACGATGTCGCATAACTGTCGCACACGATCGGTAGAGCGCGCACATGACCGACGCCGCGATTAACCTAGCGCCCAAGAGGCGCGTCCAGCCGCGCGGCGCGCTGGTGGCCAAGTTTTTCGAATGGATCTGCTTCGCGGCCGCGACGGCCCTGCTGGCCACCCTCGGCGGCCTGCTGATCTCCCTGTTCATCGGCGGCTGGCCGGCCTTCTCGAAGTTCGGCTTCGGCTTCTTCACCAGCACCGCCTGGAACCCTGTGACCGACGTCTACGGGGCGGCGGGCCCGATTGTCGGCACGCTGGTGACCTCGGCGATCGCCCTGGCGCTGTCGCTGCCGGTCGCCGGCGGCGTGGCCTTCTTCCTGGTGGAGCTCTGTCCCGCCAAACTTAGGCGGCCGATCGGCACTGCGGTCGAGCTGCTCGCCGGCATCCCCTCGATCGTCTACGGGATGTGGGGCCTGTTCGTCTTCGCGCCGATCTTCGCCAAATACGTCCAGATGCCGCTGATGATGGCGGCCAAGCCCGGCTCGCTGCTGGAGAAGCTGACCACCGGCATTCCCAACGGCTCGGGCATCCTCTCCGCCTCGATCATCCTGGCGATCATGATCCTGCCTTTCATGGCCGCCACGCTTCGCGAGCTGCTGCTCGCCGTGCCTGCGGCCGTGCGCGAGAGCGCCTACGGCCTGGGGGCGACGACCGCCGAGGTGGTCACCACGGTCACCCTGCCCTATGTCCGGGCCGGCGCGATCGGCGCGGTCATGCTGGGGCTCGGGCGCGCGCTCGGCGAGACCATGGCGGTGACCTTCATCATCGGCAACGCGCACGGCTTCCCGAGCTCGCTGTTCGACTCCGGCTCGACCATCGCCTCGACGATCGCGAACGAGTTCACCGAGGCGAGCAGCCCCGAGCACGCCGGCGCCCTGCTGGCGCTGGGCTTCGTCCTGTTCATCATCACCTTCGCCGTGCTGGCGCTCGCGCGCCTCATGCTGCGCAAGCAGGAGATCCGCCTGTGACCGGCGCCGCCAAGACCAGCGAAGCGCGCGTCGTCCGCCGCCGCATCACCAACATCGCCTTCCAGGCCTTCTGCATATTGGTCACCGCCATCGCCCTGATTGCGCTGGCCGCGATCCTCTGGTCGCTGCTGACCCAGGGGATCGGCGGTCTCGATCTGGCCGTTTTCACCCTGTCGACGCCGGCGCCGGGCTCGCCCGGCGGCCTCGCCAACGCCATCGTCGGCTCGATCATGATGTGCGTTCTGGCCATGATCATCGCCGTGGTGATGGGCATCCTCGCCGGCACCTGGCTCGCGGAATACGCCGGCGGAAGCCGTTACGGCAGCGTGGTGCGCTTTATCAACGACGTGCTGCTCTCCGCGCCGTCGATCCTCGTGGGCCTGTTCGTGTACACCCTGCTGGTGGCGCCGTTCCGCGGCTTCTCGGGCCTGGCCGGCGCGGTGGCGCTGGCGCTGATCGCCATTCCGGTGATCACCCGCACGACCGAGGACGTGCTGAGCCTGCAGCCCAAGACGTTGCGGGAGGCTGGGGTGGCGCTGGGCGCTCCCTACTCTTTCGTTATCCGCACCGTGCTGTGGCGTTCGGCCGGCGCCGGCATGATCACCGGCGGCCTGCTGGCCTTCGCCCGGATCAGCGGCGAGACCGCGCCGCTGCTCTTCACCGCCCTCAACAACCAGTTCTTCAGCGTCGACCTGACCAAGCCGACGGCGAACCTGCCCGTTGTCATATTCCAGTACGCGCTCAGCGCTTATGACGATTGGCGTCGCCTGGCCTGGGCCGGAGCGTTATTGATCGCAGCCGCCGTGCTGGGCGTCACCATTCTCGCCCGCGCGGTCGCCAAGGAACCGAGCCGCTCATGAACACCATGAAAGCCGAGAACCTGGACGTCAGCATCGCGCCCATCCCGGCGGACCTGACGAAGATCGCGGTGAAGAACCTCGATTTCTTCTACGACAAGACCAAGACGCTGAAGTCGGTGTCGGTGGCCTTCGCCAGGAACCAGGTGACCGCCCTGATCGGCCCGTCCGGCTGCGGCAAGTCCACCCTGCTGCGCACGCTCAACCGGATGTACGCGCTCTACCCGGGCCAACGCGCCGAGGGCGAGATCCTGATGGACGGCGAAAACCTGCTCTCGCCGCGGATGGACCTGGCCAAGCTGCGGTCGCGGATCGGCATGGTCTTCCAGAAGCCGACGCCGTTCCCGATGTCGGTCTACGACAACGTCGCCTTCGGCGTGCGCCTGTACGAGAACCTGTCGAAGTCGGAGATGGACGAGCGGGTCGAGGAATCCCTGCGCCGGGCGGCGCTGTGGGACGAGGTCAAGGACAAGCTGCACGCCTCGGGGCTCGGCCTCTCCGGCGGCCAGCAGCAGCGCCTGTGCGTCGCGCGCGGCGTCGCCGTGCGCCCGGAAGTGCTGCTGCTCGACGAGCCTACTTCGGCGCTCGACCCGATCTCCAGCGCGCGGCTGGAGGAGACCGTCAGCCAGCTGAAGACCGACCACACCATCGTCATCGTCACCCACAACCTGGGCCAGGCGGCGCGGATCAGCGACTACACGGGCTTCATGTACCTGGGCGAAATGGTCGAGTTCGGCCCGACCGACCAGATCTTCACCCGCCCCGCCACGCCGCGCACCAGCGACTATATCACCGGCCGGTTCGGGTAGGAGCGCCTATTCGCGGCGGCCCTCGGAAGCTTGCGTGCTTGCGGGCGCTCTGGCCTGATGACGCGGTCGGGGCTAGCTGCGAGGAAACGCAATGAAGAGCATGAGCCTGCGCGTGGTCGGGTCGCTTGCCGCGATCGGACTGACCGTGTCTGCATCTCCAGCCTTCGCCCAGGAAGGTGGGCGCCCGCTGAAGGCTTCGCTGACGGGCGCCGCAGAGAAACCGAAGGCCGGGGACCCCGACGGGAAGGGCTCCGCGACCGTGCAGGTCAATCTAGGGCAGAAGCAGATCTGCTATGATGTGCGGGTCAGCGACATCAAGACCGCCACCATGGCGCACATCCACAAGGCGCCTCCGACGGAGGCCGGGCCGGCCGTAGTGACGCTCACCGCGCCGTCCGCCCAGGGCAAGAGCGAGGCCTGTATGCCGGTTGAGCAGGATCTCGCGAAGGACATTCTGCAGAATCCCGGCGCCTATTATGTCAACGTCCACAACGCCGAGTTTCCAGCGGGAGCGGTAAGGGGACAGCTTTCCAAGTAATGGGAAGACGGCGCGTCGCCCACCGATTTCGCATGGCGCTGGGATCGTGGGCGGCGCGTTCAGGCCGCCTCGGGCCGCCTGCGACGCACGCGGGCGAGTCGCCTCAGCCGGCGCCAGAACCGTGTCTTCTCCGGTTCCGGATAGGGCTGCAGGTTGCGCACGAAGTCCTCGGCGCAGGCGCGCCAGGAGAAGCGTTCGGCGAAGGCGCGCACCGCCTTGCGGTCGAGCTTGAGCGCCTCCAGGCAGGCCTCGCGCAAGCCTTCGGTGGCGCTGGCGGCGAGCGCGCCCGCGCCGGAGTTCGGGATGATGTCGATCGGGCCCGGCGCCGGATAGGCCGCCACCGGCGTGCCCGAGGCCATCGCCTCCAGGATCACCAGGCCGAAGGTGTCGGTGAGCGAGGGGAAGACGAAGACATCGGCGCCGTTGAAATGTAGCGACAGATCCTCGCCGGAGCGGGCGCCGCGGAACGCCACCTGCGGATATTTGGCCCGAAGTTCGTCGAGCTGGGGGCCGGGCCCGACCACCACCTTGGTCCCGGGCAGGTCGAGGCCCAGGAAGGCCTCGATGTTCTTCTCCACCGCGACGCGGCCGACATAGAGGAAGATGGGCCGCGGCAGGCCCTCGTAGACGTCGGGGTCGCCATCGCTGCGCGGGCGGAAGGTCTCGGTGTCCACCCCGCGCGACCAGGAGGAAATGTTGCGGAAGCCATGCTGGCTGAGCTCGTCGCGCATGGTTGGCGTCGCCACCATCAGTCGGCCCGACGGCTTGTGGAACCACTTCATGTAGGCGTAGCCCGCCGCGAGCGGCAGCGGCAGCCGGGCAGAGACGTATTCCGGGAAGCGGGTGTGATAGCTGGTCGTGAAGGGCAGCTTCCACTCCACGCAGATCCGCCGCGCGGCGAGGCCGATCGGGCCTTCCGTGGCGATGTGGATGGCTTCCGGCTCGAAGGCCTTGAACCGCTCCTGCACCGGCTCGTAGACGCCGATCGCCACCTTGATCTCGGCGTAGGTCGGCAGGGGGAAGGTCTTGAACTGGTCGGGGCTGATCACCTCGACGGTGTGGCCCATGGCGCGCAACTCCCTCACCACCCGGGTGAGGGTGCGCACCACGCCGTTGACCTGCGGCTCCCAGGCGTCGGTGGCCAGCAGAATGCGCATCGGCCGGTGGGAGTCGCGGACCGCCTTGATGGTTTCGCGGATCCGCGGCATGGGCGCGGGGCGCGGCCGTTCCAGCTGCGTCTGGGCCTGGGTCTGCATCCAGGACCAGAAGGCGCCGAGCAGCGCCTCCTTGGTCGGGAAATAGCGGTAGACCGTGCGTTCGCCGACCACGGCCTCCTTCGCCACGTCGGCGAAGCTGAGGTCGTCCATCTGCCCGGCCTCGAGCCGGCGGGCGACGGCGCGCAGGATCTGCTCGCGGGTTTCCTCGCGCTGTCTGTCGCGCGCGTTGGAATGCGAGCCCGAAGGAGGCGTCATGGCAGCCGCACTGTCAGCAATTCGCGTCGAGTGTCAATTGAGCTCGGCCAATCGAGCCTGGGTCAGGCGGCCAGCGGCTCGGGCGCGGAGCCGGCCGACTTGTGGGCGCGGTCGATCGAGGACCAGGACCGCAGCTTGGCCCATTCCAGGATCTCGAGCCGGCCGTCCATGTGCTCGACGACCGCGGTGCAGCTCTCCACCCAGTCGCCGTCGTTGACGTAGGTGACGCCGCCGATATCACGCATTTCAGCCTTGTGGATGTGGCCGCAGATGACGCCATCGACGCCGCGGCGACGCGCCTCGTCGGCGACCGCCGCCTCGAAGTTCTCGATGAACTGCAGCGCCTTCTTCACCCGGGTCTTCAGATAGGCCGAGAGGCTCCAGTAGCGCAGGCCGAGCCGCCGTCCCGCCCGGTTCAGGACGGTGTTGGCCGCCAGCACCGCGCCGTAGGCCCAGTCGCCCAGCAGGGCCAGCCAGCGGGCGTGCTGCACGACGCCGTCGAACTCGTCGCCGTGAGTCACCAGGAACCGGCGGCCGTCCGCGGTCTCATGGATCGCGTCGCGGGCGACCACCACGCCGCCGAAGTGGACGCCGCAGAAGTCGCGCACCCGCTCGTCGTGGTTGCCCGGCACATAGGTCACAACGACGCCCTTGCGGGCCATGCGCAGGACCTTCTGGACCACGTCGTTGTGCGACTGCGGCCAGAACCAGCCGCTCCTCATCTTCCAGCCATCGACGATGTCGCCGATCAGGTACAGCGAATCACAATCCAGATGTCGGATGAAGTCGAGTAGAAGCTCGGCCTGACATCCGCGCGTGCCGAGATGAATGTCCGAAATGAACACGCTTCTGCAGCGTCGGAGCTGAAGCTCGGTCAAAACGGCTCTCCAGGCGCCTTGATTTCGTCCAGCGCCTAGGCTGATTGCATGTCGGTTTGATGAAATTATCCGATGGTCTGGCGCGATCTGCAGTCGCCCTGCTAGAGGAGCGGCCGACCAAACCTCCCCGGTCTGTTTGATCTTGCTTTCAATGGACGCCAGAACCACAGCGGCGAAGGCGACGCCCAAGTCGCTGCGCACGCGTGCGCGAATTCTCGACGCCGCGATGCACCTTTTCGCCGAGGCCGGCTATCATGCCGCCACCAATGCGGTCATCGCCGACGCCGCCAGACTGACGCGCGGGGCGATGCTCTATCACTTCGCCACGCGCGAAGAACTGGTCGAGGCCGCCGTCGCTCATATCGATCTGCAGCGCGCCAAGCTGTTCGAGCAGGCCGCGTCCGCCGCGCCGGCGCCCGGCGCCGACGCCGCGGAACACGCCATCGACACCTATTGGGCCCTCCTGCACGAGACGCCGTTCGTGGCGTTCGCCGAGCTGGAGGCGGCGGCGCGGACCGATCCGATGCTGCGCGAGCGGCTCGCTGCGGCGCAGAGGGCCTTCGACCATGCGCAGCTCGGCGGCGACCGCTTTGGCGCCCTGGTCCAGGCCGGCGCCGACCCGAGATTCCTGGCCAGCCGGGACCTTGGCCGCTTCCTGCTTGAGGGCCTGGCTCGCGGCGCGATGACCTACGACGTCGATGGTCGGCGCGAGCGGCTGCTGGCGATCGTCAAGCGCGCTGTCCGGATGCTGAACCGCAAGGGCGACGTTCAGGACCTCTGGGACGACGAGGGCGCGGGCCGGTCCTAGGGGGCTCGCCGCCGTCGGATTGCGTCCTCGACGGCGGTCTCACTCAGGAATCGACCGGTCTGTTCATCCCGCCTAGGGCCGCTAAGGTTCGCCGGGAGCGCGTTGCGCAAAGGTCGGCGCCGGTCTTGGGGCCGCGACGGGCTCAAGCTTTTGTAGCTAGCCAGGCCTTGGCGGCGGAGGCCCACGATGGCCGGCGATGCTCCCCTGCTGGGCCTTTCCATCCTCGTGCTCGAGGACGAGTACTACCTGGCGGACGACATGCGCAGGGTGCTCCAGGGCGCGGGCGCCCACGTGATCGGACCGTTTCGGGACCCCGTGGCGGCGATGGCGCAGGTCGAACGGCGGGCGCCGGATTGCGCCGTGATCGACGTCAATCTCGGGGAGGGGATCGATTTCGGCCCGGCGCGCTCCCTGTTCGCGCGCGGCGTCCCGATCGTCATCGTCACCGGCTATGACGCCGAGGTCATCCCGAAGGACCTGGCGAACCCACCCTGCCTGCAGAAGCCGGTTCGTGACCAGAACGTGGTCCGGGCGGTGATGGACGTCTGCCGGCGCTGATCAGAGCCGCGCGCTGAAGGCTTGGCGCTGGGCGGCGGGGGCGGGGTAGGCGCCGAGCGCGTAGCAGGAGTGCCGCGCCAGCGAGGCCAGATCCTTGATCACGACCTGTCTTGGCCGCATCTCGATATAGCGGTCCCGCCGAAGCTGCTGAAGAACGCGGTTCACGTGCACCACGCTCAGGCCGAGGTGATCGGCGAGGTGGGTCTGGGTCAGCGGCAAGGGCATCACCGGGCCGGAGTTGAGGCCGGCGACCTCCAGCCGTTCGAAAAGCTCCACCATCAGATTGCCCGCGCGCTCCAGGGCGGTGAGGCGGCCCAGGCGCACCAGGTGGCGCAGGTCCGAGGCGATCTCCGCGCGCTCCATCCGCCTCCAGCTCTCGATGAGGCTTGGGTCCGTGCGGCCGCCGGCCACGGCGTCGCGCAGAGGCGTGACGTCGGCGAGCACGGCGTCGGTCAAAGCATGGAGTTGAGCGCCTTCGAGCGCCTCCTCGCGAAGGCCGCAGATGTCGTCGGCGATGCGCAGGCGGAGGATCTGGCGCCGACCGTCGAGCAGGACCCGCTGCTCGGCCGCCCAACCGGAAATCACGGCGAAACTGCGTCGGCGCCCGCCGTCCGCCTCGATCGGGTCGCCCGCCGCGTGGCGCCGCAAGCGTCCGGAAACCTCGCCGACGCTCGAGCACGCCTCCAGGGTGAGCGCGCAATGGCGCTCGAGAGCCGTGATGAGATGTGGCGCCGCATCGTCGAAACGTCTCACGAACCCGTCCCTGTCCGTCAGCTACGTTGGACGATGCGCCCGATCGGCCGGTGAAGCCTTTAACAATTGCTGGCGCACCGGCGATTCGTTGTTCTTTCGCGACGGAAACGGCGCCCCCCTGGCGCCTAGGGCTCAGGCGATGGTGCTTTCAAAGCCCGCCTTCAGGGCCGCCTCGTCGAGGTTGCGGCCGATCACGACCATGCGCGAGTAGCGCTTGTCGCCCGGCTTCCACTCGGCCTGCAGGTCCCCCTCGAGGATCATGTGCACGGCCTGGAAGACCAGGCGGCGCTCTTCGCCGGCGACGTCCATGATTCCCTTGGCGCGCAGGATGTCCGGCCCGCGCGTCTGCAGCAGATTGTTCAGCCAGGCGGTGAAGCGGTTGGCGTGGACGGGCTTGTCGCTGGTCAGGGCGACGCCGCGGATGCCGGACTCGGCGACGTGGTCGTGGATATGGCCGTGATGGTCGTCATGATCATGGCCGTGGTGGTCGTGATCATGGTCATGGTCGCAGTGCTCGTCGTGCACGTGCCCGGGTTCGCCGTGCCCCGGGTTGAGGAAGTCCGGCTCCAGGCTGGTGATCCGCTCCAGGTCGAAGGAATGGCGGCCGAGGATGGTCTCGAGCGGCACGTTGGAGCGCTGGGCTCGGTGGATCGGCGCCAGCGGATTGAGCGTGCGGATGGCGGCCTCGACGTCGCGCAACTCGCCCTCGGACACCAGGTCCGTCTTGTTCAGGATGATCTGGTCGGCGAAGGCGATCTGCTCCACCGCCTCCCTGGAGTCCGCCAGCCGCAGCGGCAGGTGCTTGGCGTCGACCACGGCGGTGACGCTGTCCAGCTGGGTCTTGGCCTTGACGTCGTCGTCGACGAAGAAGGTCTGGGCGACCGGGCCGGGGTCGGCGAGGCCGGTGGTCTCGACGATGATGGCGTCGAACTTGCCCTTCCGCTTCATCAGCCCGGAGAGGACGCGGATCAGGTCGCCGCGGACGGTGCAGCAGACGCAGCCGTTGTTCATCTCGAACACCTCTTCGTCGGCGCCGACGATCAGGTCGTTGTCGATGCCGACCTCGCCGAATTCGTTGACGATCACGGCGTAGCGCTTGCCGTGGTCTTCGGAGAGGATGCGGTTCAGGAGGGTGGTCTTGCCGGCGCCGAGGTAGCCGGTAAGCACGGTGACGGGCGTCTTGTCGGTCATGGACGTCCATGTAAGGCGCGGAGCGCCGCGAATGAAGCGGCTTGTGCGACGAAGTCCCTGTTATAAGATAACGGACAATGTTGAGCGCAGCCCGCCCCGCCCCAGTTCCCCTCGACGGGCGTGAGCCGCAGCGCGAGCTCGACGGCTTCCGCACCGACCGGCTGTACCTGGGCGCGGACCACGGCCGCAACGAGCGCCGCACCTGGGTCGTCATCGTGATCTGCGCTATCACCCTGGTGGCGCAGCTGGCGGGCGGGGCGATGTTCCGCTCGATGGCGCTGACCGCCAGCGGCTTGCACATGGCGGCGCACGTGGCCGTCCTGCTTACCGCCGCCGGCGCCTACTGGCTGGCGCGGCGTCTGGCGGGCGACCCGAGGTTCGCGTTCGGCGCCGGCAAGGTCGGCTATCTGGCGGGCTTCGCCAATGCGGTGGTCCTGGCCATCACCGCTGTCACCATCGTGGTGGAGAGCCTGCATCGCCTCGCAGCTCCCGAGCCGGTCGACTACGATTCCGCCATGCCGCTCGCGGCCGCCGGCCTGGTGGTGACCCTGATCTGCGTCTGGCTGCTCCGGCCGGCGCACCACGGTCATGGCCACGACGAGGACGGAGACCTCAACCTCTCGGCCGCGCACCTTCACCTGACCGCCGACGCGGCGATCTCGGCGCTCACCCTGGCCGGCCTCGCCGCCGGGCGCGCCCTGGGCTGGAGCTTCGCCGATCCTCTGGCCGGCCTGATCGGCGCGGGCCTCGTGGCCCAGTTCGCCTGGCGGCTGCTGCGCAAGGCGGGCGCGGCGTTGCTGGACGTGAACCCTTCGCCCGCGCTCACCCAGGAGATCCGAAAGCGGCTCGAGGCCGGCGGCGCCCGCGTCCTGGACCTGCATCTGTGGCGCCTGGGACCAGGGCACCACGCCGCTATCGTGGTGGTCGCGGAGGATCCGCCCCGATCGGCTGAAGCCTATCGCCGCAGGTTGGCCGGACTTGTGGGCCTCTCGCACCTGACCGTCGAGGTGAGGAACTGAGGTCTCAGCGACCTGCCTGCTCGGCGTCCTGGTACTTAGCGGGCACGCCCTTGGTCAGCGACAGGGTGATTGCTCGCCCACCCATGTCGCGGCCGGTCCACTGCACGCCTGGCCTGGCCGTCGCCGGAAGGGCGGTGCAATAGGCCACGGGCAGGGTCGGCGGCTTGGACTGGCGCAGGCAGACCTTGTCGTCGCGCACGCTCCAGGTGCCGCCGAGCGGGTTGTTGTGGCGCGACAGCCCGTCCCAACGCCCGTCAGGCCGGAGCCAGATCTTCTGCGAGGTGCCGTCGGAATAGGTGGAGAGCACGGTGTTGCCGAAGGCGGCGGCGACGTTGGCGTCCTGCGCCGCCTGGGCGCTCAGCCCGGTGAAGGCCGCAAGTCCCGCGACGGGGCCGCCGACGCAGAGGCGCAGCGCCGGCCGCATACGCCGGACAGGACTTGGGATTCGCAAAATGCCGCTCAACGCTCGAAACCTCGCTTGATCTCGCCGGCCCCATCGCGCCTGCATCCGGCGCGCTGGACTTCTAGGCCGGCGGGAATGAACTGAGCCTGACAATTCGATCGAGGAGCAAAGTCAAGCCATGGATGGCCCGATTTCCCCCGAGGCCGAGCGCGCCGGCATGCTGGCCGCCCTCCACGCCATCATCGTCGGCGTGCTCTCGACCCTCAAGCGCAAAGGTCTTCTGACGCCGGAGGAGATAGACCAATTGTTCGAAGCCGGCCTCGTCACTTTCGAGCGCGGCGAGCAGGACGAAACGCGCCAGGCCGCCCGCCTGACGCTGGAGATCCTGGCGCGCAGCCTGCGGGGGTAGACCTTCCTCTCCCGCGTTGGCTTAGTGCTTGCCGCCGCCGTGACCGCCGCCTTTGCCGTCAGGGCCGCCGCCGCCCTGGCCGTGGCCTCCGCCGCCGCCCTGCGGGCTGCCGCCGTGGCCTTTTCCGCCATCGCCGCTTTGGGCCTTGCCGCCGCCGCGGCCCTTACCACCGCCGCCTTGGCCGTGATCGACCTGTGCATGCTCCGGCCCGCGGGAGGCGGCGTCGCGGCCCTTTGAACCGGCGTCGCGCACCGATGGGCCGCGATCCGGGGCCGGGCCGCGGTCCTGGCGCGCCTGGCGCCAGGCCTGGCCGCCGCGATCCTCGCGCCCCCGTCCCTGGCCGTGGACCTCGTGCTCCACCCTGGCCGCCTTCGGGCCATGGTCCGGCCGCCCTCCGCTCCACGCGCCCTCGGCGCGGGGTTCGGCAAGGGGCGCGGCGACCTTGCGGCCGCCGTCCCTATCCGGCCGGCCCTTGTACCAGCCGAGGTGCAGGCCGTTGTCGTGACGGGCGGCTTCGCGCCAGGCGGGCCGGCTCTCGTAGGCCTGGAACCAGCGGTCCTGCACGGCGAAGACCGCAGGCGCGCGTGCGCGCCAGACCGCTTCCTCGACCGGATAGCGCGGCGCGGCCCAATAGCTGCGGCCGAGATCGTAGCCGCGCGTGCGGTAGTAGCCGGCGCGCGGCGCATAGTCGTCGTAGCGGTCGGCGGCGATCAGCGCGCCGGCGAGGCTGAACAGGGCGAGCAGCGCGCCGTCGTCGCCGTAGGCATAGCCATAGTCGGCGTCCTGGACGTAGTAGGGTCGGGCCTCGCCCGGCTCGTAATAGTAGTAGCGCCAGCCCGCGTCGTAGGGCTCGGCGAACATCAGGCCCTCGTCGGCGACGTCCCACGCCCAGGGCTGCTCGTCGCCATAGTTGAAACCGTAGCTGGGCGGCCGCGCGTAGGCGATCTGGCTCACCCGAGCGGCGCGTTCAGGGTAGCCATAGGCCTGCGCCGGCTGGAGCGCGACCGGGGCGTAGCCGGGATCGAGCGGCCCAGGCGCCGGCGCGCCGGATTCCTCCAGGGGTTCGCCGCGGGCGAGCAGCGGCCGGTTGTCGAGCTTGCAGGCGCCGAGCGTCAGCGCCAGGGCCCCGGCGCCTGTCAGGCCGGCGAGGGTTCGGAAGCGGCGGGTCATCCTCATGTCTTCTCTGCGGCGCGCGGACCGGCGCGGACTAGGCGCCGGCGCCCCCGTCAGCGTCGGCGTGCCCTTGCCAACGCGGACGCGGCGAATGGGGTTGCTTTCGCGTGAACTTCGCCGCGGGGCGACGATTAAGCTTCGAAAGAGGCGTGCGATGCGGGATCGGCTCGGGGCGAGGCGGCGGCTGCGGTGAGGGGGGGCGCACTGCATCGTCGCGCCTTCCTGCGGCGGCTCGCCCTGCTCGGCGTGGCGGGCGCGGGCTACCTGGTGGTGCGCGAACAGCTCCGGTGGCCGACGCCGGAGGTCGCCTTCCGGACGGGGCCTGAGAGCGGATGGCTGCCGCTGTCCAGCGAGAGCGGCCTGCTGGCGCTTCCGGCGCGGGTGAGGGGATGCCCGGTGCAGGCGATCGTCGACTCCGGCGCGCAGTACTCGGCGGTGGACGCAGGCCTGGCCGAGGCCCTGGGCCTGCCCGCCGCCACGCCCATCCCGATGGTGGCCTTCGGCGTGAGCGGAGCGCCCAGCCTCACGCGGGGCGTGCGCCTGGACGCCGACCTCGGCGCCTTTGCAATCAACGGCCTGCGGGCCGCGACCTTCGATCTGCAGCCGCTCTCACGCCTGACGCGCCAGCCGTTCGCGCTGCTGCTGGGGCGGGATTTTCTCGGCGCCGTGGTCATGGAGGCGGATCTGCCGCGGCGGCGGATCGCCTTCTTCCCGCCGGAGCGTTGGACGCCGCCGCCCGGCGCCAGGCCGGTCCCGGCGCGGCCGCAGTCGGGCGCGCTGATGGTCGAGGTGCGCATCGAAGGCCGCGCGCCGGTCGAGGTGATGTTGGACACCGGCGCCACCGGCGGCTTGGCGCTCTCGGAGTCGGCGGCGCGGGCGGCCGGCCTCTTCGATGGCCGCCCCCTCCGCACCAGTCCCTCGGTGACTCTGGGCGGCGTCAGTCACGACAGCCTGGCGCGCGTCCGCCAGATCGCTTTCGCGGGCGAGACCTTCGACGACCTCGAGGTGCAGATCTACCAGCCGGCCGCCAACGCGCCTGTCCCGCCCGGCCTGCTGGGTCTGGGCGTCCTGGAGCGGTTCCGCCTCGCGCTCGACCTTCCGGGCGAGCGGATCTTCCTGTTCGGGCCGAAGGCGCCGCCCCCGAGCCGGCGCGCCTCGCATCCGGCCCGCTTCGGAGGCTTTGCGGATTCCGCCGTGCGCGATTAGGGGAAGGGCCATGATCCAGTCCTTCGACGCCTTCGTCACCGCCGCCTTGTTCGACCGATCCGGCCGAGCCGCCTTCGCGCTCGGCGACGGGACGATCCGTTTCGAGGACGGCGCGGCCGTCGAGGCGCACGACGGCGCCGCCCTGGCCGCCTGCCTGCACCCAAGCGGGGAGGGGATCTTAAGCGGCGGCGACGACGGGCGGCTGGTCTGGGCCAAACCCGAGGGCGCGACCGAGCTGGCCAAGGTTCCCGGCGCCTGGCTGGACAGCGTGGCGGCGAGCGCCGAGTCGAAGCTCATCGCTTTCGCGGCGGGGCGCGAGCTGCACGTGCGCGACGCCGCCGATCCGAGCTTTTCGCGGCTGTTCCGGCACGAGCGGACTGTCGCCGGGGTCGCCTTCGACCCCAAGGGCCGGCGCATCGCCGCGGCCACCTACGGCGGGGCGTGCCTGTGGTTCGCCCGTATCGCCGAGCAGAGGCCGACGGTGCTGAAGTGGGCCGGCAGCCATGTGACGGTGGTTTGGAGTCCGGACGGGCGCTTTCTTATCTCCGGCATGCAGGAGAACGCCCTGCACGGCTGGCGCGTCGCCGACGAGAAGAACATGCGGATGGGCGGCTACCCGGCCAAGGTCAAGGGCCTCGCCTTCGTGGCCAAGGGTAACGCCCTGCTGACCTCGGGCGCGAACGGTCTGGTCGTCTGGCCCTTCTCCGGTTCGAGCGGGCCGATGGGCAAGCAGGCGGCGGAAGTCGGACCGGAGGAGAAGGCGCTGGTGACCTGCGTCGCCGGCGCGCCGGCCCTAGGGTGGGCCGCCTGGGGACTGGACGACGGCCGGGTGCGCGCCTGCGACCTCGCCGGCCAGCGGATGGTGGAGGTCAAGGCCGAGCCGGGCGCGGCGATCAGCGTCATCGCCATGACGGCCGATGGCCGGCGGGTGGCGTGGGGCGATGAGGACGGCGGCGCGGGCGTCTTCGATATCGCCTGATCCTGCTCCTCCACCGCGCCATTTGTTGAGCTGCGTCAATGCAACCCGCCGTTGGCGGGCGCATTCCAATGGCCCATGCATCACACCTTCGAGCTCTATTTGCAGGACCAGGGGGCGGCGGCGCCCCGCTTCCAGCCGCTCACCTGCGCTACGGCCGGCGAGGTGATGCACCGCGCCCGACGCCTGCTCGAAGAGGAGGGCGAGGTCGTCTCCGTGGAAGTCCGGCTGGCCGGCGAGCACCTCTTCACTTTAGAGCGCTGACGTATTCACCACTTCGCAATCGCTGTGGCGGGACACAGTCTCGGTAGACGCACGCGATTCGAGGGACGCCTTGGCGAGGCGAACGAAGCCGAAATCCAGCCCCAAGCCGAAGGCCCGGCCCAAGCGCAAGCGCGGCCTGCTGGGCTGGATCATGATCGTCGTCCTGATGTTCGGGGTCGTGGCGCCGGTCACGGTGACGGCCATCTACCGCTTCGTTCCTCCGCCGCTCACCTTCCTGATGGTCCAGCGCCTTTTCGAAGGCCGCGGCTTCGATCGCCGTTGGGTTCCGCTGTCGAAGATCTCGCCGCGCCTGGTGGGGGCGGTGATCGCCGCCGAGGATTCCGGCTTCTGCGAACACCGCGGCTTCGATTTCAAGGCGATCGAGCGAGCGATGGCGTACAACGCCCGCTCCGCCAAGGTCCGCGGCGGCTCCACCATCAGCCAGCAGACCGCCAAGAACGTCTTCCTCTGGCCGCACCGGGACTATGTACGCAAGGGGCTGGAGGCCTATTTCACGGTGCTGATCGAGGTGATCTGGGGCAAGCCCCGCATCATGGAGGTCTATCTCAACTCGATCGAGTGGGGCCCGGGCGTCTATGGGGCGGAGGCCGCTGCGCGCCGCAATTTCGGGGTCAGCGCCGCTCAGCTCTCGCCGGCGCAGGCCGCGCGGTTGGCGGTGATTCTGCCCAAGCCCTTGTCGTGGAAGGCGAACAAGCCGGGCCGGTATGTGCGCAAGCGCTCCGGGACCATCGTCGCGCGCGCCGGCGTCGTGCGCCGGCAGGGACTGGCCGGCTGCGTTTTCCGTTGATGGCGGAAGAGCTTCGCCCGCAGATTGCGCGTTGGACCACCTGATCACCTGGCGATGAGGCCCTCATGCGCATCGGCGTCCCCCGCGAGATCAAGCCGGACGAATACCGGGTCGGCCTTACGCCGACGGCGGTCCGCGAATACGTCGCCCGCGGCCACCAAGTGGCGGTGGAGCAGGGCGCGGGCGCCCAGGCCGGCTATCCGGACGAAGCCTACCGCCGCGCCGGCGCCAGCCTGACGGCCACCGCCGAGGCGCTGTTCCAAAACGCCGAGCTGATCATCAAGGTCAAGGAGCCGCAGCCGCAGGAGTGGGCGCGGCTGAGCGATACGCACATCCTCTTCACCTACCTGCACCTCGCTCCAGACCCCGCCCAGACCGAGGGCCTGCTCGCGTCCGGATGCGCGGCGATCGCCTATGAGACGGTGACCGACGCGGCGGGCGGCCTGCCGCTGCTCGCGCCGATGTCCGAGGTGGCGGGCCGGATCGCCGTCTTCTCCGCCGGCGAGACCCTGCTCAAGCACAACGGCGGCATGGGCCTCCTGATCTCCGGCGTGCCGGGCGTGCCGCCGGCGCGGGTCTGCGTACTGGGCGGCGGGGTGGTCGGCATGAACGCGGCGCGGATGGCGGCTGGGCTCGGTGCGGAGGTGGTGGTCGTCGAGCGCTCGATCCCGCGCATGCGCGAGCTGGACAACATGTTCCTCGGCCGGATCCTGACCCGCTATTCGACTCTGGACGCGGTCGAGGAGGAGGTGGTCAAGGCCGATGTCGTCATCGGCGCGGTGCTGACCGCCGGGGCCACGGCCCCCAAGCTCGTCAAGCGCGAGCACCTCAAGCGCATGAAGCCGGGCTCGGTGCTTGTGGACGTCTCCATCGACCAGGGCGGCTGTTTCGAGACCAGCCGGCCGACGACCCACCACGAGCCCACCTATGTGATCGACGGCGTCGTGCACTATTGCGTGGCGAACATGCCGGGCGCGGCGCCGCGCACCTCTTCCGAAGCCCTGGTGCACGCGACCCTGCCGTTCGGCCTGCAGCTCGCCGACCACGGGCTGGAGGCGCTGAAGAAGAACCCGCACCTGGCCAAGGGCCTGAACGTGCTGAAGGGCAAGGTGACCCACCCGGCGGTCGCCGAGGCGCTCGGCAAGCCCTTCGCCGATCCATTCGGCGCGTGGAAGTAGCCCCCCTCAGGCAGGCGCCTTGGGCTGGATGGCCCGGATAGCCGGGCCATGACGGAGAGATGGAAGGGGCTTGAGCCTAAGCCGCGGCCCAAGCGGTCGGGTCCAGCGCGGCCGGGTCGTCGATCGCCATCTCGTCCCAGTCGAGGTCGGGCGGCGGGGAGGCGGCGGCCGCGACGACGGCGGACATCTCCGCCACCGAGGCCACGCCGACCAGCACGGTGGAGGCTTCCGGGCGCGAGAGGGCGAAGCCGAGCGCCGCCTGCAGCGGGTCGGACCGGCCTTCGGCGATCAGCCGGCGGGCGCGGGAGATGCGGGCCGCTGCGGCTTTCAGATGGCTGGGCGCCCGGTCGGGCGGCAGGAACAGCAGGCCGTTCAGGAAGAGCGAGCGCAGCTGCACCTCGACGCCCATTTCGCAGAGGGTCGAGAGCGTGCCGTCGATCAGCATGCGCTGGTCGAGCAGAGAGGCCGGCGCCTGGACCACGTCCGGCTTGAAGCGCTTGGTGAGACCCACCGGATCGTCCGAGGCGTAGACCGAGACGCCGATCTTGCTGCACAGCCCCTGGTCGCGCAGCGCGCGCAGCCGGTCCCACAGCTTGGGGCCCGCAGCGCTCAGGAGATCGGTGGCCGAAGGGGCGAGGATGGCGTCGCAGGTCGTCACGCCCAGGCGCTGCAGCTGCGCGCGCACCTCGGCCTCGGCGTAGTCCGGCCCGCGGTCCGGGCGGACGGTGGTGATGGTGATGCGGAAAGGGTTCGGCTTGGGCAGGATGCGGCCGAGCGCGGCTTCCGCCGACTCCGAGTGACGGCTGGCTTCGAAGACCTGCAGACCGGAGCGCGCCGCGATGGCCAGGATGTCGCGCGTCTCCGCCTCGCGCGAACGCCCGCGCGCGGTGACCGGCTGGTCGAGGCCGAATTGACCGGACCCGAGGCCGAGCTTTTTCAGCAGTACACTCATCAACTGGCGGGCCCGTAGGTTGCGCGTGCCTTGCGAGCCGCCATCTTGGTCTGACGATGCCTAAGAACCCGTATCCGAGACCTTGCCCAAGGGTTAAAACCGAGCCGTGAGAGAGCCTCTCCCCGAGTGGCCGCTGTTCGGCCTGACTGACGACGTGCGGCCCGCGTTGCGGGCGGCGCAGGAGGCCGCCAAGCCCCTGACGCTCGCCACACTGATCTCCGTTGAGGGCGGCGGTCCCAGGCCGCCGGGAACCCAGATGGTGTTCGCCGACGGGATCGCCGCGGGCTATTTTTCCGGCGGCTGCGTGGAGTCCGACGTCGCCGACCACGCCTTCGCCTGCCTGGACGACGGCCAGCCCCGGACCCTGGTTTACGGCGCGGGCAGCCCCTGGCCCGACATCCGCCTGGTCTGCGGCGCGCGGATCGAGATCTTTTTGGAACGTGTGGCGCCGGATGATCCGGCCCTGGCCGAGCTGCTGGCCGCCGAGGTCGAGCGGCGGCCGGTGGTCTGGGCGAGCGACGGCCTGCAGCGCGCCTGCGCGGCCGAGCCGCCCGCCTGGGCGAAACAGGCCCCGGTCCTGCGCCGTTTCGATCCACGGCCGCGGCTGGTGGTGCTCGGGTCCGACCCGACGGCCATCGCTATCGCCCAACTCGGCGCCCAAGCGGAGTTCGAGACCACCCTGGTCCGCCCGAAAGGTCCGCCGTCGCCGCCGCCCCTCGCGGGCGTCGCCTATTCGCGCCAGGAGCCGGCCGAGGCGCTGGCGAGCATCGGCCTCGATCCCTGGACGGCGGTGGCGATCGCAACCCACGATGGCGACATCGACCACGAGGCGCTGACCGCGGCCCTGCCGTCCAAGGCGGACTACGTCGGCCTTCTGGGCGCTCGGCGGCGGCTGCCGGAGCGGCTGGCGCGGCTGCGGGCGGATGGGATTCCGGAGGCGGCGATCGCGAGGCTTTGCGCCCCGATCGGCCTCGACATCGGCGGCAAGGCGCCCTGGGAAGTGGCCGTCTCGGTGATCGGCGAAATCATGGCCAGGCGCTATGCGCGCGCGAGCGGCAGCACCTCGACAAGCGACCCCGCGTCCGCCGCGGGCGCGTCGGCGGTGCGGCGCAACAGGGCGTCGGCGGCGGCGAAGACGGTCACCAGCGACGAGTCCTGATCGCGATAGGGGCGCACCACGACCGCGCCGTCCACGTAGCTTAGCTTCGCCCGCATCCAGTGCTCGCGCGGGCCATTGGCGCCCAGCGGCTGCTCAAGTCGGGCGGTGATGGTCCGCAGTTCGGACGCGGCGCCCTGATAGGCCGCGAGGATCGGCTTCAGGAAGAGCTCGGCGCAGACGAAGGCCGACGCCGGATTGCCCGGCAGGCCCAGGAGCCGTCGACTGTCCCCGAGGACGCCGAAGAAGGTGGGCTTGCCCGGGCGCACGGCGACGCTCGCCACCTTCAGCTCCAGCCCCAGTTCGCCCGCGGCGGCGCGCACCAGATCGTGGTCGCCCACCGAGGCGCCGCCGATGGTGACGATGAGCTCGGCCTCGGCGCCGCGCAGGGCCGCGACCGTGGCCGCGAGGTTGTCGCGCACCGGCCGGGCGGTGGCCGCCGTTCCGCCCCAGGCCGCGATCATAGCCGCCATGGCCGGCGTCCCGGAGTTGTAGATCTGGAATGGCCCGGGCTGTTCGGGCGCCGTCACCAGCTCCTCGCCAGTCGAGAGCACGGCCACGCGCGGGCGCCGGCGAACCAGGACCTCGGCGCGCCCGGCCGCGGCGGCCAGCGACATCCGCCAGGGATCCATCCGCTCGCCGCGCCTAAGCAGGAGGTCGCCCGACGTGAAGTCGCCGCCGGAGGGACGGATGTTGGCGCCGGGGGCGCCTTGCGGAACCCGAACCCGATCGCCGTCGCGTTCGGCGTTCTCCTGGATGACCACGGAGTCGCAGCCTTCCGGCATGGCCGCGCCGGTGAAGATCCGCACGGCCTGGCCGGGCTCGACGCGACCCTCGTAGCCATGGCCGGCCGCGCTCTCGCCGACGATGGCGAGCAAGCCCGGGGTGTCGGCCGCCAGAACCGCCCAGCCGTCCATGGCCGAGGCGCGGAACGGCGGCTGGTCGCGCACGGCGACCACGTCTTCGGCCAGCACGCGGCCCGCGGCCTCGCTGATCGGGGTCTGTTCCGCCGGCAGAGCCGAAACCTCCGCCAGCATCCGCGCCCGCGCGTCGTCGACCGTGAGGAGCTTCATCCCGCCGTCCAGTCGCCGGACTTGCCGCCGGTTTTCTGCAGAAGCCGCACGGTCTCGATGACCATGCCCTTCTCGGCGGCTTTCAGCATGTCGTAGAGCGTCAGCAGCGCCACGGAGGCGGCGGTGAGCGCCTCCATCTCGACGCCGGTGGGCCCGGTGGTCTTCACCCGGGCCGACACCATGAGCCCGCCTTCGGCCGGTTCGACGCGCACCTCGACTTTGGAGAGCGCCAGCGGATGGCACATGGGGATCAGCTCGGCGGTCCTCTTCGCCGCCATGACGCCGGCGATCTCGGCCACCGCGCGGACGTCGCCCTTTTTGCCTTCGCCCGACAACGCCAGGGCGAGCGTCTCCGGCGACATGCGCAGGAACCCCTCCGCCAGGGCTTCGCGAACCGCGGCGGCCTTGCCGGAAACGTCGACCATGCGCGCGCGGCCGGTCTCGTCGATGTGGGTGAGGCGGCTCACCGTTCCAGGAGCCTGGGCATCATCTCGACCATGTTGCAGGGGCCGTGGCGGCTGTCGAGCTGGGCGGCGATCACCTTGTCCCAGCCGTCCTTCACCGCCCCGTTCGAGCCAGGCAGGCAGAAGACGAAGACGCCCTTGACGATGCCGGCCAGCGCCCGCGACTGCAGGGTGGAGAGGCCCACCGTCTGATAGCTGACTAGGTGGAAGACGACCGAGAAGCCGTCGATCTCCTTGTCGAACAGCGGGCGGATGGCTTCGGGTGTGACGTCGCGGCCGGTGATGCCCGTCCCGCCGGTGGTGACGATCGCCTCGACGCCGGACTGCACCCAGCCCAGCACCTTTTCGCGGATGGTGGTGACGTCGTCGCGGACGATGGCGCGGTCGACCAGCTCGTGGCCGGCCTCGGCGATCCGGCTCGCCAGCAGGTCGCCGGAGGTGTCGTTCGAGGCGTCGCGCGTGTCCGACACCGTCAGCACCGCCAGGCGCACGGACTTGCGCGGTCGGGTCTCGTCGATCTTGCCGCCGGGGGCCAGCGCGGGCGCGTTCATGAGCGTGCTCCTCGAAGATGGCTAGCTTCTAGACCCAAGCGTAGCGTCGCGCCTACTCCCAGCGCGTCACGTCGGCCTGGTCGCGGGCGGTGGGCTCGATCCAGCGCTCGCCCCGCGGCCCGTGCTCCTTCTTCCAGAAGGGCGCGCGGCTCTTCAGATAGTCCATGAGGTAGTCGCAGGCCTCGAAGGCCTCGCGGCGATGGCCGGACGCCGTCGCCACGAAAACGATCGGCTCGCCCGGCGTGATCCTGCCCACCCGATGCAGGATCAGCAGGTCGGCGAGACCGAAGCGCTGGCGCGCCGTCTCGGCGATCTTGCCGATCTCCACCTCGGTGAAGCCGGGATAGGCCTCGAGCTCGAGAATGGCGGTGGCGCCCGCCTCGGCGCGGGCGATGCCGGTGAAGCTGGCGACCGCGCCCACCTCGGCCCGGCCGCGGCAGAAGTCCGACAAGAGGGCGCCGGGGTCGAAGGGCTCCGATGTCAGCCGGACGGTCATCCGCCGCTCATGGGCGGCAGGAAGGCCACTTCGGCGGAGGGCGCCAACGGCGCGTCGCCGCGGACGATCGCCTGGTCCAGCGCCACCTGCACGCCGGGCCGCTGCAAAGCCTCGCCGAGCGCCGCGTCGTCGGCGCCGAGCGCGCGCCGAAGCTCGCCGATCGTGGCGGCCGTCACCTCGCGCTCGCGCCAGCCGGCGAGGTCGCGCAAGGGGCCGAAGAGCAGGACGCGGGCCAAGGCTCAGCCCCCCGTCGTCGACATGTGCCGCGCGACCGAGGGGGCCGCGGCGCGCGCGATGCGGAAGTCGTGGCCCTTCGGCTTGGCGAGGATGGCGCCGCGGATGGCGGCCTCAAGCTCGGCGTCGCCGGCCCCGCTGCGGAGCACGGCGCGCAGGTCGGTCGCGTCCTCCTGGCCGAGGCAGGTGTGTAGCGTGCCGGTGCAGGTCAGCCGCACCCGGTTGCAGGCCTCGCAGAAATTGTGGCTGAGCGGGGTGATGAAGCCGAGCTGGCCCCCGGTCTCCTCCACCCGCACGTAGCGCGCCGGGCCGCCGGTGGAGAGCGGCAGGTCGGTCAGAGTCCAGAAGCTTTCGAGTTCGCGCCGCAAGGCGGTGAGCGACAGGTACTGGTCGGTGCGGTCGGCCTCGATCTCGCCCATCGGCATCGTCTCGATCAGGGTCAGAGCCAGGCCCTCGCCATGCGCCCAGCGGATCAGGTCGGGAATCTCGGCGGCGTTATCGTGCGCGAGCGCAACGGCGTTGATCTTCACCTTCAGACCGGCCGCCTGCGCGGCGGCGACGCCCGCCAGCACCTTGGCGAGATCGCCGCCGCGGGTGAGCCTGGCGAACAGCTCGGGGTTCAGGGTGTCGATGGAGACGTTGATCCGGCGCACGCCCGCATCGGCGAGCCCGCCCGCGAACTCCGTCAGGCGCGTGCCGTTGGTGGTCAGCGTCAGCTCGTCCAGGGCGCCCGTATGCAGGTGGCGGCCGAGCCCGGCGATCAGGTCCATGACGCCCTTGCGGACCAGCGGCTCGCCGCCGGTGATGCGCAGCTTGCGCGTGCCTAAGGCCACGAAGGCCGTGGCGACGCGCTCCAGCTCCTCAAGGGTGAGCAGCTCGGCCTTCGGCAGGAAGACCATATGCTCGGCCATGCAATAGACGCACCGCAGGTCGCAACGGTCCGTGACGGACACGCGCAGATAGCTCACCTTCCGCCCGAAACCGTCGAGAAGGGGCGAAACCGGTGGCGGATGACTTCCGTCGTAAGGCGACATTGCGCGGATAAGATAGAGATCAGGGACCGATGAGAACAGGGGTAGACCATAGCCCGGCCCTGGAGGCCATCGTCCTCGCCGCCGGATCCGCCCGGCGCTTCGGCGGCGGCAAGCTGCGCGCGCCCTATCGCGGGGGGGCGCTGCTGGACGGCGCCCTGGCCGCCGCCTTCGCCGCCCCGGTTCGCAGCGTGACGGTGGTGAGCGGCGCGGACGAAGCCGTCGAGGTCGTCGCCCGCGCCTTCGCCGAGCGCACCGGAAGCGCCGCGCGCCTGCGGCTGGTGCGGGCCGCCGATCACGCGCAGGGCATGGCCGCCTCGCTTCGGGCGGGCGTCGCCAGCCTGCCGCTGGACGCTGACGGCGTCTTCATCTTCCTGGGCGACATGCCGCGCGTGCCGCACGCCGTCCTGCCGGCGATGGCGGAGCTGATCGCGGTCGGGCATGCGGCGGCCGCGCCGAGCTTCGCTGGGCGGCGCGGCAACCCCGCCATCTTCGCCCGCGCCCTGTTCCCGGATCTCGTGGCCTTGCGCGGGGACCAAGGCGCCCGCGCCATCCTCGACCGCATCGCGCCGCCGCTCGTGGAAGCCCCCGACGACGGCGTGCTGTTCGACGTGGATGAACGCGGCGACCTGGAAGAGCGGTAGGGAAGGTTTTTCGTGTATTTCGTGGTTCGAAAACCGCGTTAAGGCGGAGGCTGCTCAACCTCCGAGATCCTCATGGAAGCTTTCCCCGCCTTCTTTCCCCTGGCCGGACGGTCGGTCGTCGTCGCCGGCGCGGGCGAGGCGGCTGACGCCAAGGCGCGGCTGTTCGACGGCTCGCCGGCGCGGGTGATCCGGCTGGACGGGGCGGCGGCGCTGGAGGCCGCGAGCTACGCCGGCGCGACCCTGGCCTTCGTCGCTGCGGATGACGACGCCTTCGCCGACAAGGCTGCGGCGGCGGCGCGCGCGGCCCATGTGCCGGTCAATGTCGTGGACCGCCCGGCGCTCTGCGACTTCACGACGCCGGCCGTGATCGACCGCGGTGAAGTCGTCGCGGCGATCGGCACCGGCGGCGCCGCGCCGATGCTGGCGACCTTGCTACGCCACGACATCGAAGCGCGGATTCCCCAAGGCGCGGGGCGTGTCGCGGCTCTGTTCCGCAGGATGCAGGACGAGGTGCGGTCCGCTCTGCCGGAAGTCGGCCGCCGGCGCGCCTTCCTGCGTGCGGCGCTCACCGGGCCGGCGGCGGAGGCGGCCATGGCGGGCGACCTGACGCGCGCGGAGGTCCTGATGCGCTCGGCGCTCGGCTCCGAGCGGCCGCTCGCCGGGGCGGTGCAGTTCGTCGACGCCCGCGGCCCGGCCGACCTCCTGACGTTGCGCGCCGCGCGGGCGCTGGCCGGCGCCGACGTGCTGGCGATCGATCCCGGCGCCCACCCGGAGGTGCTGGCGCTCGCCCGCCGCGACGCCGAGCGGCGCGAGGGCGTCAGCGTCGAGGCGCTGGCGGAGATCGCGGGCGCCGGCCGCCGCGTCGTGCGGCTGATTGTCGGCGTCGCCTGGCGCCAGGAACTGGCCGCCCTCGACGCCGCCGGCGCGCTCACCGAAGTGCTGCCGATCGCGAGCTAGAAGTTCAGGTTGCGGCCCTTGGTCTCTGGCAGCAGCAGCAGACAGCAGATCACCGACAGCGCCGTGAAGGCGATGGAGAACCAGAGCCCGGCGTAGATGTCGCCGACCGCCGTGACGATGGCGAAGGCGCTGAACGGAACGAAACCGCCGATCCAGCCGGTGCCCACGTGGTAGGGCAGGGACATGGCGGTGTAGCGGATCCGCGTCGGGAAGAGCTCGACGAGCGCCGCGGCCATCGGCCCATAGAGCGCGGTCGCGGCCACGACGAAGACGAAGAGCACGCCGAACGCGCCGATCAGGTTCATCCGGGCCGGATCGGCGGTCGCCGGATAGCCCTCGCGCACCAGAGCGGCCTTGATCTTGGCCTCGACGGCGGCCTTGGCGGCCTTGGCCTCGGCGGGCGTGAGGCTGCGGGCGTCGACCGACTGCACGACCTCGCGGCCCACCCGGACCTCGGCCAGGGCGCCGCCGGGCGCGGCCTGGTTGCGATAGGAGACGCCGGCGTTGGCAAGCGCGCTCTTGGCGATGTCGCAGGGCGACAGGAAGCTCTTCCTGCCGATCGGGTCGAACTGGACCGAGCAATCCGAGGGTGGGGCGACCACGACCACCGGGGTGCGCTCGACCGCCTCCGCCAGCGCCGGGTTCAGGGTGGTGGCGAGCATGTGGAAGCCCGGGAAGTAGGCCACCAGCATCAGGGTCATGCCGGCCAGCATCACCGGCTTGCGGCCGACGCGGTCCGACAGCGCGCCGAACGCCACATAGCCCACGGCGCTGACGACGGTCGCGGCGACCATCAGGGCGTTGATGGTCTCCGGCGGGACCTTCAGGAACTTCTCGAGGAAGGTCTGGACGTAGAAGAAGGCCGTGTACCAGACCGCGCCCTGGGCGCACATCAGGGCGAAGAAGGCGATCAGCACCAGCTTCAGGTTCGGCCAGCGTCCGAAGGCCTCGGCGTAGGGCGCCTTGGAGGTTTCGCCCTCCGCCTTCATGGCCGCGAAGGCCGGGCTCTCGGCGAGCTTCAGCCGCATGAAGATGGAGATGGCCAGGAGCCCTGCCGAGAGCAGGAAGGGTATGCGCCAGCCCCAGGCGTCGAACGCGTCGGGTCCGAAGGCGCGGCCGACGACGATGCGGGTCGCCAGGATCACCATCAGGGCGGCGAACAGGCCGAAGGCGGCGGAGGTCTGCACCCAGCTGGTGGAGCGCCCGCGGGCGTCAAGCCTGGCATGCTCGGCCACATAGATCGCCGCGCCGCCGTACTCGCCGCCCAGGGCGAAACCCTGGATGATGCGCATCAGGATCAGCAAGGCGGGCGCGACGAGGCCGGCCGACGCGTAGCTGGGCAGCAGGCCGATGGCGACGGTCGCGAGGCCCATGAGGGTGACCGTCACCAGGAAGGCCCCCTTGCGGCCGGCCTGGTCGCCGATGCGGCCGAACACCAGAGCGCCCAGCGGCCGGAAGGCGAACCCGGCGCCGAACAGGGCCAGCGCCGCGATATAGGCGGCGGTCGGCGGCAGGCCAGAGAAGAACACCTTCGAGATCACCTGGGCCAGGCTGCCGAAGACAAAGAAGTCGTACCATTCGAAGGCCGTGCCCGCCGCCGAGGCGGCCACCACCGTGCGCATGGACGGGCCGTCTTCCGCGCGTACCTCAGCCGCCGCAATCTCGGCCATGACGTCTCGTCCTCCCCCGGGCTTGCCGTGCTCTAGCACCCGGGCCGGCGCTGTAGAAGGCGCCGGGCTCGTCCTGCGGCGTCGGGAACCTGCAAGCTTGTCCAGTCGCTTAGTGGGCGAACGCGCGGCCTAAGCCGCGCACCGGCGCCCGGGCCTGGCCGGCCGCCATCGTCCAAATGGAGAGCCCGATGACGACTGTCGAAGCCGCGCTGCGGCGCCCCGCCGAGGCCCTGGAAGCCTTCAAGGCCGCGCAAATCGAACGCACTCGCGGTGCGATGGACGCGGTCCGCGGCCGCGCGGCGGAGGCGCGCCAGCGCGCCAGGGACCGCGCTCTGGCTCAGTTCGACCGCGGCCGCAGCGTGGCGGCGACCCGCCTGGAAGGACTGGCGGGCGCGCTGCGGACGATGGACCGGCGGCATGCCGCCAGGTCGCGGCGCAAGGCGGCGATGATCGCCGGCGGCTCGAGCGTCGCCCTGCTGGCCGCGGTCGGTCTGGGCGTGGCGCTCGGAATGACGCTCAGCAAGCGGCTGAAGCGCAAGGAGCAGTTGCGCGAACGTCTCGCCGCGCCGGCCGCGCCGCCGCCTCAGGACGCGGACGAGGTCCTGACGACGCCCGCTGCGTTCTGAGAGCGTTCTTCCCGGCGGTCGTCAGGCGGTCGCCTTGGCGATCGCGGGCGGCGCCGGACCGCTCAGTCGTGCGATCTCGGCCAGCAGGTCGGCCGGGGAGATCGGCTTGCCGACCACGCCGTCCATGCCGGCGTCGAGATAGGCCGTTCGCTGGTGCGAGAGGACATTGGCGGTGAGCGCGACGATCGGGATGTCGGACACCGGCGAACCCATGGCGCGCAGGCGGCGGGTCGTCTCGAGTCCGTCAATGCCCGGCATCTGGACGTCCATGAGGATCAGGTCGAATACGCCGCAGGCCGCGGCCTCCAGGCCCAGGTAGCCGTCGGCGGCCGTTTCGACCGAGGCGCCGAGCTGCTCCAGCAGCTTGGTGGCGATGATCCGGTTGGTGGCGTTGTCCTCGACCACCAGCACCCGCACGCCGTCGAGCGCGTTGTCCTGAGGTTGCACGAGAGCCGTCTGGCTTCCGTCCGCCGGCTGGGCGAGGATTTCCAGCCAGAAGGTCGAGCCGACGTTTTCCTGCGATGTGAAGCCGACGGCGCCGCCCATCAGCTCGGCGAGCCGGCGGGTGATGGTCAGTCCCAGCCCCGAGCCGCCGAACCGCCGCGTCGTCGACGCGTCGCCCTGGTCGAAGCGCTCGAACACGCGCGACTGGGACTCGGCGGGGATGCCGATCCCGGTGTCCTCGACCTCGAACCGCAGCCGCTCCGGGCCGGCCGGCTGGCACCGAACGGTGACGCCGCCGGCTTCGGTGAACTTGACCGCGTTGCCGACGAGGTTGAACAGCGCCTGACGCAGGCGCACCGGGTCCGAGCGGACCCAACCCACGGCCGGGTCGCAGTAGGCGACCAACCCCAGGCCCTTGCCGTCGGCCTGCGGCTTCAACAGGTTGACGACGCCTTCGATGACCGCCTTCGGCTGAAGGGGCTCGAAGGCGAGCTCCAGGCGGCCGGCCTCGATCTTCGAAAAGTCGATGACGTCGTTGAGCAGTTCGGCGAGCATACGGCCGCAGGACAGCGCCTCCTCCAGCAAGGCGCGGCCGTTCGGCGTGAGGGGCTCCGACTTCAGGATCTGCAGCACGCCCAGGACGCCGTTCATCGGCGTGCGGATCTCGTGGCTCATATTGGCCAAGAAGGCGGCCTTGGCCTCGCCGGCCGCCTCCGCGGCGCGTTGAGCCTCGATGAGCGCGAGTTCCTGGCGCTTGTCGGCGTCGATGTCGTGGACCAGGCCGACCGCCTTCAGCCAGCGTCCGTTCCGCGTCACCTGCAGGTGGTGGAAGATCCGCACCCACCGCTCGCGGCCCTGGGGATCCAGGATGCGCGCTTCGAAGCCCTCGCCGGAACGCTTCGCGCCATGGTGCAGCGCCAGGAAGCTCTCGCGCACATGCCGCAGGTCGTCGGGGTGGAAGCGCGGGTAGCGAAGCTTGGTCACGTCGGCGTAAGCCGCGTCCTCGCCGGCCAGGCGGACAAGCTCGGGCGAAGCCCAGAAGCGCCGGGCGACGTGATCGATCTCGTAGACCCCGGCCTGCGCCACCTCCAGCGCGAGTTTCAGCCGGCGCGCGATCGCTTCGGCCTCGCTGCGGGCCTCGTGGGCGCGCCGCTCGCCGCGGCGGGCCGCGTGGCGGGCTTCCGCGACCTCGGTGATGTCCTGGATGAGGCCGCGCACGGCGTAACTCCCGTCCGGCCGCCGCTCTGGGCGCAGCTTCAGGCGCAGGGTGAACCAGTCGTCCCGCCCGCGGAGCCGGTACTCGACCTCCCGGAAGTTCCCGTCGGCGAGGCACTCCACGAAGGCGTCACGCAAGCGCTTGCGGTCGCGCGCATGCACGCGCGCCAACACCTGCTCCGGGGAACCGAATTCGGCCGCCCGAAGACCGAGCCGTTCGAGCACCGGCTTGGACCAGCTGACCCGGTTCTCATCGGAGTCGAAGGTCCACATGCCGACGCCTTCGGCCACCACCATGCTGCGGCGCGTGCGGCGAACCGCGCCCGTGGCGCGGCGTGTCGCGAGCGGGCGAAGAGCGGTCAGCGTTCGCCCGTCGTCCAGCGCGAGGCTGCGGGCGGCGAACCAGAGGTGCTCTCCGTCGGAGTTGCGCAGCCGCAGCTCGACCGGGCCGGATTCGCCGCCGTCGGCGCGCGCGAGCCGTTTGGCGTCGGTCGGATGCACCAAATCGAGAAAGGGCCGCCCGAGCAGGTTCTCCTCGGGCCAAGACAGGGCTGCGGTCCACGCCGCGCTGACCTGCGCGAGCCTGCCCTCCCGATCGGTGATGTGCAGCAGGTCGGCGCTGTTGGCGAACAACCAGTCCGCAACGGGAGCCGCGCCCGCCCCGGAACGCTCCGGATGCGTGCTTGCGTTCATCGGAAACCTCCCCTCAGAGGGGATTTGGCCGCGGCGTGTAAATATATCGTTGGCTTACTAAGGACTGCCTCGCCGCCGCTCGCGCAACCGTTCGGGTCCGGACCGGTTTTCTCCTTACTGAGGCCGCTGCGCGGAGGACTGGCGATGCTGGACGCCCTGAGGCCCTATTTCTGGCTAGCGCTCGCGGCCTTCCTCATCGGCGTGCTCTCGTACGCGGGACTTTCCGCGCCAAGCGCCTCGGCGCATCCGGAACAGTCGACGGCCGCGGCGGCGCCCGTCTCCGGCGAGTGGAACCTGCCCAAGCACATCTGACGGCGCGGCGGACGTTTTCCAAATGCTCAAATCACGCCAAGCTCGGCCGTCATGAGTGACGAATCGGCCACCCTGGCGCCTGCAACCGTGCGCACCGCGGAGTTCGCCGCATTTCTGGCGGCGCGCATGTGTCACGACTTCATCAGTCCGGCCAGCGCCATCGTCTCCGGCCTGGATCTGCTCGAGGACCCCTCGGCGCAGGACATGCGCGAGGAGGCCATGGGGCTGATCGCCACCTCGGCGCGGAAGCTGGCCGACCTGCTGTCGTTCAGCCGCGTGGCCTTCGGCGCCTCGGCCTCGGCGGAAAACTTCGACGTCCGTGAGCTGGAGCGGCTCGCCCGCGGGGTCTTCGGCCATATGCGCGCAGACCTGGAGTGGCTCGTCGAACCCCCCGCGGTCAACAAGCCCGCCGCCCGCGCCATCCTGAACCTCGCACAGATGGCCGGCGCGGCGCTGCCCACCGGCGGCGTGGCGCGGGTGCGGGCGGTGCAGGAAGGCGCGAGCCTGGCCATCGCCGCCGACGCCGGCGGTCCGCGCGCGAGGCTCAGGCCCGAGGTGCTGAGCGGCCTGAGGGGCGAGACCCTAGGCGAAGGCCTGCACGGTCATTGGGTGCAAGCCTATTACGTCCACCTGTTCCTCACCGACGCCGGCGGCCGCGTTTTCGCCGACGTGAACGACGAAGGCGTGATCTTCGCCGCCACGGTTCCGATCTAGGGACGCAGCCGCCTCAGCTCCGCCCGTCCCGGCAGGTTCGACTGGCCGCGACGAATCCGCGCGATCCGCCCTTGTTCGGGGGGGCCTTCCACCGCTCGTTAACCGTCGGGCGCGAGAACAGGTGCGGGGGAGAAGGAGTGTTTGGTGAGGACCTGCCTCGTGGTCGAAGAGAGCCGGGTGGTGCGCAAGGTCGCGCGGCGGCTGCTGGAAGACCTGGGTTTCGCCGTGGCGGAAGCCGCCGATGGTCCGGAAGGCCTCGCCTGGTGCGCCGCCATGATGCCCGATGTGATCCTGTTGGAGGCCGACGCCAGCTCCACGAGCGGCTTCGATTTCCTGCGCCGGTTGAGGCTGGAGCCCGGCGGCTTCAAGCCCAAGGTCATCTTCTGCTCGACGGCGGCCGACCTCGACCGCATACGCGAGGCGCTGGACGCGGGTGCGGCTGAGTACATCATCAAGCCCTTCGACGGCGAGATCGTCGCCGAGAAGCTGTCGCTGGCGGGGGTCGCATGACGCCCGCCGCCTGCCGCTTCCTGGTCGAAGCCTGCGCCGACCGCGCCGGGCTGAAGCTCGATCCTGCGAAGGTCTACCTGATCGAGAACCGGCTGAGCCCGGTGGCGCGGCGCGAGGGGTTCGGCTCGGCGTCCGAGCTGCTCGCCCGGCTGCCTGAGGACGAGCGGCTCACCATGGCCAGCGTCGAGGCCATGGCCTCCTCCGAGACCCGGTTCTTCCGCGACGGGGAGGTGCTCGAGACTCTGTGGCGCCGGGCCGTGCCCGAAATCGCACGGCGCCGCCCGGACGGGGCGGTGCGTATCTGGAGCGTCGGCTGCGCCTCGGGCCAGGAGATCTATTCGCTGGCCATGCTGCAGGCCGAGGCTCCGGCGCCGACCGGTCCGGTGGAGTTCTATGCGTCGGATCTCGGCGAACGGCTGCTTGAGCGCGCCCGGGCCGGTATCTACACCAGCTTCGAGGTCCAGCGCGGGCTCTCCGCGCGCCGGCTGGTGCGCCATTTCGAGAACAAGGACGATCGGTTCCAACTCGCGCGAGAGCTGCGCCAGCAGGTGCGGTGGCGTCGCGCGAACCTCGTCGAGAACCTGAGCCTGCTCGGATCCTTCGACGTCATCGTGTGCCGCTATGTGCTGGACGGCCTGACCGACGTCGCGCGCGCGCGCGCAACGGCGCAGCTGGCCGACATGACCGCACCGGGCGGCCTGCTGCTGCTCGGCGGCGCCGAGGCGCTGGAACAGGCCGGTTTCGCGCCGGCCGGCGACGTCGCCGGAGCGTTCACGCGCGCCGCCTGAGCCCGAAGGGCCGGCAGCCCCGCCGTCTCGGTCGAGGGGCGGGGCCGCGGGGTTACTTCTTGGCGTCTTCCGCGGTGTTGGTCACCGCCTGGCCGGCGGATGACACATCCTTGCCGGCGCCTTCCACGGTGTTGCAGGCGGCGACGGCCACGCTGGCGGCCGCAATCGCCAATAGAACTAGCTTACGCATGAAATTCTCCCGAGGGGTTGTGCGGAACGCCCGGGGAAACCGCCTATGCTGCAGCTTGGTTCCCGGCCGAGGGCGCAGAAACGTCCGCGTCGACCGAAGGCGTTGGGAAAAGTAGCCGCGCGGTCACACCGCCCGAGGTGTTGCGCGTCAGCTCGGCCCGCCCGCGCAGTTGCCGCGCGAAGGCGGTCATCAGGGTTCGTCCGACGCCCGAGGCGGTCAGCTCCTCGTCGCCGACCGCGCCGTCGTCGCTGATCTCCAGCTCCGCCTCGTCGCCGTGGACGTGGAAGTTGACGGTGAGCACGCCGCCGCGCTGCGCGAACGCGTGCTTCTGGGCGTTGGTGATCGCCTCCACGGCGAACAGGGCGAGCGGCGCCAGCCGGTCCGGGTCTATCACCAGCGCGTCCACCGACAACTCGGTGCGGACGCCGGGCCCGTGCAGCATCTCGCCTGCGACCAGCTGAGCCGTCAGCTCCTCCAGGAAGGGGCGCAGGTCGACCCGCTTCAGATCCGGGCCCTGGTAGAGGGCGCGGTAGATGAGGGCGAGCGCGGTGATGCGCTGCCGCGTGTCGGACATGGCCGCGCGCGCCGCGGGGTCCGTCAGCGACCGTTGCTGCATGTTCAGCAGGGACGAGATGACCTGCAGGTTGTTTTTCACCCGGTGGTGGATCTCCCGCATCATCGCGTCTTTCTGGGCGAGCGAGTCGCGAAGGGAGGCGTCCCGGCCGGCGATGCCCTCCGCCATCTGCTCGAGCGCGGCGGCGAGGTCGCGGATTTCCGGCGGCATCTGCTCGGCCTGGATCGGGCGAACGCTGAGCCGGCCCTTGGCGTAGAGCGCGGCGATTCGCTGCAGATAGGCGATCCAGCGCACCACCACCCGGTCGGTGACCATGGCGACCGCTCCCAGCGCGAGCATGAAGGTGAGCAGCGGGAAGAGGATGCCGGTCAGCGGGTTCAGCCGGGCCCACGAGAGCAGGCTGGGGGCCTTGGCGCCGAGGAGGACGAAGACGTCGTCGCCAACGGCGGGCGCTGCGGCGTAGACCCGCCGCTGCCCGTCGGCTCCGTTCGCGTACCAGACATCGGAACCGCCGCGCGTGACGCGTTCGCGCCAGCCGTCGGGCAGCGGGCCGAAAGCCTTGAGGTCGGTCGCGTTGATCAGCTGGCCGCGTGGATCGACCAGCGCCACTTCCGATTGGCTCGGCAGCGCCGGATCATGGGCCCGCGGCTGCAGGGTGGAGAGCGGGATGACGGCGGCCAGGGCGCCGTCGAATTGCCCCCCCGCCGTGGCGCGCACCGCGGCCAGGACCGAAGGCTCGCCGGCGTAGGCGCCGCCGGCGTCGCGGGTGACGGCGAGGCTGTCGCCGTTCGCCAGATCGCGGAACCAGGGCTGTGTCGCCCGCGACGGATCGTTCGGCACGCCGCCCGCGGCGCAGGCGACCCGCCCGTTGCGGTCGAAACGGATCAGGTTGGCGTAGCCTGGAAGCCGCTGGGTCGCCTGCGCCAGCCGCTGCGCGCACTGGAACCCGATCGAGGCGGGGGTCAGGGTCTGCAGCACGATATCGGCGCTCTCGAGCCGCGCCCGCGCAGCGGCGGCGCTGCGCTGAGCGCCCGACGTCAAGCTGTCCTTGAGCGAGGCGTCCTCGCGGCGTACGGCGATCGCGGACTGCAGGATCCCAAGCAGCAGGACCGGCAGAAGGGCGACCGCCAAGGCGGCCGTCAGGCGAACCCGAATGGTCCGCAGCGAAGCCTTCGGCTTGCCGGTCATCTCGCGATGGCGTCCGTCCTCAACGGACGGTGCTTAGCCGCTCCGCGTCAGCAAGGATAGAGCGCATAGCATCTCCGGCCGCCGCGCCGTCGCGATCGTAGGCGCCCTCGTCGAGGATGGCGTGGAGCGCCCGTCGCGCCCGGCTGACGCGGCTTTTCACCGTGCCCACCGCGCAGCCGCAGATCTCAGCCGCCTCCTCGTAGGCGAACCCGCCCGCGCCGACCAGGATGAGGGCTTCGCGCTGCTCCGGCGGCAGCATGGCCAGGCCTTGCCGCAGCTCGTCGAGGGCGACCGGGGCTTCCGGGTCGTCCACCGCCACCAGGGTCCGCTCCGCCGCCTCCTGGTCCAGCTGGCTCTGCCGCCAGGACCGGCGCTTCTCGGAGTAGAACTGGTTGCGCAGGATCATGAAGGTCCAGGCCTTCATGTTGGTCCCCATCTGGAAGCTGGCGCGCGCGTCCCAGGCCTTCATCATCGCGTCCTGCGCGAGGTCGTCGGCCGCCGCCGGATCGCCGCACAGCGTGCGCGCGAAGGCGCGCAGGTGCGGGATCAGCTGCACCAGTTCCTTCTTGAAGGCTATGTCGTCCGTGGGCGGCCGCGGCTGGCCCGAGGCTTTCGTCTGCTCGCCGGCCATCAGCCGTTCCCCGAGGAGCGATTGTCAGCGCGGCGGAGAATCTCGAGGAATTCGTCCGGCACCTGCTCGTTCACCACCTCGTCAAACATCTGACGCAGGCGCACGCCGATCGCCTGCTGGCGCAGGCGTGCTTCATCCATCGCCGCGGACGACCTGCGCCGCTCTTCTGAAGGCCGCTGTTCGATCATGTCTTCGGCGCTCCGCTGTCGCGGCGGCCGCCCCCTCTCTGCAGTCTCGTCAGCGCTCAACGCCCGACTCCGCGCCCGGTTCCACGTTTGATGGATCAAGATGCAGGAAACCCGCGGGTTCGGGAACCGGTTCCCTTAACTGGCGTTGTTGGGTCATGATGGATACAGCCGGGGGCGGCTCCCGGCGCGACCATGCTGCTTCATTGAAACGGGAGGGGTCACCCTTGAGTCTTCTAGCTCGACTGGCGCCGCATTTGCCCTACGTGCGCCGTTATGCCCGCGCGCTCACCGGGGACCAGACCACCGGTGACCACTATGTGCGGGTCGCGCTGGAGGCGTTGGCGGCCGGAGAGCGGGTGCTGGAGGCGAACCTCACGCCGCGCGTCGCCCTCTATCACGTGTTCCACGCCATCTGGTGCACCTCTGGGGCCCAACTCGAAGGACCGGCCGAGGACGACCGGGTCGACGGCGACGACACCACCCGGCGGCTGATGCGCATCGCGCCCCGCTCGCGCCAAGCCTTCCTGCTCACGGCCTTGGAAGGCTTCACGCCCACCGAGGCGGCCCAGATCCTGGGAACCGACTTCAACGAGGTCGAGCGCCTGATCGCCGAGGCCCAGGCCGAGATCGACGCCGAGCTCGCGACGGACGTGCTGATCATCGAGGACGAGCCGGTGATCGCCGCGGACATCGAGGCCCTGGTGAAGGAGCTCGGCCATACCGTGGTGGACATCGCCGCCACCCGCACCGAGGCGGTCGACGCGGTGACCCGCAAGACGCCGGGCCTGGTGCTCGCCGACATCCAGCTCGCCGACGGCTCCTCCGGAATCGACGCGGTGAAGGACATCCTCGCCCGCTATGACGTGCCGGTGATCTTCATCACCGCCTTCCCCGAGCGGCTGCTGACGGGCGAGCGCCCCGAGCCGACCTTCCTGATCACCAAGCCGTTCCAGCCGGAGACGGTGAAGGCTGCGATCGGCCAGGCGCTGTTCTTCCATCCGCGGCGGGCCAGCAAACAGGCGGCCTGACGCCGCGGTCGGAACGGCGCGAGCTGGACCACGTTGAGACAAGAGGCAGGCGCGGACCGAGGACGGTTGCGCGCCTGCACCGTCTCAGGAGGTTTTCATGCTCGGATGGGCGATCATCTTCGCGCTGCTGGCGATCGTCGCCGGCTTCCTTGGTTTCTTCAGCCTCGCGGGAATGGCGGCCTCGATCGCCAAGATCCTGTTCGTGGTCTTCCTCGTGCTGTTGGTGGTGAACTTCATCGTCCGCGCCATACGCGGCCAGTCGGTGGTTTAAGCGGCCATCCCGTCGGCGACGGTTCGCGAAAGAACGGCCGCCCGAGCATCGGGCGGCCGTCTGATTTTTTTCGCCGTCTGATTTTTTCGATGTCCGCGGGCTCAGGGCGCCGCGTCGGCCGAGCGGTTCGGCTGCTCGGGGTTGCCGTTGTTTTGCGGCGCCAGGGGGCCGCCGGACTGATAGTTCTGCCGGGCTGCGGCCGCGGGCGGCGGGGCGTCGAAACCGCGGGCGTCGGCGCGTTCGGTGGCGTTGTTCGGCTCGACGCTGGCCAGATCGCCGGCCTTCCAGGTCCAGGTGGCGAAGAAGCCGATGACCACCAGCAGGATGGCGGCGATCAGCACGAAGAGGATGTTGCGGCCGAGGCGGCCTTGACGAGCGCGCGTGACGCCGACGGTCTGTCGGGGCGCAGAGCGCGTGGAAAACGCCATGAGAGGCTCCTTACTGGGACGGGAGATAACTGAATGGGCCGGTCTGCGGTTCGCGCAGCGCCTCGTGGGAGGAACGGGTCATCACCCCCACCACGGCGCTCGCCACGGCCAACGCCAGAACGCTGCAGATCACGACGACTCGCCGCCGGGCGGCCTGATGTCGCGCATTGGGGCTCTTGACCAGAATGGGTCCGGTCCGGGTTGCGAACGCGTCGCGCATCTCGCGGCCTCCTTGCGCCGGCCTGCCGGCCGCGCCGACCTAACGTGCGCGGCGGCGAAGCTGTTCCCCGACGTTAACGGTTGGACGCGCGCTGACGGGTCGCGAACCTGAAAAAAATATTCCGGGTTTTCGAACCCTGACCTGGAACGGTCACAAGCCGGGTGTGTTGTAATGCCTGCGGAGGCGGCGACGCCCCCCCCGACTTGAGACTGGCGAGATCGCCAGTCTGCCGTCTCCGCACCCCTTTTCTCGATGATGCACACTCCGGCGGGCCTACTGGGCCCGCCGTTTTTCTGTGCGCCTTGATCGGACCGCGCCTTGCGGCCTCAGCGCTCGACCTTGAGGGTCACGTCCACGCGGCGGCGCACCGGGGCGGCCTTGCCGTCCGCGGTGACGGCGCCCGCCTCGCCGGCCGCGGCGAGCTGGAACTCGGCGGCGGGCAGGCCGGCCGCCGCCAGCGCCGCCGAGACCGAGCTGGCGCGGCGCTTCGACAGCTCGAGGTTCGCCTGCGGGTCGCCCTGGGCGTCGGCCAGGCCCAGCACCTCCACCGCACGGATCCGGCAGCTGTGCAGGTTGGCCGCAGCGGTCTGGATGACCGCGCGGCCCTCCGGCGTCAGCTCGGCGGACCAGGGATCGAAATAGACCTGGACGGTCTGGTCCACGCAGGTCGCTGGGGCCCGCACCAACGCGTCGCGGTTCCGCGACGTGCTGCTGCAACCGCCGAGCGCCGACAGTCCGGCGAGGGCTGCGATCGTCAAGGTTCGCATCTGGACCTCCCAAGGCGCGCACGAGCCTAGGTTGCGCATGAGAAAGGGGAGCCGGCGTCGGCCCCCCTCCGAGACTTGAACGCCGTATGCTCTCAGTACCGCGGCGCGCCGTCTTCCCAATAGTACCGGCCGCTGGCGGAGTCGTAATAGTAATACCGCCCGGCACGTTCGTCGTAGTATTGGCGCCGGCCGCTCGAACGGGCGCCGCAGCCGCCCTGGTCGTTGCAGCCCTTCACCGCGCCGGCCGCCGCCCCGACGCCGGCGCCGATCAGCGCCCCGGTAGCGGCGTTCCCGCTGCCGACATTGTTGCCGATCACGGCGCCGGCGACGGCGCCCAGGGCCGCGCCGCCGAGGGTGGTGTTGGTGGTGTGCGGATCGTTGGCGCAGGCGGTCACGAGCATGCCCGCGCCAGCGAGGGCGATCCATGACTTCAGCATGAGATGCTATCCTTGGTGCTAGTCCCCGCAGGCGGGAACGCCAGTAAAGCTTCACAGTTCCCGGAACCGGCGCGGCGCCACGCCGTTCAGCCCGGCGGAGATGCCCATCCGAGGATGCAGATCATGATCGGCGGACGCCTGCACGAAGACGACAGGGCGACCGACTCGCTCGACAAGGCCGACCTGCGCGCGGCCTATGAGCGCGGCCGCCGGGACGAGCGGGCGACGCGCAAGCGTCACCCCTTCCTGATGACGATCACCTTCGCCCTGGCCCTCATTGGCGTCGTGCTGCTGGGCATGGCCGCGGCGCAAGGGTCGTTCATGCGCGCCGGCGGCGTGGTCGACGACCAGCTCAACATCGCCGCGGATCGCGCCGCGCCGGCCGTCAACGAAGCGGCGAGCGCCGCAGGACAGAACCTGCGCGATGCCGGCCAGGCCGCACGCGCCCGGGTCGAGACCGCCGGCTGACGTCGCAGCGATGCAGGGGGCGGCGCCTGGGTTGCGACGGGTCGAGGTAGTCGCCAATACGGCGTCCGGCGGGGTGGCGGCGGACGCGCCTGCCGAGCTCGAGAAGATCTTCTCCGACTTCGGGGTCCGCGCGCGCGTCTGCGCCCCGCACACCGACGACCTGACGCGCTGCCTGCGTGAGGCGATCGACGCCGGGCCGGACCTGCTGGTGGTGCTGGCCGGCGACGGCACCCTGCGCGCCGCGGCGGAGCTGTGCGGCCCGAAAGGCCCGGTCATGGCCCCACTGCCCGGCGGGACGATGAACATGCTGCCGCACGCCGTCTATGGGCGGCGGTCGTGGCAGGACGCGATCAGCGTGGCCCTCGCCCAGGGCGAGGAGATGATGCTGGGCGGCGGCGAAGTGGAAGGCCACGTCTTCCTGGTCGCCGCCATCCTCGGCTCGCCGGCCCTGTGGGCCCCCGCCCGGGAGGCGGCGCGCTTCCGCAAGGCGCGGCTGGCCTGGCTTCGCGCGCGCATCGCCCTGCGGCGCACCTTCACCGGTCGCCTGCGGTATGCGCTGGACAACGGGTCGCGCGACAAGGCGGTGGCGCTGAGCTTCCTTTGCCCGCTGATCTCCCGCGCGCTCGACGAGACCACGCCGGCGCTGGAGGCGGCCATCCTCGACATCCACCGGGTGCGCGACGTCGTGAGCCTGGGATTCCACGCGATGACCGGCGATTGGCGCGAGGCCTCGGGTGTCGAGGCCACGCGGATGCGGATGGCGCGGATCTGGGCTGCGGAACGCATTCCCGCCATCCTCGACGGCGAGGCGGTGCGGCTGACCAACAGCGCCACCGTCGCCTACAAACCCGACGTCGTCCGCGTGCTGGGCCTGCCGCGGGCGCTGAGGGAGTCATGATCCGGCTGGCGCACATCTCCGACCTGCACTTCGGCGGCGAGAACGCTCACGCCCTGGAGGCGGCCCGCGACCTCATCAACGACGGCGGCTTCGACCTGACGGTGATCTCCGGCGACGTCACCCGGTTCGGCAAGCGCTTCGAGTTCGCCCAGGCCGCCGACTGGCTGTCGCAGCTGCAAGCGCCGAAGCTGATCACGCCCGGCAACCACGACGCGCCCTATTTCGCCGCCCATCACCGGCTGTTCTCGCCCTTTCGCCGCTTCGAGGCGATCTTCGGCCCGGCGGCGGAGCAGGACCACCTCGACGCCGGTCTGGCCGTACGCGGGGTCAACACCGCGCGCGGCGCGCAACCTCGGCTGAACTGGTCAAAGGGGCAGATCGCCCGGGCGCAGGTCGCCGGAGCGCTGGCCTGGTTCGACAGCGCGCCGCCCGGCGCGGTGCGGATCGTCGCCTGCCATCACCCGCTGGTGGAGATCTCGGGCGGGCCGATGACCGCGCGTGTCTGGGGCGGCGACTGGGCCGCCCGGGCCTTCGCCGAGGCCAAGGTCGATCTGGTGCTATCCGGGCATCTGCACGCGCCGTTCGCCCTGGCCTATCCGTTCGCGGACGGGCGCACCTACGCGGTCGGGGCGGGCACCCTGTCGGTGCGTGAACGCGGCGTGGCGGCCGGCTTCAACATGATCGAAATCGAAAGGGCGGCGATTCGCATCGCCGCCCTTCACTGGACCGGCTCGGGGTTCGAGCCGTCTCTGACCTGGTCTCTCGACCGGCGGTGATCCCGGTCAGGGAACGCCTCGGCCGCGCACGAAGTGCATGACCAGCGACACGAGGAACAGCACCAGGAAGACATAGAAGAGGATCTTGGCCACACCCATCGCCGCGCCGGCGATGGTCGTGAAGCCAAGCAAAGCGGCGATCAAGGCGACCACCAGGAAGGTTAAAGCCCAGCCGAGCATTGGCGTTCTCCATGCGCGCCTGAATAAGGCGCTCGCAATTGACGTCGCGGGAACGCGCCCCGCTTGTGTAAGGAACGCTCGTTAACCAGGGCCGTTCCCGTGTGGGGGAGCAGGGACTGAGGGCTAGACGCTTCTTCTCCCGACGCGGTCGCCAGAAGAAAAGGCTTACCGCCGCCGCGTCTTGCGCGTGCGGCTGAGCGCGTCGGCGGATCCGGCGCGGCTGGCCATGAAGGCGGTGACGGCGGAGGTGACGACGCCTGGGTTGCGCAGGAGGACGAGCCCCGCGGCCACCGCCGCGCCCGCGGCGATGATCGGCTTGTCGCGCGCGAGGTCAATGAGTCGGGTGGTGATGTTCTCTTCGTCGCGGCGCAGCGGTCGCGGTTTGACCACGCGGAACGCTACGAACGCCAGCACGCCGGCCAGGACCGCCGCGCCCAGCGCGATCACCGCGGCCGCGCCGGCAGGGCTCAGGTATTCGCGAAGCAGCGCATAGAACGCGAACGCCGCCGCGACAACGGCGACGCTCGCCGCCGCGGCGAGGGCCGCGGCGGTCGCGACGAGGCTAAGCGCCTTCTTGAGGATCAACGCCGGCCGGCGGAGAGCAGCAAGCCGATCAGCACGCCGACGCCCAGCGCCGCGCCGGTGGCGGCCAGCGGCCGCTCGCGCACGCGCTCCGTCACGTACTGTTGCGCCTGCTCCATCTGCTCACCGGCCGTGTCGGCGTAGGTGCGCGACTGGGCGCGGATCTGCTCCAGCCCGTCCTGCACCGCCTGCTGGATCTTGCCCCGAGCCTCAGCGAACACCCGCTGCGCCTCGGCGGCCAGCTGCTTGGTGTCGGCGCCGTTGGCCGCAGGAGCGTTATCGTCACCGTAGTCAACAGCGTTCGCGGGCATGTCGATGTCTCCGAAAAGTGAGCCCCGTCGGCGAGCGGGGGCGCTGCCTGAACGGGCGACAGCATAGGCAAGTTCCGCCGGATCGCAAAAGCAGAGCTTGAGCGCAAGGCCAAGTGTCGTGAATTCGCGGTTCCTATCGCGCGGCCGAGGGCTTCGGCCTATGGTCCGCGCGGGGACGTGCGACAGGCGGACGATCAGTGGACGAAGAGCGTCTGGAACTAGCGTTGAAGGCCGCCGGCCTCGGAGTGTTCGAGTGGGACAAGGTTCGCCAGGTCCTGTTCATCGATCAGCGCGCGGCTGAGCTGAGCGGCCTGAAGGCCGGGGAGACCCCCACGCCCGGCGGCTTCCCCTTCGAGCCCTACATGAGCGCCGAGGACGCCGAGCGGGCCCGCGCGCGGTTCGACGAGGAGCTCGCCCACGGCCGGAACTTCAAGCTGGACCTGCGTATCCGGCGTCCCGACGACGGCCGCTCGATCTGGCTGCTGCTCGCCGGCGCGCCCAGGCGCGACGCCGCGGGCGGCCTGCTCGGCATGGCCGGCATGATCAACGACATCACCCGCTTCAAGATCGAGGAGGAGCAGCGCCGCGCGCTCGTGGCCGAAGTCGACCACCGGGTGAAGAACGTCCTGGCCGCGGTGCAGGCGCTCGCCTACCAGACCGCCAAGCGGACCACCTCCCTCGACGCCTTCATGGAGAACTTCTCGGGCCGGCTGAAGGCGCTCGGGTCGGCGAATGAGCTTCTGACGGCAGCGCGCTGGCGCGGCGCGGCCGTGGAGCACGTCGCGGCCGCCGAGCTCAGCGCGCTGGCGCCCCGCCAGACCCGCTGGGACGGGCCGGAGCTGTTCCTGACGCCGCGCGCAGCCAACGCGCTGGCGCTGGCGCTGCACGAGCTGGCGACCAATGCGGTGAAGTTCGGCGCGCTGTCGGTGGAGAGCGGCCATGTGGACGTTCGCTGGACCGCGCTCGGGGACGGCGGCTTCGAGCTGAGCTGGGTGGAGAGCGGCGGCCCCACCGTCGTCCCGCCCTCGCGCCGCGGCTTCGGCACCACGCTTCTGGAACAGGTCACCGGCCGCGAGCTGAACGGCGAGGCCGTGGTGGAGTATCGCCCCGCCGGCGTTCGCGCCCGTCTCATCGCCGGTCCCGCCGCCGTCGCGCCGCGGCCGGACACCGCGCCGCATGTCTCAGCCCCGCGGCCCGCGGAGGCCGCAGCGACCGCCGTCCGCGCCCCGCGCAGCCTGGCCGGCTCGCGAGTCCTGATCGTCGAGGACGCCGTGCTGCTCGCGCTGGAACTGGAGACGGGGCTCTCCGAGGCCGGCGCCGAGGTGGTCGGGCCGGCCTATGAGCTGGAAGAGGCGATGGCGCTGCTGGACCGGCCGATCGACGCGGCCGTGCTCGACGCCAATCTGAACGGCCGGTCGGTGACGCCGGTGGCCGAGGCGCTGGCGAGGCGCAACGTGCCCTTCGTCTTCGCTACCGGCTATGGCGAGACGGGCGGCGCGCCCGGAGGCTTCGAGGCTCCGGTCATCCGCAAGCCCTATGACGTGACCCAGGTCGCCGCCGCCGTCGCCGCGCTTCTGGCTACAGGCTGAGCGCCGGCGCCCTGAGACAAGGCGCCGCCTCGCGGCCGGAATAGCTAGGCTGTAAGAGCCAGGTCTGGGGGGCCTGCGGACCTGATCGCAGGGGCCGGACCGGCGGCCCAAGGACATCGCCCGCGTCAAGCGATCCTTACTCCTACTCCGGGTCCGCGGCTCGTCCGCGGACCAGGATCGTTGGGTCACAGAACGCCCCCTCAGTCAGCTTCGCTGACAGCTCCCCCGCTGCGCGGTGGAGGTGGATCGACGCGAAGCGGCGAGACGGCGGGTGCGTTCAGACGCCTGCTTCAGATCACCCCCTTCTCCCGCAGGCTCGCGATCCGCTCCGCCGAAAGGCCCGCGCGTTCGCCGAGCACCGCCTCGGTATGCTCGCCGAGCGTCGGCCCGATCCAGCGGACCGCGCCGGGGGTCTCGGCGAGCTTGGGGAAGACGTTCTGCATCTTCATCGGGCCGAGCACCGGGTGTTCCGCCTCGATGATCGACTCCCGGGCGATGAACTGCGCGTCGGCCAGCATCTCGGGGGCGCGGTACACGCGGCCCGCGGGAACGCCGTGTTGCTCGAACAGCATCAGCAGGTCCTCGAGCGTCCGGGTCTTTGTCCAGGCGGCGATCAGTTCGTCCAGCTCGGCCTGGTTCTCGCCCCGGGTGCGATGAGCGGCGAAGCGGGGATCGCTGCTGAGCTCGGGCCGCCCCATCGCCACGGCCAGCCGCTCGAAGACCCGGTCGGCGTTGGCGCCGATGAGGACCCACTGGCCATCGGCGCAGGGATAGATATTGGACGGCGCAAGCCCCGGCAGGATCGAGCCGGTGCGCTCGCGCACATAGCCGGTCAGGCCGTATTCGGTGACCAGGTTCTCCATCACCGCGAAGACGCTCTCGTAGAGCGCCGCGTCGATCAGCTGGCCGCGTCCGGTGCGCGCGCGCGCGTGGACGGCCATCATCACGCCGAGCGCCGCGTGCAGGCCCGTCAGGCTGTCGCCGATCGATATGCCGGCGCGCGATGGCGGCCGGTCAGGCTCGCCGGTCACATAACGCAAGCCCCCCATCGCCTCGCCGACCAGGCCGAAGCCGGCGCGTTGCGCATAGGGTCCGGTCTGACCGAAGCCGGAGATCCGCGCCATGATCAGCCGCGGGTTGAGGTGGGACAGCGCCTCCCAGCCCAGCCCCCATTTCTCCAGCGCCCCGGGACGGAAGTTCTCGACGAGCACGTCGGCCTTGGCGATCAGGTCGCGGGCCAGCGCCTGCCCTTCGGGCGCGCGCAGGTCGAGCGTCACCGACTTCTTGTTGCGCGCGATCACCGGCCACCAGGGCGATAGTCCTTTGGGCAGGGTGCGGCCCCACTGGCGCATCGGATCGCCGCCCTTCGGGTCCTCGACCTTGATCACCTCCGCGCCGAAGTCGCCGAGGATCTGGCCGCAGAAAGGCCCGGCGATCAGGGTGCCCATCTCGACCACCACGAGATCGGAGAGCGGGCCTGTGACCTTGGCGGCGGGATCGGGCGTGGGCATGGCGGATTTCCTGGAGTTACCGGCGGGCGGAAGCCTCCGTGCGCCGTAGGGCTTGTCAACGTTCGCCGCTCGACGCCCGCTTTTTCGTGGTGGAGCGCGGCGCCCGTCAGGGCCATATGGCTCACCACCAGCCCCGAGGAGGCGCCGCTTGTCCGCCCTGCTGTTCGACCTTCCCGCGCGCCCCGCTGTCCCGGTGGAGGGCGAGGCCGCCGGCTTTCCGGTGCGGCGCATTCTCTGCGTCGGCCGCAACTACGCCGCCCACCGGCGCGAGATGGGCGGCGACGACCGCGACCCGCCGTTCTTCTTCGCCAAGCCGGCCGATGCGGTCGCTCCGCCCGGCGCAGCCGTTCCCTATCCGCCGATGACCGCCGACTTGCATCACGAGATCGAGCTGGTGGCGGCCCTGGGGAAGGGCGGCGCGGACGTCTCGCCGGCCCAGGCGCTGGAACTGGTGCTGGGCTACGCCGTGGGCGTGGACCTCACCCGGCGCGACCTGCAGTCGGCCGCGCGGGCGAAGGGCCAGCCGTGGGACGCGGCCAAGGGCTTCGACGCCTCGGCGCCGATCTCCGCCATCCGCCGCTGGAGCGGCGCGCCGCCGCAAGGCCGCATCCAGCTTTCGGTCAACCGCCAGGTCCGGCAGGACGCCAGCGTCGCCGATATGATCTGGAACGTCGCCGAGATCGTCGCCGAGGCCTCAAAGCTCTGGCGGCTGGAGGCCGGAGACCTGATCTACACCGGCACCCCGGAAGGCGTGGGGCCGCTGGTTCGGGGCGACCGGGTGGAGGGCGAAGTCGAAGGTGTGGGCCGTGTCGCCTTCCAGGTGACCTGAATCCCGCCCGGACGACCGGAAATTTGTGCGGTGCGGCGGCCGCGCTTGCGGCGCCGTCCCGCAGGTCCTAAAGCGGCGCCATGCTTGACGAATTGAAATCCAACAACCGCGCCTGGGCGGCCCGCAAGGTCGCCGGCGACCCCGGCTTCTTCAAGCGGCTGGAGGGCCAGCAGGCCCCCAAGTACCTGTGGATCGGCTGCTCGGACAGCCGGGTGCCGGCGAACGAGATCGTCGGCCTCGATCCCGGCGAGCTGTTCGTCCACCGCAACGTGGCCAACCTCGCCCCGCCGCAAGACGCCAACTACCTCTCGGTGCTGCAGTTCTCCGTCGAGGTGATCAAGGTCGAGCACATCCTGGTGGTCGGCCACTACGGCTGCGGCGGCGTGGCCGCGGCGGTCGACGGCCAGCGCCGCGGGCTCGTCGACCACTGGCTGCACCCGATCCGCGAGGTCTGCAGCTGCCACAAGGCCGAGCTCGACGCCCTGCCCGAGCGCGCCCGTTGGGACCGCCTGGTCGAACTGAACGTCATGCGCCAGGTGAAGAACGTCGCCTCCGACGTCTTCGTGCAGGACGCCTGGGCCCGCGGCCAGCCGCTGCAGGTCCACGGCTGGGTCTATTCGATCTCCGATGGCCTGGTGACCGATCTCAATGTCACCGTGAGCGGGCCGGACGAGGCCGTGCAGCTGGGTTGAACCCGCTGCTCCACCGCGTAGCGGAGGAGCTGTCAGCGAAGCTGGCTGAGGGGGCGTTCGATCGCCACAACGCTCCCTCCGTCTGGGCGCCAGGGCGCCGATCCACCTCCCCCGTTGCGCGGTGGAGGAGCTCTTCTAAGCCAGCTTGATCTCGCGCAGGCGCTCCTGGAGGTAGGCGTCGGCGGTGATCGGGTCGGGATAGCGATCGGCTTCGCCGAAGCAGCCGGGCAGGGTGCGGATCAGATAGTCCGGATTGAAGTGCAGGAAGAAGGGTGTCGAGTAGCGGGCGTGGCCGCGCCGCTCGGGCGCCGGGTTGACCACGCGGTGGGTCGTCGACGGCAGGGCGTGGTTGGTCAGGCGCTGCAGCATGTCGCCGATATTGCAGACCAGCGCTCCCGGCGGCGGGTTGATGGCGATCCAGCGCCCGTCCCGGTCCTGCACCTCCAGGCCGGCCTCTTCGGCGCCGAGCAGCAAGGTGATGACGTTGATGTCCTCGTGGGCGGCGGCGCGGATGTGCGGCCCGTCCGGCGGCGCCGGCGGATAGTGCAGGAGCCGCAGGATCGAGTTGCCGTGGTCGACGGTTGGCGCGAAGAAGCCGCGCTCGAGGCCCAGCCAGGCGGCGATCGCCTCCAGCACCTTCAGGCCCATGCCGTCGAGCGCCTCGAACAGCCAGCCGACAGTTGACTGAAACCCCGGGACGTCGGCGTCCGGCCACACATTGTCCGGCATGCTGGCGCGCGCCGGATGGCCGGTCGGCAGGTCTCGGCCGACGTGCCAGAACTCCTTGAGGTCGTAGTGGGCGTGGCCTTTCGCCGTCTCAACGCCGAAGGGCGTGTAGCCGCGCTGTCCCGCCTGGCCCACCTTGTATTTCAGCTTCGCGCGCTCGGGCAGGGCGAAGAAGGCCCTGGCCGCGTCGAGCGCCGCATCGATGCGGTCCTGGGCGAGGCCGTGGTCGGAGATCACCGCGAAGCCAAAGCGGGCGAAGGAGTCGCCGAGCGCGCGCGAGAAGCCTTCGAAGTCGCTTGCGAAGGCGGCGAACGAGACGGGGCTTAGCGTGGAGGGACTTCCGGCGGCCTGATTCATGGCGCGCTTCTACACCGGCTCGGCGCGCCGCGGCGGCGGCGCATCGTCGTCGTCCTCCTCGGCGAGGCGCGCCATCTCGGCCTGCAGCAGGCGCTCCATGGTGTTGCGCGAGTCGCGGGTGGCCAGGATGTAGCGTTCCTCCTCGCCGGCCAGCGGCGCGAGTTCGACGAACAGCTTGGCGTCCTGCTCGCGGAACAGGATCGCCGACTTCAGCGCCCGCCGCTCGGGCACCCCCAGCCGCACCAGCGCCTTGCGGCCGAAATTGAGCGCGCTCTCGAAGGTCTCGCGCTCGACCTCGGTGGCGCCCTCGCGCAACAGCTCGTACGCGTGCCGGCGGTCGTAGGCACGGGCCAGGATCGGCAGGTCGGGGAAGGCGTGGCGCGCGGCGGCCACCATCTCGACCGCGCGGTCGCGGTCGTCGATGGCGATCACCAGCAGCTTGGCGTGCTCGGCGCCGGCGGAGCGAAGCAGGTCCAGCCGGCCGGCGTCGCCGTAGTGCACCCGCCAGCCGAAGCGGCGCAGCAGGTCGATCTGCTCGATGCTGGCCTCGAGCGTCACGACCTTGAAGTTGTTGGCCATCAGCAGTCGCCCGGCGATCTGGCCGAAGCGGCCGAAGCCGGCGACGATCACGTCCGGCCGGCCCTCGTCGAACGGCAGCGCCTCGGGTTCCGCCGAAGATCCCTGCCGCCGCGCGATCACCAGGCGGTCGAAGGCTGTCAGCAGCAACGGCGTCGCCGCCATGGAGACGGCGATCACGGCGGCGAACAGCTGGGAGAGCTCGGGCGGCAGCACCCGCGCGCCGACCGCGAAGCCCAGCAGGACGAAGGCGAACTCGCCGCCCTGGGCCAGCGCCACGCCCACTGTGGCGGCGGCGTGCGTCGGGGTGCGGAAGAGGCGCGCCACGCCGAACATGGCCAGGGTTTTCAGGAGCACCATCCCCGCCACCAGGCCCAGCACGACCAGCGGCTGGTGCGCCACCAGCTTGAGGTCGAGACCGGCGCCCACGGTGATGAAGAAGAGGCCGAGCAGGAGCCCGCGGAAAGGCTCGATGTCGGTCTCCAGCTCGCGGCGGAACTCGCTTTCCGCCAGCACCACGCCGGCCAGGAAGGCGCCCAGCGCAGGCGACAGGCCGACCAGCTCCATCAGGGCGGCGACGGCGACCACCAGCAGCAGCGCCGAGGCGGTGAAGATCTCGCGCAGCCGGGAGGCGGCGATGAAGCGGAACAGCGGCTGCATCAGGTAGCGACCGCCCACCACCACCGCCGTGACGGCGCCCATGACCGCCAGCGTGCGGCCCCAGGCCGGCAGTTCGGTGAGCAGGCCGTGCTCCACGGGCGCCGCCGCGCCGCCCTGGCCGAGCAGCGGCAGGACGGCGAAGAGCAGGATGACCGAGAGGTCCTGGAACAGCAGCACCCCGAACGCGGCCTCGCCCACGGCGCCTTGGCGCAGGCCCTTCTCGTCAAGGCTCTGCAGCACGATCGCCGTTGAGGACATCGCCAGGATCAGGCCGGCCGCCAACGCCATCCGCCAGTCCAGCCCCATCGCCGCGGCCGCGGCGCCGAGCAGGGCCGCCGTGCCCAGCATCTGGGCCGCGCCGAGGCCGAAGATGACGGTGCGCATCCGCCAGAGCAGGGCGGGACGGACTTCCAGCCCGATCAGGAACAGGAGGATCACCACGCCGAACTCGGCGAAGCGCATGACGTCCTCGGGCGCGCCGGTGAGGTTCAGCACATAGGGGCCGACGAGGACGCCGGCGACCAGATAGCCCAGCACCGAGCCCAGGCCGAGCCGCTTGGCGATCGGCACCGAAACGACGCCGGCGGTGAGGTAGACCAGGGCTTCGAGGAGCAGGCCGTGATGCATGGGCGCAATGGACGGCGCCAGCCCGCCGCTTGCACGCATTTTCTGAAGCGGCGCGGGCGCCTAGCCAAACCATTTCGTCATGGCCCGGTTTATCCGGGCCATCCAGCCCAAGGTGTCGGCCACAGCTGCTGCGGAACGACATTGGGATGGGTCGCCGGGACAAGCCCGGCGACGACGGAAAGAGGGGTCGTCTGGATGTGCTAGAACTTCGTGCTCACCACGAAACGGATGTCGCGGCCGGGCATGACCACTAGGTCCTTGTTCAGGGCGGTGGCGTTGCGGATCGTCTCGTCGGCGAGGTTGTGGCCTATCAGCAGCAGCTGCACGTCGGGCTTGTCCTTGAAGGGGCGCCAGCCGAGCTGGGCGTCGACCGAGGTGTAGCCAGGCGTCGGCAGGTCGCCCACGCCGACGTGGTTCTGGGCCCCCACGCCGATGACCAGGAAGCCCGCATCGACGCTGTCGTTCTCCCAGTGGAGGCCGCCGCCGATCCGTGCGGGCTGGATGCGCGGCACATCGCCGCCGCCGCCGGTGAACTTCGCCCGCACGAAGTCGCCCAAGGCCTGGGCGGCGAGCTTGCCGCCCATCGCTTCGGCCAGCGGCACGAAGGCTTTGAACTCCGCGCCCCAGAAGCGGGCGTCGCGCTGGGCGTAGTTGAGCTCCCGGAGCTCGCCCGCGCCGTCCACGGCGCAGACACCGTCGTCGTCGCAGGTGCGCCCCGTCAGCGCGCCGTAGATATAGTCCTGGAAGTGGGCGCCCCAGACCGAGGCCTCGATCCGGCCGTCCTCCCCGAACTTGTAACGCAGCGTCGCCTCCAGCGAATTGGCGCGCTCGGGCTTCAGCGTGGGGTCGCCGGTCTCGAAGGTCTGCGGCCCGTCGTGCGGCCCGCGGGCGAAGAGCTCCGTCTGCGCCGGCGCGCGCGCGGCCGAGGTCGCGGTCAGGCCGAGCTTCACGGCGTCGGAAACGTCGTAGGTGAAGCCGGCGGAGGCGCTCACCGGGGTGAAATCCCGCTTGGTCAGATCGCCGGACGCCGGCGTTCCCTCGATGCTCGCGCGCTCCACCCGCAAGGCGCCCTGGAACTTCAGCGGCCCGATCGGCGCCTCGAAGAAGGTGAAGCCGGCGACGCTCTTGGCGTGGGTCGGCTGCAGATAGTCCGCACCCTCGCCGAGCGCGCTGAACTTGCGGTCCTGGACCTGCACGCCCAGAGCGGAGCCGGAAAGCGGGCCGATGGCGCCGAACAGGGCCTCGGCGCGCCCCTCCCATTCCTTGTTGAGGAAGGTCGACAGGACCTGGTTCCCGTCGGGATCGATCTCGTCATGCCTGTAGTCGGCGTAGCTGGCGTCGACGTTGATCGTCTGCAGCGGGCCCTGGTCGAGCTTGAAGGACGAGCCGACCGCGCCCTTGTCCTGGCGCATGCGGATGTAGGTGGTGTCCGAGGGAATGCCGTAGCGCGCCTCGTAGTGCGTCGCATCGGCGCCGACGCGGCTGTCGCCGAAGAAGTAGGACGCCCCCGCGGAATAGCCTTCGCCGCGGAAGAAGGAGTTCGGCTGGGTCCCATGCGGAATGTCGTAGTCGCTGGCGCGGCGGCCGAAGCCGTCGAGATGCACGGCGACGTCGCCGGCGCCGGCGTCCAGGCTGAGCGTGCCCTCGCCGGTGTCCGCGGCGGAGCTGTAGGCCGCGGTGGCCTCGCCCTTGCCGCCCTCGATCCGCTCCAGCGGGATCCGGTTGTTGATCACATTGACCACCCCACCGATGGCCTGGCTGCCGTAGCGCAGGGTCGCCGCGCCGCGAACCACTTCGATCCGCTGGGCGGCGAGCGGGTCGATTGGCACGCCGTGATCGGGGCCGACGTCCGAGACGTCGGAGCTGGAGAGCCCGTTTTCGGTCAGCTTCACGCGCTGGGCGTCCATGCCGCGGATCACCGGCCGGCTGGCGCCGGCGGCGAAGCCGGTTCCGGAGACGCCGGGCGTGTCCCTGAGTGCGTCGGCCAGGCTTGCGCCGCCGTTGCTCAGCACGTCCTGCCGGCTCACCTGTTCGACGATGGTGGCGAAGCGGTCGCGATCGCCTCCGATCGGCGAGGCGGTGACGACAAGCTCGCCGACGGCGTGGCCGAGGTCCGGCTGTCCGCCCGCCTCCGCCGCCCTGGCGGCGCCGGCCTGGATAGCGAGCAGGCTTACGCCCAGGGTCAAGATACGCGTCCCAGCCATCGTCAGCTCCACTCGAGTTGATGGCGGAGTGTTATGATATAACATTGGCGGTCGGCAAGCCGGAAACGTGATGATATAACGTTCGCGTTCGAGGCGCCCTGCATCCAAGCAGGGCCGGCCGTCGTATCCTCGGGCGCCACCCCTGGAGCCCGTCACATGTCGTTCCGTTCCCTAGCCGTCGCCAGCCTGGCCTTACTGGCCTTCCCCGCCGCTGCGGCGACGCCCCTGCAGACCGCGATCTTCGCCGGCGGTTGCTTCTGGTCGGCGGAACACGACATCGAGCACGTGAAGGGGGTGAACAAGGTCGTGGTCGGCTATTCCGGAGGCGCTCGGCGCAACCCCACCTACGACAACCACTCGGGCCACCTGGAATCGATCCAGGTCACCTACGACCCCGCCAAGGTCAGCTATCCGCAGCTCGTGGAGGCCTTCTTCCACAACATCGACCCGACCGATCCCTACGGCCAGTTCTGCGACAAGGGGGAGGCCTACCGTACGGCGGTCTTCGTCGCGACGCCGCAGGAGCGGACGGAGGCCGAGGCGGTCAAGGCCAAGGTCGCCCGCCAGCTGGGCAAGCCGGTGGCCACCGGAGTGCTGCCGGCCGGGAAGTTCTGGCCGGCCGAGGCCTATCATCAGGACTACGCTCGCAAGAATCCGGTCAACTATCAGGCCTATCGCATCGGCTGCCGCCGCGACGCGCGGCTGAAGGCGGTCTGGGGCGGGCGGTAGACAGCGTCATGGTTTCACCCTTAGCCAGGGCGGCGAGCACGCGTTCTTGACGCGCCGGTCCTGCAGGGCCATCTGCGCGCCGCTCTGGTCGTCGAGGGTGGAATGAAGGTCACGGTTCCTGCCGAATGGGCGCCGCATCGCGCCATGTGGCTGGGCTTCCCCAGCCATGCGGAGCTGTGGGAAGACGACCTGGACGGAGCCCAGGCCGAGGTGGCGGCGCTCGCCCGCGCCCTGGCGGGGCCGGGCGGAGAGCGGGTCCGGCTGCTCACCGGCACGGCCGCGGGCGAGGCGGCCGCGCGGCGGCTGCTGGACGAGGTCGCGGGCGTCGAGATCGTCCCCGGCGCCTTCGGCGACATCTGGCTGCGCGACACCGGTCCGATCTTCGCGCGCGGCAAGGCGGGGCTCTGCGCCCAGGCCTTCCGCTTCAACGGCTGGGGCGGCAAGTACGAGCTCGAGAACGACGACGCCGTGGCCGGCCAGATCGCCGCCGCGGCGGATGTTCCGCTGATGCGCCACGACTTCATCCTGGAGGGCGGCGCGGTCGACCACGACGGCGAGGGCGCGGTGCTGACCACCGGCCAGTGCGTGCTGAATCCGAACCGCAACACCGGCTGGGACGAGACGCGCGCCGAAGCCGCTCTCGCGCAGAGCCTGGGCGCCCGGAAGGTGCTCTGGCTGGGCGAGGGGCTGCTCAACGACCACACCGACGGCCACGTCGACAACCTTGCGCGCTTCGTCGCGCCGGGCGTGGTCGCCTGTCCGGTGGCCCGGGGACGCGGCGACCCCAACGCCGACGCCTACGACGACGCCGCGCGCCGGCTCGCCGGCATGACCGACGCCGCGGGCAGGCCGCTCAAGGTCGTGCGCGTGCCTTCGCCCGGCTTGGTCGAGGGGCCGGAGGGGGAGGCGATCCCGGCGTCGCACATGAATTTCCTCATCGCCAACACGGCGGTGATCGTGCCCATCTACGAGGAGCGGCCCGGCGAGATGGCGGTGGAGGCGCTCAGGATGCTGTTCCCGGACCGCGAGGTGATCGGCCTGCCGTCGCTGGCCATCCTGACCGGCGGGGGATCCTTCCACTGCATCACCCAGCAGGAGCCGGCCTAAATGTCGCGCACCCTCTCCGTCGCCGCCATCCAGACCGCCTACGGCGAGGATATGGTCGCCAACATCAAGAAGTCCGAGGACTTCATCCGCGAGGCGGCGGGCCGCGGCGCGCAGGTGATCCTGCCTTCCGAGCTGTTCCAGGGGCCCTATTTCTGCGTCGCCCAGGAGGAGCGCTGGTTCGCCACCGCCTATCCCTGGCGCGAGCATCCGGCGGTGACCGCCCTCGCGCCGCTGGCCGGCGAACTGGGCGTGGTGCTGCCCATCTCCATCTTCGAGCGGGAAGGGCCGCACTACTTCAACAGCCTGGTGATGGTCGACGCCGACGGCTCGCTGATGGGGGTCTACCGCAAGAGCCACATCCCCGATGGCCCCGGCTATATGGAGAAGTACTACTTCCGGCCCGGCGACACCGGCTTCAAGGTCTGGAACACGCGGTTCGGCCGGGTCGGCGTCGGGATCTGCTGGGACCAGTGGTATCCGGAATGCGCCCGGGCGATGACGCTGATGGGGGCGGAGGTCCTGCTCTATCCGACCGCGATCGGCTCGGAGCCTCACGACGCCAGCCTCGACACCGCCGCCCCGTGGCGCCGCGCCATGCAGGGCCACGCTGTCTCCAACGTCATCCCGGTGGTGGGCGCGAACCGCACCGGCTTCGAGCCGTGGGAGGGCTATCCGAACGGCGGCCAGCTGTTCTACGGCTCGAGCTTTATCGCCGATCACCGCGGCGACCTGGTGGCCGCCTTCGGCCGCGAGGACGAGGGGGCGCTGGTCCACACCTTCGACCTCGATTTCTTGGCGACGCACCGCGCCGCCTGGGGCTTCTTCCGCGACCGGCGGACGGATCTCTACGGCGCGCTGACGGAGCGACGGCCAGCGTAGGGGCTTTCCCCGAATTGCCGCCCCAATTGCGATCCATTAGAAGCGGACCACCTCACGCGCGCTCGAACGCCGCTCTACGACACCTGAAGGCCTTCCATGACCACGACCCAGACCCCCGCCGGCGAAGTCAGCGGCGCCGTTCTCTTCTATTCGAGGCCCGAGCCGCTCAATCCCGAACTGCACGGCAAGCTGGGGGTCAAGCGCCTCGACACCCCGTTCAAGTTCGCCAAGGCGGGGCACGCCATCCCGCTGACGGTCGGCGAATTCCCGCTGGCGGCGGTGAGCGGGCCGATCATCTTCGTGGGCGACGAAAAGCTGCCGCTGGCGGTGATGGGCCTGAACGCCGGGGACAACATGTTCGTGCAGGCAAACGGCATGTTCGAGCCGGGCGTCTACGTGCCGGCCTATGTGCGCCGCTATCCGTTTGTCTTCGCCAACGATGAAGCCAACCAGCAGATGGTGCTGTGCGTGGACCGCGACGCCGACTTCATCGTCGAGGGCGGCGACCTGCCGTTCTTCGAAAACGGTCAGCCGTCCGAGTACACCAAGGCCTGCATGGAGTTCTGCAACAACTTCGAGATGGAGCGTCAGCGGACGGTCAGCTTCGTGCAGCTGCTGAAGGATCTCGACCTGTTCGAGCTGAAGACGGCCACCTTCACCCCGCCCACGCCCGAAGGGCAGCAGGTCGAGCCGCAGAAGATCGCCGAGTACTATGGGGTTTCCGAGGAGAAGCTGAACAAGCTGCCGACGGAGAAGTTCCTCGAACTGCGCGACAACGGCGCGCTCGCCCAGATCTACGCCCACCTGCTCTCGCTGGTCGGCTGGGACCGGCTGATCTCGCTGGCGCTCACCCGCGCGCCGCAAGCCGCGAACGCTTAAAGGCGCCCCGATCGTTGACTCGACGGTCAAGGTCGCCTGACCTTGGCCTTCGGTGTTGGAGGCGGCGGCGATGCGGCTGGGGAAGATCTTGCGATCAGCGGCCGTCGCCGTGGCCGGCGTGCTCGCGATGGGCGCAGGCGACATGGGCTGGCTCTCGCTGTGCTCCAAGTGCATCAGCCCGTCGATCACCGCCACCTCGGGCTTGGGCACCGCCAAGGCGGTCGCCGAGGCGCGGATGAGCCGCGCGGACATCCAAGGGTGGTGCGAGAACTGGTCGCCGGAGGATCGCGGCTGCGTCGCCCGTGAACTGGCCAACCCGGAGAACGAGGGGACGTTCAAGGCCACGGCGGACTGCACGGCCGGCCGGATCCACACCATCCTGGGCGAGGACTTCACCTACGCCGGCCTTTGGGACAACAGCGACATCGGCGGCGGGCGCAGCAAGTGGCGGGACAAGTCCGGCCAGATCGTCGGCCGCGACAACGCCAGCAACGGCCTGGCGATCTCCCAGCAGTGGGAGGTGCTCTGTCCCCGCGGCCTGGTGCGCGGCGCATCATCGGCTGCTCCGGTCGCGAGCGTCGCCGCTGCCGCCTACGCCGTGGGTCAGACGGTCGAAGCCAAGTACATGTCCGGCTGGATGCGCGGCCGGATCGTCAGTCTTCGCCGCGGCGCGAGCGGCTTCGATTACGAGATCCTGCTGGCCAACGGCCAGCGCGGGATCGTGCCCGCCCGCATGCTTCGGGCGGCGCGCTAAGACGACCAGCCGATTTGGGCTCCTACCGCGCGAACACGCCGCGCGTCAGGCAGGAGAAGACCAGCCGGCCGGCCTCGTCGAGCAGGTCGTGCTGACAGATGACGATGCCTTTGCCCTCGCCGACTGGATCTTTGGCCATGACGGTCATCCGCCCGCGCAGCAGCTCGCCCGCCGGCGGGTTGCGCAGCCAGCGGAGCGCGTCGACGCCCAGGCGCTTGGTCTGCGGCCAGTCGGTGTGGGCGACGGCGTCCAGCCTCGCCCAGATCGCATAGACCATGGCGTCCGGCGCGCCGCGCTCCACGGTCCATCCCGGGGTGAAGGCGTCGACGAAGGCCTGCAAGGCCTGCGGCTGAACCGCGAAAGCTCCCAGGGACACGACCTGGCCGATCTCGATGTCGTCGAACGCAGCGGGCACGGGTGGGCGGCTCCTTTTGGCGCACTCGGATTCGTCGATCATGGCGGCGACCGCGGCGAAGTCGAGCGCCGCTTTGCGTCAAGCCCCCAGCTTGCGCATAAAGGCGGTTCGACAGGCCGCGCGTGATCGTTCGGACGCGCCGCGGCGTTAGAATCAAGTCTCGGCCGTGCGTCGGCCTAGGTCCGTTCCGGGGGATGCCGCTTGTCTGATCTCGACGCCGCATGGGCCGCGCTCAACGCCGCCGCCGAGCGCGCCCGCGTCCGCCGCATCGTCGGCCTGTTCACCGCCGAGCCGGAACGGCTGGCGAGGCTGACGATCGAGGCCGCGGGCCTGACGCTGGATCTTTCGAAACAGCCCTGGTCGCTGGCCGACGTGGTCGGAATGGTCGACCTCGCGCGCATGGCGCGAGTGGAGGCGGCCCGCGCCCGCCTGCTGGGCGGAGAGGTTGTCAATCGTTCGGAGAAGCGGCCGGCGCTGCACGTCGCCCTGCGCGCGCCGGCTGGCGCCGGGCTGAAGGCGGCGGGCGTCGAGGTCTCCGGCGAGGTCGACGCCACGCGCGAGGCCATGCGGCGTTTCGCCGACGGCGTTCGCTCGGGGAGCATCACCGGCGCGGAGGGGCGGCCGTTCCGCGCCATCCTGCACATCGGCATCGGCGGCTCGGATCTCGGCCCCCGCCTGATCTGGGAGGCGTTGAAGCCGCTGGACCCGGACATCGAGCTCAGGTTCGCGGCCAACGTCGATCCTGCGGAGCTCGCCCAGGCGATCACCGGCCTCGATCCCGCGGAGACCCTGGTGGTGGTGGTGTCGAAGACCTTCACCACCCTGGAAACCCTGGCCAATGCGGAGGCCGCGCGCGCTTGGCTGTGCACCGCGCTGGGCGAAAAGGCCGCCGACGCCCACTTGGCGGCGGTCTCGGCCGCGCCCGACAGGGCCCAGGCCTTCGGCGTGCCGGCGGACCGCGTGTTCGCTTTCTGGGATTGGGTGGGCGGCCGCTATTCGCTGTGGTCGGCGGTGGGCCTCTCCTGCGCGACCGCCCTGGGCTTCGCCGTCTTCGAGCAGCTGCTGGCGGGCGCGCGGGCGATGGACGCCCATTTCGCCGAGGCGCCGCTGGAGCGGAACGCGCCGGCGCTGCTGGCGCTCGCCCATGTGTTCAACCGCAACGGGCTCGGCCGGCCGATCCGCGCCGTCGTGCCCTACGCCCAGCGCCTGCGCCTGTTTCCGGCCTTCCTCCAGCAGCTGGAGATGGAATCCAACGGCAAGCGGGTCGACGCCGCCGGGCGGCCGCTGACGCGCGGCGCGGCGGCCAGCGTCTTCGGCGACGCCGGCACCAACGGCCAGCACGCCTTCTTCCAGCTGCTGCACCAGGGAACCGACGTGATCCCGGTCGACTTCGTCGCCGTGCGCGAGGGGACCGAGGGCGATGCGGACATGCAGAAGAAGCTGCTGGCCAATGTCGTGGCCCAGGCCGCGGCCCTGCTGGTCGGCCGCAGCGAGGCCGACGTCCGCGCCGAGCTGCAGGCGAAGGGCCTGCCGCCCGCCGAGATCGACGAGCTCGCGCCGCAGCGCACCTTTCCTGGCGACCGGCCGTCTAGCTTCATCCTGCTGGACCGGCTGGGTCCCGAACAGCTCGGCGCGCTGATCGCCCTCTATGAGCACAAGACCTTCGTCGAGGGCGTGCTCTGGGGGATCAACAGCTTCGACCAATGGGGCGTGGAGCTCGGCAAGTCCCTGGCGATGCGCGTGCTCCGCGAGCTGGAAGGCGGGACGAAGGGAGAGCACGACCCGTCGACGGCGGCGCTGATCGCCAAGCTGAAGGGATAGTGGCTTCCTTTCCCGCGAGCGGGAAAGAAATTCCTTTCTTCACTCTTCTCCGCTATAGCCCCACCCCGATGATCGGCTTCGCGCACCATCACGGCTCGCATCACCATCCGACCCCGGCGGGTTCGGTGTGGGATCGCGCGGCCTGACGCGAACCCGCCGAAGCCCCGCCCAAGCGGACGGGGTTCGGCTTCCATCCCCGTCCGTCGCTCCCGACCACACCGGATACGACGATGGACGACCTTCCTTCCTTGAGCGCAGGCACCGCCTCAGCTAAGCGCCCCTCGATGAGCAACGAGCCTGCACGCCCCGAAGCGCGAAATCCCCGCGGCTTCGTCGACCGCCGCGCCCGCGACCTGGCGGCGGAGCGCAAGATCCTGGCCGCCGTCTCGGCGGTCTACGAGCGCTACGGCTTCGAGCCGCTGGACACCGGGGCGTTCGAATACGCCGACGCGCTCGGCAAGTTCCTGCCGGACGCGGACCGGCCGAACGAAGGCGTCTTCGCCCTGCAGGACGACGACGAGCAGTGGCTGGCGCTGCGCTACGACCTGACCGCGCCGCTCGCGCGCTTCGCCGCCCAGAACTGGGAGACGCTGCCGAAGCCGTTCCGCCGCTACGCCTACGGCCCGGTGTGGCGCAACGAGAAGCCGGGCCCCGGCCGCTTCCGCGAGTTCGTTCAGTGCGACGCCGACACCGTGGGCTCGGCGCGTCCCGAGGCCGACGCCGAGATCATCGCCATGGCGGCCGAGGGGCTGACGGCCGCGGGCCTGCCGGCGGGCTCGGCGGTGCTGAAGATCAACAACCGCAAGCTGCTCGACGGCCTGTTCGACGCTCATGGGATCGCCGACACCCGCCAGCGGCTCACCGCGCTCCGCGCCATCGACAAGTTCGACCGGCTGGGCTGGCCCGGCGTGCGCGACCTGCTGGGCGCCGGCCGGCTCGATGAATCCGGCGACTACACCAAGGGGGCGCAGCTGACCGTCGAGGCCATCTCCGCCATCCAGTCCTTTCTGGCCATCGAGGCCGCGCCTGACCTTTCCCGGCTCGAGGTGGTCGAGGCGCTGGCGAGCCTGAAGCTCGCCGCCAAGGGCGAGGAGGCGCTGGCCGAGCTGCAGGCGATCGCCGCGGCGCTAGCCGGCATGGGCGTGCCCGAGGCGGCGGCGCGGATCGACACCACCGTAGTGCGCGGGCTGGAGTACTACACCGGCCCGGTGTACGAGGCCGAGCTCCTGCTGCAGACCACCGACGAGAAGGGCCAGGCCGTGCGCTTCGGCTCGATCGGCGGCGGCGGCCGCTATGACGACCTGATCGCCCGGTTCACCGGCCAGCGGGTCCCCGCCACCGGCTTCTCCTTCGGCGTCTCGCGGCTGGCGAGCGCGCTTCGGGCCGCAGGCCGCGAGCAGGGCGGCGAGACGCGCGGCCCGGTGGTGGTGATCGTCTTCGACCAGAAGCTGATGAGCGAATACTTCGCCGTCGCCCGCGAGCTGCGCGCCGCCGACATCCCGGCGGAAGTCTATCTCGGCGCCTCGGGCATGAAGGCGCAGATGAAGTACGCCGACCGCAGGCTGTCGCCGGCCGTGGTGATCGTCGGCGAGGACGAGCTGAAGGCCGGCGCGGTGACGGTGAAGGATCTCGACCTCGGCCGCGCGCTCTCGGCCGGCGTCACCGACAACGCGGCCTGGCGCGAGCAGCGGCCGGGTCAGGTGACCGCGCCTCGCGCTGAACTGGTCGCCGTGATCCGCAACATCCTGGACGCCCGGCCGTGAGGGCCGAGGCTCCCATCCCGGCGGACGCGCTCGCCGCGATCCGCGCGCCCCTCCAGACGGCCGGCGCCGTGCGCGCGGAGACGCCGCTCCTCCAGCCGCTCTCCCTGTTGCTCGATCTCGCGGGCGAGGCGATGCGGGCGCGGCTGTTCGTCGTCCAGGCGGAGGGCGGCTCGGAAGCCTGCCTTCGGCCCGATTTCACCGTGGCCATCGCGCGCCAGCACGTCGAAAGCGGCGCCGCCCAGGGACTCTATTATTACGAAGGCCCTGCGTTCCGCGCCTCCCAAGGCGCCGACCTGGCGGAGGAGTTCCTGCAGTTCGGCCTGGAGCGGTTCGAGCGCGCCGGGGCCGAGACGGCCGAGGCCGACGCCGAGACCGCCGCGCTCGCCTGGCGCGCCAGCGCCGCCGGCGGGCGGACGGACCTTTCGCTGTGGCTTGGCGACGTGGCCCTGTTCGCCGCCTTCATCGAGAGCCTGTCGCTGCCTCCGGCGCTCGGCGCGCGACTGAAGCGCATCGCCGGGCGCCCGCGGCTGCTGAACGCGGAGCTGACGCGGGTCGGCGAGCCGGCCGGGCCGATGCGGCGGGGGCGTCTGGCTGCCCTGCTGTCGGGTCTTGGCGAAGCGGAGGCCGCCAGCCTGCTGGAGGAGGTCTGGGCGCTCGCCGGAGTCGATCCGGTCGGCGGCCGCGGTCCCGCCGAGATCGCCGCCCGGCTGGTCCGGCGCGCGGAGGCCGCCGATGCGCCCGCGCTCACCGCCGCCCAGGCCGACGCGATCCGCGAGTTCATGGCGATCGCCGACACGCCGGAGGCCGGGCTCGCGCGCATCGGCGAGCTGGCGGGCCGCGGGGCCGCGCTCAAGCAGGCGCTGCAGGCCTGGATCCGGCGGCTGGACCGGCTGCGCGATCTGGCGCCCGCCGCCGCGCTGAGCTTCGCGCCGGCGCTCGGCCACGCCTTCGACTACTACGACGGCCTCACGTTCGAGGTGCGCAGCGCAGCGCTCGGGCCTGAGCGCGCGGTCGCAGTCGGCGGCCGCTACGACAGCCTGCTTGTCCGGTTGGGCGCTGCGGCCGGGGTGCGGGCGGTCGGCTGCATGGTGCGGCCCGCCCGGGCCTATGCGGGAGCCGAGGCATGAGCCGGCCGCTGATCATCGCCGCGCCGTCCAAGGGCCGGCTGAAGGAGCAGGTCGAGGCCTGGCTGGCCGACTGCGGAACGCCGCTGCAGGTCAGCGGGGGCGCCCGCGGCTATGTGGCCGAGCTGCGCGGCCTGCCCGGCGCCCAGGTGCGCCTGCTGTCGGCCGGCGATATCGCCGAAGCGCTCGACAGCGGGGAGGTCCACCTCGGGGTCACCGGGGAGGATCTGCTGCGAGAGCGCGGTCCCGAGGTGGAGCGGCGGGTCATGCTGCTTCGTCCGCTGGGCTTCGGCCGGGCCGACCTGGTGGTGGCGGCGCCCAAGAGCTGGCTCGATGTCGACACCATGGCCGATCTCGACGAGGTGGCGCACGAGCATCTCGCCCGCACCGGGCGCCGCATGCGGGTGGCGACGAAGTATCTGGTCCAGACCCGCAGCTTCTTCGCCCGTCACGGAGTCGCGGATTATCGCATCACCGAGTCCAGCGGCGCCACGGAAGGCGCGCCGGCGACCGGCGCCGCGGAGCTTGTCGTGGACATCACCACGACGGGCGCGACGCTCGCCGCCAACGGCCTGAAGGTGCTGTCGGACGGGTTGATCCTGAAAAGCCAGGCGCAGCTCGCCGCCAGCCTTGCGGCCGACTGGGACGCGGCGCAGCTGGCCGAGGCCGAGCGCCTGCTGCGGACGGTTGAGGCGCGCGCCAACGCGCTGCGCAGCGCGACGCTCGCCTGGCCATCGGGCGGCGACGGGACCGAGAGTGCGGTCGTCGAGCAACTGATCGACGCTGGCGCCTCACGCCGGCCGAGCGGCCTCTTGCTGGATGCGAGTCGTGCGCCGGCTGCGGCGGCTGCTTTGACGGCGGCGCAACTTGGGCCGGTCACGGTTTCGCGGCCGGATTTCGTGTTCGAGGTTGAGTCGCCAGTGTTCAACGCGCTTTGCGAGCGGGTTTTGACGGATGAGTCAGAAAAATAGGCACAAAAGACGACAAGCGGCTAAATTATTGTCGTTATCGCCCGATCGAGTGAGCCGGAGCCGTTGACACCCGCAAGCTTTTGACGTTTCCTCCCTTTTGCGAGAGGCATGACGGCGCGAACAGCCTGAGGTCTCCGGCGTTTCGGGGAGGAAACGCCCTTCTAATTCGAGCCAAGGCTCGATTTTAGCCCGCCGCCATACAGCGGCGGGCTAAATTTTGCCTAAAGCCTCAATATTTTGACGTTCGAGTCAAAATATTGAGGAGCTCCTCTCCTCACCAGATGTGGGCCCGTGAGTCCGGTGCGACGTACATCTTGTCGCCGGCGGTCACGCCGAAGGCGGAGTAGAAGGCGTCGATGTTCCGTACAGGGACGTCCACTCGCGCTTCGTTCGGCGCGTGCACGTCGACAACCAGCAATTGCCGCAGCCGGTCTTCCCGCAGCTTGCCGCGCCAGACCTGAGCCCAGCCCAGGAACACTCGCTGGTCGCCCGTAACGCCATCGATCACGGGAGCCGGCTTGCCTTTCAGGGAGGCGTGATAGGCGTCCAGCGCCAGGAGCAGGCCGCCCAGGTCGGCGATATTCTCGCCCATGGTCTGCGACCCGTTCACGAAGGCGCCGGGCAGCACCTCGAAGCTGGAGTATTGCTTGCCGAGCTGCTGGGCGCGGGCGTCGAACTTGGCGGCGTCCTCCGCCGTCCACCAGTCGGTCAGGCGGCCGTCGCCGTCTGACTTGCGGCCCTGATCGTCGAAGCCGTGGGTCAGCTCGTGGCCGATCACCCCGCCGATGCCGCCATAGTTCACCGCCGGGTCGCCCTTGGGGTCGAAGAAGGGCGGCTGCAAAATGGCGGCGGGGAAGACGATCTCGTTGCGCGTCGGCTGGTAGTAGGCGTTGACGGTCGGCGGCGTCATCGCCCACTCGGACCGGTCCACCGGCTGGTCGAGACGCGCCACCTGGAAGTTCCAGTCGAAGGCGGCGGCCCGTTCGACGTTGCCGTAGAGATCGCCGTCCCGGATCTCCAGCCCGGCGTAATCGCGCCATTTGTCGGGATAGCCGATCTTGACGCTGAACTTCGAGAGCTTCTCGAGCGCCCGGGCCTTGGTCGCGGGGCTCATCCAGTCAAGCTTCTCGATGCGCACCTTCATGGCGTCGCGAATGCCGGACACCAGCTCCAGCATCTCGGCCTTGCTCTCGGGCGGGAAGTAGCGCGCGACGTAGAGTTTGCCGAGCGCCTCGCCCATCTGGCTGTCGACCAGGGTGACGCCGCGTTTCCAGCGGGCGCGCTGCGCAGGTTGCCCCTGCAGCGTCTTCTGGCGGAAGTCGAAGTTGGCCTGGACGAAGGTCTGCGACAGATAGGGCGCGGCCTGGTCGGCGATGGTGAAGGCCTGCCAGGCCTTGAGCGTATCGAGCGGCGTCTTGGCGTAGATGCCGGCGATTTTCGGGATCGCAGTGTTCTCCTGCAGCACGACCCGCTTCACGCCGTCGAGCTTCGCGCCGTCGAGGAAGGCCTGCCAGTCGAAGCCCGGCGCATAGGCCGCGAGTTCGGCCGTGGCGATCGGATTGTAGGTCTTGGAGTCGTCGCGACGATCCTCAAGCGTCCAGGAGACCTGGGCGATTTCGGTCTCCATGGCGAGGATGGCGGCGGCCGCCGCCTTCGGCTGGTCCCAGCCGGCGAGCTCCAGCATCTGGGCGACATAGGCCTGGTAGGCCGCCTTCTTCGCCGCAAACTCGGGCTTCAGGTAATAGTCGCGGTTGGGGAGGCCCAGGCCCGCCTGGCCGAGATAGACCGCATAGCGCATCGGTTCCTTGGCGTCGTCGCCGATGCCGGGCCCGAAGAAACTGCCGCCGAAGCCAAGTTGGCCGCGGCCCATCAACCGGGCGAGATCGGTCTTGGTGCGCACGGCGCGAACGCGGTCGAGGTCGGCCTGCATGGGCTTGGCGCCCAGCCGCTCGAGCGCCGCCTCGTCCATGAAGCTGCGGTAGAAGCCGCCTACCTTGGCGCGCTCGCCGGCGCCGGCGTGGTCCGCGGCGGCCTCCTCCACCACCGCGCGCATGCGGTTCTGCGAGAGCTCCTGAAGCAGGTCGAACGCGCCGAAGCGCGAGCGGTCGGGCGGGATCTCCAGTTGGTCGAGGTACTTTCCATTGGCGTAACGATAGAAGTTCTGGCTGGGCGCGACCGAGGTGTCGCGGCCTCCGAGATCGAAGCCCCAGGTTCCCATGCGCGGCGCCTCGGTCAGCGTGGGGGCGCTGGCGGTGGCCGTCGCGGTCGCAGCGGCGTCCGCCGCCTGGGCGGGGGCGGACGTCAGGGCGGCCGCTGCGGCGGCGGCCAGCCAGAAGCTCTTCATCGGCGCTCTCTTAAGTCTGGGCGGCGCAACTTGCCCCGCCAGGTGATGCTCGCACGTTATATTTTCGTCAGGATGATGGCGCGCGCGATCAGTGAGCCATGTGCTCCATATGGTCCATCTGCGGCATGGCGCCGACCGCGGCAGGCGCCGTCGGGCTGACGGCGAGTTCGGTGGTCAGCTGCGCGCCGCTGGCGAAGCGCAGGGTGAGCGGCGCGCGGTCGCCTTGCCGGAAGGCTTTCTTCAGACCGATGAGCATCAGGTGGCGGCCGCCCGGCGCAAACGTCACCTGCCCATCCGCGGGAACGGCGACGCGCTGTTCCTTGGACATCCGCATGACGCCGCCGGCCATCGAGGAGGCGTGCATCTCCACCCTCTGCGCTGCGGGTGTCTCCGCCGAGACCAGTGCGTCGGCTGGCCCCTTGTTCACCAGGGTGAGATAGCCGACGGCGGTTCCGCCGGCGGCCGCGGGACGGCTCCAGCCGCCGCGGACCTGCAGGGCGGGCGCCGCCTGGGCGGCGATCGGGACAACAGCGGCGGCCATCATGGCGGCGGCCGTAGATCGGATTTTCATGGTCGAGGTCTCCGGTCGGGGATTCAAGGGTGGTGTCCACTGGCGGTGGGAGTCAGAAGGTCCATGTCATTCCTCCGAATACGGAGCGACCGTCGCCCGGCCAGTAGGCCGCCGAGGCTGCGCTCGCCGCGATCTGCGCCTGGACGTTCGAGACATAGGCCTTGTCGGTGAGATTGCGCGCGTCGACGAAGACCGAGACCTGATCGGTCACGTTCCAGCCGGCGTTGAAGTTGAGGATCGCATAGCTCGGCGCTCGCGTGGTGTTCTTGAAGTCGACCCAGATCTTCGAGGCCGACCACTCGACGGACGGCGCCACGAACCATCCGGCGGGATGCTCGTACTTCAGCTCGGCGCGATAGAAGTGCTGCGGCGCGATCGGCAGGCGGTTGTCGCCATACTGGACGTCGCCGTCGAACCGGAAGTCCGACCAGGTGTAGGTCTGACGCAGGCGCAGGCGCGGCGTGACCATCCAGTCGAGGGCCGCCTCGATACCCCGATGGATGGTCTTGTCGGCGTTGAAGGTGGCCGCCGGGACCGCGCCGCCCGGCCCGGCGATGTTCGGCGTGTACTGCAGAAGTTCGTGGCGCAGCCGGGCGCGGTAGAGGGTGACGTCATAGGTGAGCGGTCCCCGGCGGCCGCGCGCCCCGATCTCGGCGGTCCAGGCCTCCTGCGCCTTGATCGGCGCGAAGCCGAGGTTGGTGGGCGACAGCGAGCTGAAGTTGGGCGGCTCCACCGACTTCGTCAGGTTGGCGAAGACCTGGGCGCCGCTTTCGTCCTCCCACAGCAGGCCGACGCGCGGGGCGAGCCAGTCGTAGTCCTTCGACGCCTCGAGATCGAAGGTGGCCGGCCTTCCGGGAACGGCCACGCTTGCATAGTCGCGCGTCGCCTCGCCCCAGGTCGCCCCGGCCACCACGGCCAGGCGTTGGGTGACGAAAAGCCGGCCTTCGCCGAAGACGTCGGCGGCCTTGGCGTTCTGATAGGAGACCGACTGAAGCTTGCCGCGTGCGCCCTTCAGGTTGGTGTAGAAGTGGGAGTCCAGGTCGCCGGAACGCAGCCACACGCCCCCGAACGCGTCGGCTCTCAGGCCGCCGAACTCGCCCTTCCATTGCAGCCGGCCGAAGGCGCCGTAGTTGCGGCTCTCCTGGGCGATCACCTGGAATATGGGGTGATCGAGATCCTTCCACGTTGCGTAGACCGCGCCGTCGAAGACGGTGCTGTCGTTCAGCCGCCAGGTTGTACGCAGCGAGCCGCGCAGCCCGCGCTGGTTTCGGCTCTGGTTGTTCGCATAGTTGGCCGGGAAGGGCTGGCGGGGGTCGGCCTGGAACTGGGCCAGCGTCAGCGCCCCGGGAATCTCCTGGTTGATGTTGGAGCCGTTGACGATCAGCCGCGCCTCGCCGTCCTGGCCGAAGCGGCGGCCGACGTTCAGCGCGCCGAACTGGATGTTCTGCTGGCTCTGCGCGCGCCAGCCGTCGGCGTTCTGGTTCGTGCCGGCGACCAGGACGTCCCAGTCGCGGAGCTGGCGCGCAACCTGGAGGTTCTCGCGGATCAGGCCATAGGAGCCGCCGTCGATTCTCGCCTGGTTCTGGAAACCGGCGGTGGCGCCGTTCGGCGTCACCATGTTGATCGCCCCGCCCAGCAGGGCGCCGCCGAACCGCAGGGCGTTGCCGCCGCGGTAGACTTCGGTGAAGCGGGTCAGCAGCGGGTCGGCGACCTGGCTGTCCCCGTAGCCGTCGGCCTCGTTGAGCGGCACGCCGTCCTGGGCGAGCAGCAGGCCCCGGTTGTGGTTGGCGTTGCCAATCCCGGAGCCGCGGATCGAGATCCGCACGTCGCCGCCCCATTTGCGCTGAGCGTAGACGCCCGGCGCGTCGCGCAGCATGTCGTCCAGCGCGAGCGCCTGGCGGCCGGCGTAGGATTCCTGCGAGATCACGGAGACCGCGCCGGGCGTTTCAGACAGCCGGCGGCGGGCGTCGGCGACCACCGGCGGGTCTTCCGGATTGCGGCGTGCGGTGACGATGACCGATTCGGCCGTGGGCGGCGCGTCTTCGGCCCAAGCGGCCGGGGCGGCGAGCAGGGCCGCTGCGGCCGCGCCGACGAGCGCAGGCGCCCGGCTCGCGGGCCGGCGCGCCGCAGCGCGGATTTGAAGGGGCATGTTTCGAGATTCCTGAACGACGACGTGCGCCCGCGAGCGGACTCGCGGGCGGGCTCAAGGCGTGGCGTTCAGGCGGAGGGCGGACCCTGTCCGGGCGGGCGCGGCGGGGCTCGGGCGAGCGCGGGAGCCCAGGCCCGCTCACGCGGGCGCTCGACCCGGGCCGCCGCATAGGCAATGCGCTCGATCTGCGGCTCAGGGGCGGGAAGGGCCGCGCAGCTTGCGGCCAGGCAATTGTGGCAGGGGAGGCCGGCGAACGGCTGGCCGCCTTGCTGGCGCCCGCCGACGGTCAGGGTCTGCACGCCCGAAACCGTACAGACGACGATGCGTTCGCCGCCGGAGGACCCGGCCTGCGCCGCCATGGCGGCGGCCGGGATGAGCGCCTGGACGAGAAGGGCGAGCACGCCGAGCCAGGCGGCGACGCGCGTGCGTCCCGCCAGATTTCGCGTCTTGTCCTTCCGGCGCGGCATGCGCGCCTCTTTAATGCGGCCAGCCGGCCGGGCAAGTCGGCTCCCGTTCGACGGACCCATTTGACGAGCCCGGGAACCAAGCGTCGCCTTGGGCGTTGCTGCTGGGACCATCGCGTCGAAAGGGGCTGTATGGAGCGTGTGGGGCTGGGCGAATCAGCGGGCCGACCTGACGGGCCGACCCGTCGAATCACGCCTCCGCCGCGTACGATCACGGCGGCTCTTTCCAAGAAGTGGCAAGTCTTGGGGGCCTCTCGCGCCCCCCCGCCGTGCTGGCGGAGCAAGTTATTTGCAAAAGTTGGGCGGGATTTCGGAGGCTTCCAACCTCTGCGAGAGCCTGGAACGCTCTTCGCGACGTCCTGTCTTGCCTATTTGTCGGTTGATCCCTAACCGGTTATTCACTTACCGTCGGCGATGGGTTCGTTTGGCCGGCCAACTTTGCGATCTGAGTGTGGCTTTGGTGACACTTACGCAATGTGTCGGCCCTGTTATAAGGGCGCTGGGTCAATAGGCCGCAGCATTGAGGGCAACGAGAGGGCTCTGATAATGAAGTTTAAACTCATGGCGGGCGCAGCCATGGCCGCGGCTTTCGCCGCGTCTGGCGCAGCGGCGCAACCGGGTTGGTACGGCGCACTCGACCTTGGCTACCACTGGCCGGAGAGCAGGTCCTACGACACCGCGGCGGGCGGCAAGTACGACATCCGCACGGAAAGCGATTGGACCGGGTTCGGGCGCGTCGGCTATCAGCTCACGGACAATTGGCGGGTCGAGGCCGAGGTCGGCTACCGCCCGGGCGACGTGAAGACGGTCATCAACACCAGCCCGGCGGCCACCGGCGTCAACAGCGTCGCCGCCCTGTGCCGCCCCGGCGTGATCCGCACCGCGGCCGCTGCGAACTGCGGCAACCCCGACGGTGACCAGAAGACCTGGACCGTGATGGCGAACGTCATCTACGACGTGCTGCCGGGGGCGACCATCAATCCGTTCCTGGGCGCAGGCATCGGCGTCGCCCACGTCGACACCAAGATCAACGGCCAGGTTTCGAACGTTCCGGGCGTGCTGTCGGCCGCCAACCCGGCGATCCAGAACGTCATCATCGACGACAGCGACACGGCCTTCGCCTGGCAGGTGATCGCGGGTCTGGCGTGGAAGGCCACCGACCGCCTGAACGTCGACCTGACGTATCGCTACCTCGGCAGCTCGGACGTGAACTTCAAGTCCAGCAACGTCGCGGCCGGCGGTGTGCAGCCGGGCGAATTCCAGGGCGACATCCGTGACTCCTCCGTCACGCTGGGCCTGCGGTACTCCTTCGCGCCGCCGCCGCCCCCGCCGCCTCCGCCCCCGCCGCCTCCCCCGCCGCCTCCGCCTCCCCCGCCGCCGCCTCCGCCGCCGGCCTATGAGGCGAAGCAGTTCATCGTCTACTTCCCGTTCGATCAGTACGTGCTGACGCCGGAGGCCCAGCAGGTGGTGACGGAGGCCGCCAACTACGCGCAAGGCGGCAACGCCACCCGCGTCGTGGTGGTCGGCCACACCGACACCTCCGGTTCGCCGGCCTACAACACCCGCCTGTCGGAACGCCGCGCCAAGGCGGTGGCCGACGCGCTGGTCGGCGCGGGCGTCAATCAGACCGCGCTGTCGGTCGACTGGAAGGGCGAGACCGCTCCGGCCGTCCAGACCGGCGACGGCGTGAAGGAACCGCTGAACCGTCGTTCGACGATCGACATCAACTTCTGATTTCGATCGCCGACGGTTCGTCGGATGCGTTAGCGGAAGCCCGGCCGAAAGGCCGGGCTTCTTGCTTTTGAGATCTCTCCTTCATGGGTGGCGGCGGGCGAGGCTCCGCCTAACCCTGCACCCGGCTCTCCATCCGCCGATCGGGGACCAGCCACGTCAGCGCCACGCCGGCGTAGAGGACGTAGGACAGCACGGGCTGGACGAAGGCGAGGCCGACGCCCGCCAGATAGACAAGCGGCGAAAGCTTGCCCTTCAGGTCGCGGCCCAGGGCCTGGCGAAGCGGCGAATCCCGTCCCTGCTCGCGCACGATCACGCTCTGCAGCACATACCAGGCGATCGCCGGCGCCAGCAGGGAAGCCCCATAGAGCGCCGTCGGCGCGGCCTGGCCCCCGTGCTCCCCCGCCCAGGCCGTGGCGAACGGGATCAGCGAGAGCCAGAACAGCAGGTGCAGATTGGCCCAGAGCACCGCCCCGTCGACCTTGTCGACCAACTGGAAGAAGTGGTGGTGGTTGTTCCAGTAGATGCCGATGTAGACGAAGCTCAGCACATAGCTGAGGAACACCGGCCAGAGCCGCGCCAGATCGGCGAACAGGGCGCCTTCCGGCGGCCTCAGCTCCAGCACCATGATGGTGACGATGATGGCCAGGACGCCATCGGTGAAAGCCGTCAGCCTGTCGCGTTCCATGCCGTCCCCCTTGCCTGTGTCCGCGACTTCAGCGGACCCGCCGCACGGCGGCAAGAGCGGCCGCCCCTCCGGCCATCAATGCAACACATTGGCCCCGGCGGGCGGGACTGATTCGCCGATCGTTCCGGCCGCATACCGTTGCGGCGCGTTTTGTGGCCGTCCGCCTGATCGAGCCCTATCGCCTCACCCGCCAGGTTTCCGAAAGATTGATCACAGTCGCGTGATGAGAGCGTGGCTGAAGATCGGCCGCCCCATCTCTTCCGAGGGAGAAACCTCGCATGAAAGGTTCTGTTAATAAAAAAGGCTGGGGGCGGACGGCCGCCCTCATTGACGACTCTTTAGCCTACGTGTCCCCATATATGGGTCGCGTGGGTCGGGGGCCCACAAGATCTAGGGGGACCGGGAGCGTTCGGCGGGTTCGTACGGAAGCTCCTGATTGTAATGGATTTTAGGGCATGAGCAGCAGCGAAGCGGCGAAACTGGGGATCGCAGGCGCGCCTGAGCGCGCGAGCAAGCGCGCCGAGAGGCCGCAACTTCAGCTCGTCCGGAAGGTCGAGGTCGATCGCTCCCGCGACGCCCTGCTCACCGATTTCGGCAAGACCACGCTGGAGGACCGCTACCTCCTGCCGGGCGAATCCTACCAGGACATGTTCGCCCGGGTCGCCACCGCCTTCGCCGACGACGCCGACCACGCCCAGCGGATCTACGACTACATCTCGAACCTGTGGTTCATGCCGGCGACCCCGGTGCTGTCGAACGGCGGCGCGAGCCGAGGGCTGCCGATCTCGTGCTTCCTGAACGCCGTGCCCGACAATTTGGAAGGCATCGTCGGGGTCTGGAACGAGAACGTGGCCCTGGCCTCCAACGGCGGCGGCATCGGCACCTACTGGGGCGGCGTCCGCTCGATCGGCGAGAAGGTCAAGGGCGCGGGCCAGACCAGCGGCATCATTCCCTTCATCCGGGTCATGGATTCGCTGACGCTGGCGATCAGCCAGGGCTCGCTTCGCCGCGGCTCGGCGGCGGTCTACCTCGATATCCACCACCCGGAGATCGAGGAGTTCCTGGAGATCCGCAAACCGTCGGGCGACTTCAACCGCAAGTCGCTCAACCTGCACCACGGCCTCTCGATCACCGATGAGTTCATGGAGGCGGTGCGCGACGGGGCCATGTTCGGCCTGCGTTCGCCCAAGACCGGCGAGGTGATTCGCGAGGTCGACGCCCGCAGCCTCTGGCAGAAGATCCTCGAGATCCGCCTGCAGACCGGCGAGCCCTACCTGATCTTCTCCGACACGGTGAACCGGGCGATGCCGCTGCACCAGCGCGAGCTCGGCCTCTCGGTGCGCCAGTCGAACCTGTGCTCGGAGATCATGCTGCACACCGGCAAGGACCACCTGGGCGCCGAGCGCACCGCGGTCTGCTGCCTGTCGAGCGTCAACGCCGAGAAGTTCCTGGAGTGGCGCGACCACCCGACCTTCATCGAGGACGTCATGCGCTTCCTCGACAATGTGCTGGAGGATTTCATCGTCCGCGCCCCGCCGGAGATGAAGCACGCGGTATACGCCGCCCAGCGCGAGCGTTCGGTCGGCCTTGGCCTGATGGGCTTCCACTCCTTCCTGCAGGGCCAGAACGTGCCGTTCGAGAGCGCGCTGGCCAAGTCGTGGAACATGCGGCTGTTCAAGACGCTGCGGCGCAGCTGCGATGCGGCGTCGCGCAAGCTGGCGGCCGAGCGCGGACCCTGCCCGGACGCGGCCGAGCGCGGCGTGATGGAGCGCTTCAGCCACAAGATCGCGATTGCGCCGACGGCCTCGATCTCGATCATCTGCGGCGGGGCGAGCGCCGGCATCGAGCCGATCCCGGCCAACATCTACACGCACAAGACCCTGTCGGGCTCGTTCGCGGTGAAGAACGAGTACCTGGAGAGGCTGCTCGAGGAGAAGGGCCAGAACACGCCTGCGGTGTGGGACTCGATCCTGCAGAACGAGGGCTCGGTGCAGCACCTCGACTTCCTCAGCCAGGACGAGAAGGACGTCTACAAGACCGCCTTCGAGATCGACCAGCGCTGGGTGATTGAGCTGGCCGCCGATCGCACCCCGGACATCTGCCAGTCGCAGTCGGTCAACGTCTTCCTGCCGGGGGACGTCGACAAGTGGGACCTGCACATGCTGCACTGGATGGCGTGGGAGCGGGGCTGCAAGTCGCTCTACTACCTGCGCTCCAAGTCGGTGCAGCGCGCCGCCCATGCGGGCGGGGAAGGCGTGGTCCAGATGGAGCTGCCGAACGAGGGCCGCACCGACTACGAGGAATGCCTGGCCTGCCAGTGACCGCCTGACGCCGCTCAGGCGGTCTGCGGCTCCGCCGCCGCCTCGGGGCCGAGCCACGGGCATAGGCGCGGTCGAACAATCGGCACTGAACGGCGGTAATTAGCGAGCCAAGTCCCACTTCGCTCGGCCCTCACCCGACCGAATCTGTCGTGGCGACAAGGCAGCCTCCAATCCATAAGGTTTAGCTTGGGTGGGGCTGCTCGTCGGTCGCGGCGTGCATCACCGGGGGGCGACCCAGGGCGCGGCGCTCGGCGCCTTCGACATCGCGAGTGGGGGCGCCATCAGCAATGCGGTCCTTTATGCTCACGCTCTTCGGACGGACTCGACCGGCGGCGCGATCGTCCGGTGGGACGCTGAGCCGTGGCGTGAGGACGGGTCCAACGCCCATCTCTTCCTTCGCCGTTGACGCGACGTGTTCGGGAACACGGACCGCAATTGCAGGATGGGAAAGATCTCGCCATGGTGGCGGCAGGCGGAGGATGAGGCAATGTTAGGCGACAGTTTGGGAAAGCACGAATGGCTGGGGCGGAGCGACGCATCGATGCTCGCGGAAAGGTCGGCGATTCAGGACGTACTCGTCGCCTACTGCCGCGCGATTGACCGCCGGGACGCCAACTTGCTCCGCCGCGTCTACTGGCCCGACGCCACCGATAACCACGGCGTCTACGATGGTCCCGTCGATGGATTCGTGGCGATGATCCTACCCTTCCTTGCCGGACAGCGGACGCATCATGTGCTCGGCAATGTGCTCATAGAACTCGCCGACGAGGTGGCGCGCGTGGAGTCCTATGTCACCGCTCATCATTTTCGCTCCACAGCTGCCGACCACATGGAACATTACGTGGTTGGCGGTCGCTACCTGGACACTATGCAGAAGCGGAACGGCGGCTGGCGCATCTTGCGCCGCACCTTCGTGGAGGATTGGAATCAGGTTCGTCCCGCGAATTTCCGAGATGACGCCTTGAGTCCAGAGGTGCGTCGTACATTCGGGCGAAACGGTCCGGACGACGTCTCCTACACGGAACAAGCGTTCAGCTGATGCAGCTTCGCGGAGTGAGCTAAACCGGCGCGAAGGTTTCGCTCGCTGCTGCTGCCGCGCTGGGTGGAGATTTCGCGAGTTGGCCGACAGCGCGCTGTACGGCGTCGACGATCTGCAGTTCATTCGATCGCAGCCGTTCCCAGGGGCCGCCGATGCCAATGACCGCCGGCGTGCCGCCGAGCGCTGCTGGCGGGAGCGCCATCGCGATGCAGCCGACGGCCCAAGGGAAATCGATGCGCACACCGTAATTTCGGTACGGCGTCATGTCACCTGCAGCGTAACCATTTTGACGCGCGCGACGGACTTCGGCCACGACCTGCTCATAGGGCTTGATCAGCGCAGACTTGCGGGTCCTGAGCCGAATGCGGGCCAGATCGCAATCCGCAACCTGAGAGAGCAACGCGCAACCGGCGACGGAGCCGAGCACCGGCACTTTTCTTTCGTACAAGTGCTTGCTGACATACTCTCCTTCCCATTCGGCAGTGGCGCTATAGTAAACGATTTGCATCTCGCAATCGTTCTGCACAGTGAGAGATACGAATTCACCCGTCGTTCGTCGCAGATCAATGATCAGGCGCTCGACGTCGCAGCCGGCGAAGCAGCCGTCGTTCATCCAGGACGCAAAGCCGAGCAACCTTGGAGCAGGTCTGTAGAGCTTCGTCCGATCGTCGAAGATGAGGTAACCTGCGCCAGCCAAGGTCTTCAGAAGTTGGTCTGCGCTTGATGGGGGCATGTCGAAAGCGGTGACTATGTCGATAGCTCGCAACGGACGGCGCAGTTCGCCGAAGTATTCAAGCACCACCATGGCGCGTAGTGCCGATTTCGCGCTTCCCCGCGGGGCCCTGTAAGGGCCAGCGCTGCCAGCGCGTTCTGAGGTGGTCATTTACGGTCTTCCCGGGTACGGCGGGAGCAGGATCGTACCGCCAATGCTCACCGTCAAGCAGCGCGCGGCGGCTCGCCAGGGGCTGAAACCGCCAGCGATAGCGGCATCGCCGCCAGATTGGCGTCGGTGCGGCGCGATGGGAAACGATCGGCGGTGGATCATCGTGTTTGACGGCGAGGCGCCGCTCGACGCCTAATTTACATAGGCGGAGTTTTTCCCGAATGGCGTATCTCGTCCACCCTCGATTCAGTTTGTTGACCCCGCGCCGTCGCATTTTATCCTTTCAATTCGATGAGGCGCAGCGCGATGGTCGATCTCGTCATACGCTGGGCCAAGATGTCGTGTAAACCTGTAGCACTGACGCTGCTTTTTCATCCCTTCCGGCGCGGGCTCTTGGTGAGAGTTGTGGGTAGAGCGCCAGGCAAACGCTTTTCGCCGGTCTTTCTGATGAGCGTTTCAGGAAAGATCGAAGATATGAGGAGATCCAATGGCTCGGGATATTCGCCGCGTCGTCAGTGGCCTTGCTGCGGATGGTACGAGTGGTTGGTTCAGTGACGGGACAGCCGCAGCCGTCCTAACGAATGAGCGCAGCGGCGCGCGGATTACCGACGTCTGGCGCATCGGGGCCGTCCCTCCGGACGTGGGCGACGACGGCGCCCCAGGAGAGGTCAAGCTCTGGCCCGAGCTCGGCGGCTTGGTCTTTCGCATCGCGGAGATCCCGCCCCAAGGTAGCGCGCCGCCTCCAGCCGCGGGCCGCCACACGGTGGCGGGCATGCACGCCAGCGACACGGTGGATCTCATGGTGATAGTGTCCGGCGAGCTGTGGGGGTATCAGGAGCACGGCGAACACCCGGTTCTCCTGAAGCAAGGCGATACGTTTGTCCAACGAGGCACCAGCCACGCCTGGGAGAACCGCAGTGATCAGCCGTGCGTATTTGCCGTCGTCCTCGTTGGCGCCACACGGCAGAGTCATTGAACTGTCGGGCGCGCGCGAGCACGGACGCGCGCGAACGGCGGCGCGGGCGGCGTAGGCGGAGTTTGGCGGCGCAACCGCTACCCAGGGGCCAGGGTAGATCGTCCTTCAATCGAGTCCTGCTTCGACCTGGGAGATCGAAATGACGAAAATAGTACGGTTCGAGTGCGATGGCGTCCGTTACGGCGAACTTCGCGAAAATACGATTTACCCTCTAGACGGAACTTTGGGCGCGTTCACCGCGTCGAAGCAGACTCCTGTCCCGCTCGGAGATGCTCGCCTTCTTGCCCCCGTGATCCCCCAGAAGATTGTCGCAGTGGGTCCGAATTACCACGCGCATCTGAAGGGAAGGCAGCCGCCTCCCCGTCCTCATTATTGGATCAAGCCGCCGAACACGCTGCTCGATCCCGAAGGCGTCATCGAGATCCCCGACCTTCCGCCCACGACCTGTCATGAGAGCGAACTTGCCGTGATCATCGGTAGCACGGCCCGCAATGTATCTCCCGGAGATGCCCCAAATTACATCTTCGGTTATACGTGCATCAACGACGTCTCTGGTGGTTTGATGCATGATCCGCCGTCCCATGTGACGTCGCAATGGATGGTGGACGGCAAGATATATGACACATTCGGCCCGCTCGGACCTTGCATCGAAACAGAGCTGGATACCCAGGATCTAGAGATACAGTGTCGAGTGAACGGAGAAGTCCGGCAGCGTCATCGCACGTCCGACATGATCTGGACGCCGGTGGAGCTTGTCTCCTTGATCTCGCATGTTGTGACTCTGTTCCCGGGCGATGTCGTCGCCACTGGGTCGCCTCCCGGCGTGGCGCCGCTCAGACCTGGTGACGTCGTCGAGGTGGAGGTGGAAGGGATCGGAGTCCTTCGCAATCACTGTGCGGCGGCGCGTTCTTGAAGCGCCGACGACAAGGTCCGTGCGCCGAAGAATGGGAATAGCATGCGCGACGGGTCAGGCGTCTCGCTCTCAGGAGTGTTGTTAACGGCCGCTCCGAGGATTTGGCGTCGGTTGGTGGACGTCCAGGGATGAAGCCCGCGCGAGTCTCGTCGGGCGATGACGATTTTTGCCCCCCACATCAATCGGAGGGGCGGCGAAACGCGTAACGGACGAGTTAACTGTCAATTCCAGCGGGAGAGGCTTCATTCCTAAGGCATTCTGCGGGAGCCGGGCTTGCACCGTCATCCGTGAAGCCGGGACGCCGCGGGGCAGCCGGATTCAGCATGCACCACATCGCAGTCACGGATTCCAGCGGGGCCAATTGGTGGGGACCTCGACGTAGCTGGGGTCGAGAGCGCGGACGGACGGGCAACCCAGTGCGCCCAGGATCCCGTCAATTTCCCGCCGGAAGATCTCCAGTACTTGATATACGCCCTCCTCGCCCGCCGCGGCCAAGCCCATGAGGTAAGGTCGGCCGATCAGGCACGCCTTGGCTCCGAGCGCCAGAGCCTTGACCACGTGCGCTCCGCTCCGCAGACCGCTGTCCAGGAGCACGTCGCATTGGTCGCCCACCGCCTCCGCAATGTCGGGTAACATGCGCAGGCTCGACGGGAAGGTGTCGATCATTCCCGCCGCGCCATGGTTCGAGACGATCACCGCCGAGACCCCGGCGTCAACGGCGCGCCGTGCGTCGTCCGGGGTGAGGATGCCCTTGGCCACGATCGGCCCGCCCCACCGCTCCTTGATCCAGCGGAAGTCCTCCCATGTCGCTGTCATCTTGTTCACCAGCTCGCCGGTCTTCAAACGGGACTCGGGGCTGTAGGGGCAGACGCCCAGGCGCTCGATCTCGGTGACGCCCCGTTCGCCGTAGCGATCTCGGAGGTATGCCATCAGCCAGCGGGGCCGCTTGAGAGCGTCGGGGGTGAGCTGGAAGAAATTCTCGCGGGTGATGCCGGCGGCGGGCGGTTTCACGCCGGGGATCACTGGGGTCGGCGAGACCAGCAGGTCCACGGTCAGGACCAGCGCCCTGTATCCCGCGGCCTTACAGCGCGACATGAGCTCCTCTGCGCCGTCCCTGCCGCGCGACATGTACATCTGCTGCCACAGCGGGCGGAACGCCCGCGCGGCCACCGCCTCAGGCGAGTGGCCTGTGGACATGGAGACCACGTTTATGGTTCCGGCGCGGCCCGCCGCCGCCGCCGCCGCCGGCTCGCCGGCGGGATGGAGTATCCGAGCGCCCCCCGGGCTAGCAAGCATCACCGGCATCGAAATCTCGTCGCCAAGCACCGTGGTGCGCAGGTCGCGATCCTCGAACACCACAGCTGCTTTCGGATGGAAGGCGATTTCGTCGAATACCTTGGTGTTGACGCGCTGAGTGAGGGGCGCGCTTCCCCCCGCCACTCTCTCGTACACCATTCGAGGCAGGCGGCGCTTCGCCGCCGAAAATGCCCCGTCGATGCTGGAGAAGGGCGCCCTTGGCCCGAGACGACCAGGTCTGACGGCGATGCTTGGCTCCATGACCGCAATCCCAGTATCTGCCGCAGCGCCCCTCGTCATGGGTCTCCCTCCGCCGAAAACGCCACCTGACGTGATCTCGCAGATGCAAAATCTGCCCTCTCCGGGCAGAACCCAATCTACGCTTGCGAACGGTTCTGAAAAGTCTTCACGTCTGAGGGCCGGCGAGTCTTACCCGCGCTTCCGTTAAATTTACATATATGGAAATTCATCTGCTCTCTGGAAGCGGGTGCGTTGCGGATCAAAACGGACTATCACTGCTGATACTAGACAAGCGGCCGCGACTTAGGAGCGAATGACTGCGTTCCTGCTTTGGGCGCGGTTCGCCATTGAGGAATCGTCGGGAGAAGTGCGCAGTGGCGCAAATTCACTTCAACCATATCTTCATCGGCGCGCCGGTGAACCACGCGGTCAGCGCCTGGACCCATCCGGCCGATCACCAGAGCGTCGACCTGGCTAAGCCGGCCTATTGGCAGCACCTGGCGCGAACGCTGGAGCGGGGCTGCTTTGACGGGATCTTCTTCGCCGACACCTTCTCGGTTCCTGACGACCATGCGGAGGAGACGATCGCCTACGGCGTCTGTCCGCGCATTGATCCGTTCATGCTGATCCCTCTGATGGCCGACGTGACTAAGCACTTGGGCTTCGCTGTGACCCTGTCGACGGTAGGTACGCCCCCGCACTTGGCCGTACGAAGAATTGGCACCATCGACAACCTGTCGGGGGGCCGTGTCGCCTGGAACGTGGTCACGAGCTATCTGGAAAGCGACTTCAAGGCCGTGGGGCTCGAACGCCCCCTGCACGACGCCCGCTACGATCAGGCCGATGAATATATCGAAATCTGCTACCGCTTGTGGGACGCCTTCCCACGGGAGGCGATGGTCAAAGATCGGGCGCGCGGCGTCTATATCGATACCAGCAAGATACGGAAGGTCGAGTACAAGGGGAAGTACTACAACTGCGAGGCTTGGCCAGTCATGGTCTGCTCACCCCAGGGTCGGCCGCTGATCTTCCAGGCGGGGGCATCGGGGCGAGGCATGCAGTACGCCGCCACTCATGCCGACGCCGTCTACGCTCTGCAGCCCCCCGCGGCGATGAACGGTTATGTGGCCAAGGTGAGAGAGGCCATGGCTCTCCAAGGCCGCGCAGACCCCAAGGTCTACTTCGGCATTCAACCCTATGTGGGAAGCACAGAGGAGGAGGCTAGGTCAAAGCTGCGTGACCTGGAGGACAAAGTCCCTCTGGGCGCCGCGCTCAGTCGCCTAGGCGGTCTCCTGGGCGCGCAGTTCAAGGAAGAGGATCTCGACGAGCCCTTCCAACCGCGGAACAGCCAGGCCTCGCAGGGCTGGGTCGCGGCCGTGCAGCGATGGGATTCCACACGCCCGCCCACCGTGCGCGAAATGGCCCTGCACGTGGCCATCTCGCCCCTCACCCCTCAGATCGTCGGCACACCCGAACAGGTGGCCGACCGGATTGAGGCTTGGTGGCGCGACACTGGATGCTACGGCTTCGCCATCAGCCCCCACGTCACCCCCGGCTCCACTGAAGACTTCGTCGACCAGGTTGTTCCCATCCTCCAGAAGCGCGGCCTGATGCGCACCGAATACGCCGGCACGACATACCGCGAAAACTTGGAGCAGAACTAGGCCTGCGCCTTATCGAGCGCCGGTTTCGGCTCCGCGAGAGCTGAAGAATCAGAGAAGCCACTTCCTGGGCCTTGCTATGTATTCGGCCTGTGCGGGGAGGGGAGGCGCACCCGAATTCTCAGCCAATGTACAGGTAGTCCGTAGGCGCTGTTGCGCGGCCACGTGGCTTGGTCAGGTGGGGCGCGCTATCGGAGGGGTGTGCTTTGGCGCCCGGCATTCTGAGGCTATGCGGCAGATGGCGCGATTGAGGGCGAGTTCGTTGAGGTTGGGATCGTAGCCGTCGAGCCAGTCGGGAGACGTCCTCGTGCTCTGAGCGGCCGCCCCGGTTGTCGCCCGGGATCGGCCGACCGTAGCGCTGGCGGCCGAACTTGAGCTCCCACAGGCGCGGGGGTGCGGGCAGCCGGGAGCGGCCCTGGCCATTTGAGCGCAAAGGTCATGCGTAGGCGGCCTGCCGTTCGTCGAAGGTCGCGAGGTACTCGGCCCAGCCCCTCGGCGGCCGGCGTTTCGCCGGCTTGTAGAACGGCAGCATGATCGACAGGTATTCGCTGAACATGATGCGCGTCGCGTCCCTCTTCAATTTCGCGAAGCGGGCGTTGGACGCCTCGATTTCGGCGGGCGACATCCCGCGCCGGTCCACGGACATGAGATAGCCGATGAACCGCCGGTGGTAGGCGCGAATGTGAACGTTGGCGACAATGAATCCGTATACGCGCCAGAGATAGCGTATCAACGGATTGCGGCCGCTGAGGGCGTGCAGCACGTCATAAGCCACCTCGCGGTGCTCGTACTCCTCCGCCAGGTGCCACTTCCACATTTCTACGACTTTTGGGTCCGCGCCTTCCCAATATTCATCAAAATTCTCGAAGTAGTTCAGGGATCCGACGGCGCTGAGCGACTCGAAGCCTTCCGAATAAGCCAGGTTCCAGACCAGGGATTTCTGCTTCAGGAACCGCTCGTAGTCGACGGCGTAGTCCTTCTCGATGTCGGCCAGTCCTGGGTAGCGGGTCTCCTTCAGGCGGTTATTGAAGGCGATGTGGTGCTTGCAGTGCTGCATCTCCTGCTTGAAGAAGATGTCCATGTCGCGGGCGAGCTTGTCGTTCTTCACGCCGCGGCGCTCCAGCTCCTTCTTCGCCATGGCGAGCACCTTGAACAGATAGGGCTCAATATGGGCCGGCATCAGCGACGCGGCGTTCTGCATTGCGACGAACTCGAGGTGAGGTCCCCAGTGGGGGTCGACCGTGTCGTAGGTCATCTTCGGCGCACGAACCTTCATCGCTTTCCTCCCTGACGACGAGATTGACAACCCAGATAACAGCTCCGCCGAGCACGTGCGATCTTCTTGAGCCGGACAGACGATTACGGCCTTTTCGGCGCGCAATGCGCGCGTGCCCCGCCTCTGTGACCCGCCGGCCCACGGGGGCGGTGTCCACGTTCAGCCGTTGGCCGGGCCGGGCCGTGTCCCGGTCCAACATCACATCGGCGCTGACGGCCGAGACCTTGGTGCGCGGACCGGTCGGGACTAGGATTGGCTGAGCCGCCGCCGCATCTCCGGCGACGCCTGGGTGGCGGGGGAAACAATGACTCGACTGGCCGACTACGCGGAGAAGTACTCCTGCATCACCTTCGAGCGCACCGACGGCTTGCTCGAAATGCGCTTCCACGCCCCCGACGGCGGTCCGCTCAAATGGGGGTTGGCCGGCGACACGGCGCACAACCAGTTCGGGCGCGCCTTCTTCGACGTCGGGCGCGACGTGGAGAACCGCGTCGTGATCATGACGGGCACCGGCCCAACCTTCCTGACCGAGTTCGACACCACCGGTTTCAAGGGCCAGACCCCCCGGCTGTGGGACGCCATCTACAAGGAGGGCAAGGACCTCTTGATGAACCTGCTCGACATCGAGGTTCCGGTGATCGCCGCGAT
>Ga0207668_10000044_pt1 | contig 103256 bp, 98 predicted proteins | sample KBSS43metaG_FD_184323 | JGI IMG/M metagenome (GOLD analysis project Ga0207668, IMG submission 184323) | Switchgrass rhizosphere microbial communities from Kellogg Biological Station, Michigan, USA - KBS S4-3 metaG (SPAdes) (version 2) | ecosystem: Host-associated > Plants > Roots > Rhizosphere...
TGGCATCGCCGTGTTCGGCGAGCAGCGCTGTGGCTTCCGCCCCCCGGCACGTCGCGCCGTCCAGCGCGACGAGGACGAAGTCATACAGATTTACCTTCAGCTCTGCGACAGCGGTATAGCAATTATACCCATGGAACCGATGCAATTGGTGGTCTTCGAAGCTGTAAAGCAGTTGAGGCTTGGCAAGCGCCGGAAGTCGCGCCGGTCGCACAAGAAAATCGATTTGCGCCCCCGCCATTTGCAGGTGGTAACCGGTGACGATTCCGAGTGCGCCGGCGCCGACGATCAATATCCGTTCATTCGCCATCTCATCCCCTCCTGAAGCCGCGCCACTTCATCCTCCCGACAGCGGGAGTGCGCCCCACAAGCGCCCCTTGCGGGCATATCCACTTCCCGATTGCATATGAGCCGCTGCGCTCCGCGTCGACTGTGGGATCGAGGCTTTTTCGGCACCGCTTCCTTCTTGGCCGAACCGGTTTTTGCCGGCGCGCTTTCAATCGCCCCGGCCACTGCCAGATATATTTGCACTTAATTCCCAGGCGAGCGACCAGACAGGCTGAGGAATCGGTGCTATCATCCGTCAGATCAAGGGAGAACTGTTCTGTAATTCAGGGAACCGGCAGATATGGCAGGAAAGTGACCCGCAAGCGCCGCTCCGATGGGCCTTTGCTGCGCCGCATTTTGCGCCTCACCGGCAACTGGACCGAGGCCGAAGACTGTCTGCAGAGCGCCTATGTCCGCATGGCGGAACGGCAAACCGGCCCGACCATCAATGACCCCGCCGCCTATCTGGCCCGCGCCGCACATAATATCGCGATCGACCGGTCGCGGCGCAGGCTGGTCCGCGCAGAAGAAGGGAATGGAATCGACCTGCTCTTTGGTATCGCCGACGCGAATCCTTTGCAGGATGAGGTGCTGATCGCGCGCGAGCGGCTGGCGCGCGTGCGCGATGGGTTGGCCGCCCTGCCGGAGAAAACCCGCGTCATTTTCCTCAAGCATCGGCTGGACGGCATGAAATATCGCGAAATAGCCCTGGAATACGACATCAGCGTGAGCGCGGTGGAAAAACATATCGCGAAGGCGATGTTCTCCATTGCGCAACTGGCGGCAGACGGATGACGCACGAGGACGCCACTCCGCCAATCTCCGGCGCGGCTCTTGCGGATGCGGCCGTCTGGCTGGCGAGGCTCGGTTCCGAAGATCGGAGCCGTGAGGACGAGCAGCGCCTGCGTCGGTGGCTGGCGGAATCGGAGGAGCATCGCCGCGCCTTCCTGGAAGTGTCCGCCTGCTGGGAAGCCGCCGGCGGCATCTCCGATCCGGCCGACTTGAGCTTCAAGGCGCCGCGCTACGAAACGCGCCGCGCCGTGCTCGCCGGTGCGGCGGCGTCGGCCACGATCGTGGCGGCGGCCGGTGGCTGGCGGCTTTGGGCGTCAGCGCCGGAGAGCACGGTCACTGAGGTGGGCGAGGTAAGGCGCATCGCGCTGGCCGACGGAACGGCTCTCACCCTCGACACCGACAGCCGGGTGGACGTCCGGCTCACTTCGTCGTGGCGGACGGTCGATCTGGTACGTGGCCGGGCCTATTTTGATGTGGCCGCCGATCGCACCCGTCCGTTCGTGGTGCGTGCCGCCGGGCGGACCGTCACCGCACTGGGTACCGCGTTCGATGTGGCGCGTGAGCCTGGCGGCGTCACGGTATTGCTGGTCGAGGGGCGCGTGGCAGTGCAGCCGGCCGAGGGCATCGATCGCAGCGCCGCGAGGCTGATGGCCCCCGGCGACCGCCTGTCGCTGAGGCAGGGAGAATTGCCGCGGCTCGACCGGCCCGACATCGCCGCAGCGGTCGCCTGGCAGCAGGGGCAGCTCGTTTTCGAGAACTGCTCTCTGTCGGAAGCGGTGGCGGAAATGAACCGCTACAGCCGCTACCGGCATCTCAGCGTCGAGGAGGCGATTGCCGATCGGCGGGTCAGCGGCAGTTATACCACACAGAATATCGAGAGTTTCGCGCGATCGGTCGCGCGGCTGATCGGCGGCGAAGTGGAGATGCAGGACGACCAGATCGTGCTGCGCGCCTTGTCCGTGCGGCCCGGCAAGAGCGTGGACTCGCCGGACACGATGTCCTGATCGGAGGAGGAGAATCTATCGCCGCGCTGAGGAAAGGTCCGGCCCGTGCGTCTAACCTGTAGGAAGCTTAAAAAGGCTTGGGGGAGGAGAGGATATGAACACGTTGTCGTGCCGTTCACTGGCGCTCGTCGGCGGGGTGGCGTTGCTCTCCGCACAGGCCGCCGCTCAGGATCGCGCTGTTCCGTTGACCATCGCGAAGAAGCCTGTCGGCAAGGCCCTGCAGGAGCTGGCCGCAAAGACCGGCGCAAATATATTGTTCACGCCTGGCGCGGTCGCTGGCATGCGTTCGGCACCGGTCCGGGCGACTGTGACCGCGGAACAAGGTGCGCGCAAGATGCTCGCGGGTACCGGCCTGCAGGTGATCCGCGATCAGAATGGCGCTCTGCTGATCCAGCCCCAGGAGACGCGGCCGACGCGGGTCGGGCTTGATCAACCCGCGCCACGCCGGGAGGAGTCGGTGCGCTATGTGGCGGTGCAACTCACCGCACCAAATCATTCTTCTCAGGTCGCAGCGCAGCAGGAACGGCCCTCGGATGAAGAGGCGCAACACGGTAGTGACGTGCCCGAGATTATTGTTACGGCCCAGCGTCGTAACGAACGTCTCGAAGATGTGCCCGTATCTGTAAGCACGATCAGCGGCGAAAGCCTCGTAGCGGCCGGGGTGGCTAGCACCCGCGATATCGGACAAGTATTTCCAGGTGTAAACATTAATCAGATCGGCGCATATTCCAGCCCGAATATCAGAGCCATTGGTTCCACGCTAACAGGGCCGGGCGCAGATAACAGTGTGGCGACATATTTCGACGGAATCTATCTGACATCCCAGCCGGGCATAATTTTTGATCTGCCCGACGTCAGTCGGATCGAAGTGGCGAAAGGCCCCCAGGGTACCTTATTTGGGCGCAATGCGACGGGTGGAGCAATTCAGATCTTCACGAGGGACCCGGAATTCGACTTTACGGGCTTCGCTCAGGGCAGCCTGGGCACTTTGGGCCGAGGCAGCATTACGCATTCACTCGAAGGTTTTTTTACCGGCCCAATTTCCGAATCGCTTGCGGCAAGCCTCTCGCTGAGTGAGCACGGCTCAAATGGTTATGCGAGGAACCTCACTTCAAATGGGCGGCGGCTTGGCGTCCAATCCGAATCTGCACATGCAAAACTTTTGTACACAGCTTCAGATAAGCTCAAATTCGAGGCTTCTTTCCTCTATTCCCGTCGCAGAGACGATTATGCGCAAGCAGGGAAACCGTTGAAAGGCAACACGGTCGGATTGTTGATAGATCCCACCCTATCTTTTTCCGAAGATCATTATCGCTTTAACCTCGATCTCGCTCCCCGTATAATTGTAGACAATATTATTGGAAGCCTACGTGGAACGCTATCTACGAGCGCTGGAACGCTAACGTCATTGACAGCGTTAGTACGAAATCGGGTGAAAAAAAACCATTCAGACGTGGACGCATCGCCAGTCACGGCAGCGCACTATCTAGTACCGCAATTTGATAATAGCTTCATTCAGGAAGTCACGTTCACATCGGTCCAAATGGGCGCACTTAGCTACATAGCCGGCGCCAATTACTACCACGATCATAGTGCGATCAATCCTCTAACTATTGTGGGATTCGGCAAGCTATATGACGGCTCAAAGACTGACGCTTACGGCATTTTTGCTGAAGCTACGCTTCAGGCAAGCAGTAGACTGAAGGCGATCGCGGGTGTGCGCTATAGCGGCGAACGGAAAATATATAATGGCGGTCTCCCTACGCCCATTTTTCGGGTAGGAAAAAAATCATTTCACGACGTATCGCCGCGAGCATCGGTTGTGTACGAACTAGCTGACCGTACAAACGCTTATTTCACTTATAGTCATGGATTCAAGAGCGGTTTATTTAGCGCCTTTAGCTTTTCTCCTATTCCTGTTCGGCCGGAAACTCTATCCGCATTCGAGGTCGGTCTCAAAACTGCCTCCCGGCGTTTTTCGGCGAATGTTGCAGTATTTTACTACGATTATAAGGATTTGCAGGTGGCGGTTCTTAGGAATCAGGTGGACCTGCCGGAAACTCAGAATGCTGCAAGCGCTCGATTAATTGGTGTTGAGGGTGACGCCACGGTCCGGCTGACCGAAGGGCTTACTCTACGCGCTGGCCTTTCCTGGTTGCCGGACGCAAAATATTTGAAATATCCCGACGCGGCCGCAAACGTTCCTACCGGCCAAGGCGGCAATCAATCCGTCTCTGTCAATGCATCAGGCTTTCGTATGAGTCGCGCCCCAAAGTTTACGGCTAATGCGAATATCGAATATGCAAGAAGTCTGCCGGGAGGAAATTTGACGTTCAACATTTCTATGTTCTACACGGATAGCTTTAACATGGAACTTTTGGGACGAATAAAACAGTCTTCTTATGTTACTTTAAATAGCAGTATGTTTTGGTCTCCCCATGATTCACATTTTAAGTTCGGCATCTACGGGAAGAACTTAACGAATGAGCGGAATATATATCAATTGACCACATTTGGCCCCTCGGGTGACGAGATCAACTATGCTCTCCCCAGAGAAGTCGGTTTGTCAATAACCCGATATTTTTAGACACACGCACGGATGTCGTGAAGAAGTTCGAGTTTATGCGCCGTTTATGCCTGGTAGAGCGCAGCGGCGTCAAAAGATCCACTAGCGAGGCGCCTGATGTATAGCGGTCGGGGAAAAGTTGACCGGAACGCGAGATTTTCTGGCCGAAATATATATTTGACCGGCGCAGCCTCCGGAATCGGCAGAGCCACTGCTAGATTGCTTGCTTCGGGTGGGGCGCGTCTCTCGCTTGTTGATATTGATCGGGAGAATCTGGCCGATGTCGCGAGAGAAGTTGACGGATGCCCCTTCGCCGTAGACCTGCTCGATCACGATGCAGTCGACCGCTCCGTGGATCAGGCCGCTGAAGCTATGGGTGGCATTGACGTTGTGATCAATTGCGCTGCGATCGCTCATAGCTGCGGCATCGACGCACTCGAGCCGGAGGCGTGGGACCGGGTAATCGCAATCAATTTGACGGCCCCGTTCCGGGTGTGTCGTGCGGCTCTGCCGTATCTCCGGATGTCGGACCATGCGAGTATTGTAAACGTCGCCAGCGGCGTAGCAATGCTGCCGCAGTTGAATGCCGCGGCATATGCCGCCTCCAAGGGCGGGTTGATCTCTTTCACTAAAGCACTTGCTCTGGAACTGGCACCTCGGATCCGGGCCAATGTGCTCTCCCCAGGGATCACCAATACTCCGATTGTCTCCAAGGTTTTGGAGAGCGCCACGGATGTGGGTCAATCGCCCTTCGTGGCGCAATATGCCATGAAAAGGGTCGCAGACCCCGCCGAAATAGCTGAAGCCATAGCCTTTCTAGCTAGCGACGATGCGTCGTTCATAACTGGCGTTACTCTTTCTGCAGATGGGGGGCGAACCTTCCATTGATATGAAAGTCGCCAAATATATCCAATTTTCTCCCGCTCTTCCCCGGCACACCGAGATGGAGACGAAGGTGTCAACGAAGCGAAAAAAAATCATTATCGCCGGGGCTTCCGGACTGGCGGGCAGTGCGGCAATGGCCCACTTTGCCAACCGGAGCGAATGGGACGTCGTTGCCATCTCGCGACGTCCGCCCCTCATATCTGTGGGCAACGCGGTCCACCTGCCTATCGATCTGAGCGACAAAAATGAAACCGCCCAAGCGTTGAGCCCTATCCGGGATGTTACTCATATCGCTTATGCGGCGTTGAACGAGCGAAGCGACGATCTGATTGCGGGCTGGTCGGACCCCCGGCAGAGCGCGAAAAATGAGGCAATGCTCGTAAACCTGGTCGACCCAATTATCCAGAATTCCGATGCTCTTGAGCACATTGCCTTGGTACATGGCGGAAAAGCATATGGTGTTCATATCCCCGACCATAAGTTGAAAATGCCTCTACGCGAAGACTCTGGTCGACACCCAGGCGAGAACTTCTACTACCGACAACATGATTATCTTATAGATAAGCAGAAAGGTGCTCGCTGGTCTTGGACTATTTTTAGAACCGGGGCAATTTGGGGGACGACGGTCCGCGCAAATATGAACACGTTGCTGGCGCTGGCCATATTGGGGGTATTGCGGAGAGAAGCGGGCTTGGCCATGCCTGTTCCCGCCGGACAAAGCGGCTATGTCGAACCGACGGATGCCGATCTGGTCGCCGAAGCGATCGAATGGGCTGGCCACGCTCCGGCGGCGCGTAACGAGATATTCAACATCACCAACGGCGATGTGTTGGCGATGCATGATCTTTTCGAGATTGTCGCCGCGGCCCTTGATATGGAGGTGAGCACACCGACAACCTTCAATATCAAGGACGAGATTCGCTCTTTGGCGCCGCTCTGGCCCGCGATGACCGCCAAATATAATTTGAAATCACCCCCTGACCTCTATGAGCTCCTCGGATCTTCTCTCGACGTTGCACAAGTCTTATCTGAAGACTTTCCTCCGGAGAGATTTCTGAGATGGGGTTTGTTGAGCACGATAAAAATTCGTCAGGCAGGGTTTCATGCTTGCAGGTCCTCCCCAGACAGTCTCAGGCATTACATCAAAACCTACCAAGATCTTGGCGTCATACCGTAATATAATGGAAAGTACCCAATATCTTTAATTGACAATAAACACGGGTGTTTTGCTTGAACGGTTCATATTTTAATAGAGGTAACCATGGATTCGTCCTCTGCTGTGGTTCGCTGGGTACAACGTCCGGAAGGTTCTAATTGGGGCGATTTCGGTCCCGATGATCAAGTCGGCCGGATGAATTTAATCACTAACACGATCCGGCGTGCCGCCATGGACGAGGTGGTCGATGGCCAGGCTTTCGCATTGAGTCTCCCGCTCGATTGCCCTGGCGGTGTCGGATTGGCAGATTCGCGCCTTGCCCCTCGCCTTTTTTCATCGGTGCATGAGGGTCACCACATGTCGAACCTTCCGTTAGGAGAAAGCGATGTCTGCAACGATGATGGTGTTACGTTGTTCACCCAATATTCCACCCAATGGGACTCATTGGCCCATTGGGGCCGTCTGTTCGACGCAGACGGAGACGGGGTGGCCGAGCCTGTCTTTTATAACGGATATCGGGCGGAACTTCAGGTCTGTGCCGGCACACGATCCGAGGGAATGGGTTCGCAGTCTCTGGGCATCGAAAATCTTGCAGTTACGGGGGTCCAGGGTCGAGGCGTACTCGTCAATCTTGTCGAGGCGTTTGGACCAGGACGCACATGGGTCAACCTGGAGCGCCTGAAGGATGCAATGAGCGCGCAGAACGTGGAGGTTCGCCAAGGCGACGTTCTTCTTCTGTATACGGGCTTTGGCGATGAATTGATGAGAATGTATGGGGCGCCGGACCGGATCGCGCTCGAGAAAGTTGGTGCTGTTCTTGATGGTTCCGATAATTCCCTGCTGGAGTGGATCGACCAATCGGGTATCGTCGCAATATGTTCGGATAATATGGCGGTAGAGGGGTTTGATCCCGCTCTGAAAAGGTCGGGGGCAAAGGGATTATTGCCGTTGCACGATCTATGCCTATTTCGGCTAGGTATCCATCTTGGCGAATTATGGTGGCTTACCGACTTGGCGACATATCTTGCCGAACATCGGCGTCACGCCTTCCTTCTAACTGCTCCGCCGCTTCGTTTGCCGGGTGCAGTCGGCTCTCCGGTAACGCCGGTGGCGACCGTATAGATCACTGAAGCAGGCCCACTGTTCGGTCGCTCTAACCGAAGGGTCGAACCTCGCGGCCTAAAGGCTGCGCGACAAGCCCTTTTAGCGCCCCGCCCAAGATCGGTCAGGATTGTGCCGACAGCGCTGGCGACCACGTTAGCGCAAGTCCACCTGGTCAACAAAAGCTGTGCCGGCAATGTTGTTCTTATGGCCAGCGACGGTCAGCCGTTGGTCTAATGGCGCCATGCCGCCGAATATATCTTTCGTTAACCATGATCGGCGACAATTAAGCGGTGTTAACAGGATCCCGACCATGACCGTCCAGGGCTTCGGCCGCATCGAGCGCGACGGCGACGTTCGCAGCGCGATCAGCCGCGCGGCGCAGCGCGTCGGGGTCGATTTTTCCTATCTGCTCAACCAGGCTAAGTCCGAGAGCGGGCTCAATCCCAACGCCAGGGCGCAGACCAGCTCGGCAGGCGGGCTGTTCCAGTTCATCGATCAGAGTTGGCTCGGCGCGGTCAAGATGTACGGGGCCAAGCACGGCCTCGATTGGGCAGCCAACGCGATCAGCCGCGGCCGCGACGGGACGTGGAAGGTCGACGGATCGGTGCGCGAGCAGGTGATGGGCCTCAAGAACCATCCCGAGGTCTCGTCGCTGATGGCGGCCGAATTCGCCAGCGACAACGCGCAGGGGCTGCAGGCCGCGCTCGGCCGCCAGCCGCGATCGGCCGACCTCTATTTTGCCCATTTCCTCGGCCTCGAAGGCGCCACCAAATTCCTCAAGGCCGCCGACGCGCAGCCCAGTGCCAGCGCCGCCGCGCTCTTCCCGCGCGAGGCCCGCGCCAATCGCGGCATCTTCTACGCCAATGGCAGCCCGCGCTCGCTGTCCGAAGTCTATGCGCTGATGGCGAAGAAGATCGACGATGATGGCGGCGCCCTGCCTGCAACCTCGCCCGTGACCCCTGCCCCGCTCGGCGCCGACCGCATGCGCCTCGCTTATGCCCGCGAGGTGTTCGAGGGCGACGGCAAGGCCACGCCTTCGACCGGCGAGATGATGGCGATGATGGACCGGTCCAGCCGGATGAACCTGCTCAAGCCGAACCCCGCCAACGCAATGCTCGCCTATATGATGCTCACGTCGGACGGCGACGGCAGCATCAGCGAGACCAGGCTCGAGGCGTGAGACACTCGGCGCGCAAGAGCGCCGCCGTCATTCGAACGGATTGAGCACTATTACGGTCTATTACGGTCTATTACGCTATTACGGTGACACTCCACTAAATGACGCGACCGCATTACGCTACAGTCACATTTATGCCCGAACGCCCCGTCCGCGCCCAACTCGACAGTATTCCCCTTGCCGCTCGAATGCCGGCCAGACCATGGCACTTTACATGTAGGATTTCAGCGGCTGGAATGATGGCCGTCCGCGTCGCTCCCGGCGTCGCGGAGGCTCCTTCTCATGACCGGTAAACAGCCCTTCCATGCGGAGGCCGCATCACTGAAGGACTGGCTGGCGAGCATCGCGGCAAGGGGGCGTTCGAAGCAAAAACAAAAAAACCGCCACTCAACCCCATGCAGCCGGAGTTGTTAGGAATCCCTCGCAACTGGCGGGCCGAATATCGCGACGGCCGACGCCGCGGCGCCCGACGACGCCACGCGCTCCGTCACCTCTTCGGCTGCTTCGCCGCCGCGAGCTGGGCCAGCGCCTCGGCGGGCATGGCGGTCGGGTCGTTCGGGCCGGCATTGGCCATCAGGTCGACGGGCTTGCGCTTTGCAGGCACGGCCGGAGCGCCGCCCGTGCCGCTAGCGCCGGCCGTCTCGGTCGCAGCGCCGGCCGTGCCCTCGCCGGACCAGGCGAGCGTGATCGAGATGCGGCGGTTGCGCGGATCATAGGGATCCTCGGGCACATAGGGCTCGCGATCGGCAACCCCCTCGATCCGCGCGAAGCGGTCGGCGCCGACGCCGGCACCGGCCAGCGCCTTGCGGGTGGCCTCGGCGCGGTCGGCTGAGAGCGTCCAGTTATTGACGGTGCGGCCCTTGGCATAGGGCATCGCATCGGTGTGGCCGCGCACGATCACCGAATTGTCGGCAAAGCCGGTTACCTCGGCGACCTGCTTCATCAGCTCGCGCGCCTGCGGCAGCAATATGTCGGTGCCCGACTGGAACATCGAGAAGTTGGCCTGATCGACCAGATCGATCCGCAGCCCTTCGCGGGTCTCAAGGAAGCGGACATTTTTGGCGAGGCTCGCAAGCGACGGCGTGGCGGCGATCTTCTGTTCGAGCGCCTGTTTGAGCTTTTCGAACTGGACGCGATCTTTCTCGCGCATCGCCGCGCCGCCTTCCTTGTCGCCGCCCGAAGCATCCTTGGGGATCGTGATCGACTTGGAGCCGGTCTGCGCCGCGCGGTGCGGATAATTGTCCTTGTCGATGATCGATTCGCCGCCGAACAGGCCGTTCGCGCCGGCGCTCTTTTCCTTCATCTGGACCATCGTCGGGGTGAAATAGTCGGCGATGCCCTTGCGCTGCTTCTCGGTCGTCGCGCCGAGGATCCACATCAGCAGGAAGAAGGCCATCATCGCGGTGACGAAATCGGCATAGGCCACCTTCCAGGCGCCGCCGTGGTGGCCGCCATGCCCCTCGGCGATAATCTTCTTGATGATTATCGGCCTCGGTTCGGGCTCGTTCCTGCCGCGTTTGGAAGGGGATTGCGCCATCGATCGATCGTCCCTCGCCCGCGCCGATCAGCGGCCGCGCATCCCGTCGAACACGTCGGCGAAGGCCGGCTGGTTCGAATGGGTGATGCCTGAGCGTGCGGCTTCGATGACGAGTGGCAGCGGATGGCCGTGCAGCGAGGCGATGATGATCTGCTTGACGACGCCGTAGATCGCGGCGTCGGCCTCGATCACCTGGCGGCAGCGGCCGGCGAAGGGCGAAACAATACCATAAGCGAGCAGAATTCCCAGGAAGGTACCGACCAGCGCCGAGCCGATCATCGCGCCGAGGATAGCCGGCGGCTTGTCGATTGAGCCCATCGTCTTGACCACGCCGAGCACGGCCGCGACGATACCAAGCGCCGGAAGCGCGTCGGCCAGGCCCTGCATCATGTCGGCGGGTTTGATCTCGTCATGGTGGTGAGTCTTGAGCGCATTGTCCATGACGTCCTCGACCGCCATCGGGTCGAGCGTGCCGGACGAAATCACGACCAGCCGCAGCGTGTCGGTGATCATGTGGATCAGAGTCGAGTCCTTGAGCAGCTTCGGATATTCGGCGAACAGAGTCGACGATTTGGGATCCTCGATGTGCGGCTCGAGCGCGACCGGGCCCTCGGTACGCAGCTTCTTCATCAGCGTCGAGACGAGGAAGATTACGTCGAGATAATCCTTCTTGTTGTACTTCGGGCCCTTGAAGACCTTGGCGAAGCCGGCGCCGAAGGCCTTCAGTTCCTTCATCGAATTGCCCGCGACGAGCGCGCCGACGGCAGCGCCGCCGATGATCAGCATTTCGTGCGGGATCGCGTGGAGCACCGGCTCGAGGTCGCCTCCGGTAATCGCGAAGCCGCCGAACACCATGGCAAGAAGGATGACGAGGCCGATGCCTGCAAACATGAACGCTGACTCCCACGCGGCAGTTTATTTGGGATCGCGCCACTCGCGCACGCTTTCCCATCGACGTTAACGACTGGCCAAGCACAGGCTTTAGCCAATCATCGTGAGAGAGGCTTAACTCAGAAAATCAAATAAAGTGTTGCGATTGACCTTGGCGAACGCCGCCTGGGCGGCCTGCAGCGCCAGGGTTTTCGCATTGAGCCGCATCACCGTTGCCGCGACGTCGGTATCCTCAAGCGAGCTGCGCTCTTCACTGAGCTGGGTGGTCGCCTCGACCAGCGCGTCCGCGGCATCGTCGAGCTGGCCTGCACGCAGGCCCTGGGCGGCGCGTTGATTGGTAACGTGAACGACCGCCTTGTCGATGTCGTCGAGCGCCGTCGCCGCCGCGGTGCGGCGGGCATTGACGTCGTTGTTCGAGATCGCGGAGATCGCCTGGCCGATGATCCAGTCGAGGCTCTGACTGCCCTGCGACGTGGCGACACCGTCGAACACGTCGGAGCGTTGTGCCGTCGCAGGCAGTCGCTGGGTTGCCGAGGTCGAAATGCGGAGCGGCGCATCGGTCGGAAACAGCGCCTGCCCGGTCGGCGTCGTCGATGTGCTCAAATTGGTCAGCGAGTCGCGCAGCTGGTTCAGCTCGAGTACGATCGCCGAACGATCCGCGTCCGACACCGATTCGGTCCGGCCGGCCAGCGTCAATTCTTTTACGCGATTGAAGATGCCCCCCATGTCGCCCAGCGCGGTATCGACCTGGGCGGCGATCGACTTGGCGGTCTGGATGTTGCGAGCCCAGACTTCGGCATCGGCCTGCGCACGGCGAAGCTGGGCGATCCGCGCAGAAGCGATCGGATCGTCCGATGGCTTCTCGATCCGCTTGCCGGTCGAGATGTCCGACTGTGCGCGCGCCACATCGGCGCTGAGCGTCGACTGGCGATTGATTTCCGCCAAGGCGCGATATCGAGTTGCCGTAATCATCGCCTTTGTCCCCTAGAACAGGTTCAAGATTTCCTGGAGCGTCTCTCGGGCGACCTGAACGATCCGCGCCGAGCCGCTATAGGCCTGCTGAAAACGAAGCAATTGCGCCGCCTCCACGTCGAGATCGACGCCCGTGACTTCGTCCAGCGCCACCAGCGCTCCGTCCCGCTGGCTCGCCGTCGCCGCCTGTTCCGTCTTCGCGGCCGACACGGCATTGGCATGCGTGGAGACGAGCTGTTCCCATTTCGCCTCGGGGCCGTTCGCGTTGCGATAGGTGCGCAGCGCCAGTGCATTGCCGTTGGCGACACCTGCGGTTGAGGCCGCAGCGATCTTCGAAACGTCCGTCGTGGCGACCGCCAGGGTCGCCGCGGTGGTGCCAGTCATCAGCGCGGCGCCCGGATCGCCATTGCGGTCGACCCCGGCCATGTTCCACGTGTTGATCGTGTCGGCGAAGGTCTGCGCCGTCGCGTCGAGCGTTTCGCGACGCGAGGCGATCGTCGATGCGACGTCGACGAGGCCGGCAAGCAGGCCGGATTGCGGCGAGATGATCGCCTGAGCATTGATCCCGGATGCGACCAGCGACAAGCGGCCGTCGCTCGATTCAACAAGCCCGACAAGCGCGACTTCGTTGCTGCCGGCCTCTATCAGGGGAGTCCCGGTGTTGCCGAGCAGATTGACACTGGCCTGGCCGTCGTCGGCGAGCTTGACGTCGACGCCGATCGTCTTCGCCAAATCCTGCAGCACCTTGTCGCGCTGGTCCATCAGCAGGGCCTGCCCCGCCGAGCCGGGCGAAGCGCGGCGCAGGCCGACATTGATTTGCGCCAGCGTCTTGAGGTTGGCGTTGAGCTGATCGACCGCGTTGCGCGCCGAGCCGGAAACACCCTCGGCCGCGGATGCCAACGCGTCCGATGTGACGCGGAACTGGTTTGCGACATCGTTCAGCGCGGAAAGCATCGTCCGGCGATTCGTGTCGCTCGAGACGTCGGCGCTCAGCGCCTCGGCGGAGGTGAAGACGGCGCTCATCTTTGCGCCGAGTCCGACATCGCTATCGTCAAGCGCACCTTCGGCAACGTCGAGCCAGGTCGCCTTCGCACCGGCGCGCTCGGCTTCGGAGCTGGCGAAGCGGGCGTAGGAGCTGCGATAGACGTCGAACACGCGATTGACGCTGCCAACATTGACTCCACCGAAAATGGCGGAGGAACGATATTGATAGTTGCTGCTCGAGGAGACGGCCGATTCCTTCAGAGTCACCGTGCGCCGGGTGTAACCCTCGGTCTCCGCATTGGAGACATTTTCGCCGACGGTGGAAAGCGCGGCGCGGTACGCAACGATTCCGGATCGGCCGATGGCGAGAAGATCGCTCATCAGCTTGTCCCAGCCTCAGGCCGGTCAGCCACCGCGCCCGCGGCTTCTGCCGCCGCGGCTGGCGAGCCGGGCACGGTCTTCGAAACACGCGCCTCGAATTGCTTGACAAGCAGCGCGGCGATGCCGACCGCGCCTTTGCCGGCGAGCTGGTCGGCGAAGTTGGCGTCCTGCATGTCGCGGAACTGGTCCGTGGCGTCGCTGCCGAACAAATCGTCCTCGGCCAGTTTCGCGTCGCGCGCCGATTTCAGCACTTGGCGGGTGAAAACCGCCTCGAACTGCTTCGCCACGCTCTTCAGCTTGTCGAGCTCGCTCGCCTTTGTGTCGCCGAGGATGCTGGCCTTGAGGGAAACCCCATTGATCATAGCACGACGAGCTCCGCTTTCATCGCGCCCGCTTGCTTGAGCGCTTCCAGGATCGCGACGAGGTCACCCGGCGACGCGCCGATCGCGTTCACCGCCTTGACGATCTCTGCGAGCGAGGCGCCTGGTTGGAATTCGAACATCGGTCGGGCTTCTTGATCGACCTTGATCGCGCTGTTCTGCTGCACGGCGGTCTCGCCCCTGGAAAAGGGCCCGGGCTGCACCACCTGCGGCTTCTCGTCGACCTGGACCGTCATCTTGCCATGGGTGACCGCGACGGGCGAAATGCGCACCGCGCCGTTGATCACGACCGTGCCGGTGCGGGCATTGACGACGACCCGGGCCGGCGCATCGGCAGTGTCGACATCGAGATTTTCGATCTGCGACATCAGCGCGGTGCGGATCTCCGCCCCCTGCGGTGCCTGGATCGTGATTGTCGTCGCATCGATCGAGCGCGCAATCAGCTGACCGATGCGGCTGTTGATGGTCTGCGCGACGCGTTGCGAGGTCGTAAGATCCCCTTCGGCGAGGTCGAAACGGAGCTCGGACGATGTCGCGAAGCCGGCATCGACGCTGCGCTCGACGGTCGCTCCGCCAGGAATTCGGCCAGCGGTCGGAACATTGATCGTCAGCTTCGAGCCATCGGCGGCATCGACGCCGAGGCCCCCGACCGCGAGGTTGCCCTGCGCCATGGCGTATATCTGTCCATCGGCACCGAGCAGCGGCGCCATGATAAGCGTCCCGCCGCGCAGCGACTTTGCCTTTCCGAGTGCCGAGATCGTCACGTCCAGCCGCTGGCCAGGTTTGGCGAAGGCCGGCAGCTCCGCCGTCAGCATGACCGCTGCGGCGTTCTTCAACGCGGGATTGACCCCGGTCGGAAGCTGGAGCCCGAAGCGCGAAGCGACGCCCTTCATGCCCAGCGTCGAATAGTCGAGGCTGTCGTCACCGGTACCCGCAAGCCCGACGACGATGCCATAGCCGGTCAGCTGGTTGGCGCGCAGACCCTGGAATGTCCCGATGTCCTTGATCCGCTCGGCGTGGCCGGCGCCTGCCAGCGACAGACCCGAGAGGCAGAACAGGACGGTGATCAGGGCGCGATACATGAACGGCGTTTCCTCGAAAAGCTTTAGGCTCAGAATGGGCTCAACATGGTAAAGAAACGGTTGAGCCAGCCCGCGCGTGATCCCCGCGCGATCTCGCCCTTGCCCGAATAGGTGATGCGGGCATCGGCGACCCTGGTCGAAGCGACCCGATTATCCGGCCCGATGTCGGCCTGACGGATGATGCCGCTGATCGCGATATTCTCGTCGCCGCGGTTGAGGGTCAGCAGCTTCTCACCGCGGACCAACATCGTGCCGTTGGGGAAGATGCGCTCGATCGTAACGCTGACCTCACCGCTGAGCTGGTTCGACTGCGCGGCGCCGCCCTTGCCGGCAAAGGTGCTGCCGCCGCTCGCGCTGACGTCGGTAGGATTGAAGAAGGATGCTGGGCCTGTCGTCGGCGGTGTCAGGCCGATATCGCCCTTGCGATCGGTCGACGCGCTGTTCGACTTGGAAGCCTGGGTTCGCTCGACGAGGGTGATCGTGACGATATCGCCCACCATCGCCGCCCGCGCGCCGCTGGTCAGCGCCGAATAGCCATTGGCTACCTGGAAGATCGCCCCGTTCCCCACCGGCGGCAGCGGGGCCGCCGCGAAGGTGGGCCGATAGTCCGGATCGCGCTTGCGCGGCTTGGCATCGGCGGCGGCGCCGATGGTACCGAGCAGGAAAGCAGCGACGAGGCCGAGCGCGATGACGCAGCTCCAGTCGGGATTAGATGTTCTGGTTGACATATTGCAGCATCTGGTCGGTCGAGGAGATCATCTTGCTGTTCACTTCATAGGCGCGCTGGGTCTCGATCATGTCGACCAGCTCTTCCACGATGTTCACGTTCGACGATTCGAGCGCACCTTGGCGGATCGCGCCCCGGCCCTCCGCATTGCCGGCGCCAACCTGAGCCTGACCCGATGACGCGGTTTCGGTGAGGACGTTGTTGCCCTCGGCAGCGAGGCCGGCCGGATTGACGAACCGCGCGATCTCGATCTTACCCAGTTCGGTCGGCTCGGTCTGGCCCGGTACATTGGCGCTGACGGTGCCGTCCGGGGCAATCGTGATTTTTTCTGCCCCCTCGGGCACCTGGATCTGCGGGATCAATTGGTAGCCGTCGGTGTTGACGATGGTGCCGTCCGACGACAGGTTGAAATTGCCATCACGCGTATAGCCGGTGCGGCCGTCGGGCAGCTGGATCTGAAAATAGCCCTGGCCCTCGACCGCGAGGTCGAACGCGTTGGCGGTCGTTTGCAGCGACCCCTGCGTTTGAACCTTCGCGGTGCCGTTGATCTGGACGCCGGTGCCGAGGTTCGTTCCCGTTGCGAATTTGGTCGATTCCGACGAGGCGGCTCCCGGCGCGGTCAGCGACTGGTAGGCCAGCGTCTCGAAACTCGCGCGGTCGCGCTTGAAACCGGTGGTGTTCACGTTCGCCAGATTGTTGGCGATGACCTGCATGCGCATATTCTGGGCGTCGAGGCCCGTGCGCGCGACGTGCAAGGCTGCGTTGCTCATGGGACGTTACTCCTTCAAACTCAATCGAGGCTCATCAGGCCGGTCGACGCCTTGTCGATCTCCTGAGCCGCGCTCATCATCTTCACCTGCATTTCCCAGTCCCGGCTTGCCTCGATCATGTCGATCAATGTGGCCGAGACGTTGACGTTCGATCCTTCCAGCGCTCCCTGACGCACCGTCGCTTGCGGATCCGGCGCAAGCGTGCCGCCGCCCCGCACCCGGAACAGGCCGTCGACGCTCTTGGCGACATCATTGCCGTTGGTGGCGACCAGCTTGAGCCGGTCGATTGTCTGGATCTGCGTCGGATCGCCTCCCTCGGGCACGATCGAGATCGTGCCGTCGCCCGCAATGTTCAGCTTGTCATAAGGGGGAAGCGTGATCGGTCCGCCATCGCCGAGCACCGGATAGCCCTCTGGCGTGGTGAGCAGTCCACTCTCGCTGACCTGAAGGTCGCCGCGACGGGTATATGCCTCGTCGCCCTCGCGTCCCTGGACCGCCAGCAGCGTATCCTTGCCTTGGATGGAGACGTCAAGATCGCGGCTGGTCTGGGTGACGGTGCCTTCGGACATATCGGCCGAAACCACCTCGCCTGAGGTCGGGTTACGGCCTTCGAAGCCGGCGCCCTTGAGATAGAGCGCGGTGCTCGAGCTCATTTCGGCACGGAAGCCGGTCGTATTGGCGTTGGCCAGATTGTTCGCGGTCGTGGTCTGGCGGGCCATCGCCGCCCGCATCGCCGACAGCGAACTATAGATCAGCCTATCCATCGGCCGGCTCCCTCATCAGTTCCGGTTACGACCGCAGGTTCACGATGGTCTGGGTCATCGTGTTCGCTGCCTCGATCGCCTTGGCGTTGGCCGAGAAGTTGCGCTGCGCCTGGATGAGCGCGACGAGCTCCTCTGTGATGTCGACATTGGCCTGCTCGAGCGCGCCCGACTGGATCAAGCCGGTGCCATTAGCATTCGCCTCGCTGACGATCGCTTCGCCCGAGATGCCCGTGGAACCCCATTTGCTGTCGCCGAGCTGGCGCAGGCCCTCGGGGTTGGAGAAGGTCGCGAGGACGATCTTGCCGAGCGCCTGGGTGTCGCCGTTCGAGAAGGTCGCGGAAACGAGGCCATTGGCATCGACGGAGACGTTGTCGAGCTGGCCGGCCGCGAAGCCATCCTGGGTGAAGCTGGTCAGCGTGAACGGGGCCGAAGCCTGCTTTGTAGCGATGCCGAAGGTGAGGTCGAAGCCGATCAGCCCCGTCGAGCCGGTCGGGCTGACCGAGCTGGTGGTTACGGTGGCGGGTGCGGCACCGTTGACCTGGGTCAGCGTGCCCTGCGCGTCGAAGGTCAGCGTACCTGGAGCCGGCTGAGTCATCGCGGCCGTATCGTAGCTGATCTCCTTGTCGCCGATGAAGGTGTGGACCGTCCAGGTCGAGGTCGTCGTCGGCGGCATAGCGGCACTGTCGGGCGCGCTGCTACGGATATAATAGCTCGTCATGGGGAAGCTGTTGCCGGCCGCGTCATAGACGGTCGTGGTCGTCGACTGGTTGTAGCTGTTCGCGTCGAAACGGTCGAACGCATAGGTGTTGCCGCCGGTATAGACCTGACGCTGCGACGGGATGTCGGCCTCTGACGGGAAGGTGATCGACTCATCGACAGTCTGGGTCGCGGCCGAGGTGCCCGATGTCAGCGGCAGCTGGAGCGAGCGGGTCGAATTGAGACCGGTCGCGGTCAGCACGCCGTTCTGATCGGTCGGCAGGACCTGCAAATAGGCGCCCGACGAGTCGACGACGAAACGGTTGGCGTCGACGCGAAAACCACCGTTGCGGGTATAAGCGACCTGCGAGTTGGAGTTCGACGTGCGAGTCACGAAGAAGCCCTGGCCCGAAATGGCGAGATCGAGCGACCGATCCGAATTTTCGAAGCCGCCCTGGGTGAACTGCTGATCGATGCCGCGCAGGCGCGTGCCTTGGCCGGCAACGGTGCTGGTCTGCAGCGGCGCCGAAGAAATGATGTCGCCGAACTCGGCAGTGCTCTTCTTGAAGCCGGTGGTGCCGACGTTCGCGACGTTGTTGGCGATGACCGAAAGCTCGGTCTGCGAAGCCTTGAGGCCGGAAAGCGCGGTGTAGAAGGACATGGCTGTTTAACTCCGTTTACCGAAATCAGGAAAGTTGAAGGGCGTCGGCGGGGTCGATCACGCCGAGTGAGGTGACAAGCTTGGTGGTACCGCTGGCCGGCGACTGGACACCGTTGACCGTGGCCCAGCTCGAGGTGGTGACGTCGAGTTGCTGCGCGGCGGCATCCTTGGCGTTGACCGAGATCGTCAGTGGACCTGGCACGGCCTTGCCCTCGGCATCTTTGCCGTCCCAGTAAAAGGGGATATCGCCGGCGGCGGGGTTTACCGCCGATGCGTTGTAGACGACCTTGCCGCCGGCATCGACGAGGCTGATATCGACCCGCGACGCATCCGCCGGGATGGTGACGTTGCCGGCATAGGCGCCGTCCGACAGTGCCGAAGCCGTTCTGGACTGAACCAGCGCGGCCTTGCCGATCCAGCTCGCGGCGTCGCCGACGCGCGACTGGGCCAGGCTCGACTGGATCGATTTCAGCGACTGGTTCATCTCGGCGATGCCCGTCGTCGACGAGAATTGCGCCATCTGGGCAACCATCTGCGTGTTGTCGACCGGATTGAACGGGTCCTGGGTCGTCATCTGCGTGGTCAGCAGTTTAAGGAAGGACGATTGGTCGAGCGTGTTGTTCGTCCTCTTCGTCGCCGTTGCCGCGCCCGATGTCTGGCTGTTCAGGCCGTCGAGATAGCTGTTAGCGGTGGATATCGTCATTTGCCGATCCTCAGCGTGTCGAGAGTAAGCGTCTTGGCGGTCTGCATGACCTGGACGTTGTTCTGGTACTGGCGCGCAGTCTCCATCATCTCGACCAGCTCCTGCGCCTGATCGACTCCGGCCTCCCAGACATTGCCGTCCTTGTCGGCCTTGGGGTGATTGGGGTCGTAGCGCTTGGTCGGCTCGAGATTGGAGGCGACGACTTTGTCGACCTTGACGGTTGCGACGCCGGGGCTGTCGGTGACCGATGAGAAGACCGGCTTGATCGCGCGGAAGGCTTCGGCCTTGCTACCGGCGACCGATCCCGCATTGGCCAGATTCGAAGCGGCGGTGTTGAGCCGGACCATCTGCGCAGACATCGCGCGGCCGGCAATGTCGAAGACCGAGAGATTGTTGGCCATGCCTTATTCTCCCTTCAGGGCCGACATGATCGTGCCGATCCGGCCCTCGAGAAAGGACAGGGTCGTGCGATACTGGACGGCATTTTGAGCGAACTGATTCTGTTCGGTGGACAGTTCCACGGTGTTGCCGTCGAGCGAGCTCTCGAGCGGCACGCGATAGGCCACATGCGCACTCGCGGCCTGTTGCGCGGAGACGCCGCTGCTGCCGGTGGCGTCGGCGAGCGCCTTCTGGAAGTCGATGTCGCGCGCCTTGTAATTCGGCGTCGCGGCGTTGGCGATGTTCGAGGCGAGCATCGCGAGCCGTTGCGAACGGATCTGCAGTGCCGCTCCATGCACCCCGAAAAGCTCTTCGGCCATTTTTCGCTTCGTCCTCTAAAGTCTCGACTCGTGCCGCCGTTACTGTGTTCGAACAGGCTCGTCGGCTTGCCTTGCACACCACCCAAGCAACTGCCGTGCCAAACGAGGTTAACGAGGCGAAAACCTCGAATATTATTGGCATTTTAAGCGCTGGCGGCAGCTTATTGCCGGGGGCGGCAACTCTTTGCCGGCCCTCTTTGCCGGTCTTCTCGCGAGGGCCGGCGCAACAGGCCGGAACCGTGCGGAGCGTCGAGGAAAATATGTTCCTGTTGGATCAGATTGCCCGTTACGCCGATCCCACCGCGATCATAATCGTAGTCGGCGGCACATTGCTGGTCGGCCTGTTCCGCGCGCCAAAGAGCCATTTCGGCCGTGCCTTCTCCGCCCTTTCGATTCTCGGGAAGGCTGATCCGGTTGCCGATGCGGCCGCTGCGCGTGTCTCGGTCAGCCGGATAAGGGAGCTCACCGAGCTGCGCAGCCTCAGCTGCGTGGACCGGGTCGAGACGGCGCAGCGCTTCCTGCTCCGCGCGGCGCGCGCGCTTTCCGACATAGCTAGCTCGGCAGACTTTGCGCGCTGGGCCGCAGACGATATCGGGGCACGTCGCGCCCGCCACCAGGCGGCTATCGAGATATGGCGGGGCATGGCCGAAGCAGCACCGGCGATGGGCATGATCGGTACAATAATCGGCCTGGTCCAGATGTTCGCCCATATGGACGACCCGGGCAAGATCGGCCCCGCTATGGCGGTTGCAATGCTGACCACGCTTTATGGGGTCATCATCTCATCAGTCGTTGCGGGCCCGATCGCGGGGCGGCTGGAAAGCCTCTCGGAGGCCGAACTGGCCTGGCAAAGCGCCGCATGTAAGCAGCTCGAGCTCCTGGCATGCAGGGAGCTTGACGATCTCGCGGGGCGGCCGCCCGCGCGGCCCCAGATGCGGACCGCGGCATGAAGCGAGCCCTGCCGCAGCGCTGGGTGCTGAGCTTCGCCGATCTTACGCTACTCCTGCTCGCCTTCTTCGTCATGATGCAGGCGCAGGTCGGCGACCGGCTCAAGCTTGCCGCCGGTATCCGCGATGCCTTTGGCGGCGATGCGGGCACGGCCGGAGCCGACCGGCTCGAGCACGGCTACCAAGCCAGTGCGATCTTCGAGGCCGGCGAGGCGATATTGAAGCCGGCGGTCTCCGCCGAGCTCAGGAGGAAAGGCGCCGAAGCCGCCCGGGCCGGGCGGCAGGTGATTGTCGCCAGCCAGGGCCGGGAGGGTGCGACCGCCCGGCTCGATAGCTGGGAACTGGCCGCCGCGCGCACCGCCGCCGTCGCGCGCGCGCTTCGCACCGGCGGCCTCAGAGACGATCGAATCGAGATCACGATTCCACCTATCGGCGCGGACGAGACGACCAAGGGCCAGCGCATCCTGGTCCAACAGCTCCACGCACCAGTACGCTGATCGCCACACGGTGGCTGCCGCCTCCCGAGGCGCGACACGCGCGGTACCCGCATCTCGCTGGCATCATGTTCGGCAGCGGGTAAAGGTCCGTTCGACGATGACCCACCTGTCTCCAAGTCCATTGGCTCGCGGCGTGGCGTTGCCGCTGGGGATTGCCACCCTCCTCGGCCTCGTCTTACGGCTGCTCGCGGCGCGAGGAGACTTCTGGCTGGACGAGGCCTGGTCGGCAGTGTTCGCTCGCGACGCAGCGACGCCTGCAGGCGTCTTCTTCACCATCAATCACGACAACAACCATTTTCTCAATACGCTATGGCTCCAGCTCACAGGCTGGGGCAGTTCGCCGATGCTCGGTCGGGCGCTGTCCATCGGGTGTGGAGCGGCAAGCGTCGTGATGGCGGGGCTGATCGGAGCACGCCGCGGGCCCATCGCAGCTCTCGTAGCGGCGCTGCTCTTTGCGGTATCGCCTGCACTCGTCACCTACGGGTCGGAAGCGCGGGGCTATGGTCCGATGCTGCTCGCCTTGCTGACAGCGATCTGGATCGTCGATCGCGCCTTGTTCGGCATAGCCATCCGCCCGGCGCCGATCTGGTTGGGTATCGTGGCCCTGCTAGGTATGCTTGCCCACCCTTCGATGATGATCGGCGTGGCAGCGCTTGCCGGCTGGGTGGCGGTCGAGCAGTGTCGACATCTTCCCGTCCCCAGCGCCCTCCGGGCCACTATCGGCTTGACCGGCCGCGCGATCGCGGCGGTCGCCGCCGTGCTGCTGCTGATAGCCATCAGCGCCTGGGCCAGCCCGATGGGATTCCGGATGGGTATTCAGACGGAATTCGCGCTTCGCCCGTTCGGCGCCGCACTTGCTTCAATCCTTGCCAATAGCGTTGGATGGCCCTTCGAATCCGGCATGGCTCCGCTTCTATTGCTCGCGCTTCCGATACTGTTGCTATGGCGGCCGGAGCTGCGTGATCGAGCGCCCATTTACGGGATCGCGATCATTGGCCTGCCGCTCCTCGTCGCCTTCGCCCGCCCGGACAATGCTGCCTATCCGCGGTACTATCTGCTCAGCGGCGTCGCCCTGCTCCTGCTGGTCGGGGACCTCGCCGCGACGGCATCGGCAAAGGGCCGGTGGTTATGGGCCATACTTCTGATCGGCCTGCTGGCCGGCTCGCTCGCCCTCGACGCGCAGCTAATCGCCAATCGTCGTGCGGATCCAGGCCGTGCGGTAGCCGCTATCGCCGCCCGTGCGCCGGGAGGATCGATGGTGATGATCGACAACCCGCGCGACTACGCTGTTCTTCATAGCGCCGCTGCGGTACGCGGTTATCGCCTCGGCATCGTCCAGGGCTGCGGAGACACGCCCTTCCTTTTCCTAGAACGCAATCGGCCTGATCCCTTTCCGGCCCTGGCGATACGGTGCGGCGCTGTCTTCCGTCCTGTCACAACAAGCCTGACGGAAGGTTTGTCCGGCATGGACTGGCGGCTCTATGGGCGCGTCGGACCGCGTGCCAGGAAGGCGCTCGGCAACGGCGTGGTTACCCGCGCTGGTCATCGGGACGTTAACTAAATCTTTCCTTCTCGCGCGTAGAAACCCGACCATGAACCGGAGTTTCGCCATGGTCCGTGCCGCACTTCTTCCTCTCGCGCTGCTCGTCGCCACGCCTGCTCTGGCTCAGTCCGCGCTTCCACCCGCGCAGGATCTCAACCAGCTCGAACAGATCGTGGTAACGACGCTGGGCGCCGATGTCGGTCAGCCCGGCGGCCCGCTCGCCCGGATCGATCGTCGCATGAGGCTCGCCGCCTGTCCCATCGGCATCCAGGTCGATCCGCCGAGCGCAGGGGCCGTGACGGTGCGCTGTACCACGGCTGGCTGGCGGCTTCGCATCCCGCTGATGCGGCCGGCAGACGGCTCCGCCGGACAGCAGATGGCGCTGGCGAGACCCGCCGACATCCGCAAGGGCGATCCGGTCCAACTGGTCGCCCGAGCGCGCACCTTTTCGATCAGCGTTGACGCGACGGCGCTCGAAGATGCGAATATCGGAAGCCGCATCCGGGTAGCAACTAATTCAAAAGGCTCAACTATCTTCGGCGAAGTCGTCGATGTCGGCCGCGTCAGCCTGATCGGATTTAAATAAACTCGAAACCCGCCGTTATATAGAGGTGAGGTGGAAGTGCGGCCTTCGGGCCTGATGTGAAAGGACGAATCATGATCAATGGGGTAGGATCGGCCAACCCGACCCGCATCGGTCAAAACAAGGACGAGAAAGTCGGTGCCACAGCACCGGCCGCGCCCGTCGAGGTCAGCACCAGCAAGGCGTCGATGGCGCCATCGCTGGTTGCTGCGCTTGCGGAATCTGGTCCGCCGGTCAACGACGAGAAAATCAAGGCGATCCGCCAAGCAATCGCTTCGGGTCGATATCCGATCGACGCCAAGGCAATCGCCGCAAGGATGATCGCACTCGATCTGCCCAAGGCGACGTTGTGAACCAAACTGTCGACCGGTTGATCGGAGCGAGCACGGCGTTGATCGCCGCGCTTGACGCGCATGATGTCGACGCGATCGAAACGGCCCTTCCGGCCTATGATGAGAGCGTCGCGGCGCTGAAATCCCCCGGTGACTGGCAACGGTCACCGGGACTTTTCGTGCGCCTGAAACACGCCCTGGATTTAGCAGAAGCTGCGCGAATCCGCATCAGCATGATGGCCGATGCCAATCGGCAGCGCGCCGATTTCCTGGCAGCGGCCGCGGGCCGCTTCGATTGCATGCCCGTCACCTATGCTCCGAGCCGTTGATCGGCGTGCAGAAAATCGCCTGAACGGCGAGGTTGGTCATCAATTTTTGCTGGCGGAGACGGGCCAGGCCTTTGGCGGCAAGGAATATTTTCGCCGCTGAGCATCGTATGATCGCGCACCGCCTTTTTGCTATCGAGCTTCTCGCGGCTGACCGTCAAATCCTGGACAGGGCGAACAGCAGAGCCAGCGCGAGCTCGATCGGTCCTACAACCGTCATCACCCTCCGCAAGCCGCCTGCGACATCGACTTGATCCACGATCCGCAGATGCGCGAGCGAGACGGCGAGCCCTTTCACGCGCCCCTTTTAGACGAAAGTCCTGGTTCGCGTTCCGCCCGGCGACCTAAAGCTTTGCCGGATCGGTCGTTACTAACTCAAAATTAACCACGCTTCGGGCATCTCTCGCGTAGCAGTCTACGCGGAGGCTAACGGAAAGAGATGGCTGGAGCAGGGTCTGGTACCGGTCTTCCGCTCGCCTCGCGCCGACCTTCGCCGAAGGGTTTTTGAATCATGGCGGCACCGGCTTCGATTACGAAAAAATTATGGGCGGTGACCGGCCGCAGCGCCATCCTGCCGCTCGCGACGTTGCTGCTCGTAGGCCTGATGGTGATACCGGTGCCGGCCTTCGCGCTCGACATGGGCTTCATCGCCAACATCATGATCAGCCTCGCTGTCCTGATGGTAGCACTTAACGCGGCCAAGCCGCTGGACTTCTCGTCTTTCCCCACGGTGCTGCTGTTCGCCACGCTGTTCAGGCTGGCGCTCAACGTCGCCTCGACCCGCGTCGTGCTGGTTGATGGGCATCAGGGCCCAGCGGCCGCGGGCCATGTCATCGAAAGCTTCGGCAATTTCCTGATCGGCGGCGACTATGCGGTCGGCCTTTTCGTGTTCGGCATCCTGATGGTGATCAACCTCGTCGTGATCACCAAGGGCGCCGGCCGTGTTTCGGAAGTGTCCGCCCGCTTCACCCTGGACGCGATGCCGGGCAAGCAGATGGCGATCGACGCCGATCTCAACGCCGGCTTGCTGACCCCCGATGAAGCCAAGGCCCGCCGCCAGGAAGTCGCTACCGAAGCCGACTTCTACGGCTCGATGGACGGCGCATCGAAGTTCGTGAAGGGTGACGCGGTCGCCGGCGTGCTGATCCTCGTCATCAACATCCTCGGCGGTCTGATCCTCGGTACGCTGAGCCACGGCCTGTCGCTATCCGAAGCGGCCTCGACCTATATCCTCCTCGCCATTGGCGACGCGCTCGTCGCTCAGGTACCGGCGCTGCTGCTCTCAATCGCCGCCGCGTCCATCGTCACCCGCGTCTCCTCGCCGCTCGACCTTGCCGGCCAGATCACCAGCCAGTTCGGCTCCGCCCGTGCCTGGATACCCGTCGCCGTCATCCTGTTCCTGATCGGCATCGTCCCCGGCATGCCGCACTTCATGATCCTGTCTGCCGCCGCCGTCGCAGGCTTCATCGCCTGGAGACTGCGCAAGGCGAAGACGATCGAAGCACAGATCGAGGTCGCCAAAGCCGAGGCAGAAGCTGCCCAGCCCCCCATTCAATCCAACGCGATCGACTGGAACGAGATTTCCGACGGCGCCGCTCTGGGCCTGGAACTCGGCTATGGGCTCGTCAGCCTTGTCGATGATCGCAAGGGCGCTCCTTTGATGGCCCGCATTACCGGTATCCGTCGTCAACTCTCGCGTGAGCTCGGGTTCGTCGTGCCGCTGGTCCGCGTTCGCGACAATCTCAGCCTGCCGCCCAACGCCTATCGCATCACCGTGGCCGGCGTCATCATGGGGGAGGACGAAGCCTTTCCGGACCAACTCCTCGCACTCGACAGCGGCGATCTCGAAGGCAAGGTCGAGGGTCGCGAGTGCCGTGATCCGAGCTTCGGCCTCGAAGCCGTATGGATTTCGCCCGAGAAGCGGGGCGACGCGATCGTTGCCGGCTATACCGTGGTCGATCCGGCGACCGTCGTCGCGACCCACCTGAACCAAATCATCGCCGGTGCCGCCGCCGACCTGTTCGGCATGGACGAAGCGCAACGCCTGCTCGATGCACTGAAGGAGGCTGCGCCGCAGCTCGTCGCCGGCCTGACGCCGACCCCTCTCAATCTCGCGCAGATCGCGGCCGCCTGCCGCGCGTTGCTGGCGGAGGGCGTTCCGCTGCGCGACTTCCGCCGCATCGCCGAGTCGATGGTCGACTCCGCCGGCTTCGCCAGCGATGCCGACGCACTGGTCGAGGCGATCCGGGCGAAGATTGGCGCATTGATCGTGCAGACGCTGGTGCCAGTGAAGATGCCGCTGCCGGTCGTCACGCTCGACGCTGGCCTCGAGTCGCTGCTTGCCCAAGCGGTCCGCGCCTCGCCCGGCGCGGTGCATCCGTTCGAGCCTGCGCTCGCCAACCGCATCGTTTCGGCGATCACGGAGGCTTCGATGCCGCTGGTCAACAGCGCGACACGCTTCGCGGTCGTCACTTCGCCGATCGCCCGCCGAGCGCTCGCTCGGCTTCTCAAGCCGCACCTGCCGGAAACGCCGGTGCTGTCCTTCCTCGAAATCCCGGACGGCAAGGCCGTCGAAGTGGCGGCGGTCGTCGGTGGCGGCCCGGCCAATCAAGGTAGCGCCGGCGCGATCAGCACCCGGCCGATGGAGACGGCTGAATGACCATTGTTCGCAACAATCGGAGCGATATGCCGGCCACCGCGGCGCAGCAGCGCAGCGCCCGCGTTATCAGCATCGCCTGCGGCCGCAGCGGCGTCGGCAAGACGACGGTCGCGGCAAACCTGGCACTTTCGCTCTCGCGCCTGCGCCGGCGCGCCATGATTGTCGACTGCGATCCCGGGCCGGCCGACGCCACCCGCCAGATGGGCTTCAATCCGCCTGAGTCGATCGACGACGTCATCGGCGGACGCCTTACTATCGACCAGATCGTTGTCGATGGCCCCGATGCGCTGTTCGTGGTCCCCGCCGGGCCGGTCGATGCTGCTGGCCGCGTGGATCTCGCCGCGCGGCTCAAGCTTGCGGACGCTTTCCGTCCGCACCGTCGCTCGCTCGACTATGTCATCATCGACACGCCGGGAAGCGCTGACCCGGACACGCTCGACATGGTTGCGTCGGCCGACCTCGCCATGGTGGTGCTGGCGCCGGATGCCGATCGCTTCATGGACGCCTATGGCACCGTCAAGCTGCTTGCCAGCGAGCATGGCGTCCGCGACATCGCAATCGTGACCAACCGCATCGCCGACGAAGCGATGGGCCGCGAACTCTTCCGCCGCTTCCGCGACATCTCGGCCCGTTTCCTCCCCGACACCAGGCTCAGCTATCTGGGCGGCGTGCCGCGCGATGAAAGGGTGCTCACCGCCGCCGCGCGCCAGCGTCTGGTGGTCGACCAATATCCGAATGCGCGCGCGGCGCAGGCTTTCGACCATCTCGCTCGCACCATCGACATGCTCGAGGTCCCGGCGATGACGGGTGGAGATTGCTTCTTCGGCATGGAGGCTGTTGTCCGTGCTAGCTGAATCCGGCCATGCGACGGTGACGACCTATGGCCGCCGGCCAAACCGGCCGAAGGCCGAGGATCTCGTACGCGCGCACATGCAGCTGGTCCGCAAGATCGCCTGGCACGTCCATGGCCGCGTCTCGACGGCAATCGACGTCGAGGACCTCATCCAGATCGGCATGATCGCGCTGGTCGAGGCGGCCAACGGCTATGAAGATCGCGGTCACGCCTTTTCGACCTACGCATCGATGCGAGTACGCGGCGCAATGATCGATCATCTCCGCCGCCATGCCGCGAAGAGCCGGGGCGCGATGACCAAGCGCCGCGCCCTGCTCAACGCGAAGGCAGAATTCGAAAAAACTCATGGCCGCAGCCCCAGCGAATCCGAACTGGCTCAGGCACTCGGCTTGGACGGCGCGGCCTTCCGCGCCCTCCTCAACGAGACAGCCGCGACCTATCAGGAGTCGCTCGACGAGGTCTATTCGGACCAGTCGATGTGGTTTGCCGATCTCGAGGACCGGGTCGATCAGACGATCGAGCGCGAAGAATTGGGTGCAGCGCTGGCGGCGCACATCGCCGAATTGCCCGAGCGCGAGGCCATGGTGCTGCAACTCTATTTCGTCGAGGAGATGAACCTCGAGGAAATTGGTCAGACGCTGGGCATCGGCGCAGCCCGCGTCTGCCAGATCAAGAAGGCTGCGCTCGACAAGCTGCGAGGCTCGTTGAAGGACTGGAAATAGCCCTCATGCTACAGTCGCCGCCGGGATGGCAGCGGGAAGCGCCGTTCTATTTTCGTCTGCTCTCCATGAACGCCTCGATCCGGGCCATCTTCATTCCAAGCTCGTAGAAGCGAGCATTGTTCTCGGCTTTGTCGGAATTCACCGCTTCGACCACCTTGTTCACTGGATCGCGCGCGAGCAAACCTGCCTGTAGCGCCTCCATCCGGTGCTGGAGCTCCGAGCTCGTGACCGGCGCTGAGGCGGTTTGCGCCTGCTGCTGTGCAAGCAATTGGGTCTGTTTTTCTCGCAGTCGCTCCAGCTCTTTGATCAGCCTTGTGGCATGGTCGATCTGCCGCTGCTTCTCGCGCGCGTCGGCAATGACGAGTTCGGCCGACATGATCGTCCGTTCGGCGACAATCAGACCGGCTGCGGACAGCACGCTCGAGAACAGGCCGAGACCGATCGCTGCCTTGCCCAGCCTGCCGACAGGGCTCGCAACAGCGATCGGCGCCGGGGCAGGCGCGACGGAACTGTCCGCGGGGCCGGCATCTTGCGGTTCTTCAGCGAGAAACTTGACGCTATCGCGTTCCGCGCCGGCCTTCTCGGGCACTTCCGGTTCTCGTACCGCTTCTTGGACTTCAAGCGGCTCGACCGTCAGCGTCGCGGCCCCCGCCCCCGAAGCGGGCTCGACGGACGCCGCTTCGTCCTCTTCAGGCGCATCGTCGAACGCGAGGACTGAAGGTGCGGGACTTCCGGCGGCGGGCGTCACGGGGCTGCTGGTTACAGGGATCGCGTCGAGTTGCTCAAGTGCCTTGAGCGCTGCGTCGAAGCCGCTGCCATTCGAAGCCGGGGTCGCATCCATGGAGTGCATCCTGTCGATGAATCTAGTCATAAGCTGCGCGGTTTGAGCCGCCGCCGTAGGCGGCTCGCGACCAGCGCGGAAGAAAAAGGCCCCCGGCGCAGGTGAGCTGGCGCCAGGGGCCCGTTAGACGGCCGAGGTGTGGAGGCCGTCTATTCCTTAACGAAGCAGGCTCAGGACGCTCTGGCCATTCTGATTGGCCTGGGCGAGCATCGCGGTCGAAGCCTGCGACAGGATCTGCGCCTTGGCGAGCGCCGTCGATTCCGCCGAGAAGTCGGCGTCCTCGATCCGCGAGCGGGCCTCGGACAGGTTGGTGACATTCTGGGTCAGCACGTTGACGGCGGCGTCGAGGCGGCTCTGGATCGAACCAAGGCCGGCGCGGACGGTGTTGACAGAGGTCAGCGCGGTATCCGAAGCAGTGATCGCGCTCGATGCATTGGCAGCCGTGTCGACGAGCACCGTCGTGGCATAGGCCGCAGCGACGTTGGCGAGGCTACCGATCGAGAGCGACGTGGTATCGCCCGAGTTGATGCCGGTCTGGATCGAGAAGCTCGTCGCGGCCGAAGTCGAGAACAGCGTGTTGCCGTTGAACTTGGTGTTCGTGACGACGTCGGTGATCTGCGACTGGAGCGCGGCGACTTCGGTCTGCAGATTGGCGCGGTCGCTGCTTTGATAGGTGCCGTTGGCGGCCTGCACAGCCAGTTCGCGGATACGCTGCAGCATGTTGCTGACTTCGCCCAGCGCGCCTTCGGCGGTCTGCGCCAGCGAGATGCCGTCATTGGCATTGCGGATCGCCGCGCTCAGGCCACGAATGGACGAGGTCATCGACGAAGCGATGGCGAGGCCGGCGGCATCGTCCTTCGCGGAGTTGATGCGCTTGCCGCTCGACAGCCGCTCCATGGCGATGGCCAGGCCCTTATCGGCGAGGCGGCCCGCATTCTGCGAACGAAGCGACGAAACGTTGGTGTTGATAACAGCCATTAGATAATCCTTCCGCTACTACTAGGCGTGCCGGCTAACTGACCGTTCTCGCCACGAATGCGGTAACGACCCCTCAAATCGGGGTTTAAGGAAGAAAGATGGTTAAGCCGGGTTAACCTTAATTTTGTCGGGGCGGACGGGGTTCCTTACGCGCGCGCGTTGTCTAGCCTCAATCGCCGGCAGCGACATCGGTCGCTGGGAGCGAAAAACAAATGGCCAAAAACCGAAACGGCCCCCGATGCAGGTGCACCGGGGGCCATCTCGGCCAGCAATTGAGAAGGTCATATTTACTGCTGGAGCAGCCTCAGCACGCTCTGCTGGCTCTGGTTCGCCTGGGCAAGCATCGCGGTCGAGGCCTGTGACAGGATCTGCGCCTTGGCGAGGTTGGTCGATTCCACCGAGAAGTCAGTGTCCTCGATCCGCGAGCGGGCCTCGGAAAGGTTCGTGACATTGGCCGTGAGCACGTTGACCGCGGCGTCGAGACGGTTCTGGTTCGCGCCGAGATTGGCGCGGACGTTCGCAACCTGCGTAAGCGCGGTATCGGACGCTGTGATGGCGGCAGAGGCATTGGTGACCGTGTCGACCAGGACGGTGGTGGCATAGGCCGCGGCGACGCTGTCGAGGCCGCCGATCGCGATCGAGGTGGTGTCGCCCGAGTTGATGCCGGTCTGGATCGAGAAGCTCGTGCCGGTCGATGTCGCCGAGAACAGCGTGTTGCCGTTGAACTTGGTGGCCGTGACGATATTGGTGAGCTGCGCCTGCAGCGCGGCGACCTCGGTCTGCAGGTTGGCGCGGTCGCTGTTCTGGTAGGTGCCGTTGGCGGCCTGCACGGCCAGCTCGCGGATACGCTGCAGCATGTTCTGCGCCTCGCCAAGCGCGCCTTCCGCCGTCTGCGACAGCGAGATGCCGTCATTGGCGTTGCGGATTGCGACGGTCATGCCGCGGATCGACGCGGTCATCGAGGAAGCGATGGCGAGGCCGGCGGCGTCGTCCTTCGCGGAATTGATGCGCTTGCCGCTCGACAGGCGGGCCATCGCGGTCGCCATGTTCATGTCCGAGAGGCGGCCCGCATTCTGGGCACGCAGCGAAGAGATGTTGGTGTTGATGACGGTCATTGGATCAGTCCTTATCCTGTGCAAGGGGCGATGATCCGGTGCTGGCCGTTCTCGCCTCGATCCCATTAACGGCCGTGCTTACCCGGGCTTTAACCAGAAAGATTCACCATGAGTCGAATTTTCAGTTTATCTAATTGATATAACTAGATATTTTTTAAGGCACTCTGAACCTAAGCCTGGATTTTCTTGGGCCCGCCTATGACTTCGGCCTGTCCATCGCCAAGCGTGCGGCAAGATTTTGCCGCCTGCTACCAAAGGCTAAGCAGCTTCTTGCCGGGGATATAATTCGAGTATTTTCAAACGGATAATTCCGTCCTCCCACGGGCGGGCGCGAGATGCGCGCGCGCCGGCACCCGCGGCGCGCGGTATATTAAGACTTTCGTAGTTAATTGGCTGGTAATCATAGCCGTAGGGAAATTGGCGTGGTGGCACGTCGATCCGGCGAGGTCAGGCAATGGCGATGATCGGCATCAGTGAGAAGGCGCAGGGCTCCCACCCGACGCTGGTTGCATGGCTAGCCGGTGCCGGCATCGAGGCATCGCTGATTGATCCGGCCGCGGTTCCGGTTCGCGACGTGCCGCGTATCCTTCACCTCACCGAGAAAAACCTCGCCCGCCACCATGATCTGCTGATCGACTTTGCCGACGGCACACCATCCTATCGCCGCGCCAAGATCGGCCGCCCCGCCACGATCGTCTTCGGCTTCGAGGATATGAGCTTCGGCCACGCACTGATCGCCGAATTGATCCGTCCCCGGATGATGCCTGCCTGCGGCGAGCCGGAGAGCGCGCGGCTGCTGCAAATGGCCGCACGCGTCGCGCGAAGCGACGCGACCGTGCTGCTGCTGGGGCAAACAGGGACGGGCAAGGAAGGCCTAGCCCGCTACATCCATGCGGTCAGCCCGCGCGCCGACAAGCCCTTCGTCGCGGTCAACTGCGCCGCACTGCCCGAGACCATGCTCGAGGCCATGTTGTTCGGTCATCAGAAGGGCGCTTTCACTGGTGCTACCGGGAACGGCGAGGGCCTGTTCCGCGCCGCGGATAGCGGCACGCTGCTGCTTGACGAAATCGCCGAACTGCCGCTCGCACTCCAGGCCAAGCTGCTCCGCGCGCTGCAGGAGCGCGAGGTTCTGCCGGTCGGCGCCACCGCTCCGATCCCGGTCGACGTCCGTATCATCGCCGCAGGCAATCGCGATCTGGCCTCCGAAGTCGAGGCAAGCCGCTTCCGCGCTGACCTCTATTGGCGCCTCAATGTCATGCCGATTGCGCTGAAGTCACTCGCGCAGCGCCGTCAGGACATTCGTGCGATCACCGCCGCGCTGCTGCTTCGCCATGTCCCCGCCCACCAGGAGATGGCCTGGCCGACCTCGCGGGCGCTCGACCGGCTGATGGGCCATAGTTGGCCCGGCAATGTCCGCGAGCTGGAGAATGTTCTTCAGCGCGCGCTCCTCATGCGCGAGGGCGATCGGATCGATATCGACGACCTGATGATCGACACTGCCGTCGCGCATCCGGTACCGGCGAACAACGATACGATCATCGCCACCACGCCGGCGCCCGCGGCTGCTTCCGCGATGGTCGAACCGAGCCCGATGAAGCTCGCCGACGCGCGACGGCTAAGCCAGGCTCGGGCGATCGAGGAAGCTCTTGCCGCAACCGGCGGCCACCGCCTCCGCGCCGCCCAGCGGCTCGGCATTTCCGAACGCACGCTGCGCTACCGCATGGCCGACATGCGCGCCGTGGCTTGAGGGAGGGCTAGATGACCACCATCAATACCAGCAACCTCATGGCGATGCGCAACGCCATCCTGCAGCAAAACGCCGCGCTGCAGAAGGCCGCCGCCGCCCCCGCCCCCGGTCCGCTGGAGGGCGTCAACAAGATCGGCGGTGCGACCACCACGCCCGACGGCAATTTTGCGACGACCTTGCGCGGCGCGCTGACCGAGGTCAACGCGCAGCAGGCCAAGTCCAGCGCGATTACCGCCAGCTACGAGCGTGGCGAGACTACCGACATCGCTGCCGTCATGCTCCAGCGCGAGCAGGCGAACATCGGGTTCCAGGCCACGCTGCAAGTCCGCAACAAACTCCTGTCCGCCTATAAGGACATCATGAGCATGCCGGTATAATCCATGGCTGATATCATCCCCTCCTCCACCGCTTCGGCCCCGGCCGTTCAGGCACCGTTCTTCGGCGGCGCCACCGCCGGAACGATGCTCGAACGGGTCAAGGGCCTGACCGCCCAGCCCGCGATCCAGCGCAGCCTGCCGATGATCGGCCTCGTGGCGCTGCTCGGCTTCGCCGCATTGCTGTGGTCGATCATGGCCGAAGCTCCGCAGCGCGACCTGTTTGCGGGCATGAGCGACGGTGACAAGGCCGCGGTCGCGGAGGCTCTCAAGGCTGCGGACATCCCTTATCAGATCGATCGCCAAACCGGATCGGTCACGGTTTCCGAGACCAGCTTCTACCAGGCGAAGATGCTCCTCGCCCAGCAGGGACTTCCGAAATCGGCGCCGAGCGCCGACGAGATGATCTCCTCCTTGCCGCTGGGTGCGAGCCGCGCGGTCGAGGGCGAAAAGCTGCGCAGCGCCCGCGAGATGGATCTCGCGCGCACAATCGAGGCGATCGATGCCGTCGAGAGCGCCAGGGTCCATGTCGCGGCCGGCCAGCCTACGGTATTCCTGCGTGATGAGGCCAAGCCCCAGGCGTCGGTCATGCTGCGCATGCGCGCCGGCCGTACCCTTGCGGACTCCCAGGTTCAGGCGGTCGTCAACCTCGTCGCTTCATCGGTACCTAATCTGACGCCTGACAGCGTTTCGGTGGTCGATCAGGCCGGCCGTCTGCTGTCTGCCTCCGGCCGCGATCCGCTCAGCGAGGCATCGACGCGCCAGGTCGAAATCCAGAACAAGATCGAACAGCGCTATCTCGACGCGATCAACAAGATACTCGCGCCGATCGTCGGACCCAGCAATTTCACCGCCGAGGTGCATGCCGACGTCGATTTCACCCAGACCCAGGCGACCCGTGAAAGCTATCCGAAGGACAATGCGGTCGTTCGAACCGAGCAGGGAAGCTGGACCGGCGACAAGGCCGCGGGCGAAGCATCGGGCATTCCGGGCGCGCTCTCCAACCAGGCACCCGCCGCCAGCCAGGTGACTGCGGCGCCGAACCAGACGCTGCCCGCGACCGCCGGGACGACCGCCGCAGTCGAAGGGGCCAAGACTTCGGAGAACTACAACCGCACCTATGAGCTGGGCCGCGAAGTCTCGGTCACTCAGAATGCGATCGGGAACGTCAAGCGTCTCTCGGTGGCCGTCGCGCTGCGCGAAGGCAGCCGCAAGTTCAGCCGCGCCGAACTTGCCTCGATCGAATCGCTGATCCGCGGCGCGATCGGGGCCGATCAGGCTCGCGGCGACGTCGTGGCGCTCTCGGCCCGCAGCTTCGCGGTTGCCGAGGACGCCGAAGCCAAGCCGAACTGGTGGGACGCTCCATGGATCTCGACCATCGCCCGAAACGTATCGGCGCTGCTCGTCGTCGCCCTGCTCGTCTTCGGCGTCGCCAAACCGCTGCTCAAGCGCCGCGCGGCATTAGCGGAGGAAAAGAAGGCCGCTATCGAGGCGATGGTTGCCTCGGGTGGCCGCCTGCCCGCCAACGCCAGCCCGGCTGTCCGCCAGGAGATCGCCTCGGCACTCGCCCAGCAGGCGCTGGTCGATCCCAACAGGCCGGTCACGCTCGACATGATCGAGGCGACACCCGGCTATGCCAACCGCGCCGAGTTGATCCGTAACTTTGTCCGCCAGGATCCTGACCGTGCGGCGCTGGTCGTCCGCGATCTGATCCGTGCCGATATGCCTGGAGCCGCCTGATCCATGTCCGAAGAGAGCCCCATTGGCCAGGAAAAGGCGATCCCCGCCGCGCCGAACGGCAGCCAGGCCGCGGCGATCCTGATGATGCTCCTCGGAGAGGAGGAGGCGGCGACGGTGCTGAGCCGGCTGGAGCCCGACGAGGTTCAGCATCTCGGCGGCGCCATGTTCAATATTGCCAATGTCTCCGAGCCCGAGATCGACGGTGTGTTCGATGTCTTCGTGAACCGCGCTCGCGTACGGACGACGCTGGGCTTTGGTGTCGAGCACCAGATCAAGGGCATGATGCACAAGGCGCTCGGCCAGGACAAGGCCGATCAGGTGCTCCAGCGCATCACCCCGACCGAACACGCCAACACGCTCGAAAATCTCAAATGGATGGACGCGCGCGAAATCGCCAATCTCATCGAATTCGAACATCCGCAGATCGCCGCGATGGTGCTCGCGTTTCTCGACGCGCAGCGCGCCGCCGACGTCCTTCAGCTCCTGCCCGAGGAGATGCAAGCCGATCTCGTTTACCGAGTAGCGACGATGGGGCCTGTCACCGAAGCCGCCATCAGCGAGCTCGACGAGATATTGCGCCGTCCGATCACCGCCCAGGGGAACGGCTCGACAACGCGTCGCGGCGGCGCCGGCGAGGCCGCCAAGATCGTCAACAGCTCGCGCAAGGCGGCCGAGCAGCGGATCATCAAGGCCCTGCAGAAGCTCGACAAGACCGTCGCCCGCACCATCGAAGAAGAAATGTTCATCTTCGAGAATCTCAACGCGGTCAGCGACAAGGATCTCGGCACATTGCTGCGCACCGTCGACAACGATATCCTCGTCGTGGCGCTCAAGGGAGCGGACGAGAAGCTGCGCCAGAAGATCTTCGGCTGCATGTCCAGCCGCGGCGCCCAGGCCGTGCAGGACGAGATGGCCGATCGCGGCCCGATGCGCCTCGCCGAAGTCCAGGAGGCGCAAAAGGCGATGCTCGCCATGGCGCGCAAGCTCGCCGCCGAAGGCACGATCAGCCTGGGCGGCAAGGGCGACGACTATGTCTGATATCTGGACCGCCGACCGCAGCGGCGAAGCGATCCGCGTCGACGCCTGGGCAAAACCGCCGCAGTCGACCCAGTTTACCGCTTGGGGCGGAGGCGAGCACCGCCGGCGGGCAAGCGACTTCGCGCCCACGCCGGCCCCGGCTGCAACGGCACCCGTGACCGACATCGAGACGATCCGCGCCGAGGCCTTCGCCGATGGCTTCGAGCAGGGCCGTCAGGCGATGATCGCCGAGTTCGCATGCGAGCGCGAAGCTCTCGCGCAACTGATCCGCTCGGCCGAGGCACTCCGGCCCGAGCCCGCCGGTCCCCTCGCGGCCGTGTTGGCCGAGACCGTATCGCGCTTCGTCCGGCAGATTGTCGGCGAAGTCGGCATCGATCCGGCAATGCTCAGGGAGCGCGCCGAAACGATTGCCGAGCTGGTGTCCGCGGAAACGGGGCCGGCCCGGCTGCGCATGCATCCCGATGACATCGCGATACTGGACGGCCTCGATCTCGGGGTGCCGGTGGTGCCCGATCATCATCTCGCCTCAGGGACGATATTGCTCGAAACCGGTGAAGGGTGGATCGAGGACGGCCCCCAGGTCCGCCTGGCCCGCCTGCGCGCGCAATTGGACAATATGGGGATGGCCCGATGAGCCTGGCGGCCGAGGCCCGGTCGATGCTCGACGCAATCGAGCTGGACCATGTCGGACCGCGCCGGGTCGGCCGGCTCGCATCCTATGATGGGCTGATGCTCGAGGCCACTGGCTTTCCCCTGCCGGTGGGTTCGAATGCCCGGGTTATCGATGCCGACGGCCATGCCGCACTCGCCGAAGTCGTCGGATTCCGGGGCAACCGGACGCTGCTGATGGCGCTCGATGCCGACGCGCCCCACAGCGCAGGCGCGCGGGTCGAACCGGACCGCCGCGGCGGTACGGTCGACGTCGGCGAGACGCTGCTTGGCCGCGTCATCGATGCGTTGGGCAACCCCATTGACGGCCTCGGCCCGATTCCGACCGCCGAACGCTGGCCGCTGGCGGGTAAGCGCGGAAATCCGCTCGATCGCGCCCGCGTGACCGAGCCATTCGATATGGGCGTGCGCGCCATCAATGGCCTGCTCACCGCCGGTGTGGGCCAGCGGATCGCGATCGCGGCCGGCTCCGGCGTCGGCAAGTCCGTACTGATGGGCCAGATGATCGCCGGCGCCGATGCCGATATCATTGTCGTCGGGCTGGTGGGCGAACGCAGCCGGGAGGTTTCCGACTTCCTCGCGACCAAATTGGCCGGTCCTGTCCGCCAGAAGAGCGTCGTGGTGGCGGTTCCCGCCGATCATCCGCCGGTACTGCGCCTGCGTGCGGCGATGCGCGCCACGGCTATCGCCGAATATTTCCGCGCGCAGGGCAAACGCGTGCTGCTGCTGATCGACAGCCTCACCCGCGTCGCCCACGCGCAGCGCGAGATCGGCCTCTCGCTCGGTGAGCCGCCGACGATGAAGGGCTATCCACCATCCGCGCTGGGCCTGATCCCGCGGCTGATCGAGCGGGCGGGCGTCGACACCGCGACTGGCGGATCGATCACCGCGCTCTACACGGTGCTCGCCGATGGCGACGATACCGACGATCCGATCGTCGATACCGCCCGTGCGATCGTGGACGGCCATATCATCCTGTCGCGCAGCCTGGCCGAACAGGGTGTTTTTCCCGCCATCGATGTCGGCAAGTCGCTGAGCCGGGTCATGAGCGACATAGTGTCTCCCGATCATATGCAGGCGGCGCAGATCCTGCGCCGGCTATGGGCTGTCTACGAGGAGAACAGGGACCTGATCCTGATGGGCGCTTATCGCGCTGGCAGCGATCCCATAATCGACGTGGCGATCGCGCGACACGACGATATCCTCGAATTTCTGAGCCAGGGCCAGAAGGAGCGGATCGATTTCGACCCTTCGGTTAACGCCCTGCTCGAGGCGTTCGGCGGATGAAGTCGCTCGTCGCCAAACGCGCCCGTATCACGCGCGTCCGCAGCGTCCAGCATCTGCAGGCGGCCGCCGCAGCCGTGCAGGCTCAGGCTCAGGTGACCAGCCTCGAAACAAGCGCGGCGAAGCTCGCTTCGCTGCGCGACAGCCTCACCGTGCCGACCGGATCCACCACCGGCGCGATCCTGCAGAACCGCGGCGAACTTGCCCAGCGGCTCGACAAGGCACGCGGTGGGCTCAATGACGCGATCGTGTCGGCGCGCGCCGCTGCCGAGGCAAAGGTCGCCGAGCGACTGGATGCGCGGCAGCGCCAGGAAAGTGCCGCCAAGCTCGACGCCCGCGCTGTCCAGGCGCTCAGCGACTGGACCGATGCGCGGATGAATGCCGCCTTCCGTCCGAAACTCCCCAAAAAGCCATCTTACGAGGAAATCTGAGATGAGTGTTGCCGCTCTTTCGACCTCAGCCATCGCGTCAGCGACGACGCCTGCCCCCGCCCCCCAGGCGGCCGGCGATGCAACCGGAAACTTCGCCAAGCTCGTCAGCCAGGCGCAACCGGACGGAAAGACGCAGGGCGGGACCGGCACCGAAACCGGCGGTGGTGCCGAGGATGACGACCAGGTCGGCATCGAGGAGGCCGCGGCCGCCACGACCGACGACAGCGATCCGAAAATCGCGGCCGATCAGTCCGACGACCTTCTCGCCAAGATCCAAGCGATGGCGGTCGCTGCCAGCCAGATGTTCGTGAGCCAGCCGCCGGTTGCCGGCACCTCACCGACCACTGACAGCGCGTTGGCGGTCGTCTCCACCGACAGCGCGTCTGCGGTCGCCGCGACCGAGAGCCGGTCGACGGTCGCCTCCGCCGTGGCGCAAGCGATCGCCCCTGCCCCGGCGCCGGCGAACATGCCGACAGCCGCGGCAACGCCGGTGACCACCGCCGCCATCGCCGCAATCTTCCCGACCGTCGAGGATCAGCCCGCCCCCGCCGTCGAAACCGCGACGGGCGGCGACCCGAAAGACACGCCCGCCACGACGCCCGGCAAAGCCGAAAGCGGGCGTGATATCGCCTCGCTGATCGCCGCACTGAAAGCCAAGCTCGACGCGACCGAAAATGGCGAAAAAGGCGAAGCGCCGGTTCGCGCGGCTGCGGACAGAACCGCCTCCCCGTCACCAAACGCCCAACCGATACCCGCCTTCGCCCGCGCTGCCCAGCCGGCCGATCCGGCGCTGCAGAACCCTGCGCCACGGGCGCCGAACGCCGGCGAGACGAGGCCGCAATCCCAGGTCGCGACGGCGGTCACCGCCGCCATCCATGGTATCGTTGAGCCGACGCCGCCGGCAGACGCCGCCATCGTCGAGTCCCCGAAGCCAAGCGAAGCCAAGCGTGGAAAGGCGGCGCTGGCGGCTTCGCCCTTGCCCGAGCTACCGGCAGACGCCGCCGGCGCCGCTCCGCAGACGGCCGACAATGTCACCCCGCCTGCGGCCGAAGGCACCGCGGACCAGGCCGACGCCGCGGCAACGGTGGCGCCCGCATCGCCCGCCGGAGCCGCCCCCGCGCTGGTCCCGATCGTGGCCCCCGAGCAGCGGATGATCGGCACGGCCTCCGGCCAGACGAACCGCGTCACCGATGCGAATGACGCAACCGCGGCCGGCCTCGACGACGTGCTCACCCGGCAGATCGACATCGAGCGCGACAGTCAATGGCTCGATCGCCTCGCCCGCGACATCACCCAGGCGGCCGGCCAGCAGGGCCCGCTCAAATTCCAACTCAATCCTCACAATCTCGGCACCCTGGCAATTGAGATCGCGAATGATGCCGGTGGCACCGCGATCCGCTTCACTGCGGACAATGATGAAGCACGCGCGATTATCGCCGACGCCCAGCCCCGGCTGATCGCCGAGGTGCGTGCGCAAGGCCTGCGCGTCGCTGAAACCCATGTCGACGTGAACCAGCAGCAGAATAATGGCGGCAATCAAAATGCCACTGCCAATGGCGGCAACAGCTCCAATCCCGGCCCGGGCGGCAGCGCGCTCGCGCAAGGGCAGGGGCAAAATCGCCACGCGTCAGAAGATCATAAACCATTTTCCCGTACACAGGCGGTGATTCGCGACGAGTCGGCTGACCCGGCTTCGCGCGACGAAGGCGAAATGTACGCGTAATAACGGGATTCAGATCATGGCCACTGCAGCCGCACCGGGCGCTGAAGCGCCCACGAAGAAGAAGGGCAAGATGGGGGGTATCGTCATGATACTCGTCATCGCGATCGTCTTTGCCGGCGTCGGTGTCGGAGCGGGCCTTTACGCCGCCGGCGCGGGCCTGATCGGCGGCCATGCCGGCCCGAAGGAAGACCCGAACGCCCCCAAGCTGGTCACCAAGGACGGGCATGAGGAAGCGAGCGGAGACCATGTTGCCGCTGCGGACGACCATGGCGCGCCGGCCGGCGCCGACAAAACGCCCGACCCGACCAAGTACAAGGCGACCTATTACACATTCGAGCAGCCCTTCACCGCCAATCTGCGGGACTCGGATGGCTTCGCCCAGATCGGGCTCGGCGCTTCGACTTTCTACGATGCGAAGGTCATCGACAATCTCAAGGACAATGAGATGCCGATCCGATCGGCGATCCTGATGGTGATGTCGCAGCAGGACAGCTTCAGCATCTCGACCCCCGAGGGCAAGCTCAAGCTCCAGAAGGAGCTGAAGGATGTCATCAACCAGACGCTCAAGCAGCGTACCGGCTATGAAGGCATCGACAACGTCTATTTCACGAGCATGGTCGTCCAATAGGGGCCCGACCAGCGATGAAAATCGAGCCCCTTCCACTACCGCGGAAGGGGCTTTTTTTCCCTGCCCGAAGGCGCGCCCGCATCGTACAGCGGGCCGGGGCCGGAACGAGCCGCCGTCAAACACGTTCTACCTCCATGTACCAGGAGGTTGCGATGGCAGACATTAACAAAGACGAGCGGGTGGTTGTTGAGAAAAGCAGCATGAATGTCGGCGGCATTATCGCCGCGATCGCCCTGCTGCTGCTCGTCTTGGGTTTACTGAAGTTTTTCGGTGTCTTGCCATTCTGAGCCACCCGTGCCGACGCGACGATGGTCTCAGGAGGCGACCAAGAGTTCCAACGCGCTTACGCTTGAGCGCGACATATTCACCCACGATGACCCAGCCGAGATCGCGCGCTCGCTTAAGGCCTCGGCCGAGCAGAGCCGTAAGCGAAAGGCAACGCCGTTCCGCTCGGCGATGTCTGTCCTGACCTTCTACATCAACCGTGCGGGCAATAACCTGCCAGACGAGCAGAAGAAGATCCTTGAGGCCGCCAAGCAGGAGCTACGCAAGGCGTTTGGCAAGGAGAAAGCATAGGCGTTGGGAACGTCCCCGCCGGGCCGGCGAAGGTTGCGAAACTCCGGGCTTAAATATGGATGGGCTTGCCCATCACGGCCATGGCGGCTTCCTTGATCGCTTCCGAATGGGTCGGGTGGGCGTGACAAGTATAGGCGATGTCTTCGCTGGTCGCGCCGAACTCCATCGCCTGCGCCGCCTGGGCGATCATCGTGCCCGCGACCGACGCGATGATATGAACGCCGAGCACCCTGTCGGTCTTGGCATCGGCAATCACTTTCACGAACCCGTCGGGCTCGTGATTTGTCTTCGCGCGCGAATTTGCAAGCATCGGGAACTTGCCAACCTTGATCTCGCCACGAGCCTTGGCCTCCTCCTCGGTAAGGCCGACACCGGCGATCTCCGGGAAGGTGTAGACGACGCCGGGGATAACGTCATGATTCACGATGCCGGTCAGCCCTGCGATATTCTCGGCGACGGCGATGCCTTCGTCCTCCGCCTTGTGCGCGAGCATCGGGCCTGGGATGACGTCGCCGATCGCCCAGATGCCGGGCACGGCGGTCTGGAAGTCATGGCCGGTCTCGATCTGGCCGCGCCTGTTGGTAGTGAGCCCGGCGCTTTCCAGCGCCAGCCCCTCGGTGTTCGGCCGGCGGCCGATCGACACCAGCACGGCGTCGGCCTCGACCATCTCTGACGCCCCCCCTGCGGCAGGCTCGATCGTGACCCTGGCTTTTCCGCCCTTGACAGCCACCCCGGTGACCTTGGTCGACAGCCTGAGCTCCATGCCCTGCTTCTTGAAGATCTTGGCGGCTTCCTTGCGGATCTCGCCGTCCATGCCCGGAAGCAGCGCGTCGAGATATTCGACGACGGTGACCTTGGCGCCGAGCCGTTTCCAGACCGAGCCCAGTTCGAGTCCGATAACGCCGCCGCCGATGACGACGAGATGGCCCGGCACCTTCGGCAGTTCGAGCGCGCCGGTCGAGGAGACGACGACCTTCTCGTCGATCTCCACACCCGGTAGCGGTGTCACGCTCGAGCCGGTTGCGATGACGATGTTCTTTGCCCGGTAGCTCTTGCCGGCGACAGATATCGTATCGCGGCCGGTAAAAGCGCCCTCGCCCTTCAGCCATTCGACCTTGTTCTTCTTGAACAGATATTCGATGCCGCTGGTCAACCCTTTGACCGCATCCTTGCGCTGGCCATGCATCGCGTCGAGATCGAGTTCGACCGTCGCCTTGATGCCGAGCTTGGCGAGCTTGCCGCTCGCCGCCTCTTCGAACAGTTCGGAAGCGTGCAGCATCGCCTTCGAGGGAATGCAGCCGACGTTGAGACAGGTACCGCCGAGGGTCTCACGCTTTTCCACGCAGGCGGTCTTCAGGCCAAGTTGCGCCGCGCGGATCGCCGCGACATAACCGCCCGGCCCCGCGCCGATGACGATCACATCGAAATCATAGTCGGACATGGACTTTTTCCTTCCACGTCATGCCAGCGAAAACCGGCTTCTCGCGAGGGGACGAAACGACCTCACCTCCCGAAAGCCCAGCCTGCGCCGGGTGACGAAATCATTAAAGATCGATCAGCAGGCGAGTCGGATCCTCGATCGCATTCTTGACCGCGACAAGGAAGGTCACCGCCTCGCGGCCGTCGATCAGGCGGTGGTCGTAGCTCAGCGCCAGATACATCATCGGCCGGGCCACGATCTGGCCACTGCGGACGACCGGACGCTCCTCAATGCGGTGCAGGCCAAGCACGCCCGACTGCGGCGGATTGATGATCGGCGTCGACATCAGCGAGCCGAAGACGCCGCCGTTCGAGATGGTGAAGGTGCCGCCCTTCATCTCTTCGAGCTTGAGCGTACCGGCCTTCGCTCGTGCGCCGAAATCGCCGATCGTCCGCTCGATCCCCGCGACCGAAAGCTCATGCGCGTCGCGGATCACCGGAACGACCAGGCCGTTCGGCGCCGAGACCGCCACCGAGACATCGACATAATTGCGATAAACGATCTCGTCGCCCTCGATCGAAGCATTGACCGCAGGCACGTCTTTCAGCGCCATGCAGGCGGCCTTCACGAAGAAGCCCATGAAGCCAAGCCGCACGCCATGCTTCTTCTCGAACAAGTCTTTATACTTGTTTCGCGCCTCCATAACGGCCGTCATATCGACATCGTTGAAGGTCGTCAGCATCGCGGCGGTGTTCTGCGCCTCCTTGAGGCGGCTCGCGACGGTCTGGCGCAACCGGGTCATGCGCACCCGCTCCTCGCCGCGCGCGTCGGGCGCGCGCGACACGGCGGCAACGGCCGGGGCGGCTGCCGGCGCGGCGGCGGACGCCCCGGCCTTGGGCGTCGCCTTTGCGGCGCCGATGACGTCGTCCTTGGTCAGGCGGCCGTCCTTGCCGGTGCCCTTGATCTTCGAGGGATCCACGCCCAGTTCGAGAACCGCGCGGCGGACCGACGGCGACAACGTCATCGGGTCGCCGTTCTCGTTTCCGGCGGGCGCCGCGGCCAATTCGGGCGGGGCGGCGGCCTCGGCCTTGCCCACTGCCGTCCGGTCCTCCACCGCCGGGGTGGCGGCCGTCGCGGCGTGGGCGCCAGCGTCGATCCGCGCGATGATCGCGCCGACATTGACCGTATCGCCCTCGCCCACGACGAGCTCGGCGATCACGCCGGCGACCGGCGCCGGCACCTCGACCGCAACCTTGTCGGTCTCAAGGCTGGCGATCGGCTCGTCGGCCTTCACCGCCTCGCCCGGCTTCTTGAGCCATTGGCCCAGCGTCGCTTCGGTGATCGATTCGCCGAGCGTCGGCACCACCACATCGGTCGCCATCTTACTTACCCTTCACATCGTGGCCGAGCGCTTCGGCGATCAGCGCCGCCTGCTGCGCGGCATGGTTTCTGGCGAGGCCGGTCGCGGTCGCCGCCGCTGGCTTGCGGCCTGCATATATGGCGCGGCGTGGCTTGCCGCCGACGTCGGCCAGCACCTTCTCGATATAGGGATCGACGAAGGTCCAGGCGCCTTGGTTCTTCGGCTCCTCCTGGGCCCACACCACCGTTTCGAGGTTGGACATCCGGCCGAAACGCGTGATCAGCGCATCGGCGGGGAAAGGATAGAGCTGCTCGAGCCGGATGATGGTCGTGCCGGTGTCGCCGGCGGCGTCGCGGGCCTCGGCGAGCTCGTAGAATAGCTTGCCCGAGACCAGTACGACGCGTTTTACATCCTTGTCCGCCGGCGCCTTCGGATCCGAAAGTACACGCTGAAAACGGCTATCGCCGGTGAAATCCGCAAGCGAAGAGATCGCCGCCTTGTGCCGCAGCAGCGACTTCGGCGTCATCATGATCAGCGGCTTGCGGAAGTTGCGCACCATCTGCCGCCGCAGGATGTGGAAATAATTGGCCGGCGTCGTGCAGTTGGCAACCTGCATATTGTCCTCGGCACAAAGCTGGAGATAGCGCTCCAGCCGCGCCGAACTGTGCTCGGGGCCCTGCCCTTCATAGCCGTGCGGCAGCAGCATCACGAGGCCGTTGACGCGCAGCCACTTCGCCTCGCCGGATGAGATGAACTGATCGACGATCACCTGCGCACCGTTGGCGAAATCGCCGAATTGCGCTTCCCACATCACCAGCGTGTTCGGCGCCGCCGACGCATAGCCATATTCGAAGCCGAGCACACCGAATTCGGACAGCGGGCTGTCGAGCACCTGAAAGCGCCGGTCGAGGGCTGAAAGCGGGATATATTTGTGGCCGTCCTTCTGATCGACCCAGACCGCGTGACGCTGGCTGAACGTGCCGCGTCCCGAATCCTGGCCCGACAGGCGGACGCCATAGCCTTCCTTAAGCAGCGAACCGAAGGCCAGCGCCTCCGCCGTCGCCCAATCGAAGCCTTCGCCGGCTGCGAACATCTCTTTCTTCGCGTCCAGGATGCGGCCGAGCGTCTTGTGGATGGTCAGCCCCTCGGGCACGGTGGTGAGCTGGCGTCCGAGATCGCTCACCATCTCCGCGTCGATCCCGGTCTGCGCCGCGCGGCGCTCGGTGATCGCCTCGCGCGGAGCGGCAAAGCCGGTCCAGTCTCCCTCGAACCAGTCGGCCTTGTTGACCTTATAGGCCTTGGCCGCCTCGAACTCCTGTTCGAGCGTCTCGACGAAGCTGGTCTCCTTCCGAGCGACCCAGTCGCTGTCGATCACACCCTCCTGGATCAGGCGCGCGCCGTAGATCGCCGACACCGGCGGATGCTGGCGGATCGCATCGTACATCAACGGCTGTGTGAAGCCCGGCTCGTCGCCTTCATTATGGCCGAAGCGACGATAGCACCACATGTCGATGACAACATCGCGCTTGAAGGTGTGACGGAATTCGGTCGCTACCTTGCACGCGAAGGTCACTGCCTCGGGATCGTCACCGTTCACATGCAGGATCGGCGCCTGCACCATCTTCGCGATATCGGACGGATAGGGGGACGAGCGCGCGAATTGAGGGCTGGTGGTGAAACCGACTTGATTATTGATCACGAAATGGATCGTGCCGCCCGTATTATAGCCGCGCAGACCCGAAAAGCCGAAGCATTCCATGATGATGCCCTGGCCGGCGAACGCAGCGTCGCCGTGGAGCAGGATCGGCAGCACCTGGCTGCGCTCCAGATCATCCAGCTTGGTCTGCTTGGCGCGCGCCTTGCCGAGCACCACCGGATTGACCGCCTCGAGGTGTGACGGATTGGGTGCCAGACTGAGGTGGACGGCGTTCCCGTCAAACTCGCGGTCGGTCGAGGTGCCAAGGTGATATTTGACATCGCCCGAGCCGCCGACGTCCTCGGGATTCGAAGAACCGCCGGCAAACTCGTTGAAGATCGCGCGGTAGGGCTTGGCCATCACGTTCGAAAGGATGTTCAGGCGGCCGCGATGCGCCATGCCGATCACAACCTCGTTCACCCCATAGGCGCCTGCATATTTGATGACGCCTTCCAGCGCGGGGATCATCGATTCACCGCCATCGAGACCGAAGCGCTTGGTGCCGACATATTTGCGGCCCAGAAACTTCTCCCACTGTTCGGCCTCGATGACCTTGTTGAGGATCGCCTTCTTGCCCTCGGGCGTGAAGCTGATCACCGCATCCCGGCCTTCCATGCGGGCCTGGAGAAAGCGGCGCTCCTCGACGTCGCCTATGTGCATATATTCGAGGCCGACACTCCCGCAATAATTCCTGCGGAGAATCGCGACCAGTTCGCGCGCTGTCGCCCGTTCGAGGCCGAGCCAGCCGCCGAGATAGATCTCGCGATCCATGTCGGCTTCCTTGAACCCGTGCCATTCGGGGGTGAGGTCAGCGGGCTCGTCGCGCTTGGCGAGGCCCAGCGGGTCGAGATTCGCCAGCAGGTGACCGCGCACGCGATATGTGCGGATCAACATCGTTGCGCGCATCGAATCGATGGCACGCTGCTCGATCTCGCTTTCGCTGACGGCACTGGCGACCGGCGGCGCAACGGGCGCCGCCCTCGGTTTGGCCGCGACCGCCATCTGGGTCGGATCGAGCGCGGCGGTCAGCGCGTCAGTATCGGCGGGAGGCCAGTCGGGCCTAGCCCAACTCGGTCCCGAAACTTCGTCCTCGATACCCGCGAAATACTGCTGCCAGCTCGGTTCAACGCTCGTCCGGTCGGCGCGATACTGCCGATAGAGCGATTCGACGAATGAAGGGCTGACGCCCTCAGGCCCGTCGAAAGCCACGCCTTCGATACCCATGTTACCTTCCTTGTCTGCACCCACCCCGGGACAAGGCCCGAAGCACAGCAATTGGGTTCACCATATATAATGTCTGACTCGCCGGTGGCGAGCGGGGAAAGCCCTTAAAGAGCTTTATCTTTACCGGAGATTACCCCTTGAGCACTTCCGCCAGAGTGCTGCCGAGTTCCGACGGGCTCGATGCCACCTTGATGCCGGCCGCTTCCATGGCCGCGATCTTGTCCTCGGCGCCGCCCTGACCGCCCGAAACGATAGCGCCGGCGTGGCCCATGCGGCGGCCCGGCGGGGCAGTGCGGCCCGCAATGAAGCCAGCCATCGGCTTCTTCCGGCCGCGCTTGGCCTCGTCGCGGAGGAACTGAGCTGCCTCTTCCTCCGCGGATCCGCCAATCTCGCCTATCATGATGATCGACTTGGTCGCGTCATCGGCCAGGAACAACTCCAGCACATCGATGAAGTTGGTTCCGTTGACCGGATCACCGCCGATGCCGACAGCAGTGGTCTGGCCCAGACCGATTGCGGTGGTCTGGAACACCGCCTCGTAAGTGAGAGTGCCCGAGCGCGACACGACACCGACCGATCCCGCCTTGAAGATCGAACCCGGCATGATTCCGATCTTGCACTCGTTCGGGGTCAGGACACCCGGGCAATTCGGACCGATGAGGCGCGACTTCGATCCCTGCAGGGCACGCTTCACCCGGATCATGTCGATCACGGGAATGCCCTCGGTAATGCAAACGATCAGCGGAACTTCGGCATCGATCGCTTCGAGGATCGAGTCCGCCGCGAAGGGAGGCGGGACATAGACGACGCTGGCCGTAGCCCCCGTCGCGGCCACCGCCTCGTACACAGTATCGTAATTGGGCAGCCCGATATGGCTTGTGCCCCCCTTCCCCGGGGTGACGCCTGCGACCATCTGTGTGCCATAAGCGAGCGCCTGCTCGGTGTGGAAGGTACCAGTGTTGCCGGTCATCCCCTGGGTGATGACTTTAGTGCTCTTGTCTACCAATATGCTCATGGAGCGTTCGAACCTTCCTTATGACCTGGCGAGGGCAGGATGAATGGTTAGGCGAGCGAAGCGTCGATCGCCTTGCAGGCGACGAGCAGTTCCTTGACCGCGTCGACGGAGACCTGAAGGTTGGCCTTCGCCTCATTCGACAATTCGATCTCGACGATCTTCTCGACACCGTTGGCCCCGATCACGACGGGCACGCCGACATAAAGATTGTCGACGCCATATTGGCCGGTCAGGTGAACAGCGGCAGGCAGGACGCGCTTCTTGTCCTTGAGATAGCTTTCCGCCATCGCGATGGCGGAGGTAGCGGGCGCATAGAAGGCCGAGCCCGTTTTCAGCAGCGCCACGATCTCGCCGCCGCCCGAACGGGTGCGCTGCACGATCGCATCGATCCGCTCCTTGGTCGACCAGCCCATCTTGATCAGGTCGGGAATGGGAATGCCGGCGACGGTCGAATATTCGACAACCGGGACCATCGTGTCGCCATGCCCGCCGAGCACGAAGCTCGTCACGTCCTGGACTGAAACGCCGAACTCCTCGGCGAGGAAGCTGCTGAAGCGCGCCGAATCGAGCACGCCGGCCATTCCCACCACCTTGTTGTGCGGCAGTCCGGAAAATTCGCGCAGCGCCCACACCATGGCATCGAGTGGATTGGTGATGCAGATGACAAAGGCATTGGGCGCGTTCGCCTTGATGCCCTCGCCGACCGCTTTCATCACCTTCAAATTGATGCCCAGCAGATCGTCGCGGCTCATGCCCGGCTTGCGCGCGACACCGGCGGTAACGATGATGACCTCCGCGCCCTTGATGTCGGCATAGTCGTTCGTGCCCTTGAGCTTGGCGTCAAAACCTTCGACCGGGCCGCATTGCGAAAGGTCGAGCGCCTTGCCCTGCGGTACCCCCTCGACGACGTCGAACAGGACGACGTCCCCCAATTCCTTCGCAGCCGCGAGATGGGCCAGCGTACCGCCGATATTGCCAGCACCGATCAACGCGATTTTAGTCCGAGCCATCCGAGCCCTCCGAGATGAAGATCGCTAAGGAAGGCAGGCGCGCCGTTGCCCCCGCCGAAAATGCGAGGCCCGCTTAACCCCCCGATCCCGATGGAGCAACCATTGCCTTGATCGATGAGGCAAGTTTTTTGCACCGCGTGCGAAGATCGCGTTTGTCGCCCGTGCTCAGCACGACATGTGAGCGCCGGGGCGCGTTCGCGATAAGGAACGCTGGGCCGCGGACGCGGCGGTCAGATCGCCTTGCTGCCGACCGGACCTTCGGCTGCCGCTGCCCTCGTGAGCGTCAGCGCGGTTCCCAATCCAGCGTCGTCGGCTATCCCGCGGTTGCCGGCAAGGTCTATCGACGCGCAGCCGATCCGGCCGTGGAAAGCTGGATCGGGTTCGGCCTTGGCCCGTGCCGCGCCATCGGTGACCTGCAACGCGGCCCCATCAACTCGCGTCATTTCGGCGTGGCCGGTGCCGGCGGACAGGAGCGCTACGGCGGCAAGCAGGGTGAAACGGCCGCGACCACGCCGTAACCGGATATTGTTCGTGCAGCGAAACCTCATCTGGCTCTTCCCGTCACCAACGTCATGCCGGGATAATCAGCCGCGCCGGTTTAAGGATTTCAGTCCACATTTGGCGAAGCGGATGTTAACCAGCTTCGCCGTGCGACTTCCCTAATCCAAAGGTCGATAAAGCCGCGATAAAGGCGAATCGTTACGCCCGGTGTCGCGAAGATCCTCTCCGGGCGGGCAAGGACGTTGGTCGCGGACGGCAGGCCCGCGGCGAGCTCAGTCGCCGTCGCCGACGAGCGTGAACGGCGCCCAAAGCGAGGGATGCTCGGCGCCGGGCATCTCCCGCACCTTGCGGAGCGACTGTTGCAGCGCGCGGGCTCGGCTCAGATGCGGATCGAGTTGCTGGCGGCGGATCATCTCCGCAGTGACGAGCGGCGCGATTTCGTCATCCACGACCCAGTGGGAAACGAGCAGGTTGCGCGCTCCCGCATAGAAAAAGGCTCGGGCCAGCCCGGACAGGCCGGTCGAACCTTCGGCGCCGCCGGCCGCAGTGTTGCACGCCGACAGGATCACATAATCGGCATCGAGCCGCAGACCGGTAATTTCCGAAGCGGCCAGATAACCATCATCCTCGCTGCTCGGACGCGTGGGCGGCGTGAAGATCAGGCCGGGTTCGGCAACGCCGCGAATTTCACCCGAAATTGCGCCGTGCGTGGCGAAGGCGAGCACCCGATAGGGCGCGAGTGGCATGCTGCGGACATTGCGTTCGGTCGCAGCCGCGCCGAGATGAAGCGCCTGGACCGGCGCGTTGAAGGCGATGCGCAGCTTTTCGAGCTCTTTACGGGTGCCCGGAAGATTGGGCAATGCGCGGATCGCGACGACGTCGGCCAGGCCGCCGCCGTCGAGCGTAACGCCACTTCCTGCGATCGAGCCGATCGTCACACCCTTGCCGCGGACCTGGGCGCCGACGCCCGCCGCCAGTTCGAGAAAGCCCTCGTCACGCAGCTTTGGATCGCCGAAGCCCGCGAAGCTCTGCCTGTGCGCCGTCCCGTCCGAGATATGATTACGGAAAGTGCGGAGGAAGTGCAGCGACTGGAACGAAGGGATCTGGACCAACGCATAATCATCGGCGAACCAATGCGTGCCGCGCTGGGCGATGGGGCTGGCGTCGCTCCCCTGCGGCGGCGCTGCCACTAGCACCGCGAAGGGCAGCGAAGCGAGCGGACCGTCGGCGGCGATGAAGAGTTGGGTCTTGCCCCTCAGCGCCGGAAGCGACGGGGCGATCAGCTCGCGATAGAGCTCATGTGCCACCGCACGGTCGAATTGCGGACGATCGATGCCGTCCACTCGCTCGCCGCCGAGAGCTTCGATATCAAGACCCGCGCGCAGTTTGGCGACCTTCGCGGCGACTTCGGTCGCAGTGATGACGGCGCGATTCCATTCGAGACCGTCGCGGGTCAGAGCCATGACATGGGTGCCGAAAGCTGTCGGCACGATCATGATCACCGCCTCGTCGGGCTTCAGGATCGCCCGGGCCTCATCGAGCGCGATAGCCTCCGGTCGCGTCGCCGTGAAATAGGCGGGCGCCTCCTTGCGCAGCCGCTCATCGATCAGGGCCATGCGAGCCTCGATCGAATGGCCGGTTTCCCGGAGATAGGCGCGCTTCGCATCCGCATCGGGACCGGTCTCGCCGAACGCGCGCGTGAACGCCTCTTCATTGGCGCGCCAACGTCCCGACAACGCCTGGCGCTCCACGGCGAGCGCGCCGAGCTCGGCCGACTGATCCTCCGCCAGCCGCCGCGCGGCCGCCAGCGCCACGGCCTGGCTGGTCACCCCGGCCATCGCATCCTGCAAGGCGCTGAACGCCTCGACGCGCAAGGCCCCCGCGAGCGCCGGCTGCGTCTGCGCGGCCGTCCAGGCAGCATCGGCGAGCAGCGGAAAATAGCTGCGCATCGCCTGCGCGTCACGCGTCCGCTGCGCCTCTTCGCGCGGGGTGAAGCCGGTGGTCGCGCGCATCGAGCGGATCGTCGCAACCGCCGACCGTGCCACCGGCAACGCAAGCGCGGCGCGATCGTGCTGCATGAGCAGGGTCATCGCCAGATTGCCCTGGCTGATCAGCGTATCAGGATGACGCGCGCCGAGGACGTCCATGCTGATCGCCAAAGCGCGACGCGCAAAGGGCTCGGCTTCGGCCGGCCGGTTCAGGCCGTTGAGATCGAGCGCGAGATTGCTGAGGCTGATGACGGTTTCGGGATGGCGATCACCCAATACGTCGTTGCGGAGCGACAATGCCTTACGGTCCAGCGCCTCGGCCTCGCCGAAGCGGCGCAGATCGTTGAGGTTGAGGGCGAGATTGCTCAAGCTGCGCAATGTATCGGGATGCCGATCGCCCAATACCTCGCTGCGCAACGCGAGCACCTTGCGGAAGATCGGTTCCGCCTCAGCCGATCGTCCGAGACTGCGGAGATCGCTGGCCAGATTGTTGAGGCTGACGAAGGTTTCCGGGTGCCGCTCGCCGCGAATGTCCGCCATCAGCGCCAGCACCATGCGATCGATCGGCTCGGCTTCGGCGGCGCGCCCGAGCGCGCGCAGGTCGAATGCGAGGTTGTTCAGACTGACCAGCGTATCGGGATGGTTGCCGCCGAGTACTTCGGTCCTGAGCGCAACCGCCTTTCGATCGAGCGTCTCGGCCTCGCCAGCGCGCCCGAGCGCGCGCAGATCGAGCGCGAGGTTGTTGATGCTACGCAAGGTCATGCTGTGGCGCTCGCCGAACAAACGGGTGCTGAGCGCGAGCGCCTTGCGGTCGAGCGCTTCCGCCTCGGCGGCTTGTCCGAGCGCGCGGAGGTCGGCGGCGAGATTGCCGAGGCTGGTGAGCGTATAGGGGTGATGTTCGCCGAGCGTCTCGGTCAGCAGCGCCAGGGCCTTGCGATCGAGCGCTTCGGCCTCGCCGAAGCGGCCGAGCCCGTTGAGATCGAGCGCCAGGTTGCTGAGCGCCGCCAGCGTATCGGCGTGGCGTTCGCCGAGCAGTTCCCGGCTCAGCTCAAGCGCGCGGCTGTCGAACGCCTCCGCCTCGGCGAAGCGGCCGAGATTGCGCAGGTCGCCGGCGAGCATGTTGAGGCTGGTCAACACGTCCGGATGCCGATCCCCGAGCAGCTCGGTCCTGATCGTCAGCGCGGCGCGGTCGAGCGGCTCCGCCTCGGCGAAGCGGCCGAGGCGCGCGAGGTCCGCGGCGAGGTTGCTGAGGCTGAGCAGCGTGTCGGGGTGGCGTGGGCCAAGCAGGCGGAGATTGAGGTCGAGAGCCCGGCGGTGGAGCGGTTCGGCTTCGGCGGCACGGCCCGCGCGGCTGAGCAACGCCGCATATTCGTTGAGGGCCAGCGCATAGTCGGCGCAGTCGTCGCCGCTACGCTCGCGGACCAGTTCGACGACCCGCCCTGCCAGCGCCAGCGCCCGATCCTGATCACCCGCCTTATGCGCCGCGACATAGTCCTCGCGAAGCCTGGCGATTTCCGCGCCCTTGCTGGCGACGGCCGGAGGGGACGCAAGGGCCCCGGCAGCCAGAGGAGGCGCATCGCCCAGCGCGGTCTGCGCGCTCAACGCCACCGCCATCGCGGTGGCGCAGGCGAGAAGCCTCGTCGCTGTCCTTGCCGCCGTTCGCATCGCCGATTGCCAGCCATCTCATTGATATGAGCCATCCTGACCGCCGCCCAAGGCCAGGAATATGAGTGGTAAAGTAGCGATGCAGGCTTTCCATTAGGTAAAGATCGCATCAGGCCAGGTGCGGTTTGCCGATGTTGCCCGGCTTTCGGTCAATGCCGCGCCAATCATGACGCCATGTCGATGGCGACAGGCCCCGCCCCGGCAAAGCACGATCGGCGCGTCGCGCTACTGGCACGTCACGATTCGCTGTCGGTGCCGTGCCCTGCCGCCAGATAGTCGTGGCTCTGCATCTCCATCAGCCGCGACACCGTCCGCTCGAACTCGAACGCGCCGTCGCCCTCGGGGTAAAGGGCCGCGGGCGACGCGTCGGCGGTGGCGAGCAGCTTGACCTTATGCTCGTAGAGCGCATCGACCAGCACCTTGAAGCGCGTCGCCTCGTTCCGCTTCTCGGGCGAAAGCAGCGGGATGCCGACGATGATCACCGTGTGATAATGGCGCGCGATGGCGAGATAGTCGGCGGCTCCCCGCGCCTCGGCGCACAGCCGCTTGAACGAGAAGACGGCGACGCCTTTCAGGCTCTTCGGCACGTGCAGCGTCCGCCCGCCCTGCACCGCCAGCTCCGTGGACGGCACATGGGCGCGATCCTCGGGCGGATAGTCGGTCAGCCGGAAGAAGGCAGACGAGACCGCCGCGGTCGCCGCGGCCCCGTTCGGCGTGTACCAGACAGGCATCCCCCCGAGCCGCTCGAGCCGGTAATCGGTCGGACCGTTGAGGCTCAGCACATCGAGCCTGTCCTCGACCAGCGCAATGAAGGGCAGGAAAAGTTCGCGGTTCAGCCCGTCCTTGTAGAGATCGCGCGGCGGCCGGTTCGACGTCGTGACGACGGTGACCCCGGCATCGACGATCAGCCCGGTGAACAGCCGGCTGAGGATTGCCGCGTCGGCCATGTTGTTGACGACCATTTCGTCGAAAGCGAGCAGCTTCGCTTCGGCCGCGATCGCCTCGACGACCGGCGGAATCGGGTCGCCCCGCTCGCGCACCCGCTCGGCGCGCAGCCGCTCGTGCACCTCGAGCATGAACTCGTGGAAGTGGACCCGGCGCTTCACGGCGATCGGAACGCAATCGAAGAAAAGGTCCATCAGCATCGATTTGCCGCGGCCGACCCCGCCCCACATATAGAGCCCGCGCACCGGCGACGGCGGCCGGCGCAGCATCCGCCACAGCACGCTGCCCTTGACCGGCTGCGCGCCGATCGCGGCGGCGAGCGCGTCGAGCCGCAGGACGGTCGCGCGCTGATCGGCATCGGGGCGTAGCTCGCCATGGGCGAGCAGGTCTTCGTAGCGGGCGAGCACGCCCGTCATCGCGGCGGCGTTTTGCGGTAGATCACCATGAAGGTCAGCACGACGACACCGGCCTGCTCGATCGTCCCCCGCAGGAAGACCATCCGCCGCGTTTCGTTGGTCAGTTCGATCACCGCATCGAGCGGCTGATCACCGTTGGCGGCGGTGACGAAATGGGCGCTGACGTCCAGCGTCACCCCCTGCGCCGTCTCCGCCTCCAGCATCGTTAACGCCGGGAAGATCGTGAGATCGATGAAGGCGAGCAGCGTGGCGCCGTGGACAGCCCCGCCCGCGTTCATCAGATCGGGTCGCGGCTGAAGCCGGATGATCGCGCTGTCGCCGGCGCGGCGCACCCGCATCGGGCCGATCAGCCCGCGGAAATTCTCCGTGTCGCGGGCTTCGAAGATATGCCAATCGGCGTCAGCCGGATCGGGGATGAAGGTGGACCAGTCATTGTCTTTGAACACAGGCGCTCCCGCTCGATCGATCGCGCCTCCGCAGCGATTCCGGCGGCGCGAGGGAAGTGGCGCTCAGACGATCAGAGCTGGCGCTCGACCACCATCTTCTTGATCTCCGCGATCGCCTTGGCCGGGCTCAGCCCCTTCGGGCAGACATTCGCGCAGTTCATGATCGTGTGGCAGCGATAGAGGCGGAACGGATCCTCGAGCTCGTCGAGCCGCTCGCCGGTCATCTCGTCGCGGCTGTCGGCGAGCCAGCGATAGGCCTGGAGCAGGATCGCCGGGCCGAGGAACTTGTCGCTGTTCCACCAGTAGCTCGGGCAGGAGGTGGAGCAGCAGGCGCAGAGGATGCATTCGTAGAGGCCGTCGAGCTTGTTGCGCTCCTCGGGCGACTGCAGCCGCTCCTTGCCCGACGGATCGGGGGTGACCGTCTTCAGCCAGGGCTGGATCGAGGCATATTGCGCGTAGAAATGGGTGAAATCGGGGACGAGATCCTTGATCACGTCCATGTGCGGCAGCGGCGTGATGCGGAGCTCGCCCTTGCAGTCCTCGATCGAGGTGGTGCAGGCGAGGCCGTTCTTGCCGTCCATGTTCATCGAGCAGGAGCCGCAGATCCCCTCGCGGCACGAGCGGCGGAAGGTCAGCGTCGGATCGAGCTCATTCTTGATCTTGATCAGCGCGTCGAGCACCATCGGCCCGGTTTCGGCGAGATCGAGCTCATAGCTGTCGTAGCGCGGATTTTCGCCCGATTCCGGATCGTAGCGATAGATTTTGAAGCTCTTGACGTCCTTGGCGCCGGCGGGCGCCTTGTGGACCTTGCCCTCCTTCTTGATCTTGCTGTTCTTCGGCAGCGTGAACTCGGCCATGTGACGAACCCCTGTGAGCTTTCGGACGGGCGATAGCGAATAGATGCGCGCGGCTCAACGGCCAAAGGGACGAAAGTGCGATGACGCCGACCGCGGCGAGCCCAGGCCCGCCATCGCAGGCTCCAGTTGCGAACGATTCTTAATAATTCCGGGTGCATGGGGTTGACTGGCGCTTTTCTTGTTTTTTTCACGAGCGTGGCCCCGCGGGAGAGGTCGCGGCCCGGCGAGCGACCCCAGGAAGTGGCGGCACGGCGCGAGGGGCGCGGCGCGATTCCGGCGAATGGATGCTTGTGGGTGCAATGACGAGTGTTCCTCGGGAATGAACCCCGCTGCCTAGCATGACAGCGCTCCAAATTCAAACAAAACGAGAACATTCGCCACGCCGCGCGCTCGGATGCAGAAGGGGGCTTGGGGCAGCGTCGCACCCCATTCCGGTCGTCAGCTGGGCGCTTCCCCCCGGCAAGAGACAGCTATAGTGTCAGGCGATCAGGCCGCGCGCCATCCCCCAGTGGCGCACGCGGCCATCGTCCTGCACCGCCCGCCGGATGGGTGAAAGCAGGGGCGCTCGCAGTGGGTGGGCTCAGGCGGCAGCTCGCGCAAACTTGCCGGGCGGATATCCGAGGCGCTTACGAAATGCGGTGCTGAACGCGCTGGCCGACTCGTAGCCTATCTCTTCTGCGATCCGATCGAGAGTCTTGTTGCCGCGGGCCAGTGCGTCCTTTGCGATCGCCATGCGCCAGCGCATCAGATACTCGATTGGCGCGCATCCCAGCACGTCACCGAACCGGGCCGAAAAGGCGGAGCGCGACATGCCCGCGATGCTCGCGAGTTCTGCCACCGTCCAGCTGGCGCGGACATCGGCATGGATCGCCTGTAGCGCCCGGGCGATCGTCGGCTCACGCATCCCGCTCAACAGGCCTGCAGGGACAGCCTCGTTGCCAAGGCTGCGCCAGCGAAGCGCCTCGACCAGCAGGGCCTCCAGCATGCGCTGAATGATTAGCTCTTTGCCGGGATAGTCGGTGGCGCATTCCTCGGCCAGCAGATCGCATAACCGTCCAAACCGCGTCGAGCGGCCTTCGGATGCCGGGATATGGATACGCTCGGGCAGAATCGACAGCAGGAGGGGCGCGTTCACCCGCTCAAAGGCAAAACTTCCACCCAACGCCGTGAAGTCGGGTGCACCATCGGGGTCGCCATGCCGGACGGCTTCGGCACGCGGCATGACAGGCGTGCCGGGAATATGGGGTTCGCTCGCCAGCGAGAAGGCGGGCGTGGTCGGCAGTAAAAGAAAATCCCCCTTAGCGAGACGCAGTGGCTCCTTGCCATCCAAGGTCAGCCACGCCTCGCCCGAGAGGATGAACGTAAAGCCGGGCGCATCATGCGCGTCATAATGAACGGCCCAACGCCCCCTGCCCGTGATCGGCTTCGACACCGCGGCGCTCGGGCGCAACAAGGTGATTATATCGCTGAGTGGATCCATAGGTTGGACGATCGATAAATAATCTTGGAGATAGGATTATAGATCGTATGATTCATTGCGTCTATCTCTGGATCAACGAACCAAAGGAGACTGGCATGATCAAGACCGTCCTCATCACCGGAACCTCATCCGGCTACGGCAAGGCGATCACCGAGCATTTCCTCGCGCAGCGTTGGAACGTGATCGCGACGATGCGGCGGCCCGAGCTGGCCGCCTTTGCTGGCGATACCAGCCGCTTGCGGGTTCTACCGCTCGACGTCACCGACGAAGCCAGCATCGCCGCGCTGTTTGAGACCGCTGGTCCCATCGACGTGCTGGTGAACAATGCTGGCATCGGAGCGGTCGGGGCCTTCGAGGTGACGCCGATGTCGCTGGTGCGCGAGTTGCTCGAGACCAACACGATCGGCGTAATGGCGATGTGCCAAGGGGTCATCCCGCAGATGCGGGCGCGCCGCTCGGGCATCATCGTCAATGTGACCTCGAGCGTCACGCTTGGCGCATTTCCGTTGGCTGCTGCCTATACCGCCAGCAAACAGGCGATCGAGGGCTTCACCGGCTCGCTTGCCCACGAGCTCGCCTATTTCGACATCTCTGTGAAGCTGGTCGAGCCTGGCTATGCGCCGACCACCAATTTCGGCGCGAACGCCATCATCCCCTTCGACCAATTGCTTCCCGGTGAATATGCCGATTTCGCCAGACCGATCGTGGACGGTTTGGCCGCGCCGGGGCTCATCACCCGGGAAATCGATGTGGCCGAAGGCGTCTGGAACGCCGTCCACGATACAATCGGTCAACTCCGCTTCCCCGCAGGACGCGATGCCGTTGCACTTGCGGCAGCCCACTGATGGCCATCATGCCGCGTCCGGGGAGGGTACGGAACTATCGTTTCAGGGCCGGTCCTGACGGTGGCTCGCAACCGCCGCTATGGTTACGGTGACAATCCACTAGTCTTCGGTTCGGGCCATAGGGCAAAAGAAGGTCTGTACACGGCTGTTTCCCCTCTGCGTCACATGATGCGGGAGGCCGGGTAATATCGGGCGCGGCAAGCGAGCCATGGGCGACCCTTAGCGCGTGCAACGCGGTCGGATCAATTTAGGGGAGTGGCACCGTAATCTCGTAATCTCGAACGACGATCATGTCGCCCAAGGACGATGTCTGCGTCCTGCTGATCCCTGCGGAATAGAGTTGAGCGGTGAGCGCTGGCGATCCGAATCCGGGTGATGTCATGAGAAACCCGAATGACTGCCTTTGTTAGATTGCGACGTTCGCGCCGTCAGAATGGAATGTCGCAATCTGGTCGAAAGCAGTTACTTCCTTCTACTGGATTGCTTCGAGAACTCACGGGCCAGGTCGATGAAGGCCTTGAACGCTGCCGAGGGATGCCGCCTTCCGGGATAATAGAGCGAAAGGGGTGCGAGCGGCGGCGTCCAGCCCTCCAGGACCGCCTCCAGCCGCCCGGCGTCGAGATCGTTTCTTACATCGGACTCCATCACGTAGCCAATACCCACCGCCTCCAGCACAGCGATCCGCGACAGACTTGCTTCATCGAGGGTGATCGGGCCGGTGACGTCGATCTGCACGGACTGGCCATCCTTTTCGAACTGCCAGCGGTAAGGAGCGCCGTTAGGAAGCCGTATTCGCAGACAGGCGTGACGCAATAGGTCCGGCGGGACCAGCGGCTTGCCATGCTTTTGGAAATACGTCGGCGAGCCGACCACCACATTACGCCGGCCTGGTCCCAGTGGCACGGCAATCATGTCGCTGGGCACCAGATCCCGCGTCCGAACGCCGAAGTCGAACCCTTCGGCCACGACATCGACGAGCCGCCCTTCGGTGACCAGGTCGATGTGTACCTGCGGATAGAGCCTCAGGAACGTCAAGATCAGCGGCGAGAGGATTTCACGCGCCGCCGTCGCAAAGGCATTGATGCGCAGCGTTCCCCTCGGAATCTCCTGCTGCGATCGCGCAGCGTTCATTGCCTCATGGATGTCCTGCAGCGCCGGCCCGACTTGTCCGACGAAGTTGCGTCCGGCATCGGTCAGCGAAACACTGCGGGTGGTGCGATTGAACAGGCGCACGCCGAGCCGGCGCTCCAGCTTGCCGATCGCGTTGCTCAGCGCGGTCGTCGACATCTCGAGCTCGAGCGCCGCGGTACGGAACGAACCTCTTCGCGCGATCGCGATGACCGCGTCTAGTTCGACCAAGCCCTGCCTAGACATTGTCCCTCTAATCGAAATACCTCGTCCACCTTTGTCCCGATTATCGACGAGGTTGTCCATAGCTAGATTGGATTAGCCAGAAAGAGCAGCCAGCCATTTCATCAAAGGAGATCACCGATGGCGATCGAACTACCCAGAGCGATCGCGGACTATTTCGCAGCCGACGCGGGACTGAGTGCGGAGGCCATTGCCGCGTGCTTCACCCAAGCGGCTACCATCAAGGACGAGGGCAACACCTACACCGGTCGCGATGCGATCCGTCGGTGGAAAGATGAGTCCTCGGCGAAATACACCTACACAGTCGAGCCGATTTCGATTGCTGACAAAGGTGGCCGGACTGTCGTCACCAGCCATCTCGTCGGCGACTTTCCCGGCAGCCCAACGGACCTGCGCTACTTCTTCGCTCTCGACGGTGAGAAGATCGCAGAGCTGGAGGTGATACCATGACGCCGTTCATCACTCTCGAAGGTAAGCGCGCGCTGATCACTTCGGGCACCCGCGGCGCAGGAGCTGCCACCGTGGCATTGTTCGAGGAACTCGGCGCCCGTGTCCTGACCACCGCGCGGACGAAGCCCGACACGCTGGCCGCGTCGCAGTTCGTCGCCGCCGATCTAACGCGCTCTGACGGCTGCGCCCTCCTAGCCGAAGCCATGCGTGAGCGCCTGGGCGGCGTGGACATCATCGTCCATATGCTGGGCGGCTCGTCGTCGCCTGCCGGCGGATTTGCCGCGCTCGATGATGCGCAATGGCGCAATGAACTCGATCTCAACCTCATGCCGGCGGTGCGCCTCGATCGGGAACTCGTTCCAGAGATGGCGGAGCGCGGCAACGGCGTCGTGATCCATGTCACTTCCATCCAGCGTGCGCTGCCCCTGCCGGAGGCGACTACCGCCTACGCGGCTGCCAAGGCGGCGCTATCGACCTACAGCAAGAGCCTCTCAAAGGAAGTTTCACCCAAAGGCGTGCGCGTTGTACGCGTGTCACCCGGCTGGATAGAGACCGAGGCTTCCGTGGACCTGGCGGCGCGGCTGGCATCGGAGCATGGTGGAGACGTCGAACAGGGCAAGCGGATGATCATGGATTCTCTCGGTGGCATCCCGATTGGTCGGCCTTCGAAGCCGGAGGAGGTTGCCAGCCTGATCGCTTTCCTCGCGTCCGACCGGGCCAGCACCATCACCGGCACTGAATATGTGATCGATGGCGGTACGGTGCCGACGGCCTGATATGGTGCCAGCCACCACTTGCCGGCCTCCGATCTGCCAGTCCGGCGAGACCTGCGCGGCTCAAATTGGCGCTGGCTTGCGACCGTCGAGCTTGGTGGCGGGTGAACCCGCGCTCCGAGGCGGATAAGCTTCCCTGCCAAGTGGCGTCCGGTTTCAGCCGCGAAGTACACATGCCATACCGGCGCAATTTCTGATGGTCCGATGCATGGGGACAAAGTGATGACGAGAGAGCATTCGCGATGTGCCTGGGCCGAAGGCGACGCCTTGATGGCCGCGTACCATGACCAAGAGTGGGGCATCCCCCAACATGACCCGCGCATGCTGTGGGAAATGCTGATGCTCGAAGGTTTTCAAGCCGGGCTCGCCTGGATCATCGTCCTCAGGAAGCGCGAGGCGTTCCGCAAAGCCTTCGCCGGATTCGATCCAGCGAAAGTCGCCAGCTTTGGCGAAGATGACGTGGCACGGTTGATGGCTGATCCCGGGATCATCCGCGCTCAGGCAAAGATCCGGGCGACGATTGCAGGAGCGCAAATCTATTGTGACATGGCCGAGCGCGGCGAGAGCTTCGTCGACTTCTGCTGGTCGTTTACCGATGGCAAGCCGATCAAGGGCAGTGGCCGCGAATGGATCGCCCGCTCGCCGCTATCGGAGAAAATCTCGAAGGAGATGAAACAGCGCGGCTTTAAGTTCGTCGGGCCGACGATCGTTTACGCCTGGATGCAGGCCGTCGGCATCGTCAACGATCATTCCACCAGCTGCTTCCGACGCCAGGCAGTCTGAGCGTCGGCATCAACGACCGCGCAAGCCTATCGAAACATTGGATTTTCTGTTTTGAAAGATCTGCTTTCGGGCAGCGCAGAGGCGGCGGCCGACGTCCGTTATGGCGGCGCATGCTGACCGTCCGCTTCAAACCAGCTTGAACGGCATGTTTTTTTCGAACCTGCCATTCGCCGCCGATAGGCGGAAGGTCCAGATTGTGGCCGGAAGGTGCCGCTCTCGTCGGGGTACAAATCGTCAACTTTCCCTAAACCGGGTACCAAAACCTGCCAGTCGGCAATCGGCCCCGTCGCCGCTGTCGGCGAGCGCACGAGCGCGCGCCTGGGGCGTCCGCTTCCCGCATCCCTCCTCCACAATCCATCGGCCTGCCATCGAAACCCCGCCTTGCGCGGCGCGCCCCTCTCCTCAACTCCCCAGGTGATTCCCGATCAGAGGCCGCCAAGTGGGTCCCTATGCTCAGATAATCGGGAGAGCTTTGATATGGGTCGGTTCAAGGACATGGTCGCGATCGTCACCGGCGGGGCCAGCAATATCGGGCGGGCGACGGTGCAGGCGCTTGCCCGCAACGGCGCGAAGCGCGAAGGTCACGGCCGGCCATAACCGCGACACGGCCGGTGCCGCCATCCCCGGCGCGCCGAGCACGCTCAGTTCGTCGATCGTCTGCCAGAAAGCCTCGTTGACGAATGTTCAGTTACTGACTAAAGCGTCAAATAGCGGCGGTTGGTCAAAACGCCGGTTATCAGGGATAAAGGGGGAGTACATTGCACTATCTAAACAATTTTGGACGCGTGTCCGTCGTTGCGTTGGCCCTGGGCCTCGGAGCAGCACCGGCGATGGCGCAAAGCGTGGCGGCTCAGGCCGCGGAGGATAAAGCCGATCAGGGTCTTGGCGACATCGTCGTCACGGCTCGCCGTGTCAGTGAAAATGTCCAGAACGTTCCTGTCTCCGTCACCGCCTACAGCGGCGAAGCGCTGAAACAGCAGAGCGTCCGTGCGCTTCCGGAAGTCGCGCTGTTGACCCCAGGCCTCAAGTTTTCGCCGGCGCAGATCAACAATTCGGCCGTTCTTATCCAGATGCGCGGCCAGGTTCAGACCGACGTCTCGGGCACAATCGATCCGTCGGTCGGCACCTATGTCGATGGCGTGTACTGGGGTCGTGCCTACGGCATGAATGCGTCGCTGGTCGACGTGCGCAGCTTCCAGGCACTCAAAGGGCCGCAGGGCACCCTGTTCGGCCGAAACACTTCGGGCGGCGCCATCCTGATCGAAACCAACGATCCGAGCTTCTCCGACGGTCTTTCGGGTTCGTTGTCCGGTACATATGGCAATTACAACTACCAGGCGCTGACGGCCGTGCTCAATGCGCCGCTGGTGAACGACACGCTTGCCGTTCGCCTCGTCTATTCGGGCAACAAGCGTGACGGGTATGTGCGCGATGCGATTTCCGGTCGTGAAATGGCGGACATGAACGATTATTTGCTTCGCGGCAAAGTCCTGATCCAACCAACCGAAAACTTCCGCATTCTGCTGTCGGGCGAAAAGTTCCATGCCAAGGACCACCCCGAGCCGGGCGTGCTCGGTTATTTCGTGCCGTTCGGCCGTCCGTCGCTTGAAGCGGGCCTTGAACAACTCGGCCCGGCAGCGTGTACTGCGGCCCTCCCGGCGTGCGTGGCAGCAGGTAATGCCTATCTTGCCAACTTGTTGGCCACCACCCCCGCAGGCGGCCGCAACCGTGCGGTGAGCCAGGTCAACGAGATTACCACCAACACGGAAACCTACAGCGCCACGGCAACCTATGACACCTCGTTCGGCGCCATCAAGGCGGTTGGGGCGTTCCGCCAAGTCCATTCGAACAACCTGGGTGCCGATCAGGACGGCTTTGCGGCCCGCGTTCTCGACAGCCTCGTCAGCGATCTCAAGATCAAGCAGTGGACCGCCGAAGTTACGGCGACCGGATCTGCCTTCAATGATCTGGTCGATTTCGCCGGCGGCGGATTCTACTTCCGCGAAACTGGCTACGATCATGGCGCGAGCAGCACGTTCACCTTCCTGGGCCAATTTCTCGCGCCGCCTTTCGGTACGCGCAAGACCACAATCTTCAATGGCGAGATCAAGAACATCGGGCGTGGCATCTATGGCCAGGCAACCGTGCACGCTACAGAGAAGCTGTCGATCACAGGTGGCCTTCGCTATTCGTCGGACACCAAGGCTATCTCCTCCGTCAACGGTACCGGGATTGGCAGCATAGACACCAGTGCGCCGACGTTCATCTGTCAGCTGGCGACCTGCCCGCTGGGCCGTTCGGCGACCTTCAAGTCGGTTTCTTATACCGCCTCGGTCGACTACAAGGTCAGCGACGACATCATGGTCTATGCCAAGACGGCGAAGGGCTATCGTTCGGGTGGCCAGGTGTTGCGCGGCATCTCGGCCGTGCCACCGTCGTTGAACTCGTTTAAACCTGAACAGGCCTACAGCTATGAAGCTGGCCTCAAGAGCGAGTTTCTGGACCGCCGTCTGCGCGTGAATCTTGCTGGCTATTATACGCTTGTGAAGGACGTGCAGCGCAACTCGACCGTCGTTGTCGGCACGACGACGAGCACGGTCATCTCCAACGCCGCATCGCTGGAAATCTATGGTGTCGAGGCCGACGTCAGTGCGCTGCTGCCCGGTGGCTTCCGTCTTGACGGGACGGCCGCCTACACCGATCCCAAGTATAAGAAATTCGTAGATTTCAATGGTTTCGACCGAAGCCGGGAGAAGATTGCCTATGTGCCGAAGTGGACGGTGACTATCTCGCCGTCGTGGTCGGGCGAGTATGGAAGCGCAAAGCTCTACGTGCGTGGCGACTTCGCCTATCAGTCGCAGAATTATGTGTTCCCGGTCGGTTATTACAAGGACGCAACCGGCGCTATTGTCGACGCGGCGAGCGGCGGCAAACGGACCTCGGTCGGTCCGATCACGCAAGCTGACGTGGATGGCTTTCTGGCATCGGCAAGCGACAAGGCGCACTGGTTGATCAATGCTCGCGCTGGCGTGACCCTGATGGACGGCAAGCTCGACATCGCCGTCTGGGGCAAGAACCTTGGCGACTCGCGCGATACCGCCAATGCGCTCGTGATCACGGGTCTCGAAGCGACCCGCGTGATCCCGCGCGAGCCGCGTACCTTCGGTGCGACGGTCGGGGTCAAATTCTGATCCGTTCAACCGGAAATTGATCGGACCGCGCGCTCGCCCGGACGCTCAAATTCGGTAATGCTGCATCAAGGCGTGGTGACACCAGTCATCGCGCCTTGATGTATTTTACGGTGTCGAAGGTTCCGTCCTGGCGGCTCCGCACGATCGGCACACAAACCAACGCAAGTCGGCCGATATATAGTTGGCAGCTGCTCCCATCTGCCTTGAAATCAACTCGAGCCCTGGCGTTCCCGTAGCAGATAGGGACGGGCTCGAGCGACGTCGCGCTGTCAGTGCTTCAGCTTGCGGTACCGAGATTCATGCATTGGATTTCCTGAAAGGCGCGAATGCCTTCAATCCCGCGCTCACGTCCCAAACCGCTCTCCTTGTGCCCACCAGAAGAGGCGTTCGCGCTGTTCAGAAAAGCGTTTACGTTGATGGTGCCGGTCCGCATCTGCCTGGCGACGGCCAATGCCTGGCGTGCATCCTTGCCATGGACATAGCCCGAAAGACCGAAGCGCGTATCATTTGCCATGGCAATCGCGTGATCGATATCGCGATAACCGATGACGCAAATGACTGGACCGAAAATCTCGTCTCGTGCCGCCGGGTTGCCGTTGTCGGCGACGTCAAGCACCGTCGGCTCGAAATAGAAACCCGGCCGGTCAACCCGCTTGCCGCCGGTGACGACCGTGGCGCCTGCCTCGACCGCCAGCCTGACATAATTTTCGCAGCGCTGCACTTGTGCCTCGGAGATAACCGGACCAAGCAACGTCTGCTCGTCGCGGGAATCGCCGATTTTCAACGTCTGAAGGCTGGCCTTCATGGCTTCGAGCACCTTCGGTTTATCCGCCTCCGGCACGAAGACACGCGTGCCGAGCACGCAGCCCTGTCCGGCATGCGAGATGCAGACACCCAAAGCCGCCTGTCCCGCCTGATCGACGCGATCCGGCAGATAAATCTGGGCCGATTTGCCGCCGAGTTCGAGATGTACGCGCTTGAGCGTTGCGGCAGCCTGTTGCGCGACCTTTTTGCCGACGCCGGACGAACCGGTGAAGGTCACCAAGTCGACGGCTTCATCGGTGGTCATCAACTCGGCACCCTGGGAGCCAGCCTCGGCGAGTATGTTCAACACGCCATCGGGCAAGCCTGCCTCAGCCGCAATCTTGCCGATCCAAAGGGTGGAGAGAGGGGTTAGCGGGCTCGGCCGCAGAATGACGCTGTTTCCCGCCGCAAGCGCCGGGAAAATTTTCCACAAACCAATATAGACCGGAAAGTTATAGGCCGAAATCGCCGCGACCACACCGACAGGAACATAGCGCCGGATGCTCTGCAACAATCCACCCAAAGGACTTACGCGTTCCTCAAGCGTCAGCGGATTTTCTTCGATGTCGGGCAGTCGCAGGTACAGGTCGAGCATCGGCGGCACCTGGCCGAGCGGAGCGTCAACCTGGAAAGCGAGCGAGGGCGAATTTACGGGAACGCCGGTTTCGGTGATAACAAGGTCTTTCAGTTCGCCGACACGCTCGGCGAGCAGGGCGTGAAACTGACGCAGAATCGCGACCCGTTCGTCGGGTCGCTTGCCAGCCCAAATGCCGCTGTCGAAGGCGCGACGAGCGGCAGTGATCGCCTGACCGAATTGATCAAGCGACGCGCCGGGAAATTCCGCGGTCAGCCCTCCCGAGGAAGGATTGATCACCCGGATTGGTTCGCCCTCGCCGGAAACCAGATGTCCATCGATGAGGATTCTGGTCGGCCAGCCAGGCAGATTGACGATATTGGGCGCGCTCGACATTGACAGCCTTTCCGAAATTATATTTGCGCAGAACTCGCGTCTTGGCTTCGTTCACCTACGCGGATCACGACCTTTCCGGGAACGCTTTGATTGAAAAGTCCCCACATCGCCTGTGGAACTTGTTCGATACCATCCCGCACCTGCAAAGGCACCTTCAGGGCGCCACGACCAAGAAGATCGGCCATCTCGGCCTCGAAAGCCGGACGCAGATGTTCGTTGCCAACATGGCCGAAGCCCTGAATGCGCAGGCTTTTGCCCATAACAGCCCATAAGACAGGGGGCAGATGGTCTACGACAGCGGCGGTCTCATCCGGCTCATAAAGGGCCATCAGGCCGCAGATAAGTATCGTTCCGCCGCGCGCCATCAACGGCACGATCTTCGCGAGCATCGGGCCGCCCACATTGTCGAAATAGACGTCCGCACCATCGGGCAACGCGTTGCGAAGCTGCTCGGGGAAATCGGGAGATTTGCGATCAACGACTGCGTCATAGCCGATGTCCCGCATCAGATAGTCCCGCTTTTCGCCGCTCGCGATGGCAACTGCCCTCCCGCCCCTTGCCTTTACGAGTGCACCGACCACCGACCCGACGGCTCCGGCCGCGCCACTCACCAACACGGTCTGCCCCGGCTTGACGCCGCCGACAGAATGAAGGCCGATAAACGCCGTAAAGCCGGGCAATCCGCCAACACCGAGCGCATTTTCCGGGCCGCCGAGCGCAGGGTTTACCCGCCGCACGCCATCGCCGCGAGAAACGCCATAATGCTGCCAGCCAAAACGGCCTTCAACCACCTCACCGACAGCAAAATCGGGGTGCTTGCTTGCGACAATTTCGCCAACCGCGGCGCCGGGGATAGTCGCTCCCAAGGGCAGCAGGGGCACCGCCCCGCCCAAGGCGCTGCCGTCGATATGCAGCCGGTTCATCGGATCTACCGACAGGAAAAGATTCCGAACCAGAAATTCGCCGTCCTCGATTTCCGGCACGCTATATTCTTCAATAGCCAGGTCCGCCGGATCCAGGGGACCGCGCGGCCGTTGCCGAAGCACCACCCTTTGACACTTCGGCCGTTGACCGTCCGGCCGATCCACCATCATCATCTCCCACCTTGACGGCGCCTATTGATGAGCCGCCTGGCACCAAAACGCCCGGCGGGCCCGGCACCGAAGACATATGACTGCTTCGGCGAAAGGGACCGCTTGGGCCGCAAAGACCTTCCGAAATCCGAGTAACACGGCAAAACCACCGATCTCAAATATCAAATTGCGCTTGTCTGATATTATTGACGAGCTGAATTGGGCAAATAGGCGGCAAAAACGCTTGCGCCTACCGAGACAGAAAGCCGAAGCCGCACGACCGATGTGCCCTACATGGCTCAATCCCTCGGAGATTCCAACGCTCCGATTATCGCCTCGATTTCTGATGCAACGGCGGTCGCAGCCGGAGAGGGCAAACGACCTTGGCGGACCAGCAAGCAGACCTCCGCCTCGGCGGAATGCATAGCTTCAAGATCCAGTTGCACCGGTGTTCCAGCCATCATATGGCCCATATAAATACGCCAAAAGATTTCAAAAAATCTTCCTTACGCAGGAAATTGGGAGAATTCAGGTGATCAATCCCCTCGCGCACTGTTTCCCATCAGCCGCCAGGATCACCAAATCATTTCGCGGGGCCTTGCATTGCTCGGTTGCAATTCTGCTCTGTTCGGCTGGCGCCGGCTTTGGAGCGCCGCAGCAGGCGGTCGTTACAGATACCCCCGCGGGAAGGCAGGGGTTTCCACCCCGCGCCGAAGCGCCTGCGAACGCACCGAATGTGCTGATCGTGATGACCGACGATGTTGGTTTCGGCGCCAGCAGCACCTTCGGTGGAGCGATCCCCACCCCCAACCTCGATCGAGTCGCGCAAAACGGACTCCGTTATGCCAACTTCCACACGACTGCCTTATGTTCGCCGTCGCGTGCCGCTTTGCTCACTGGTCGCAATCACCACGCGGTCGGAGCGGGGCATGTGCCCGACATGGCTACAGGTGAACCGGGTTATACTTCGGTTCTGCCCCGCAGCGCGGCCACTATCGCGCAAGTTCTCAGTCGGAATGGCTACAATACGGCGTTCTTCGGAAAAAACCATAACGTGCCGTCGTGGGAAAACGGTCCACTTGGTCCGTTTACCCAATGGGGCAACGGCCTTGGCTTCGGCTACTTCTATGGCTTCCACGGAGGCATGACCGATCAATTTCGGCCCGACCTGTTTGAGAATACCCAGCCGGTGCCGACGCCTACCGACCCCGGATATTTCCTCGATCGGGATCTCATCAATCACACCATTTCCTGGTTCGATATGCAGCACACGACCGGGAGTAATCGCCCCTTCCTGATTTATATAGCTCCGGGCACAGCCCATGCTCCATTGCAGGCCCCTCGCGCCTGGCTCGAAAAATTCCGCGGCAAATTCTCTGAGGGCTGGGATGTTTACGCCGCCGAGACCTTTGCACGACAAAAGCGTCTCGGGCTGATACCGCGCGATGCGGCGTTGCCCCCTCGTCCACCGGGGGTGCCGGCATGGGCCAGTCTTTCACCGGCGCAGCAGCGCGTATATGCTCGGTATATGGAAGCCTATGCGGCGGCACTGGCCTGCTTCGACGACCAATTCGGGCGCCTGCTTGACCATTTGGAACAGAATAACGAGCTTTCCAATACTCTTATCTTGTTCATTCAAGGCGACAATGGAGCCTCTCCCGAGGGTGGGCAAAACGGAGCAGTCAACTATCTGGGGCGGACAAGCCCGGATCGCGAACTCGCTTGGGCAGAGCAACATATTGACGACATAGGCGGACCGGCTTCCTATCCGGTCGCGCCCGCGGGCTGGGCAGTCGCACTCAACACGCCTTGGCCCTATTACAAGGCTGTCGCCTCACGCCTGGGCGGTACAACCAACGGTCTGGTGGTCAGTTGGCCGGCAAAGATTCCGCAACGGGGTGTTCGGCGGCAATTTACCTACCTGACCGATATCGCGCCTACGCTGTACGACGCCATCGGGATAGCGCCTCCTGCAGAAGTCGACGGCGTGGCGCAGATGCCATTTGATGGCCAAAGCATGTTGCCGACATTTGCCAGCGCCAACGCGCCCACATTACATACCCGCCAATATTTTGAAATGATGGGAAACTCGGCCATCTACGACAATGGCTGGCTCCTGGCGACGCGTATGGCCCCAAGTAATCAGGCGGGGCACCTGGCAGCCGCACCCGATCAGCCGTGGCTCTTGTACGACCTTTTACGCGATCCGACTCAGACAACCGATGTGGCGGCGCAACATCCCGACGTCGCTGCCCGGCTGCGAGCCATGTATGCCGATGAAGCTCGGCGCAATCATCTCGAGCAGCGGTCTGCCGGCGTGGAGCGGCTATTTTCCTATAACCGGCCCGAATATGGTAATGTGCCTGGCCGCTACATCTTCCGTCCCGGATCGTGGGTCTATGGTGAGGGAACGTTCCCGTCTCTGCTGAACAGGGACTGGACGATTACCGCCGACCTGGTTGTCCCCCCCACGGATGCATCGGGCACGCTCGTTACCCAGGGTGGCTGGTTTCAGGGATGGGGCCTGCTGATGCGGAACGGCATTGCTCAGTTCGTTTACCGACGCGGGGACATGCCGGAATTGATAACCCGACTGGTGGCCCCGTCAGCTCTGTCGCCGGGGCGGCACCGAGTAGCCGTGACTGCACGACGCGACCAGGGCGGCCCCTCTGGAACCTTCACCATGGTCATTGATGGGGCGACGGTCGCCAGCAGCAAGGTGCCGAGCCTCTACACATTCAAATTCGGCAACGAGCCAGCCGTCATCGGGCGGGAGACCGGGACGACATTGGACGGAGATCCTTATCCGTTCGTCTGGCCCGCTGAGTTGACCGTTTCCTTGGACATGGGGCCCATCTCAATACCTTCTAACCAATGACAATCACAATTAACAAAGCCGCTGGACGGGGAGGCAAAGGCACCGTCATCCGCAGGCTTGTTGCCCCCGTCTCCTCGCCGCACCTTGGCGTGGCATCCGCAGGGAATTCGGCTGAGGCGTCGCCTGCTGTGCTGGACCATGCGCCCGGTCCAGGTCGGCCGTCTCAATGTCGTCGGATGCAGCGAAAGCCGACATGGCTGGTCGAGGTGTCGACCGGCTCCGGATGGCGGGCGGCGGGCCGGTAACGCTGGCAGTAATTCGCCGCGCACAGGTGCGAGCCGCCCTTCATCACCTTGCGGCCGATGCGGACCTGCGGCTCGTTCCGGTCCAGGCTACCCTTGAGCGTGCCGCCGCGCGGGTTCCTGACCACGCAGCAGTCGCGTCCCTTCGGGCGATTTTCCTGCCACCAGTCGCGGGTCCATTCCCAAGTATTGCCGATCATGTCGAACAGCCCGTAGCCGTTAGGCTGGAAGCTGCCGACGGGCGAGGTGCCTTCCCAGCCGTCTTCCAGCGTATTGGCGAAGGGAAACAGCCCCTGCCAGTAATTCGCCATCATCGCTCCACCCGGCGCCAGCTCGTCGCCCCAGGCAAACTCCTTGCCCTCGAGCCCGCCGCGCGCGGCAAACTCCCATTCCGCCTCGGTCGGCAGGTCCTTGCCGGCCCACTTCGCATAGGCCATCGCGTCGCCCCAGCTGACATGGACCACCGGATGGTCCTCCAACCCCTCCAGGGTGGTTGCCGGCCCGTAGGGGTGGCGCCAGTCGGCCCCAAAGCATAATTCCCACCAGCGCAGGGGGTCGTCGGTTCCGACGGGCACGGGGCTCTTGCGAAAGACCAGCGAGCCGGGCTGGTCCATGCCAGGGAGCAGGCCCGGATAGTGCTTCGGATCCGGCGCAATCTCCGCCGAGGTCACATGGCCGGTCGCGGCCACGAACTCGGCGAACTGGCGGTTGGTCACCGGGTGCGTGTCGATCCAGAACCCTTCGACCCGGACACGGGCAAGCGGCGCTTCCTCCGGATAAAAGGCCAACGAGCCCATCGTGAACTCGCCCGCATCGATCCAGCGCATCGGTTCGATACTTGCTGCCATCTCCTGGGTCTTATGGCCTGCTCAAGACCCTGTCAAAGAGAAGGCGCTCGGCAAAACGTCCGCAAATCGGCGGTTTGGGAGAGCCGGCCACCTGGCGGACGCCCACCGCAAACCCAGCCAGCTTGAACCGTCGCCTCGAAGGCGTACAAGCGCCACAATGGCCTCCGCCCTCCCGCCCGACCAGCCGCCCTCCCCATCGCCTGGCCCGCCGCCGGGGTCGCGTCAGGTGGCGAAGGGCGCGGGGACGGCGCTGCTGGCGCGCGCCGGCGGGGTGATCGAGATATTGTCGCAGCCGCTTTATGTCTGGCTGTTCGGTCTGCCGACCTACGGGCTCTACATGGTCCTCTGGTCGGCGGTGAACCTGATCGAGAATATCTTCGACCTCGGCATGACCAGCGCGCTCCAGCGGGTCATCCCGCAAGCGAGCGACGATCGCGAGCGCGCGACCGCGTTGCGCCAGGCGATGCTGATGGGGGTTTGCCCTTGCCTGCTGATCGCGCTGGCCGCGAGCCTGGGCGCGCAGTGGATCGCGCAGCTTGTCAACGTCGCGGCCGCCGATCGCGACAAGCTGGCGACCGGCATCGCGCTGTTCGCCTGGGCACTCCCGCTATGGGCCTATCTCGAGATCGCGACCTCGGCCTTGCGGGCCCGCAAGGCGTTCGGGCCGGAGATCAGGCTGCGGGTCATGTGGGAGCAGCTGCTGCGGATGGCGGCGGCGATCCTGCTATGGGCGGTGGGAGCCGATACGCTCGGACTGCTGATCGCGCATCTCTGTTCGCTGGCGGTGACCTGCTTCTTCTCGACGCGGCTGCTCGCCCGCTATTATCCGCTCGGCCTTGTCCTGCGCGGCGGCGCGCGCGCACACCCCGCCGCCCGGACGCTCTATGCGGGTCTCTCGGTACTGCCGTCGAACATCGTCGGGCGGCTGTTCGCCGACGCCCCGCCGCTGATCCTCAACGCGATGATCCCCGGCGCCGCGGGCGCAAGCGCGGCCGGGCTGTTCGCGATCGCACGCAAGATCGCGAGCGCGGTGCAGCTGATCCGTCAGGCCTTCTCCTATGTGATGGCGCCGCTCGCCTCCGAGGCGGTGCGCCACGACAAGCGCCATGTCGCCGAGATATACGGCTTCGCGACGCGGCTCACCATCCTGGTCGCGACGCCGACGGTGTGCACGATCGCGGGCGGCGGCCGCGCGCTGCTCGCGCTGTTCGGGTCGGCGGCGCAGGCCGCTTACCTGACACTGGCGCTCCTGAGCTTCACCAGGCTGATCGAGGCGGTCGCCGGTCAGGCCGGATCGATCCAGTCGGTAATCAGCCGCTATCATCATCCGCTAGTCGGTAGTCTGGCGGGGCTCGCCGTGGCGCTGGTGCTGGGGGCGCTGCTGCTGCCGGAGGGCGGCATGGACGGGATGGCGGTGGCGGTAGCGGCCGGGATCATCGTGTCGCAGCTGGCGCAGATGGTCCAGCTCTGGCGCCATCACCGGCTCCATCCGTTCGCGCCGCCCTTCGATCGGGCGGCGGCGACCGCGGCACTGGTGGGCGCCGGCATCTTCGCGATCTCGCAGGCGCTGTGGCCGCTCCACCATCTGATCCGCATCGGCATCGGCGCACTGCTGCTGCTCGGTGGGATATGGCTGTGCGGGCGGTTCGGCTTGTCGGAGGAGGACAAGAAGGCGCTCGGCAAGACCGGGCGGAAGCTGCGGTTCCTGGCAGGGTGAAGGCTATTCACCCTCGCTTTTGGGCGAGGGACTCGACGAGCAGAATCGACGTGGCGTGGGCAAAACCGCCTCAGAGCTCGTCGGCCTCGCTGACGGCATTTGGGCTGCGCAGGTAAGCCGGCTGCCCGGCATGAGCGTAGGCCATCCCACCAGCGTCGAGCCGCTGCTCTAGCCCGCCGCGCCCGCCCCAACCGATCGCGATGGCCCGCCCCCTATCAGGGCGCAGCGCCGGACAGGTCGGCCGCTTTCAGCGCAAGGCGCTTCGCTCGCTCCATGTCATATCGGTTGCGTGTGACGAGGCGCTGCGCATAGAGCCCGCCGCCTCCGTGCAGGTTGCTGAAGGACTTGTAGCTGCCGTAGCTCGTCAGGGTGTAATCGCGGATCGCGTGCAGCAGCCTCAGTCGGTAACGGCCGTCCACGCCCTGTTTCCCGCGCATGTAGTTCTGAACCAGCGCGCCGATTTCATCATTTTCGCAGTCGCTGATCGAGGGTGAGGTCAACACCGATCCGCCGCCAATGTCCTGAAGGTGCCGGATCATCAGGCTCCAGTTGGCCGCGTGCAGATACTTTCCGGCATTGGCGAACAGCTCATCGGGGATCATCATGCCGTCGGTGGTCCGCTCGCAATTTTTCAACGACGCTTCCAGTGTTGCCCGGATAATCGTCGCATGGATCACCATGTCGCTGATCTTTTCCCTGATGTGGACAAATTTATCCAGCCCGTTGGCTTCCGCGATCAGTTGCGCAAAGCCAACCAGGCAATCGGCGTCGTCGGCCAGATTGACGAGCCCCCCGGCGCGGGTCCACAGCCCGAGCGCGTGGGCGAAGGTCGCGGCGAGATCGGGTTCGCCATCGAGGAATACGCGCTCATCAGGGATGAAGACGTCGTCGAAGATGACGAAGCACTGTGGCACGAATTCTCGCGATGAAAACGGAAAGTCGCGCGGATCGCCGGGCGTGGGTTCACCGACGGTGACGATGCTGATTCCGGGCGAATTGACCGACGCGGCAAATGCGACGGCATAGTCCCCTTCGTCGGGTTTCATTGCCTTGGTCGGCATGACGAGCAGTTCGTGTCCGATCGCCGCATGCGAAACGTGCAACTTGGCGCCGCGGACGACTATTCCGCCCGGTCGCCGCTCGACCACGCGCAAATAGGCATCGGCGTCATGTTGCTTGCCCGGTGCCAGGCTGCGGTCGCCTTTTGCGTCGGTGATGCATTCGGTAATCCGCAGATCCTGGTGCTGGAGCATGTCGACATAGGCGCGGATGGCTGCGGCGCGTTCCGGGCAACGCGCAGCGATGCGACTGGCGGCGGTCAGCGCTGTCATCACGCACATGAAGCTGATTTCGGTCAGCCACTCGGTGTGCAGGCTCATGCGCGCCGCGAGGGCGTCTGCGGATGTCGGCAGTTGAAGGAGCTCGCTGACCGCCCGATCGCCAGGACGATAAGCCGCGTCGTACGTTCTGGCGACCGCGTCGATCGAGGATTTCAGCGCCGGACAGCCGGTCAAATCGGTGACGCGTTTGCCATTCCAGTATACGCGGCGCCCGTCATTCAGCGAGGACTTGTACTGGTCGCCCGTCAACATGAAACGCGAATCCTCTTTGCGCCGGGCTTGCCCCCAAGCCCGCACCAAGCCGGGCAAGTTGGCCTTGCCTCCACAACTTCGTCTATTCGCCGCGCATTTGGGGCGCAAGACTGCTGTCGTCCGGCGCTGGTCCAACCCCGGGGCCGGGTTCCCCGCCATACATGACGATCATCTGGCCGGTGATCGCCCCTAGGCATCATCACCACCTACCTGACGGTCGGCTTCGGCAAGCAGATCCATCTCCAGCGGTGCTTCATCCAAACGCCGCTGCCGATGAAGTGGTGCAGCTTGTCGTAGCTGACATCGCCATCACGCGCTGCCATCGGCTGCACGCTCTTGCGGTCACCAGGGCCAATCAGATTCGCTATATAGCCAGGGCACATCCATAAAAGCTGGCTCCCCATGAACCAGGGATTTTGCCCTTTGGGAATTCCAAAAATCACATTTCTGCCAAAGTCGTGCTAGGCATTATCCGCTTTAGATTGGATTGGATTGGATCGGATCGGATCGGATCGGATCGAGATCATTTTCTTTTGTTTGCTATGACTTCCAAGCCGGAAAATATTTCCATCTGTCTCGAAATCACTAGGCCAGCGCCTTCCCGTACAAGCCCAGCATCGCCGCCCAGCCGCGCTCGGCCTGTCGCTCGTCATAGACCGGCATGTCGGGCACCATCCACCCGTGCTTCGCGCCGGCATAGACCTCGATCGTGTAGGGCCGGGCGGCGGACGCGAGCGCTCTGTCGAGGATCGTCCTGGTCTCCGGCTCCTTCTCGTCGTCGTCGGCGGCAATGGCGATATGATAGGCCGCCTTGGTGCCAGCGATCAGCTTGTGCGGGCTGGTCGCTTCGTCGGTAACGAGGCGGCCGCCATGGAAAGATACGACCGCGCCGACGCGATCGGGCAACGCCGCAGCGGCCCGGATTGCCATCGGCCCGCCCATGCAGAAACCGACGACGCCCATCTTCTTGCGGCGGTCGACCTCGGGAGCCGCATCGAGGAAAGCCGCGAAAGCGAGCGCATCGCGCGTCACGCGCTCATGATCGAGATCGTCGATCATCCGCATTCCTCGCGCCATACCGGCCGGATCGGCGAAGTTGAAGCCGGGCGGCAGAACCGGGGCCTTGCCCAGCCGATAGAATTGATTGACGACCAGCACCGCATAGCCATGTGCGGCAAGCCGCCGGGCCATGTCGATCTTGACCGGGCGCAGCCCGAAAAAGTCGGGAAAGAAGATCACGCCAGGCGCCGGACGCGGCTGCTCCGGATGGACGAGCCAGGCGTCGCACTGCCCGTCTTTGGTGGGCACCTCGACCGATCTGGCCGTCACGGCTCGCGCGGGCATCGCGTCGGCCCCGCCAACGGCGAGGCCGGCAACAACCGTGCCGATCGCAAAATCACGGCGGGACAGCAGCTTGTCTCGTTCACTCATGCGGAACCTCTCCAGTCGCCCCTCCACCGTTCGCTTCCGTAGCAAGGAATCGGGGCGGCTCAAAGCCTCCGCCGCCACCGCGACCCCGTCTTGTCGCGGGACAGCCATGCCCAGCCACCATTCGTGACATCGATCATCGTTCGGCGTAAAGGGATCGCATGAAGTTGTTGCTGATCGAGGATAATCGCGAGCTCCAGAAGCTGGTGGCCGGTCACCTGGCGTCGGCCGGCTTCGCGATCGACCGTGCCGGTACCCTCGGCCAGGCGCGCGAGGCGATGACGCTGACCTCCTATGATCTGCTGCTGCTCGATCTGGGCCTGCCGGCCGGGGAGGATGGCGGGGATCTGCTGACCGATCCAAAGGGTGTGCCTCTGCCGCCCGTCATCGTGCTGAGCGCACGCGACGCCGTGCCCGAGCGGATCAGGCTGCTCAATTCGGGCGCCGACGACTATCTGATAAAGCCGTTCGACCTGCTCGAACTGGAAGCGCGCATCCATGCGGTGCTGCGGCGACCGCGACTGCGCGGTGAGACCGTGTTGACATGCGGCGACCTCACCCTCGTTCCCGACACCGGCGACCTGCAGGTGAACGGCGTGGCGATGGAGGCATCGCGGCGGGAGCGCGCGCTTCTCGAGGAACTGCTGCGCCACGCCGGGCGGACCGTGGTCCGCGAGGCGCTGGAGGACCGGCTCTATTCGTTCGACGAGGCGGTCACCCCGAATGCTCTCGAACAAATCGTGTCCCGGCTGCGGCGAAGGCTGATCCGGGCGGGATCGACGGTGACGATCGACACCAAGCGCGGCATCGGCTATCGGCTTTCCTCTCCCCCTTATCTGTCCTGAGGGCCGTGAATCTGGCCGGCTCCAGCCTCCGCCGCCGCCTGTTGTTCGCCATGGCATCGCTGGTCCTGCTCGGCATGGCGATCACGGCGATCTATCTGCGCGAAATATCCGACTCGAATTGGTTCGATCTAACCGATCGCACGCTGCAGGCGCAGGCAAGATCGCTTGTCCATAGCTATGACCCGCAAGCGGCCAATCCGCTCGCCGCGCTGCCCGAGGAATGGCGCGCCGCCTATGCCCGGCCGGGAAGCGCGTTCGGATATACGATCTACGATCGCTTCCTGAGGCCGGTCGAAAGCTCGGCGTCGCTGCGCGGTAGGATCCTCCCGCTCAACGGCCTGCCGCGCGGCGATCAACAGATGGGCGAACTGGTGCTCAACGGGCCAGACAGCGTCCCGACGCTCGCGGTGGCGCTGCCCGGCGGCGGCGTCGCCATCGTCTCCCGCTCGGGAATAAAGTCGGAGATCCTCGCCGAAAGCCTCATCCGCGAGGATCTCGAACCGATCCTGATCTTCATGTTGTTCGGCGTTCTGGCGATGATCGTGATCACGATGGTCTGCTTCCAGTCGCTGCGCCCGATCGTGGCTGCGTCGCGCGACGCGGCGAACATAGGCCCCTATGGCCGGCACAAGCGCATCGACATCAGCAAGCTTCCGATCGAGGTGCTGCCGCTGGTCGACGCGTTCAATGGGGCGCTCAATCGGCTCGAGGAAGCGCATGACTTCCAGCGCAGGCTGACGGCCGATGCCGCGCATGAGCTCAGGACGCCGTTGTCGGTGCTGAGCCTGCGCCTGCAGCGTGCTCGCATGGGCGAGGGGCTGGACTGGCCAGAGATCATCACCGACCTTGCCCGGATGGCGCGGCTGATCGACCAGATGCTCGACCTGTCCCGGAAGGAGGCGAGCGCGGCCTCCTCCGAGGGGTTGGCGGAGGTCAATCTGTCGCGCACGATCCGCGAAGCGGCGGCGATCGTCCTGCCGCTGACCGAGGAACGCGGCCGCACGATCGAACTCGAGGTTCCGGCCCGGTTCACGCTGCATGCGGGCCGCGCAGACGACCTGGCCGACATGGTCCGCAATCTGATCGAAAATGCGGTGATCCACGGCCAGGGCACCGTCAGGGTAGCCTTGTCCGATGCCGGCAACGGCCAAGCGCGGCTCACGGTGGCCGACGAAGGCCCGACGCCGCCGGAGGGAGAGTTGCTGTTCATCCGCTTCCGCCGCGGCGACGAGCAGCGGCCAGGTTCGGGCCTGGGACTTGCGATCGTCCGCCAGGTGGCCAGCGCACATGGCGGCAGCGTTCGTTTCCGGGAGGGGCCGACCACCTGCCTGGAGGTCTTGCTGCCCGCCACCATCGAAGACTATCGTCCAGCGGCTTCGTAGCCAGATGATGGGCGGCCCAGCCGGGCCCTGCCCTCACCTCTTTACCTGGACCCGGCTGCCTGCCCAGACGGTCCGGTCTCGTATCGTCAGAACTGTGTCAGATCATCACGGGCAAATAATTAAAGCGCCGAATGTGCGGTATGTTATTTAGCAGTACCGGATGATCGGCCACTATCGGCACAGGGTCGTTCGCCACCGCGGTATCGGTCCTGCCCAATCCCGGAGCCCCGGCTCCTCCGCCAGGCCAGGGTTCCACGATGTCCGACCATGTTTCGCCCCGGGAAGTCACCCTCGGCACCTATCGGGACGACTTGGGGCGGCCAAGCTTCGAGGCGAGCTTTGAAGGCCGTCCGCTCCTCGTCGAGCTGGACAGCAGCGCCGTGCTTCACGTCGCCAGCCGTATCGATCAGGACAAGGTCGCGCACATGTTGAACCAGAAACGGGCCATTATCCGCGCGGCAGCCGAACGGCTTATCCAGCAGGGCTTCCATATCATGCGCGACGACAAGATGGTCGTCGTGCTCTCCGCGCTGGACCTGTGACTGCCCCCGCCCCCCTCGCCGCCTGGGCTGCGGGTGTACATAGAGCTTTCGGGTTTCGTTGAACCAACCCCTCCCCTGAAGGGGAGGGGCCAAGACCCCTCCTGACCGGAAAGACTCCAACGCGCGCTCAGCGTGCTTCGCGCCGCCGCAGGATCGCTTCGGCCATGACATGGTCGGTGGGCTTGTCGACATCGATGCAGGCCTCGGCAAAGGGCAACTCGATCGCCCTCGCCCGCACGCCGAGCCGGCGGCCCGCGCGCGCGATGGCCTGATCGAGGCTCAGCAGCCGTGCGGCCAGCATCGCCGCGAGCGGCAGGCCGAAGGCGCCGAGCACGGCGCGCGCCTTCTTGCGCCGCTGCTCGATCCCGCGCCAGACGGCGAGCGCCTTCAGCGCCTCCGGTGACCCCAGCCAGAACAGGTTCGCGCCCGAATAGGCCCCGCCGCGAAAAGGCAGCCAGGTGCGGCGGTTGCCGGGATAGGCCGCCTCGAGCGTCGCCCGCTCGACAAGCGCCACCGCGATGTCGCTGTCCGCGGTCGCGTCGACGAATGCGTCGATGATCGCATCGTCGAGAAGAACATTGTCGGCGGTCGTAAGGAGAAAAGGATAGGCGTCGGGCATCGCCGCCAGCGCCGCGGTTACCGCCTCGACCACGGAATATCCGCAGTCGCGCGCAACGACGCGCGGATCGTCGCGCAACCAGTTCAGGCGCGGATCATCGAGCAGCGTGTCGGCCGTCTGCGCGAGGACAAGAATGCGGGCGACGTCATCCCGCGCCGCCAGGGTGCGCGCGACGCGGGCAAGCATCGCCTCCCCCGCGACGTCGATCAGGGCCTTGAACGGCTGGCCGAAATGATCGGCGAGCGGATCGGGGCCGGGGCGCTGCCCAGCCAATATGATCGCGGTGAAGCCGGGAGCGTTCATCTCCCCGCCCCTTGCCAGCCCTGCGGACGGACGGCAAGGAAGCCGGCATGACGACCCCGCTCAATATCATTCCGATCGGCAGCAATCCGACCCGCATCTGGGGCATGACCAGCACCGAGCGGCTGCGCCGCATGGCGCTCGCGCAGAAGATGCGTTTCGACGGGGGCGAGGGCGATGAGCCCGTTCCCGGCGGCACGCTGATCGTTGCCGCCAGCCATGTGTTCGAGCCGGCCTGGCTCAAATTCATGGCCGCGCGTCCGGGCCAGGTGCTGACGCTGGGTGGGCAGAAGGTTATCGCGCATGTCGCGGGACCCACCGGCGGCAGCGGCTTTCCCGATGGCCTGACCGAGATCCGCGCCGAGGATCATCGCATATTCTACAATGAGGCGCTGCGGAAGCGCGAGGAGCCGGTGCTGGAGAAGCTCGAGCCCGGCAGCGTCCGCGCGATCGAACGCAAGACCTATTTCGGCGCTTACAAGGGCGTGACCGATCTGCTCACCAAATATCTCTGGCCCGAGTGGGCGCTGGTGCTGACCCGGATCGCCGCGCGAATCGGCATGACCCCCAATCAGGTGACGCTGATCGGCGCGATCATGTGCGTTCTGGCGACCTGTCTGTTCTGGAAGGGACATTATTGGTGGGGCATGGCAGCGGGACTCCTGTTCATGGTGCTCGACACCGTCGACGGCAAGCTGGCGCGGTGCACGATCACCTCATCCTATTGGGGCAATATCTTCGACCATGGCCTCGATCTCGTGCACCCGCCCTTCTGGTGGTGGGCCTGGGGGGTCGGGCTGTCGCACTGGGGGCTTGCCCTCTCGAACGAAGCCTTCGCATCGGTGATGATCGCGATCGTCGGCGGCTATGTGGTGCAGCGGCTGATCGAGGGCGCGTTCATGCGGCTCTACGGCGGCCTGCACATCCACGCCTGGCAGAAGGTCGACAGCGATTTCCGTCTGATCACCGCGCGACGCAATCCGAACATGGTGATATTATTCGTCGCGACGCTGCTGCAGCGGCCGGACATCGGCCTGATCACGGTCGCCTGGTGGACGGTAATCTCGTGCCTGTTCCACGCGGTGCGCCTGCTCCAGGCAATGGCGAAGAAGGCGCGCGGCGAAGCGATACGCTCCTGGCTGGCGGTGTGAGATGACCAACGCGACCATCGCGAAGTTCGGCTATCCCGCGACGCTGATCCGCGATTATGCGCATTGGCTCGTGCTGCTGCGGCCGGCCCAGCCGACACTGGGCGCGCTGGTGATCGCGGCGAAATCGGACGTCGAGGCGTTCGGCAGGCTACCGGTCGAAGCGCATGCCGAGCTGGCGAAGGTCATAGCCGATGTCGAAGCGGCGCTATTCTCGGCGATGGCCTATCAGAAGATCAACTATCTGATGCTGATGATGGTCGATCCGCACGTCCATTTCCACTGCGTGCCCCGCTATGAGGGCGAACGCGAATGGCGGGACCTCTCGATAACCGACGCTGGCTGGCCGGGCGTGCCGGCGCTCGGCCAGGCGGTGACGCTGTCGGCGCGACAGATTGACGGGATGAGCGGCTGGCTTAAGGGCCATTGGCCGGCGTGAAACGGATCGGCGGGCCGAGGCCGATCCTCACTTCCCGACCGGAAGCGGATTTTTCTCGATATATTTATTGAAGGTGTTGAGCAGCTGGTGCTCGTTCGGACCGGGATTGTTGCGAAGCGGTTTGGCCACGTCCACGACGATCTCGGGATCGTCCCCGCCCAGCAACGCCATCGCCTGTTCGACGAAGACGTCGACCGTCATCGAGCGCGGGTCGCCGCTTTTGAAGATCAGATCGGTGTCGACCCAGGGCGGCACGATCTCTTGCACGCCTATCCCTGTGTCGCGCAGCTGGAAACGCTGCGACAGGATGTAGGAGTGCAGCGCGGCCTTGGTGGCCGAATAGACCGCGTTGGTCGCGCAGGGCACGAAGCCGAGAATGCTGGTGGTGTAGAGAATTGTCGCCGCCGGCCGGCCCTTCAGATGCTCGATCAGCGCGGATGTCATCCGGATCGGTCCGAGCAGGTTGGTGGTAATCACGCGCTGTGCCGCGGCTTCGTCGATCGGGCCGCTTGGATCGTCGAACAGCAGCACCCCGGCATTGTTGAAAAGGACGTTCGTCTCGGGAAAATCGCGAATGATCGTCCGCGCGGCGCGCTCGATGCTCGCGGAATCGGCGATGTCGAGCTGAATCGCCGCCATGCCCGGACAGGCCTCGACCACCTCATCGAGTAGCGCCTGCCGGCGCCCGGCGACGATGACGCGGTTGCCGAGCCGGTGCAGCGCCTCGGCAAGCCCGCGGCCTATGCCGCTGGTGGCACCGGTGATGAAGATGGTGTTCCCGGTAAGCTTCATGCCGAAAGTCCTCGTGCAGGTGATTCAGGCCGGCCATCCGTCCGTCAGCGCGCGCGCGATCGGCAGATCCTCGGGAAAATCGACCTCCGCCCATCCCAGGCCCTCGATCGAAACCGTTCCCACCACGCCCGAGGGGGCGAGCGCGTGGATGGCCTTCAGATACCAGTTCAGCACGCCCTCGGGGGTCCGCATCATCGCCTCGACCTGGGCGCGGAAGATTGCGGGGCCCTTACCGGTGAACGCGAGCATGCCAATCGATTCGGCGTTGGTCTCGTGCGGTTCCAGCCGCTTGCCGATCTGGAGAAGGCGGTCGCCGTCGCGCTGCACCTTCATGTCGTCCAGATCGTAGCTGTCCTTGACATCAATCGTGACGGTGATCGGCGCCTTCGCGCCCGCGATCAACCGAGCGACGATCTCGGGCGAGACCAGGGTGTCGCCGTTGAGGATGATGAAATCCTGGTCCATCTCCTCACGCGCGATCCAGCAGGAGCCGAGATTGTCGGCAACCTTGAAGAAGGGGTTGAAGCGGGTGCGGATCGTGACGCCAGGATGATCGAGTGCGGCGAGCGCGGCATCGACTTTCGCGTCGTGAAAGCCGGTTACGACCGCGATCTCCTCGATGCCGCTGGCGACAAGCGACCCGATCTGCCACGCGAGCAGGCTCTTGCCGGAAAAATCGATCAGGCATTTCGGACGATCGGCGGTGAGCGGCAGCAGCCGCGATCCCTGCCCCGCCGAAAGGATGATGGCTTTCTTCATGGGGTGGCGCACTAGGGCGCAAATGCGGCGAGATGATGAAAGGCCGGGCGGCGTCGCGGCTATTCCAGCGTCGACGCCACCGCTCCGAGTGCCACCCCACGCGCGGCGGCGACAAGTCGCCATGGCTGACGAAAGTGCGAGCTCCCGCTTGCCGCAGCGCGCGGTGAGCACGGACAGGGCGACCGAAGCCTCCCTCTCCGCAACCGTCCGAACGCCTCAATAGACGCGCGGCTTCGGCTTCACATATTCGGCTTCGTCGGTGAGCGTGTAATCGTGCACCGGGCGATAGTCGATCGTGACCGCACCCTTTTCGAACCAGGTGATCGTGTGCTTCATCCAGTTCGCGTCGTCGCGCTCCGGATAGCTTTCGTGCATGTGCGCGCCGCGGCTTTCCTTGCGGTTGGCGGCCGAGTGCATCGTCACCACCGCCTGCGGCAGCATATTGTCGAGCTCGAGCGTCTCGATCAGGTCGGTGTTGAAGATCAGCGAGCGATCGGTGACGCCGACATCCTGCAGATTGGCATAGACATTGTCGATCAGGCCCAGACCCTCGCGCAGCAAGTCGTTGTCGCGGAACACCGCGCAATGCTTCTGCATCGTGTGCTGCATGTCGAGGCGGATGTTCGCCGTCGGCGTGCCGCCCTTAGCATGACGATAATGATCGAGCCGGCCAAGCGCCTTGTCGTCGGCTTCGGTCACCACCGCGCCATGCTTGCTGTTGGGCTTGATCAGTTCGGCAAGGCGGAAGCCGGTCGCGCGGCCGAACACGACGAGGTCGATCAGCGAGTTCGAGCCGAGGCGATTGGCGCCATGGACCGAGACGCAGGCGGCCTCGCCGACCGCGAACAGGCCGGGGACGACCGTATCGGGATTGCCGTCCCTCAGCGTGACGACCTCGCCATGATAGTTACAGGGGATGCCGCCCATATTATAATGAACCGTGGGGGTGACCGGCAGCGGCTGGCGAGTCAGATCGACGCCCGCGAAAATCTTGCCGGTCTCGGTGATGCCGGGCAGGCGCTCCGCCAGCACTTTCGGATCGATGTGATCGAGATGCAGGTAGATATAGTCGCCATTCTTGCCGACGCCGCGCCCCTCGCGCATTTCGGCCGCCATCGAACGCGAGACCACATCGCGGCTGGCGAGATCCTTGGCCGAGGGGGCATAGCGCTCCATGAAGCGCTCACCCTCGGAGTTGGTCAGATAGCCGCCCTCGCCGCGCGCGCCCTCGGTGATGAGCACGCCCGCACCGTAGATGCCGGTCGGGTGAAACTGCACGAACTCCATATCCTGCAGCGGCAGGCCGGCCCGCAATACCATGCCGCCGCCATCGCCGGTGCAGGTATGCGCCGACGTCGCGGAAAAATAGGTGCGGCCCGAACCGCCCGTCGCCAGCACCACCGCATGGCTGCGGAAGCGATGGATTGAGCCGTCTTCCATGCACAGGGCGATAACGCCCTTGCACACGCCATCTTCCATGATCAGGTCGAGCGCGAAATATTCGACGTAGAAGTCCGCGTCATATTTGAGGCTCTGCTGGTAGAGCGCGTGCAGCATCGCATGGCCGGTGCGATCGGCGGCGGCGCAGGTACGCTGCACAGGCGGGCCCGCTCCCATATTCTGCATGTGCCCGCCGAACGGACGCTGGTAGATCTTACCCTCGGGCGTGCGGCTGAACGGCACGCCGGCATGTTCGAGCTCGATCACCGCCGCCGGGGCTTCGCGCACCATATATTCGATTGCGTCCTGGTCGCCGAGCCAGTCGGATCCCTTGACCGTGTCGTACATATGCCAGGTCCAATGATCCGGACCCATATTGCCGAGCGATGCGGCGATGCCGCCTTGCGCAGCGACGGTATGGCTGCGGGTCGGGAAGACCTTTGTGATGCACGCGGTCTTGAGTCCCGCGCCCGCCGCGCCCATCGTGGCGCGCAGGCCCGAGCCGCCGGCGCCGACGACCACCGCGTCATAAAGATGGTCGATAATCTTGTAAGCCGAGCCAGTGGATTCCGTAGCCATCAGGCGGGCACTCCCCCGAATGCGATCTTGAGGATCGAGAAGATCGCGAGCGCCGCGCCCCCGATCGCGTAGAAGTTGAGCAGCAGGATGAAGAAGACCTTGCCGGCCTCCTCATGGACATAATCCTCGACCACGACCTGCAGGCCGAGCCGGAAATGATAGAAGACCGAAATGGTCAACAGCACCAGCGGTACCGCCACCAGCGGCTGACCGATCCAGCCGGTCACCGTCGCATGGTCGAGCGCCGGCAGGCGGAACAGCGAGACGACGAACCACACGGCGAGCAGCAAGTTGCCGACCGCGGTGACGCGCTGGCGCCACCAGTGCATCGAGCCATGCCTGGCCGAGCCGAGACCGCGAACGCGGCCGATTCCGGTGCCGCTACCCATTAGTTGCCTCCCTGCTGCAGCGCCTTGGCGACGATCGGCGCCCAGACCAGCAGCGTCAGCAGCAGCGGGGCGGCCATCACCACGACGGCCCATGTCTTGTTGGTCCGGAGCTCATAGCCGGCGCCGATATCGAGGACGAAATGGCGCACGCCCGAGCTGAGATGCTGGAAGAAGGCCCAGGTTAGGCCGATCGCGAAAAGATAGCCGATCGGCGAGTTCGCACAGGTGAGGAAGTTGGCATAGGCATCGGCGCCGCTCGCAGCGGCGACCAGCCACCAGACGAAGCCGAGCCCGGCAACCACCGCCAGGCCCGAGCCGGTGATCCTGTGCAGGATCGACACGGCCATGTGCGGACCCCACTTCCAGATGGTGAGGTGTGGCGAAAGCGGACGCCCCGGATTGCGCGACATTGATGTGCCTCCCTGTAACGTGGGCCGTTCTTAGCCGATAAGCCGCGCCATGCAAGGCGATAGGCTAAGCCGAGGCGAAGGAAATGCGCCGCCCCTCAACATCCTATTTACCAATTGGCGCTATCACGACCCAATCGGACGAACAGGAGCATGCGGGTGGTCATAATGAACGGTGCAGAGGCGAACGGCGTAGCACTTTCCGATCGCGAGATCGCCGCCAAGCTCGCGGCCTACGATCCCCTTGGCGATCTCAACGCCCGTCTCAACGCGCTGGCGGAACGCGCAGGCGCCATGGTGCTCGAAAGCATCAAGGTGCAGCAGAGGACCGGCAGCGATTACCAGCGGGCGCGCGATCACGGAATGAGCGATGAGGCGATCCAACAATTCTGGATGTCGGTCTTCCGCGAAGGCTTGACCGCGTCGCATATCACCATGTTCGTCGAGCAGACGATGGCAAACGAGGCGAACGGCGTCGATCACGCGCTGATCCTCCGGATGTGCAGCGAAACCCTGTTCAGGATCGGCATGTCGCTGATGCGCGATTTTCCGGACGACAGCGATTTCGTCGAGCGCAGCTTCAGCGCGCTGATGACGGTCCAGTCGATCTATCAGGACGCGAGCTTCTCGACCGTCGCGGCACTCCGACGCGCCGACCAAAGCCGCGGTCTTGTCGACCAGGGTCGCCAGTTCCGCAGCAGCATAAGCGAAACGCTGAGCCGGGCTATCGACGGCTCGCGGGGCGTGCGCCAGCGCACCGGCCAGACCTCGCAAGCGGCCCGTGGCATGCTCGGCAAGACGTCCGAAGTCGCCGCCGCCGCCGAGCAATCGGCGCTGGCGATGCGCGAGGCGGCGCACACGGCCGCCGGATTGATCCGGGCGATCGAAGAAAGTCGCGCAGAAGTCGAGGTCGCCGCCCAGATAGCGACTCGCGCCGCCGATCGATCGGTCCACGCCGTGGCGATCTCCGAGGTTCTGTCCGATCACGCCCAGGCGATCGAATCGATCCTCGGTCTGATCCGCGATATCGCGGGCCAGACCAATCTGCTCGCGCTCAACGCGACGATCGAAGCCGCCCGCGCCGGCGACGCGGGACGCGGCTTCGCGGTCGTGGCGCAGGAAGTGAAGAGCCTCGCCAGCCAGACCGCGCGGGCCACCGACGATATCGCGGCCAAGATCGCGGCGATCCAGGCGGCCACCCGCCAGACGGTCGAAGCCAATGGCGCGATCCGCGACATCGTGGGTGAGGTCCAGACCTCGGCCGAACGTATCCGCTCGACGATGGAAGCGCAGTCGCAGACCGTCACCATGATCACCGCCGCCGTCGACGAGACCGCGCTTGCAGCCGATTCGATGTCCACCACCATTTCCGCTATCCGCAGCGATACCGAGACGGTCGCGGGGGAGATCGACCATCTCGAGGCGGACTTCAACCGCGTGGACTCGGAACTTTCGACGCTCGAGACGCTCACCGGCGACTTCGTGAACAGCCTGGCGGCGTAATTTGATATGGCCTCAGGCGCCGGCGCGAGGCATCCGCCTCGCTTGGCTCTCCTCGCATAAGCTCGGGCGCGCGTTCGCGCTTGCAGAGCCCTGACGGGCTCCGACGCAGAGCTCTGGCGTCGGAAGGCACAAACCCCTATCCGCCCCCGCAACAGCGATTGCGGAGTGCGACATGGCGAGAAGGCGAGAACCCAAGGGCGACGGTATAACCGGCTTTCCGTTCGCGCCGGACCGTTCGGGCAGTTGGAAGATCAGTCTGCCCTGCAGCAAAGCAGAGGGCGAAATGCTCGCCGGTGACTTGCCCGAGATGGCCATGATCGATCCGCCGCCGACGTTGATGACGAGCGAGCCGGATCCGGCGCGGCCCGACCAGTGGCAACTTGACGTCTATGTCGAGGACGAGCCTGACGCGGCGCTGGTCGCGACGATCGCGGCGCTCGTGCCGAGCGCGGCCGGCACGAAGCCGGCCATCGACCGGATCGAGGAACAGGATTGGGTCGCCCTGTCCCAGTCCGGCATCGAACCGATCCGCGCCGGTCGCTTCTTCGTGCATACGCCCAATAATGCCGATGCGGTTCCCGATGGCCTGACCGGCTTCGAGATCGACGCGGGCCGCGCGTTCGGCACCGGCCATCACGAAACGACGACCGGCTGCCTGATGATGCTCGACCGGATGAAGCGCCGGGGGCTGCGCTTCACCGATATCGCCGATGTCGGCACCGGCACGGGCCTGCTCGCATTCGCGGCGCGCGCGCTGTGGCCGAGCGCGAAGGTGATAGCGTCGGACATCGATCCGGTTTCGATCGAGGTCAGCGCCGAGAACGCGGCGGTCAACCGCATCCCGCTGGGACGCGGTCGCCGCCAGATCGAGCTGGTGGTCGCCGCCGGACTCGCCCATCGTCGGCTCAAGGCGCGCCTGCCTTATGATCTGCTGATCGCCAATATCCTGGCCGGCCCGTTGATCGAACTGGCCCCGGTGTTCGGCAACGCCGTCCTGCCCGGCGGATCGCTGATTCTCGCCGGCCTGCTCGACACGCAGGCAGAGGCCGTCGCCCGCGCCTATCGCCGGCAGCGCTTCTATGTCGCCGATCGGATAGACCGTGGCGACTGGCCAACGCTCAGGCTGGTAAAGCGACGGGGATGATCCCGTTCCAAGAAAAGCGTCACCCCAGCGAAGGCCGGGGTCTCAGGAGATGAGCGCCTCGCTACTCTCGCGAGATGCCAGCCTACGCTGGCATGACGATATGGGTAGGCGCAGTTAAGAAAGGAATCCTAGATCGTACAAATTCTGCCAGTCGGGATTCGCTTCCTCTATCAGCCGAATCTTCCATTTCCGCTTCCACGCCTTCAACGCCTTCTCGCGTGCAATGGCCTCGTCGATCATCGCATGCTCTTCCGCGAAAACCAGCAGAGCGAGATTGTAGCGTCTGCAGAAATCTGAGCCGTCACCGTGGCGATACTGATAGACGCGTGCGGCGATATCGGCCGTCACGCCGACATAAAGCACGCCGCGCGGCTTGTTGGTCATGATGTAAGTCCAGCCACCCCGGCGCATTCGAGGAGGGTAGCGCTTACGTCCCTCTTCGTCACCCCAGCGAAGGCTGGGGTCTCAGGAGATCAGGTGCCTCGCTGCTCTCCCGAGATGCCAGCCCACGCTGGCATGACGATCAACTGTCAGAGCACATATTTGCTCAGATCCGTGTTGCGCGCCACTGCGGCAAGCTGGCCGTCGACATAGGCGGCATCCACCGTCACCCGGCTACCCTGGCGCTCCTCGGCCTCGAAGCTGATATCTTCCAACAGCTTCTCCATCACCGTGGACAGGCGGCGCGCGCCGATATTCTCGACCTGGCCGTTGACCTCGGCGGCGATGCGGGCGATCGCGGCTATGCCCTCTTCGGTGAAGTCGATCTCGACACCCTCGGTCGCAATGAGGGCGCGGTACTGCTCGGTCAGGCTCGCTCGGGTCGCCGAGAGGATCCGCACGAAATCCTCCTCGGTCAACGCCTTCAGCTCGACGCGGATCGGCAGGCGGCCCTGGAGCTCGGGGAGCAGGTCTGACGGCTTGGCGACGTGGAAGGCGCCCGACGCGATGAACAATATGTGGTCGGTCTTGAGCGGACCATATTTGGTCGAGACGGTAGTCCCCTCGATCAGCGGCAGCAGGTCGCGCTGGACCCCCTCGCGGCTGACCGAGCCGCCGCGCACGTCGGAGACCGCGATCTTGTCGATCTCGTCGAGGAAGACGATGCCGTTCTGCTCGGCGTCCTGGAGCGCAACGCGGCTGACCTCGTCCTGATCGAGCCTCCGGTCGGCCTCTTCGTCCACCAGCTTTGTCCAGGCTGCCTGGACCGACATCTTCCGCCGCTTGGTGCGTCCCTGGCCGAACGCCTTGCCCATCATGTCGGAGAGGTTGATCATGCCGACCTGGCCGCCCATGCCGGGAATCTCGAACGGCATGCCGCCCGAATCCTCGACCTCGATCTCGATTTCCTTATCGTCGAGCTGATGCTCCTCGAACCGTTGCCGGAAGGCCAGACGAGTCGCCTCGCTGGCGTCCTTACCGACCAGCGCGTCGAGCAGCCGGGCCATCGCTGCGTCCTCGGCCTTGTCCTTGACCGCGACACGGCGGCGCTCCTTTTCGAGAAGCACGGCCTGCTCGACGAGGTCGCGGGCGATCTGCTCCACATCGCGCCCGACATAGCCGACCTCGGTGAACTTGGTCGCCTCGACCTTGACGAAGGGCGCATCGGCGAGCTTCGCCAGCCGCCGGCTGATCTCGGTCTTGCCGCAGCCTGTGGGGCCGATCATCAGGATATTCTTGGGCGTGACCTCGTCGCGGAGACTTTCCGGCAGGCGCTGGCGGCGCCAGCGATTGCGGAGCGCCACGGCAACGGCGCGTTTGGCATCGGCCTGGCCGACGATGTGCGCGTCGAGCGCGGCCACAATGGCTTTCGGGGTCAGATTGTCGTTCATGGGGTGTCCAGTTACGCGACGCTGTCGAGCGTCTCGACGGTCAAATTCTCGTTGGTGAAGACGCAGAGCTCCGCTGCGATGCCCATCGCCTTTCGGCAGATCGTCTCGGCATCCTTCTCGTAATCGACGAGCGCACGGGCAGCCGACAGCGCGAAATTGCCGCCCGAGCCGATGGCGGCGACGCCGCCGACAGGTTCGAGCACATCGCCATTGCCGGTCAGGATCAGCGTCACCTCCTTGTCGGCGACGATCATCATCGCCTCGAGGTTCCGCAGATATTTGTCGGTGCGCCAATCCTTGGCGAGCTCGACCGCGGCGCGCAGCAACTGCCCGTTAAATTGCTCGAGCTTGCGTTCGAGCCGGTCGAACAGGGTGAACGCATCGGCGGTGGCACCGGCGAAACCGCCGATCACCGAACCGTCGCCGAGCTGTCTGACCTTGCGCGCATTGGGCTTCATCACCGTATTGCCCATCGACACCTGGCCGTCGCCGATGACGACGACCTTGCCGCCCTTGCGCACCGAGAGAATCGTGGTGCCATGCCATTTCGGAAGTTCGCTCATGATAGTCCTGATTGCCTTGCCGCGAGCGATATGGGGAAGGTCCTGGGCTCGCGCAATCATGCCCTGCCGGCGAACATGAAGCAGGCGGCCCCGATCATGCAGGCGAAGGCGCCGGCATAGCGCCAGCCGATCGGCTCACCGAGCACGGTTACCGAGAATATGGCGAAGATCGCCAGCGTCACCACCTCCTGGGTGATCTTGAGCTGCCCCACGCTCCAGCCGTGCATGTAGCCGATACGGTTCGCCGGAACGGCGAAGCAATATTCGATCAGCGCTATGCCCCAGGACGCGAGAATGACAATCCAAAGCCGCACATCGGCGAACTTCAGATGGCCATACCATGCCAGCGTCATGAAGATGTTCGAGCAGACCAGCAGGACGAGCGGAGTGAGCGTCATGCGCCCGCTTAGCGCGAGCCGTCGTCGGCGGAAATGGTCTCAGGCGTTCTGAAATTCCGCGACGACGCCGGGGCGGCGCAAGGCGGCTCCGATCAGCCCGAAGCCGGCAAGCATCAACAGCCAGGTCGTCGGCTCGGGTGCGCTGACCGGCACGCCGTTGGTGGCGACCACCGAGCCGATCCCCACGCCGGAGCTGCTGCCGTTGATCGTGGGATTGATCGACTGGAACCGGGCGGTGAAGTCGGCGAGCGTCAGCGACGCCATGGCATTGGCGAACGTGACCGAGAAGGTGCCCAAGCCGGTCTGGTTCATGATGAGTCCGCCCGAGCCACCCGTGCAATTGCCATTGGCATCGGCTTCGAAGCACACCTCGATATTGCCGACGGCTTCAGGAAAATTGTTGTTGAGACTCGCGCTCGCGAAGAAGCCGGTCGAGCTGTCCGACTGTACCGCCGCGTTGAGGACGTTGAAACCCCATGACGTCAGCCGGGAAGCGACCGACGAGTCATTCTTCATCGAATAACTGAAATTATAGGTGCGGCCGTCGTCGCTCAAACCCGTATAGGTCACGCTGCCAACACCGCCGATCAGGCTCGTCGACGACCCATTCACCTTGCCCGCATAGTCGACGACAAAGCTGTAGCCGAGCGCGTCCGAATTCACGAAAAGTACGGCTTTCGCCGGAGATACGGCCGCCGCGATGACCAAGGCGAAAGCAAGACGACAAACGACACGCATTACGCTTTCCCCCGGGGATTCTGTCCCGACGCGAACCCCGCGAGGCTAACATAGCTCCCGACCGATTGCGAGCGCCTTGGACCGGCCCTCAGGCCGCGCGAAGCTGTTCCATCATCCGGGTAAGCTCTTGCTCGAGAAGCGCGGCATGATCGCGGACCCGCGCGCCCACCGATCGGGTGCCGTCGACATTGTGGAGAACGGCGGCCAGCGAATCGACAATCGAGTCGATCGCCATATGGGTGCTCCCGGCATGGTCCCCTACAAGCTGCCGCGCGTCCGAGATCGCCGCGGTGGTCGATCGCTGCTGGACGACGGCGCTCGCCGTACTCGTGATCGTGACGTTCAGGTTCTGTAGCAGCCCATGAACCTTCTCCACGAGCGAGGTGGTCGCTCGCGCGGCCGCCCCGACACCTTCCACGCAGGCGTGAATATCCTGCGTGGTACGATGGGTCTGCGAGGCGAGCCCCTTGACCTCCGAGGCGACGACAGCGAAGCCCCGCCCCGCCTCTCCAGCGCGGGCGGCCTCGATCGTCGCGTTCAGCGCCAGCAGATTGGACTGCGTCGCGATATCCTGGATCAGCCTGGCCGCCGCGCCGATCGATTCGATCTGATCCAGCAGATCGCTATTGGCGGCGGTTGCGGCGCCGGACTCGGCCGCGGTGAGCCGCATCGCCTGTTCCATCTTTCCCGCCTGGTCATCGATGTGCCGGGTTGCCTGGTCGAGCTCATGGAGATTGCGCTCGATCAGTTCGAGCGCCGCTGCCGATGCCTTGCTGCGATCACGGGCCAGTTCGGCTTCGCGCCTCTGGGTCTCGACCGAAGCGAGCGTCGCCAGCGCGCTCCGGTCGAGCTCATCTGCGCTGGCAACAAGTTGCCGGACCAGCGACCCGATCCCGAGCTGCAGCCGTTCTGCGACTTCACACGACATCGCACGGAGCTGCTGGCTATGCTGCGCTTGCTCCTCGGCGTCGTCCTGGATCGCCTCCTGGAGCCGCCGGCTGGCCTCCTCCGCCGCGGCCAGCGCCCGCTCCGCAGCGGCGCGGGCGGCATCTGCTTCCTCGAACGCCCGCTCGCGCTCGGCCAAGCTGTGCACGACGAGTTCGGACTTGATCGCCAAAGCGCGATCCGTCGCGAACACCGACCGGATCAACCAGCCGCCGAGCGCTGCCAGCGCAGCCAGCGACAGGATGATCTGCCAGGCGAGTTGGCGGATCGCGTGAGTTCCCGGCGATCGGGCGGTCCAGAACAGATGGCCCAGCACCTGGCCTTCAGCGTTTTTCAGCGGATAGGCGGCGGCCGGCGCGAGCGCGCCCCTGCTCCATGCCAGCGCGGTCAGGCCGAAAGCATGGCGCCAGCTGTCGAGCAGCGGCGTCTTGATCGGTTCGATGAACACGGCGTAGCGCAGTTCTTCGGCCGGAAGCGCCTTGCGTTCGTCAAAAGGCTGGATCGCCGCGACCGAGATGAGCAGCGGGCGGCCGCCGGCAACCGCCGCCGTCGTTAGCAGCGTGCGCGGGTCGCCAACCGCCGCGTGCCGGGGCAGCTGTGCGAGCGACGGAATGAGGGCCGGCACGGCCGTGCGCAGTTCCGACGGGTAACGCTGCCCGCGCGGAGCCGTGGCATAATAAGTGCGGCCGTCGAGGCCGACGATATATATCCAGAAGGTCCCACCGAAATTCGTATCCAGCCACGCGCGATCCGGCACGCCGTAGACATGGTCGACAGCATCATCCCAGCGCGCATAATCGCGCGCTGTCTCGGCCAAGGCACGATGCTCGCGGGAAACGGCGTTCTCCACCATGCGCAGCCGCTCGGCCGCGCTGTTGGCGTTCATCTGCGAGGTCAACGAATAGAGCAGCGCCGCCGTCGTCGTCATCGCGAGAAACAATAGCGCGATCAGTGCGCGCAGTGCGGGCGACTGCGAAAGAACATGCGCGCGAAGCGCGCGCAGAAGCTTAGGAAAGGCCATGCCGGCGAACATTGCGCCGGATTGCCCCTGCACCTCTAACCAAAGGATTAACTATAGGGAAATTCCGTAGATAAATCCGGAGCCTGTCCTGGGGAACAGGAAGGCGGCCGGCCGCCCTGGGCCGGCCGCCTGTCCGGCGTCGTTCAGCGCACCGCGCCGCGACGGAACATATTGACGATGGCGAGCAGGATGATCGCCCCGACCAGCGAAACGAGCAGCGTGGGGATCGAAATCGCTCCGCTCGTGACCGGCGGGATGCCGAGCAACGGCGAAACAAGAAAAGCCGCCAGGAACGAACCGACGATGCCGACGACGACGTTCAAAATGATGCCCTGCTGTGCGTCCGTCCGCATGACCAGGCTCGCCAGCCAGCCAATGACGCCGCCGACGACGAGTAAAATGATGAGACCCATGATGTCCTCCTGTCCCTTCAAGCCTTCCGACGCCACCTCAACGTTCGAGGCGGCGCCCCGTTCCGACCGCGTAATTAACCCCCATCAATTCTGACATAATACTGACAAGTAATGGCAATCAGCAGACACTATTCTGAGAACTTCCGGCCGACGGAGCGATTTCCGCGTTCGGTTGTTTGGTCGCATTGAATCGAGGGATTTTGAAATGCGGCTTGTGATCACGACTTGCGTCGTTCTGGCAATCGCGGCTCCGTCCCTCGCACAGCCCCGTTCGCAGGCACTCGTCGAAACGCTTCGATCCCTCGACCAGCAATTCATCTGTCCAGAGCGTCTTCGGGACGATGCGGCGCGTCGCGAGGAAGTGCAGCACTTTTCACAGTCGCTGGCGGCCGAGCGGCTGAGTTATCAGCAGGCCCTGAAAGTAAGGGCGAATTTTCTGACGCGGCACGGATGCAAAATGCCGTCGATCGTCGGCCCTGCCAGCGCCGCTGCGGCTGGTTGATCCCCAAGCACCGGCGAGGTCGAAGCCGTGAACAATTCATAGTCATCGCATTGCTGAGCGTAGCCTGAAGAACCAGCAATCCGGTTCGATGAGCCTAGCAGAGATCGGCAAGCGACGAGCCGAGCAACAGAACCAGCGTCCAAATGTTGAAGCGCGGTCTACACGACACAGCCATTGAGAGGATAGTCATGCGCAGCATCGTTTTGCCGGCCGTCTCGGCCGCCTTGTTGTTTTCCGGCGTCGCCGTCGCTCAGAGCACCGCGGGCGGCGCTACGGCCGGTTCGAGCCCCACGGGTTCGATAGCCGCAGGCGGAACCGCCGGCACGGCCGCCGATCCTGCGAAGCACAAACGCCACAAGGCGAGCCGCCCCGAGCGCGCTGCCGAACGGCAGGCCAATTCCGCGTCCACCTATGGGTCAGGCTCGGTCTATACCGATCGCGATCGGGCAACCGGCGCCGTGAGCGCCGGCGGCAGCGCCAGCGGCACCGGTTCGCAGGCAACGTCCACTTCGATCGACGCATACGGCTCGACAACCAAGCAGGGGTCGGAAGGTGAGGTCTACGGCGACTCGACTGCGACGTCGACCAACCCGCCAAAATGAGCGGATATCGGGGGAGAGGCGCCAAGCTTCTCCCCCGTCTCGCCGCCGGTCTCATGCTGCTTGGGGGCCATGCGGCAACCGCCGGCCCGGTTTGCCAGGAAACGATAGTCCACAGCGACGGTAGCCGCAGCATAAGGACGATCCCCGATCAAGGTCCGGAGACCGGATCCGCGTCATCTTCGGCCGTATCGGCCGGTAGTGCTCAAAGCTCGGTCTCGGTCTCGTCCTCAAGCCGCGATGGGGCAAGCCGCTCGAAGGCCAGCGCTCGAGGCGATGCCGGCCGCACGGTGGAGGTCGAACGTGACGCTCAGGGCTGCCGCATAACGATCACAGAAGGAGAATGAATATGGATGGGATCTTCCGGGCGACCGCTTTGGCGGCCTGCTTGCTGGCCGGCCCAGCGTTCGCGCAAAGCGCCAGCGGGTCGAGCGCGTCGACGCCGACCAGTGGCGATGTCTCCGCGAGTGCCTATGGGTCCGGAACCTCGGACGAAAATAGTGTTGGCGTTTCCGGCGGCGGCGACGCCGCTGCGGCGAATGGCGGGACCGCCACCACCGATTCCACCGCGAAATTCAACCAGAATATGGCGCGTCAGCGGTCGGTCGCTACAGCGCGGGACGAGGATGAGCGGGCACGCTCCCGCACGCAGACCATGGCCAAGAAGGACGGGGCTGTCCGCTCCCGCTCGATGTCGATCTACAAGCAGCGCGGCGAAAAACCCGTCATCACGAGGGACAGCAGCACGAGCGCGGGCACCGCCGTTCCGCAATGATCGCGACAGCCCCGGCGGGCCGGGGTCACCCCTTGGATCGACCGCGGCCCGGTCAGTGTGAAAGCTCGTCCAACCCGCGGCTGTTCAAACGGCGAATATGATCTGTGATAGAGCTCCAGCGTCGGTAGCCGGTAAGATCACCATCTTCGAGAAGTTCGATGGCTCGCTGCGTCGCATGCGCTTCCGCCGCGAGGCCGCGACACTTCACCAGATGAAGGGCGCACGCCCAAATCTCGCGCTCCGACTGCATCGGCGTAGCTCTCTCCCGGTCGGGATACTACACCTTCCGCTGAAGGAGTACCATCGAAAAGCCTTTTCTATCAGGACCATAGTGACCGAAACGACTAAGGCGCGCACGACCGCCCTTGCGTCGTTTGGAAAATATCCCCGGCTGGCCAGATACCCCCTCAGCCGTAGCGTCAACCGAAAGAGCCGGGCCATTGCCGACCCGGCTCTTGCAATCCGAAAATCTTCGGCTGGTCGGGGCGACAGGATTCGAACCTGCGACCCCCAGACCCCCAGTCTGATGCGCTACCAGGCTGCGCTACGCCCCGACCAAGGCTGCGCGCTTTAGGTCGCTCTTCGCCGCTTGGCAAGCGCGCGGTTGCGCCAGTCGGGCGTAACGTGATAGGCGCGCGCCACTTCGGGCCCAATGAGCCCTCCCTCGATCCGGGATGCCTTGAAACTATGTTCGCCTCCCCCGCTTATGCCCAGGCCGCAGGCGCCGCTCCCGCGGACGGCACGATGGCCGCGATCACCTCTTTCGCGCCGCTTCTCTTCATCTTCGTCATCTTCTACTTCCTCCTCATTCGACCCCAGCAGAAGAAGATGAAGGAGCATCGCCAGCAGATCGACACGATCAAGCGCAACGACCTGATCGTCACCGCCGGCGGCATCGTCGCCAAGGTCACCAAGGTCGAAGAGCATGAGATCGAGGCCGAGATCGCAGCGAATGTCCGGGTGAAGATCGTCAAGGGCACAATCGCCGAAGTCCGCACGGCGGGCTCAGGCAAGCCGGCGAACGACTGACTCGATGCTCGATTTTCCACGCTGGAAGATTTGGTCGATCATCCTCGTCCTCGCCGTCGGCGTGATGCTGTCGGTGCCCAGTTTCATCCCCGAATCGACTGCGAGCCGGCTCGGCCTTGGCGGCCTGCCGCGGATCAACCTCGGCCTCGATCTGTCGGGCGGCAGCCATCTGATGCTCGAGGCGGATACCGCCGACCTCGCCAAGCAGAATATCATCAAGATGGAAGAGCAGGTCCGCACCGAGATGCGCCGCGCAGACCCTTCGATCGCGATCGGGGATATCTCGACGACGGGGGGGAGGCTGTCCTTTTTCGTGCGCGACAGCGGCCGGCTCGACGCCGCGGTCGAGCGGCTGCGCACCCTGACACAGCCTTCGGGCATGACCGGGCAGCGCGACTGGAACGTCCAGGTGGTGGATTCCACCCGCATCCTCGTCACGCCCACCGACGCCGGCCTCAAGCAGGCGGTCGATAGCGCAATGCAGGTCGCGACCGAAGTCGTCCGCAAGCGGATCGACGAGATGGGCACGCGCGAGCCGAATATCGTCCGCCAGGGCGCCGAGCGCATCCTCGTGCAAGTTCCAGGGCTGGACGATCCCGCCGCCTTGAAGGCGCTGCTCGGCCGTACCGCCAAGCTCGAATTCAAGCTCGTCGACCTCACTGCGGATCCGGCAAACGTGGCCAAGGGCCGCGCCCCCGTGGGCAGTGAGATATTGCCCTATGCCGACAATCCCGGCGGTGTGCCCTTCATCGCGGTCAAACGGCGCGCGATGCTCAGCGGAGACGAACTGATCGACGCGAAGCTGAGCTATAATCAGCAGACCAACGAACCCGTGGTTTCCATCACCTTCAACTCGGAAGGCGGCCGCAAATTCGCGCGGGTGACGCAGGAGAATGTCGGCAAGCCTTTCGCGATGATCCTCGACGGCAAGGTGCTGTCGGCACCGAACATCAACGAACCGATCCTCGGCGGGCAGGCGCAGATCTCGGGCCGCTTCACCACGGACAGCGCCAACCAGTTGGCTATCGCGCTTCGATCGGGCAAGCTGCCGGTCGCGTTAAAGGTGGTCGAAGAACGCACGGTCGGCCCCGAGCTCGGCGCCGACTCCATCCGCGCTGGAACCCTCGCGAGCACGATCGCGGCGGTCGCGGTCGTGATCTTCATGTTGATTAGCTATGGTCGGTTCGGTTTCTACGCCGACCTCGCAGTGATCATCAACGTCTTCGTGATCATCGGCGTGATGGCGCTGTTCAACGGCACGCTGACCCTGCCCGGCATCGCGGGCTTCGTGCTGACGATCGGCACGGCGGTCGACGCCAATGTTCTGATCAACGAGCGCATCCGCGAGGAGCTCCGCCGCGGCCGATCGCCGACCCAGGCCGTCGAACATGGCTATAAGGAGGCGAGCCGCACGATCTTCGAGGCGAACGTGACCCATGCCATTGCGGGCGGTATCATGTTCGTGCTCGGCTCGGCGCAGGTGAAGGGCTTCGCGCTGGTGCTCCTGATCGGCATCGCTACGTCCGTGTTCACCGCCGTGGTGTTCACCCGCATGATGGTCGCCACCTGGCTGCGCCGCGCGCGGCCCACGACTCTGCACATCTGATCGGAACAAGCCATGCGTCTGCTGAAACTCGTTCCCGACAACACCAATATCGGCTTCGTCCGGATTCGTTTCGTCGCGTTCCTCGTCACGGCGCTGCTCACGGTCGCCGCGCTGGCGGCCGTCGGGACGCGCGGTCTCAACCTCGGTGTCGATTTCGTCGGCGGGTTGATGATCGAAGCGCAGTTCCCAAGCCCGCCTCCGCTCGACAAGGTGCGCTCGACGATCGACGGGCTGCAGGTCGGCACAAGCTCGCTTCAGCAGTTCGGCGATCCGCGCACGGTATCGATCCGCCTGCCGATCGCCGAGAACGCGGACGAGGGCGCCACCAACGCAGTCGTCGGCAAGGTCTCGGCGGCGCTAAAGCGGAATTTTCCGGGGGTAACCTTTACCCGAACCGATACCGTTTCGGGTAAGGTCTCGGGCGAGCTGATCCGCAACGGCGTACTCGCCGTCATCCTCGCGGTGTTCGGCATCGCCGTCTTCTCCTGGCTGCGCTACGAATGGCAGTTCGGCGTGTCGACCTTCGTCGCGATCGTCCATGACGTGGTGATGACGATCGGCTTCTTCGCGGTCACGCAGCTGGAGTTCGATCTCAATATCGTGGCCGCGGTGCTGACGATCGTCGGCTATTCGATCAACGACAAGATGGTGATCGACGATCGTATCCGCGAAAATATGCGCAAATACCGCCAGATGGACATGAAGGCGCTGATCGATCTCTCGGTCAACGAGACGCTGCCGCGCACCGTCATGACCTCGGTCACCGTCTTTCTGGCGTTGGGCGCGCTGCTGTTGTGGGGCGGGCATGTGCTGCGCGGCTTTTCGGCCGCGATGCTGCTCGGCGTCGTCGTCGGCACCTATTCGTCGGTCTACGTGTCCTCGTCGCTGCTGATCAGCCTCGGTCTCGAGCCCGCGAAATTCGATCGAAAGGCGCAGACCGGGCGTCCGGACGCCGAACGGGTCGGGCCGAAAGCCTGAGCGCCGACCGATGGTCAGCTTCGACCGGGAAGAAGCACCAGGTGGCCCGGTCATCCGCGGTTTTGCCGGCAATGCCTTCAGGATCGAGGATCGGATCATCCCCGGCGGTCTTTGGCTGACGCCGGATACGGCAAAGGACTGGAATGCGCCGGCCTTGCCGGAGCTGAGCGTCGATCATCTGGCCGAGCTTCTGGCCACCGAACCTGCGCCCGAATTCCTGCTGCTCGGCACGGGGGCGACGATGCGCCGCCCATCGCCCGCCTTTGCGAGCGCACTCGATGCGCTCGGCTTCGGCGTCGAGGCGATGGACAGCCGCGCCGCCGCCCGGGCCTGGAACATGCTGCGCGGGGAGGACCGCTGGATCGTCGCCGCGCTGATGCCGCTCGGCGGCTGAACCACTGATATTTTTGATCGCGAGGGCGGGACGGAAGCTCATTCGATAGATTTCCGCCGGCACACCAGCCCGTCCAGATGCGCGTAAAGAGCATCGCGGTTGCGCTCCCAGCTGAACGCCTCGACCTGCGCCACCACGTCGGCCTGTTCCGGCGGTGAGCCAAGAAGATCCTGGATGCCCGCCGCGATCGCTTTGGCCGTGCGGTCGACGATCCGGCCCGCGGCCGCGCTCGCCACCACCTCGCGCGCGCCGCCGACATCGGTGATGACGATCGGCGTACCGCAGGCGAGCGCTTCCACCCAAACATTGGCGAGCCCCTCCGACGCCGACGCCAGAGCGAACACGTCGGCGGCGGCGAAGAGGCGGGGCAGATCGGCATGGGGCAAATGGCCGAGCAGGCGGACGCGTCCTTCAAGGCCGGCGCGCGCGATGTGAGCGGATAGCCGGCCATGTTCGGGGCCATCGCCGGCGATCAGCAGATAGCCGGGCAGCTCACGCATCGCCTCGATCAGCAGCGCCTGCCTCTTCAGCGGAATGAGATTCCCAGCCGTGACCACGAGCGGCCCCTCGATGCCGAGTTCCGCCTTGAGCCGGGCCCGATCGCGCGGATGAAACATCGTTCGATCGACGCCTGTATGATGGACATGAATCCGCCCGGCAGGAAGGCCGAGCGCAATCATGTCGCGGCGCATCGCCTCGGATACTGCAAGCATCCCGGCGGCCGCCCGCCCCGCATCGATGATCTGTCGCCGGCTATTCAGCCGAGAGCCCCAGACATGAATGTCGCTGCCCCGCGCCTTGATCGACACGGGTACACCATAGCGCCGGCCCAGTTCGATCGCGGCCGGGCCATCGGGATAGAAGAATTCGGCGTCGATCACGTCGAACGGGAATTCGGGGCGAAGCCGGTCGAGCGTGCGCGCGAGAGTGCGGTACAGCCAGGCCGGATTGAACGAACCGCCCCGAAAGGGCAGCGTCGTGAAGCGGGGCCGGACGACATCAAGGCCCTTCCAGTCTTCTCGTGCCGGCGAGTCTGCCAGGGCACGACGCGAACCGAGCAGGCCGCCCAGCCGACCAAATGGCAAGCCGATCGGCGCGACGACCTTCAGCTCTACGGCGGGATGTTCGGCCAGACCCAGCGTCTGTCGCTCCACGAAGCCGCCGAAGCCGGGCCGCGATCCGTCAGGGAAAAGCGTCGAAAGGGTCAGAACGCGGAGCACTTCTTCCTTCTAGACTCGATCTGCTTGAGATTGAATCGGATCGAGTCTCCTTTGCCTTTGTTTGCCGTGATTTTCCGAGCCGGCAGATCTCCATCTGCCTCGAAATCACTCGGGCGACGAGTGCCCGTTGCGGTCACCCGATTTGAACCCTAAAGAGAAGGCCCTATGCTGCGCAAAACCCCCCGTCCCATCGCCCTCATGATCGCCGCCGCCCTGTTCGCACCGCTGGCGGGTTGCGCCACCGGCAAGAACAAGGGCGACACCAAATATGTCGCCCGCGACGTGGATACGCTCTACAACGCGGCGAAGGAGCGGCTCGATCTCGGGCAGTACAAAATTGCGGCCCAGCTGTTCGACGAGGTCGAACGCCAGCACCCCTATTCGGTGTGGGCGCGACGTGCGCAGCTGATGAGCGCCTTTTCCTATTATCTGGCGCGCCAATATACCGAATCGATCGCCTCGGCGCAGCGCTTCATCTCCATTCATCCCGGCAACCGCGACGCGCCCTATGCGCTCTATCTGATCGCGGTCGATTATTATCAGCAGATCCAGGACGTCACGCGCGACCAGAAGCTGACGCAGCAGGCGCTCGACGCAATGAACGAGCTGATCCGGCGCTATCCGGAATCGCGCTACGCGGCCGACGCGCGGATCAAGGTCGATCTGATCAAGGACCATCTCGCCGGCAAGGAGATGGAGATCGGTCGATTCTATCAGCGCCGCGGCGACTGGCTGGCTTCGGTCATCCGCTTCCGTGCGGTCGTCGACCAATATGATACGACCAGCCATGCGCCGGAGGCGCTGATGCGGCTGACCGAAAGCTATCTCGCGCTCGGCGTACCCGCCGAAGCCAAGCGGACGGCCGCGGTGTTGGGCGCCAACTATCCAGGCAGCAAATGGTATGAGCATGCCCATGCGCTGGTGCGGAAGGCCGGGGCAGCCTAAGCGCCTCCTCTTAGACAAGCGGGGGATCGCGGAAGAGACTGCCGCTCGCGCCAAGGGCGCCCCAGATCGATATTTCCCTACCGCTTCCCCACACTTCATTAA
>Ga0207668_10000046_pt1 | contig 102051 bp, 105 predicted proteins | sample KBSS43metaG_FD_184323 | JGI IMG/M metagenome (GOLD analysis project Ga0207668, IMG submission 184323) | Switchgrass rhizosphere microbial communities from Kellogg Biological Station, Michigan, USA - KBS S4-3 metaG (SPAdes) (version 2) | ecosystem: Host-associated > Plants > Roots >...
CGGTGTTGAAGAACCTGAAGACGCCAAAGCCGTGAGACGGCGGAGTTTCCATCGCAACGAGGCCGGCGTATCGTCGCCCTCGATTCTTGCGGCGCGCCTCGATCGCGGATTAACAGCGGGGACGGACGCTATCGGCCGCGGGCCGGGCGCGCTGGGCCTCGAAGGACCAAAAAGGCCGACTTGACCGAACATCTGGTTATCTCGATCGACGCCATGGGCGGTGACCATGGACCGTCCGTCGTCATTCCTGCCGTCGCCAAGGCGCTCTCGACGCTGCCGCAGGGCGTCCGCGCGCTGCTGCACGGCGACGAAGCCACGCTGAACGCGCAGATCGCCCGCTGCCGCGACCTCGCGGAACGGGTGGAGGTGCGCCACGCCGAGCGGGTCGTGGGCATGGACGAGAAGCCGGCCCAGGCGCTCCGCCGCGGCAAGGGCACCTCGATGTGGAACACCGTCGAGGCGCTGCGCGACGGCAAGGCCACCGCGGCGCTGTCCGCCGGCAACACCGGCGCCCTGATGGCCATGTCCAAGCTGATCCTTAGGATGAGCGCCGACCTGGAGCGGCCCGCCCTGGTGGCCAGCCTGCCGACGCCGCGCGGCTTCACCACCTTCCTGGACGTCGGCGCCAACGTCGATTGCGACGCCGAGCGGCTGATCGAGTTCGCGGTGATGGGCGAGGCCTTCCACCGCGCCGCGCACGGGACCCTGCGCCCCAGCGTCGGCCTGCTCAACGTGGGCTCCGAGGACATGAAGGGGCACGAGGAGGTTCGCGAGGCGCACCGGCTGCTGCGCGAGGGCGGCTTCGACCTGAACTACCAGGGCTTCGTCGAGGGAGACGACCTGACGGGCGGCGCGGTCGACGTGGTCGTCACCGACGGCTTCACGGGCAATGTGGCGCTGAAGGCGATGGAGGGGGCGGCGCGCTTCGTCACCAACGAGCTGAAGAGCGCCCTGACGTCGAGCCTGACCGGGACGCTCGGCGCGGCGCTCGCGCGGTCGTCGCTGCGCCGGTTCCGCGACCGGCTGAGCCCGCCGCCGGCGGCCCCGCTGCTGGGCCTGAACGGCATGGTCCTGAAATGCCATGGCGGGGCCGGCGAGGACGACTACGCGCACGCGGTCCTGGTGGCCGTGGAGCTGGCCCGCAGCGACTTCACGGGCGAGATCGAGACCAATATGCGGCGTTTGCCGTCGGCCCTGGCCGGGCAGGTTCTCCGGCCCGCCGAAGGAGGGGGTTAGGTGTCCATAGTGCTGCGTAGCGTCGTCACCGGTGTAGGCGGCTACCTGCCGGAGCGGGTGGTCACCAACGACGACCTGGCCAAGATCGTCGACACCTCCGACGAGTGGATCCGCGAGCGCTCGGGCATCCGCAAGCGCCACCGTGCGGCCGACGACCAGCCGGTCTCCGACCTCGCCGTGGCGGCCGCCCGCCGGGCGCTGGAGGCCGCGGGGCGCACGCCGGATCAGGTGGACCTCATCGTGGTGGCGACCACCACCGGCGACCTGACCTTCCCGGCGACCGCCACCATCGTGCAACGCAAGCTGGGCTGTCCGATCGCGCCGGCCTTCGACGTGCAGGCGGTCTGTTCCGGCTTCATCTACGCCCTTTCCGTGGCCGACGGCTTCGTCGCCCGCGGCCGGGCCAGGTGCGCCCTGGTCATCGGCGCTGAGGAGATGACCCGGCTGATGGACTGGACCGACCGCAGCACCTGCGTGCTGTTCGGCGACGGGGCGGGTGCGGTGGTGCTGGAGACGGGTCAGGGCGAAGGAACCAAGTACGACCGCGGCATCCTGGGCTTCGCCCTGATGGCCGACGGGACCAAGCAGGACCTGCTCTATGTCGACGGCGGGGTCTCGACGAACGGGCAGGTGGGTCACCTGCGGATGCAGGGCAACCAGGTGTTCCGCCACGCGGTGGTCAACATCTCCGAGGCCATCACCGCCGCGGCGGCCGATGCGGGCGTGGAGCTGGCCGAGGTCGACTGGTTCATTCCGCACCAGGCCAACCTGCGCATCCTGGAAGGCGTCGCACGCCGGCTGGGCATCGACGAATCCAAGGTGATCACCACCGTGGCCGAGCACGCCAACACCTCCGCCGCCTCCATTCCGCTCGCTCTGGACGAGGCGGTTCGCGACGGACGGGTGAAAAAGGGCGACCTTCTGCTGATGGAAGCGATGGGCGGCGGACTGACATGGGGCGCCTGCGTCGTCCGCTATTAGGGGCCGCGTTAAGGGCGAGCGCCAATCAGGCCCTTGAAGTCTTTGACCTGATAGGACAATCAAGGGACATGAACAGCATCGCCGCAGAAAACGAGCAGAGGATGAAGGGCGCGACCGTCACCCGAGCCGACCTGTGCGAGGCGGTCCACGAGGAAGTGGGCCTCACCCGCCAGGATTGCGGCGAACTGGTGGAGCGTGTTCTGGAGCTGATGGCCCAGGCGCTGGAGGACGGCGAGCAGGTGAAGCTCTCCGGTTTCGGCGTCTTCCAGGTCCGCGCCAAAAACGCGCGGATGGGGCGCAACCCCAAGACCGGGGAACCGGCGGCGATCGAGCCCAGGCGGGTGATCGGCTTCCGCGCGTCCCAGGTGATGAAGGCGCGGGTCGACCGCGCCCTCTCGCGGTGAGGCTAGGCTAAGCCCCGTGTCGAAGGGCCCCGAAGCCTTTCGGACGATCTCGGAAGCAGCCGACGAGCTGAGCGTGCCGCAGCACGTACTGCGGTTCTGGGAAACCAAATTCGCCTTCATTCGGCCGATGAAGCGGGCCGGCGGCCGGCGGTTCTACCGGCCGCAGGACATCGCCGTCCTGCGCGGCGTCCGCCGCCTGCTGCACGACGAGGGCTACACCATCAAAGGCGTCCAGCGGCTGCATCGCGAGCAGGGCGTCGGCCGCCTCGTGGCGGCCGGCCAGGGCGAGGCGCCGCCGCCGGAGACGCGGTTCACCGAACTGCTCGGCGGCGATCTCGACCCCGCCGCGCGGGGCCGCCTGGGCGAGGCGCTGGCTGATCTCGAGACGGCCAAGGCTAGGCTGGACGGCCTTCTGAAACGCTAAGGACCCGCCCGATCAGCCGCGCCAATGCGTGGCGAGGTACAATCCCGATCCGACGACGGCTCCGACGACCGTGCCGTTCATGCGGATGAACTGAAGGTCGCCGCCGATCACGAGCTCGAAGCGTTCGGTGATGGTCTTGGCGTCCCAGCCGCGCACGATGTCGACCATGAAGGCGCTGGCCTTTTCCCGGTAGGAGAGGGCCTGCAGCAGCACGCGCTCCAGCCCCTCGTCGATCTTGGCCTGCATGTGATCGTCGCTCGCCAGCGCGCGGCCGAAGGTGGCGATGGCGCGCTCCAGCACCTGGCGCGTGCTGGGGTCGGGCTCTGCCAGGTCGCGGGCGAGCGCGGCGGAGACCTGCGCCCACACGGCGTTGACCCAGGCCTGGAGCTCGGGATGCTCCAGCAGGCGGTCGCGCGCGGCGTTCCACTCAGCGGCCTGGCTCTCCGAGCGGAGGAGCCGTTCGATCTGCTCGGCGATGGCGGCCTGGAACTTCGCGCGCGTCTCGCTCTGCGGATCGCGCAGTTCGGCCAGGACCGCGCTGGCTTCCTTCATCAGGCGGCGCGCGATCTGCCGGTTGATGGCGCGGGGAACCCACCAGCGGCTGCGCTCCTGGACCAGCCGCTCGATCTCCTCGCCGTGCTCCTCCCCCCATTGGAGCGCGCCTTCGATCGCCCGCTCGAACAGGACGTCGGCTTCGCCGCTCTGGGTCACGAGTTGCAGGACGTGGCCGGCCAGCGGCGCCATGTCGACGTCCATGAGCTCCTCGCGGACGGTCCGGTTCAGGAAGGCGCGAAGCTCGACGTCGTCGAGGGCGCGCAGCAGGTCGGGGACGAGGCGCAGGACCGGATCGACGATGATCCGCGCATTGGCCTCCTCGGCGAGCCATTGGGCCGCGCGGTGCGCGGGCCGGATCTCCCGAAGCCGCGGCGTCAGGACAGCCTCGGTCAGGAAGCTCTGCTCGATGAAGCCGGCGAGGGCCAGGCCGATGCGCTCCTTGCTGCGGGGAAGGATGGCGGTGTGCGGAATGGGCAGGCCGAGCGGGCGGCGGAACAGGGCGGTGACGGCGAACCAGTCGGCCAGCCCGCCGACGATCCCAGCCTCCGAGGCTGCGCGGATCAGGCCGACGATATAGCCTGGTTCGGGGTCCAGGAAGGTGGCGGCGAAGATCGCCGCCATGCCGAGCAGAAGCAGGTTGGCCAATGCGCGCCGCTGCGCGAGCGCTTTCCGCGCCGCCGCCTCGTCGATCAGGGTCGGCGGGCCGGAGGCGTCGCCAGCCGCGATCGTCTCGGGCGCAAGGGATGCGGACATGTGCATTTCCCTGAATGCGGCGGATCGAACCCTTTTAATCCCTCGCCATGGCGGAAAGGCCAATCGTGCAGGCTGCGCCTCGCCCAGGGAACCAGCGACGCGCGGCATGCGCGGATCGATAGGTTGCGCGCTCAACATCTGCGGCGGAGCATGACATCCAAGGGCCGGCGATCGTGATTCGCGGAGGCTTGGTGAGGTCCACCATCGCGAGCTTGGCGTTCCGGATGTCACTGGGCTGTCGGCATGCGTTCCCGCTTTCGTCGTAGAGCGATCGCCGCCTGCGCCCTGGCGGCGCTTTACGGATCGGCCGCCAGGGCCGAGCCGGCGCGCATCTTCCGGCTGCCGGCGGAGCCGCTGGAATCGGCGCTGCTGCGCTTCGCGATCCAGGCCGCCGTCTCGGTGGGCGGCTTCCCCGCCGCGGGCTGCTCGGGCGACAGCCGGCCGGTGCTAGGTGTTTTCAAGCCCTCCGCCGCGCTCCAGCGGCTGCTTCCCGCCGGCTGCGGCTTCGAGCGCGTCGATGCGCGCGCCTACCGGATCGTGGCCCTGGAGCCGGCTCAGAAACTTCAGGCGCCGCTTCCGCCGCAGGCGAGCGCGCCCGCCGGGCCGGTCGAACTCGCCGAACTGATGGTCACCGCGGAGAAGCGCCACGAGCCGTTGCGCGGCAGTCCGTTCGCCGTGAGCGCGCTGGATGAACGGGAGATCGTACGGCTGGGCGCATCGAGCCTTTCCGACGTCGCTTCACAGATCGCCGGCGTGGCCGAGACCAATCTCGGGCCGGGCCGCAACAAGATCTTCATCCGCGGCCTCTCGGACGGGGCGTTCACCGGGCGCACCCAGTCCACCGTCGGCCTCTACCTGGACGAGGTGCCGATCACCTACAATGCGCCGGACCCGGACCTTCGGTTGACCGACGTCGAGCGCGTGGAGGTGCTGCGCGGGCCGCAAGGAACGCTCTATGGCGCCGGGTCGATCGGCGGCATCGTCCGCATCGTGACCAACCCACCGGAGCCGGCGCGCGTCGCGGGCGCCGCCGCCATCGAAGGCGGGCTCAACGAACACCATGACCGCTCGTTCGGCGGCGAGGCGATGGTAAATCTGCCGCTCCTGCAGGGTCGCGCCGCCGTCCGCGGCGTCGCCTACATCGACCAGCTCCCCGGCTATCTCGACAATCCGGTGCTGGGTCGGGAGGACGTGAACCGCGGCCATCGGTCGGGCCAGCGGCTTTCCGCCCTGGTCGAGCTGCCGGGCGACTGGGAGGCGCAGGCCGGGCTCGCACGCCAGTCCATCAAGTCCGACGACAGCCAGTACGTTCAGGGGGGCGGCCGATTGCAGCGCGACGCCCATATCGCCGAGCCGCACGACAACGATTTCGCCATGATCGGCGGACGGCTGGAGCATCACGGCTCGGAGGCGGACGTCCGACTCGCGGCCGCCTACATCGACCACGACCTCGGCACGCGCTACGACGCCACCGGCGCCTTCGACCTCGCGCCGTCGCAGATCGCGGCCTTCGACGAGAACAAGCGGGTCGAGCTGCTCGTCGCCGAGCTCATCGCCACCTCGACGAGCGAAACCAAGCTCCGCTGGCTGGCCGGCGCCTTTGCGTCGCGGAGCCGCGAGAGCACGCGCACGCGCCTGGACGCGAGCGCCTGGGGCGGACCATCCCGCCCCGTCTACGATCGAAGCGACCATCTCGAGGAGGCGGCGGTCTATGGCGAACTGACCTACGACTTCGCCGCACGGGTGACCGCGACACTTGGCGGGCGCCTGTTTGCGACACGCGTCAGGACCATGGTCGGCGACTTCGGGATTTCGCCGACGCCCGTTCCGCAGGTCGACGGGCGTCTCACCGACACCGGGTTCAATCCGAAGATCCGGCTGAGCTATGCGTTCAGGCCCGACAGGGTGATCTACCTGCAGGCGCAGGACGGATTCCGCACCGGGGGCTTCAATGCGCCTGCGCAGGCCGATGGACAGCCGGGGGGCCCTGACGTCGCCGCCTATCGGCCCGATCGGCTGCGCAGCTTCGAAGCCGGCGGCGAGGCGTCGCTGCTCCACCGAACGCTCAGGGTCCGCCTTGCGGCTTATCTGGCCGATTGGCGCGATGTTCAGACCGATCAGTTCCGGGCGTCTGGAATGCCCGTCACGCTCAACATCGGCGACGGCCGCAACTCGGGCGTCGAGTTCGAGGCTGACTGGCTCCCGGACACCCACTGGCGTGTCCACATCAGCGGCCTCGTCAATGATCCCGAGCTGACGCGTGCGACGGGCGCCTTCCTGGCCAAGGTGGACATCGGGCTTCCAGGGGTCGCCAAGCACACGGGCGCCTTCGATGTCGCTTACGGTTGGAACGTCGGCCCGGGCTGGCGGGCCGAACTTGGGCTCCAGGCCGCCTACATCGGCCGCTCCTTCCTGACCTTCGACGGCGATTCGGCGAGCGAGATGGGCGGTTACGCCCAGGCGCGGCTGGCGGGGTCGCTGCAGTCCGCCGACTGGCGGCTCGACGCCTACGTGGACAATCTCACCGACGAGGCCGGCGACACCTTCGCCTTCGGCAATCCTTTCAGCCGCGCACGATCGCGCCAGGCCACGCCGCTGCCGCCGCGAACCTTCGGCCTTGCCATTCGTCGAAGCTTCTAATTGAACGGCAGCGATGACGGAGGCGCACGCGGCCCTGCTTGCGGCTTACCTCGAGCGGCGAGGGGACCTGCTGCGTTTCTTCACGCTGCGGCTGCGATCGGCGTCGGCGGCGGAAGATCTCGTCCAGGACATCTATCTGCGCATCTCCGCCCTGCCGCCCGACGCCGACGTGCGCAATCCGGGCGGATATCTCTACAGGCTGGGCTCCAATCTCATGCTGGACCGCCTGCGCGGCGAGCGGCGGGCTGCGGCGCGGGACCGCGAGTGGCGCGACACCCATCGGACCATGCTGGGCGCGGACGAGGTCTCCGAAGACCCCACGGCCGACGCAGCGGTCGCCGCCCGCCAGCGCCTACGGATGATCGTGGAGACCCTGGAACAGCTTCCGCCGCTGACCCAGACGGTGTTTCGCATGCACAAGTTCGACGGCATGAGCCATGCGGAGGTCGCCAAGGCCCTGTCGATTTCCCGCAGCGCGGTCGAGAAACACGTCATGCAGGTACTGCGGCGCTTGGAGACGAGCCTGCCATGAACGGAAGACGGGCCTTGGCGAGAGGCGCAGGCGCCGCCGCGGCGTCATCTCTATGGATATGGGCGGCTGACCGATGAGCGGCAGAGGCGACATGGATGCGAACGGCGAGGTGGCGGAGACCGCCGCCCGCTGGTTTTCGCGCCTCCAGGACGACGCCGCCGGCCCCGACGAGTGGCAGGCGTTCGAGACCTGGCTTTCCGCCTCGCCGGCGCACGCCGCCGCCTATGAGCGCCTCGAGGCGATCTGGGTCGAGCTGGACGACGCGTCGGTGGCGGCGCGCGGCGCGCTGCGGGGCCGCCGTTCCGGCCTGACGCGCCGCGGCTGGCTGATCGCCGGGGGCGCGGCGGCGGCCGGCGTCACCGCCGCCGTCGTCGGTCTCTCCATCCCGCGCGGCGCCGAGGCGCTGGTCTATGCCGCGGCTCCCGGCGAGACGCGCACCGTCAAGCTGGCCGACGGGACGACGATGCGGCTCAACGCCGCCACCCAGGTGTCGGTGCGGCTGCAGCGGCGCGCCCGGCGGGTCGAGATGCAGGAAGGCGAAGCCGCCTTCGACGTCACGCACGATCCCGCGCGCCCCTTCCTCATCGCCGCCGGCGACCGTGAAATCCGCGTCGTCGGCACTGAGTTCAACGTGCGCCGCCGCGAGGGCGAAATGGCGCTGACGGTTCGCCGCGGCGTGGTGGAGGTGCGTCCTGCCGACGGCGGCGCGCCGCCGACCCGGGTGCAGGCGGGCGAGCGGCTCACCCATCGCGACGGGCTGCCGGGCATGAGCGTCTCCAAGGTCGAGCCGCACGGCGCCTTCGCCTGGACCGAGGGCCAACTGATCTATCGCGATGCGCCGATGAGCGAGGTCGCGGCGGACCTGACGCGCAGCCTGGGCGTGCCGGTGCGCGTCGCCGACGCCGCCACCGCACGGTTGCGGTTCACCGGCGTGCTCAGCCTGGACGACCGCGCCGCCCTGGCGCGGCGGCTGGAAGCCTTTGCGCCGGTCAAGGTGGAGCGCACCGGCCACGGCCTCCTCGTCCGGAAGGCGCCCTGAACCCACCGACTGAGGCGTTCGGCGCGCGGCGGCGTCGAAGGGGTATGCGGATCGGCTTCCTCTTCAACCATGATCAGGTCCATCAGGTCGCCCACAGTCTGCCCATCGCCTTGGCGCTGGCGCGGGAGGACGTGGACGCCGAGATCATCGTCGCCACCACCAACAGGCGGCTGACCGCCGAGGTGATCCGGCTCGGCGGCGGGCTAATCGGCCCGAAGATCCGCCTCGTGGAGCTGAGCCTCAAGCGCCGGTCGACGCGAATCGCCGCCGACCTCCTGGAGCACGTCGCGCCCGCCGCGAAGCTGATGGTCTACAGCGACAATCTCGATTTCTTCCGCTCGCTCGACGTCCTGGTGGTCGCCGAGAAGACGTCACTGATCCTCAAGACGACCTACGGGCTCAAGGACCTGAAGATCGTGCACACGCGGCACGGCGCCGGCGACCGCGCCATCGGCTTCGACGCCGCGAGCGCCGATTTCGACCATGTGCTGGTCTCGGGCCGCAAGATCCGCGACCGCCTGATCGCCGAGGCGCACGTTCCCGCCGCGAAGATCTCGATGGTGGGCTATCCCAAGTTCGACCTCCTGCCGCCGGCGCAGGTTCACCCGCTGATCGAAGACGGGCGGCCGGTGGCGCTCTACAACCCGCACGTCTCCCCGCACCTGTCGTCCTGGTACACGATGGGGCGCGAGGTGCTGGACTGGTTCGTGGAGCACGACGACCACCACCTGATCTTCGCGCCCCACGTCATGCTGTTCGAGCGGCCGTTCGTGCTGACCATCGACCGGCTGCGGGTCGATCGGGCGGGGCGGATCGACGAGCGCTACCTGCGGGCGCCGAACATCCACATCGACCTGGGCAGCCGCGCCTCCACGACCATGGCCTACACTCGGCGCGCGGACCTCTACATCGGCGACGTGAGCAGCCAGGTGTACGAGTTCCTGCTGCGGCCGCGTCCGTGCCTCTTCCTCAACGCCCACGGCGTCGCCTGGGAAAACGATCCGAACTTCGCCCACTGGCGCGCCGGACCGGTGATCGAGACCGTCGCCGACCTTGGGCCGGCGCTGGCCAGGGCGACCGCCGAGCACGCCCGCCGCTACGCCGCGATCCAGCGGGTGATGTTCGACGAAAGCTTCGACCTCACCCACGAACCGTCTTCGCTGCGCGCCGCGCGCGCAGTGGCGGAATTCGCCGGGCTGGCTGCGCCGAGCCTCGCGCCCGTCGCGGCGCGCGCAGCTCTGGAAGCCCGTGGCTGATCGCGCCGCCGTCGCGCGGATCTACGGCAATCTCGGCCGCCTTCTCGGCGGCAAGGCCGGCGCGGGCCTGATCAGCCTCGCCTATCTGGCGATCGCCACCCGCACGCTGGGGCCGGCCGACTACGGTGTCCTGGTTCTGGTCCACGCCTATGCGATGACCGTCGGCGGCCTGATCGAATTTCCCGGCTGGCACGCCATCGTCCGCTACGGCAGCCAGGCCGAGGCGGCCGGGGACCGGCCGCGGCTCGCGCGGCTGATCGCCTTCGCAGGCGTCGTCGAGACCCTGGGCGGCGTCGCGGCCGTGGTGGTGGCGGCCCTGCTGGCGCCGATCCTGGGGCCGAGGCTCGGGTGGTCGCCGACGGCGGTCTCGTTCGCCCTGCCGTACAGCTTCGCCGTACTGGCCTCGATCCGCTCCACGCCCGCGGGCTGGCTGCAGCTGCGCGGGCGCTTCGACCTGCTGGCCGCCCACAGCCTGGTCGCGCCCACGATCCGGCTCCTCGGCGCGATCGTGGCCATGCTTTCGCACGCCGGGCTCAAGGGGTTCCTGGCGACCTGGCTCACCGCGGCGCTGGCGGAGTGGGCGATCATGTGGCTGCTGGGCCTCTACGTCGCGCGGGGCCGACTGTCGCGCCGCGACTTCGCCGGCGGGCTCAAAGGGGTCGTCCACGAGAACCCGGGCGTCTGGCGGTTCATGCTCGGCGCCAACGCCGACGTCACGGTCACCGAACTCGCGGCGCGCGCGCCGCCGCTGGTGATCGGATGGATGCTCGGCGCGGAGGCGGCGGGCCTCTACGCCCTCGCCCAGAGGATCAGCTCCGTGCTCGCCCAGCCCGCATTGATCCTCGGCCAGTCGGCCTATGTGGAGCTTGCGCGCCTGGCGGCCGCGGGCGCGAGCGGCGCCCGCATTCGCGACACCGTGCGGCGCGCGACCGAGATCGCCTGGCTGGCGGCGGCGCCCGTGTGCGTCTGCGTCGCCCTGTTCGGCCGCGAGATCGCCCAGGCCGTGGCGGGCGGCGGATTTGGCGCGGCGGCGGGCCTGATGCTCTGGCTGGCCGTGGCCCGGTCGATCCAGTTGGCCGCCCCGCCCATGACGGCGGCGTTGACGGCGCTCGGCCGCCCCAGCCGATCCATGCTGGCCAACCTGGCGAGCGGCGTGGGCCTGCTGCTCCTTCTGCCCCCGATGCTCGACGGGCTAGGTCTCGCCGGCGCCGGCGCGCACGCCCTGCTGCAGGCGATTTGCGCGGTCTGGCTGCTGGCGCTCGGGCTCTCGGGACAGATCGCCGAGAGCGCCTGGAGATCGCGCGCCTGATGCGCATCGCCTACCTCATCAACTCGGTCGAGGGCGGCGGCGCCGCCCTTCCGGTTCCGGCGGTGGCCGGCGTCATGCGCGCGCATGGGGCGAACCTGAGGGTCTTCGCCCTGACCGAGCGCGACGGCCGCGCCCTGCCGGCGTTCGAGGCGGCCGGCCTGGCGAGCGCGGTGCGCGGCGGCGGGGAACGCGATCATCTGGCGGCTCTGCTGTGGCTCGACCGCCAGCTCGCCGACTTCCGCCCGGACGTGATCTGGACCTCGCTGACGCGCGCCACCCTGCTCGGCCAGGCGGTGGGCCGCCGCCGGCATATCCCCGTGGTCAGCTGGCAGCACGCCGCCTACCTGAAGCCCGCCAATCTCGCCCTGCTTCGCGCCGCACGCCACAACAGCGCGCTCTGGGTCGCCGACTCGCGCTGCGTGCTTCAGCTCACGGCCGAACGGTTGCGCCCGCCGCCCGACCGTCTCCTCCTCTGGTCCCTGTTCGCCGCCGATCCGGCTGCGCCCGTGGCTGCCGCCTGGCGCCCGGGCGAGAGGCTCAGGCTGGGTTCGCTTGGCCGCCTGCATTCGGTGAAAGGGTACGACGTGCTCGTCGCCGCACTCGCGCGCCTGCAGGCCGAGGGCTTCCGCCCCGCCTGTCCGTTCCAGGTCGCGATCGCCGGCGAGGGCGACCAGCGTCCCGCGCTCGAGGCGCAGATCCGCGAGGCCGGCCTCGACAACGTCGTCCTCGCCGGCTTCACCGAGCGGCCGCTCGACTTCCTGGCCGGCCTTCATCTCTACCTCCAGCCATCCCGCTCGGAAGGGCTCTGCATCGCCGCGCATCAGGCGATGCAGGCGGCGCTTCCGGTGATCGCCTCCAGCGCGGGCGAGCTCGCGTTCAGCGTCACGCCGCAGGTCGGCGAGGTCGTCCCGCCAGGCGCGCCGGGTCCCCTGGCCGACGCGCTCGCGGCCCTGCTCTCGCGGCCGGATCAACTCGCCGGCATGGGCCGCACCGCCCGGGCCTGGGCGCTCGCCCGGTTCAGCGCCGAGGCGTTCCACGAGGCGGGGACCGCGGTGCTCGATCGTCTCGACACCATCGTCAGGAACCAGGGTGGCCGATCGGCGCGGCGCTCGGCCGATCGGTCCGACACTGCAGGCGCGCTTTGAGGCGCGGGCCGTCCCGCGGCGTCTAGCTATCGAGAGCCGCCAGACCCGGGATAGCTGTGCGCCCACGCCTCGATCGCCGCACCGTTCTGCAGGGGATGGCCGCCGCGGCGCTCGCCGCCGCTGCGCCGGCGCGGGCCCAGGCGGCCGCCCTTGCCTTCCTGGCGGTCGGCGACTGGGGGCGCGAAGGCGGCCGCAGCCAGTCCGCCGTCGCCCAGGCCATGGCCCAGGCCGCCCGCGAAACCGGCAGCCAGTTCGTCCTCTCCGTCGGCGACAACTTCTATCCGGGGGGGGTGACGTCTTCCCGTGACCCGCAATGGCGGACCTCGTTCGAGGACGTCTACGCCGATGCGTCCTTGCAGACGCCCTGGTACGCCGCCCTCGGCAACCACGACTACCGCGGCGAGCCGGAGGCGCAGCTCGACTACGGCCGCCTCGCCGGACGCTGGCGGATGCCCGACCGCCACTATGTCGTCGAGGCGGCGAGCAGCGCCGACCTCGAGATCTTCGTCCTCGACACCACGCCCCTGGTCGCAGACTACGGCGAGGCGCTGCTGCGCCTCTGCCATGGGCATGCGACGACGCCGAACCCGGAACAGCAGCTGCGCTGGTTCAAATCTCAGCTGGCGAGCTCCCGCGCGAGCTGGAAGGTCGTGGTCGGGCATCATCCGATCCATTCCGGCGGCCGGCATGGCGGCGAACCGGCGCTGGCGCAAAACATCGAGCCGCTCCTGCAGGCCCATGGCGTGCAGGCCTATGTCTGCGGCCACGATCACGCGCTTCAGCACATCCAGGTCGGCGGAACGCACCACATCTGCTCGGGCGCAGGCTCCTCCGCAGGCGCCGCCATGGAGATCGCGGGATCGCGGTTCTGCGCCGCCACGCCGGGCTTCGCCCTGTTCCGCCTGGGCGGCTCGGGCCTCGAGCTGGAGTTCCGAGACGCCCAGGGCCGAACCCTCCACCAGGCGTCGCTCGCGACTTGATCCGCTCTGGAGTTGGATGAGCTCTCCAACCGCCGCCAACAAGCTCACCAAGTGCTTGATTTCGCGATGGTCGGAGCGGCGGGATTCGAACCCACGACCCCTTGACCCCCAGTCAAGTGCGCTACCAGACTGCGCTACGCTCCGACGCCTCGCGGCGAGGCGGTTCTTCTAACGAAGCGGCGGGGGAGGGCAAGCGCAAACTGCGCAGCGGGGAAGGCGGATCCCGCCGCAGGCAGGAGACAAAGGGGGCGTTTGGGTCAGCGCCCGCGGTTCATCCAGCTGATCAGCGGCAGGATGGGCACGCCCCAGGCGAGGCCTGCGACGACATAGAAGATCGTCTGGACGGCGAAGTTGTCCGGCAGGTGGTCGGCGATCTTCGAGGCGATTAGGGCGTAGGCGACGACGAAGGCGACTATGCCGAAAAGGCCGATCAGCTTGCGGAGACGCGCGGACATGGCGCGCTCTTATCCTCCCGCGCCCCGCGGAGGAAGCGTGGACGTGCGGACGATTTTTGGGTAGCCAGCGCGCTGCATCCAGGGAAAGGGCGCGGCCTTCGCCCCATGACTTCGTTCCTGCGTTCCGATCGCTCCCGGCCCGTCGCCATCTGGCTGTTCGTGGTGGCGGCGCTGGTCCTGGCCATGGTGGTGGTCGGCGGCTCGACGCGGCTGACCGGCTCGGGCCTGTCGATCACCGAGTGGAAGCCGGTCCGCGGCGTCATCCCGCCGATGAGCCAGGCCGACTGGCAGGCGGAGTTCGCCCGCTACCAGGCCATCCCCCAGTACCAGCAGATCAACCAGGGCATGACGCTTTCGGCGTTCAAGTCGATCTACTGGTGGGAGTGGACGCACCGGCTGCTCGGCCGGCTGGTGGGGGTGGTCTTCTTCCTCCCCTTCCTGGTCTTCCTCGTGCGCCGCATGATCCCGCAGCGGCTGCTGATCCGGCTGGGCGGGCTGTTCGTCCTGGGCGGGCTGCAGGGGGTGGTCGGCTGGTGGATGGTGGCGAGCGGCCTTTCGCAGCGCCTCTACGTCGCCCCCGAGCGGCTGATGATCCACCTGGGGCTCGCCTTCGCCCTGCTGGGCGCGCTGGTCTGGACCGCGCTGGACGCCTGGGCGGGCTGGGCGCGCCAGACGCTTCCCAGCCCGTGGGGCCGGCGCGCGCTCTGGCTGGTCGGCCTGGCGTTCGTGCAGGTGCTGCTGGGGGCGCTGGTCGCGGGCAACCACGCCGGCCTGATCTACAACGACTGGCCGCTGATGGCCGGCCGGTTCTGGCCCGCCGACTACGCCGGGCCGGGGTTCTGGGCGACGTTCGCCCACAGCCAGGCCGCGGTGCAGCTGCATCACCGGCTGGTCGCCTACCTGCTGTTGCTCGTGGCGATCGTCTTCGGCGTGGCCGCCTGGCGCTCCAGCTACCTGGCGCAGGACGCCAAGCTGCTGGCTCTGTCGGTGAGCGTCGCGATCCTGCTGCAGGCGATGCTGGGCGTCGCCACCCTGATGCTGGCGGTGCCCATCGGCCTTGGGATCGCCCATCAGGTGATGGCGGCCCTGACGCTCTGTCTGGCGGTCGCTTTTGCGTGGCGGGCGCGGCGCATATAGCGAAATTGCGCGGTATGATATTACCGCTACCCATATAGGTTTGACTTTACAGGGTTTTCCGGCGCTGCTCGATTTTGGACGGCCTTGACTTCCGTGCGGGGCCTGGGCATATGCGCGCCTCAATCTCGGGGCGCGTATTCGGTCCCGGCAAGCTAACGGATCGAACCCATGATGAAGACCACGGCTTCGCTGAAGCCCGCCGAGGTCGAGAAGAAGTGGATCGTGATCGACGCCCAGGACGCCGTCGTCGGCCGCCTCGCGTCGTTCATCGCCAACCGCCTTCGCGGCAAGCATCGGCCTGACTACACCCCGCACGTGGACTGCGGCGACTTCGTCGTCGTCGTCAACGCCGACAAGGTGAAGTTCACCGGCCGCAAGCTGCAGAACAAGATCTACTTCTGGCACACCGGTCACCCCGGCGGCGTCAAGGAGCGCACCGCGGGCAAGATCCTCGGCGGCCGCTTCCCCGAGCGCGTGCTCGAGAAGGCCGTGGAGCGCATGCTGCCCAAGGAAAGCCCGCTGGCGCGCAAGCAGCTGACGCACCTGCGCATCTACAACGGCGCGGAGCATCCGCACGCGGCGCAGAACCCCGAATCCATCGCGTTCGCCGATCTGAACGCCAAGAACGTGCGGAGCGCGTAAGAATGTCGGAAACCCCTGTCACCACGGGCGAGGGCTTCGACGCCCTCCGCGGTCTGGGCACGCAAGCCGCCGAGCAGGTCGTCCGCGAGCCGAAGATCGACGCCCAGGGCCGCGCCTACGCCACCGGCAAGCGCAAGAACGCCGTCGCCCGCGTCTGGATCAAGCCGGGCAAGGGCGCGATCACCATCAACGGCCGCGACCAGACGGTGTACTTCGCCCGTCCAGTGCTGCGCATGATGATCGCCCAGCCGCTGGAGATCGCCGATCGCCTGGGCCAGTTCGACGTGATCGTCTCGGTGGAAGGCTCCGGCCTTTCCGGCCAGGCGGGCGCCGTCCGTCACGGGATCGCCAAGGCCCTGACCTACTATGAGCCGGGCCTGCGTTCGGTTCTCAAGCCGCACGGCTTCCTGACCCGCGACCCGCGCGTGGTCGAGCGGAAGAAGTACGGCAAGGCCAAGGCCCGACGCAGCTTCCAGTTCTCGAAGCGCTGACGCCGCGCGCGATATCCTCGCGTTTTTCGGAAGGGCGCTTCGGGCAACCGAGGCGCCCTTTCTCTTTGCTGCCATCTCCAGATCGAGCGAGCCCATGGCCCCCAAGGTTTTCATCGACGGCGAAGCCGGCACCACCGGCCTGCAGATCCGCGATCGGCTGCAGGGCCGCGCCGACCTCGAGCTGGTCTCGATCGATCCCGCGCGGCGGAAGGACCCGGCGGCGCGCGCCGAGCTGTTGAACGCAGCCGACGCCGTGGTGCTCTGCCTGCCGGACGAGGCGGCGCGCGAGGCGGTGGCCATGATCACCTCGGACCGGGTGAAGGTGATCGACGCCTCCACCGCGCACCGCGTCGCGCCGGGCTGGGCCTACGGCTTCGCCGAGATGGCGCCGACCCAGCGCGACGAGATCCGCAGGGCGGCCCGCGTGGCCAACCCGGGCTGCTATCCGACGGGCTTCATCGCCCTGATGCGGCCGCTGGTGGTGGCCGGCCTGATGCCGCCGGAGTTCCCCATCACGGTCAACGCCATCTCCGGCTATTCGGGCGGCGGACGCGGGCTGATCGAGGAGTTCGAGACTGGGGCGGCGCCGGCGGGGACCCGCGACGCCTATCGGCCGTACGGGCTCAACCTGGCCCACAAGCACCTGCCGGAGATGCAGGCCTACGCCGGCCTGGCCCGGCCGCCGCTGTTCGCGCCCTCGGTCGGCCGCTTCGCCCAGGGCATGATCGTCGAGGTCCCGCTGCAGCTCTGGGCCGTTCCAGGCGCGCCGAAGCCCGCCGACCTGCACGTCGAGCTGGCCGCGGCCTATGCCGGCGAGGCGTTCGTCACCGTGGCCAGCGGCGCCGAGTGCGCCGAGCTGCAGAAGAGCCGGGCGGGGGCGGGGGGCTATGTCGCCGAGCTCGATCCCGAAAGCCTGAACGACACCAACCGCATGAAGCTCTTCGTGTTCGGCTCCGCGGCCGGCGACCAGGCGAGGCTCGTGGCCGTGCTCGACAACCTGGGCAAGGGCGCCTCTGGAGCCGCCGTGCAGAACCTCAATCTGATGCTCGGCCTCCCTGAGGGCGCGGGTCTATGAGCGGGGCTTAGCCGGTCGTCGCTGGCGGATTGTCGCAGCCGCATTTTGCGCTTGGCAAAGTTCTGAGCAGTGCTTAGATTCGTGCTTGCCCTTCCTGGGCGTTTCCTCCCTTTAACTGCCGCGCCTTCGGGCGCGGCTTTTTTTTGCGGCCGACGCCGCTGGACCGCATCCGCGCCCGGGCGCAGCGCGTAGATCCAGGCATGAACCCAGATCGCAGATTCTTCCTGGCGACCGCCGCCGTCGCCGCTCTGGCGCCCCTGGCCCCGTCCGCCTGGGCCGCGGACCGCTACGCCGCCTCGCCCTGGCGCAAGCTGACGGACGCGGAGTGGAAGAAGCGGTTGCCGGGGCCGGCCTATGCGGTGCTGCGCCACGAGGCTACGGAGCGTCCCGGAACGAGCGCGCTGCTCGACGAGCACCGCAAGGGCGTGTTCGCCTGCGCGGGCTGCGACCTGCCGCTTTTCCGGTCGGACTGGAAGTTCGAGAGCGGCACCGGCTGGCCCAGCTTCTTCCGGGCGATTCCCGGCGCGATCGGGACCCAGAGCGATCGCTCGCTGATGATGGTCCGGACGGAGTACCACTGCGCCCAGTGCCTCGGCCACCAGGGGCACGTCTTCAACGACGGCCCGCGGCCGACGGGCCTGCGCTATTGCAACAACGGCGTGGCGCTGAAGTTCGTGGCGGGGTGAGAGCCCTCTGATCCTTCCATCCGTCTCGGCCCGGTTCATCAGGGCTGTCCAGCCCGAGGCGCAGCCACCACAGCTGATGGGAACGGCGTTGGGACAAGCCCGGCGATGACGGGGAGGGGCAGGTGGGCAGGTGAAAACGCCCCCTCGGTCAGCTTCGCTGACAGCTCCCCCGCTCCGCGGTGGAGCATCCTGGCGCTTGAGATCCTCCACCGCGGAGCGGGGGAGGTGGATCCCGCCGTAGGCGGGAGACGGAGGGGGCGTTCACGTCGCGCGCTTGGGGCCGCGATCGTCGTCGTCGTCGTCGCTGTCGCTCGGCGTGCGGATCCGCCCAGCGCCTGAGATGTTGGTCTGCAGATCCTTGGGTTGGGTGAGCAGGTCCACGTCGCCCATGCCGGAGATGTCGATCCGCGCCCACTCGGTGGGGCCGACGCTCGCCTGACCCGCGCCGCTGATCTCGACCTCCGCGCCCGCGGCCTTGAGGTCCGAAAGATCCGCTTCGCCTGCGCCGGACAGCCGCAGCCTGACGGACTTCACCTCGCCGGCGGCGTCGATCTCGGCGTGGCCGCTGGCCTCGAGCACCAGCTCGTCCTGGCGATAGCCGCTGATGGTCAGCCGGTTCGCCCCGTTGAGCTCAAAGCGCGTCACCTTCGGCGCCGAGAGGCGGATCCGCAGGTCCGACCAGGCGGGGGCGCCGGGCGTCAGGGTGATGCGGCCGCCCTGCACCCGGACCCGGTCGAGCACGGCGGCGGGGCCGCGGACGGTGAGCCGGGCGGGGCCCTCGGCCTGGACATATTCGATTTCAGCCGGGGCGTTCACTTCGAGCGCCTCGCCGCTCCAGGGGAAGTCGCGCTGAATTTCGGGGCCGCGCGCCACCGTCGGGCGCCAGCCGAACCGGGGCGGATGATCGTCGTCGCTCCAGGTCCAGGTCCAGCCGCTGCGGGCGAAGGCCTGCGGCCCGCCGATGGCGATGGCCGCGGAGATGCAGCCGACTGCCATCAGGAAGCCGGCCACGGCGACGATGACGAGAGCGCGGATCATGGGACGGCTCCTTCGGCCCTGGGGGCTCCGAGCGCCGGCTTGAGCAGCCGGTAGTGCAGGCGGGCGTACCAGACCAGCGCGTTGACGAGGCCGATGCAGACCAGGATCACCACCGCGCCGACCGCGGTTGCGCCCGACATCAGGCCAAGCCCGCCGAGGATGGCGGCCGCGGGTCCGCCGGGGAAGTCGGTGAACGGGCCGGCCGCGAACAGGGCGCCGCCGGCGAACAGGCCGGCGATCGCCGCGACGCCGACGCCGAACAGCGTCCCGCCGATCGCCATCAGGATCGGCAGCAGGATGAAGAGGTCGAGCGCGCCCAGGCCCAGCACCGCCAGCAGAGCCGACGCCGCGCCGGAGGGGCTGCGCTCCTCTTCCCAGCGCTTCAATCCGATCTCGGCGCGCACCTCGCGGGCGAGCCGGCCCGGGTCTCCGAGCGCGTCGGCGACCTCGGCCTCGCTGCGGCCGGCCGCCAGGCCGTCGGCGAAGTGGGTCTCGTAGTCGGCGATGACGTCGGCGACGGTTTGCGGCGGCAGGCCGCGCAGTCCCTCGCGCAGGCGGGCGATGAAGGCCTCACGGGTCATTGGGCGGCTCCCAGGATCTCCTGCATGGCCTGGGAGAACGAGCTCCAGGCGGCTTTCTGCGAGGCGAAGCTCGCCTTTCCGGCGTCCGTCAGCCGGTAGTATTTGCGCGGCGGTCCCGACGAGGATTCCACCAGATAGGTGTCGACGAGGCCGTCGTTCTGCAGCCGGCGCATGAGCGGATAGATGGTGCCTTCGCCCATGCCGATGGCCTCCGCCAGGCGGCTGGCGATCTCGTAGGCGTAGCTGTCCCGGCCGGACAGCAGCGCCAGGACGCAGAGCTCCAGAGCGCCTCTCTTGAGCTGAATGTCGATGGCTTCCGGCACGCGGCGGCTCCTTCGAGCAGCCTTTTATCGCCAGGTACCGTGCGATGCAAGCTAGCTTGCGTTAAATGATAGCAATCTTCCTCTCCCACGACGTGGGTGAGGAAAATCCTTAGGACCTGACGCGGACGTATTCGCCGGGCGCATCGCCCAGCACGGGGAGGGGCCCGGCCGCGGGGTCGCGGGCGGGGATCAGGGGACCGGAGCGCTCCTTGAGCCAAGCCGCCCAGTGCGGCCACCAGGAGCCCGGATGCTCGGTCGCGCTCGACTGCCAGTCGGCGAGGCTGGCGGGGGTCTCGTCGTTGGTCCAGTACTGGTACTTCTGGGCCGCCGGCGCGTTGACCACGCCGGCGATGTGGCCCGAGCCCGCCAGCATGAAGGTGGTCGGCCCGCCGAACAGGCGTGCGCCCTTGTAGACCGAGGCGGCCGGGGCGATGTGGTCCTCCCTCGAGGACTGGACGTAGATCGGCGTCTTCACGTCGCCGAGGTTCAGCTTGACCCCGTCGATGACCAGCTCGCCCTTGGCGAAGGCGTTCTCCACATAGAACTTGCGCAGGTAGAAGAGGTGCAGCGTCTTCGGCATGCGCGTGGCGTCGGAGTTCCAGTAGAGCAGGTCGAACGGCTTCGGCTCCTTGCCGAGCAGGTAGTTGTTGACGAAGAAGGTCCAGATCAGGTCGTTGGACCGCAGCGCGTTGAACGTCTCGGCCAGGGCGTGGCCGTCGAGGACGCCGCCGCCAGCGTCCATCCGCCGCTCCAGCTCCTGCAGCCAACCCTCGTTGGTGAACAGCAGCAGGTCGCCCGCCTCGGAGAAGTCCTGTTGCGCGGTGAAGAAGGTGGCCGAGGCGATCGGCGCGATCCCCTTGGCGGCCATGTGCGCGAGGCTCACGCCCAGCAGGGTGCCGCCGATGCAGTAGCCGACGGTGTTCACCTGGCTCACGCCGCACTGCTTCATGGCCGCGGCGGTCCCCTCGTAGATGCCCTGGCGCATGTAGTCTTCGAACGTCTTGTTCGCGAGGCGCGGGTCGGGGTTGACCCAGGAGGCCAGAAACACCGTGAACCCCTGCTGGGTGAGCCAGCGGATCAGCGAGTTCTCGGGCCGAAGGTCGAGAATGTAGAACTTGTTGATCCAGGGCGGGAAGATCACCAGCGGCACCTGGTGCGTGACCTCGGTGGTCGGCGCGTACTGGATGAGCTCGATGAGCTCGTTCTTGAAGACGACCTTGCCGGGCGAGGCCGCGACGTTCCGGCCGACCTCGAATTTCTCGAGGGCCGTCTGGCTGATCGCAAGGTCGCCGCCGCCGCGCTTGAGGTCGGCGGCGAAGTTCTCCATGCCCCGGACCAGGCTCTCGCCGCCGGTTTCCAGCAGCGCCTTCAGGGCGACCGGATTGGAGGTCAGGAAGTTGCTCGGCGAGAAGGCGTCGGTGAGCATCCTGGTGAAGAACTCGACCCGGCGCTTTTCCAGCGGGTCCACGCCGTCCACGCCGGCCACCAGGTCGTTCATCCAGTTCGAAGACAGCAGATAGGCCTGCTTGATGGCGTCGAAGACCGGATGGTCGTTCCACTCCGGATCGGCGAAGCGGCGGTCGCCGCGCTCGGGCCTGACCACCGGCTCGACCTTCTCGCCGGCCAGCTTGCGGGTGGTGGCGTGCCAGAGCTCCATGTAGCGCGTGAACAGGTCGGCGTGGGCGCGCATCAACCGGTCCGGCTGGGCGGCGAGGCGTCCCATCACGTCGGTCAGGGCGGGGGCGACGTTGAACGGGTCGGGCGTCAGGGCCGAGGGCCGTTCGGCCTGCTTGAGGGCGACCTCGGCGATGGCGCCCTGGGCGGCGAGGGCGGCGCGCGCGAGGTTCTTCGACAGCCGCTCCAGCTGGGCCTGCTGCTCGGCGCTGAACGTCTCGAAGTCGAACCCGGCGGCGGTCGTGCGCTGCGCGGCGCCGTCCACGGGCGCGGCCGGGGTCTCGACCTCCTCGTTGTCCTTCAGGGCGTTGCTTTCCGCCGCCTCGACCAGCGCCTCTATCGACTCCGGGAGCGGGGGCTTGGGCTCGCCCTCCGGCGTCACCGGAATCACGGCCTCTTCAACCAGATCCGCCTTGGCGCGCCGGCGCCGCTGAGGCATCGGTTCGGAGCCCAGGGTTTGCTCGCTCATCGACGTCTCCTCGGTGGTCGGGCGAAAGCGTGCTTGCTCTTCCACCTTTTGTCATCATCGCATAAGACCATTACCGACATGAACGCCGTCGGCCGCATTTTGATGAACGTCGCGAAGCGCCGGGAAGCTGCACGCTTTTTAGGCGTCGCTTCCACGGCCGCCCTGCTGACGGGCTGCGTCGGCGATCCGATCGCTAGCGCCAAGGTCGATCCGGCGTCGCCGATCGCACCAGAGGTGGCGAAGCTGGCCAGCGCGGACAAGGACTATCCGAGCTTCAGCGAGATTCCCCCCAAGCCCAACGACCTGAGGCCGCCCCGAATCTATGGCGAGCGCGCCCAGGCGCTGGAGATCGCCCGCAACCAGCTCGATGCGGCGACTGCGCCCGGAACCTGGACGCTCGGGGCGACCGGCGCCTTCGAATCGCGCGCGCAGGCGGACGCCGGCCCCGATCTCGGCGCCCCGTCCAACGCCGACACCGAGGCGTTCGCAAACGCGATTCGCAAGCGAGCTACCCCGCCTCCGCCGGCGAAGCGTTAGGCGCGGCGGAGGCGTAAATTCCTGCATCGTCGGCTTGGCTGACTCCCGCCCGGAGTCTATCCATGCCCAGCATCAGCTCCCTTCAGGCGCGCCGGCCAGACCGCGGCGCCAGGGCCTACGTACAATGACCCCCGAATTCCACCGCATCCGCCGCCTCCCGCCTTACGTCTTCGAGGAGGTGAACAAGCTCAAGGCGCGCCTGCGCGCCCAGGGCGTCGACATCATCGACTTCGGCATGGGCAATCCCGACATGCCGACCCCCAAGCACATCGTCGACAAGCTGATCGAGACGGCGCGCGACCCCAAGGCGGGCCGCTATTCCGCCTCGAAGGGCATCGTCGGCCTGCGCCGGGCCATGGCCGGCTACTACGAGCGCCGTTTCGGCGTGAAGCTCAATCCGGACACCGAGGTGATCGCCACCCTGGGCTCGAAGGAGGGCTTCGCCAACCTGGCCCAGGCGCTCACCGCGCCCGGCGACGTGATCGTCTGCCCGAACCCCGCCTATCCGATCCACGCCTACGGCTTCATCATGGCGGGCGGGGTGATCCGCCACGTCCAGGCGCTGTCGCCCGAGGACTATCTCTCCGGCATCAGCCGGGCCGTGAAGCACTCCGCGCCGCCGCCCAGCGTCCTGATCGTCAGCTATCCGTCGAACCCGACGGCCCAGTGGGTCGATCTCGACTTCTACCGCGAGATCGTCGCGCTCGCGAAGAAGCACGAGATGCTGGTGCTCTCCGATATCGCCTATTCGGACATCTACTTCGAGGATAATCCGCCTCCGTCGATCCTGCAGGTCGACGGCGCCCGGGACATCGCCGTCGAGGTGAATTCGCTCTCCAAGACCTACGCCATGGCCGGCTGGCGCGTCGGCATGGTGGTGGGCAACGAGCGGATGTGCTCGGCGCTGGCGCGCGTGAAGTCCTACCTCGACTACGGCGCCTACACCCCGATCCAGGTCGCCGCGGCGGCCGCGCTCAACGGGCCGCAGGACTGCGTGGAGGAGATCCGCGGGATCTACAAGAAGCGCCGCGACGTCCTGGTGGAATCGATGAAGCGCGCCGGCTGGGACATCCCGTCGCCGCCGGCCTCGATGTTCGCCTGGGCGCCCGTGCCCGAGGCCTATCGCGAGGCCGGCTCGATGCTGTTCTCAAAGCTGCTGATCGAGGAGGCGGGGGTGGCGGTGGCGCCGGGCATCGCGTTCGGCGAGTATGGCGAAGGCTTCGTCCGCATCGGGCTGGTGGAGAACGAGCACCGGATCCGGCAGGCGGCGCGCAACGTGAAGAAGTTCCTGGCGAACTCCTCTGAGATCCTCGGCCGGGCCCACAACACCATGGCGGCGCAATGAGCGGCGAGGCCAATTCCGCCGGGGCCGACTCCGTGAGGGCCAATTCCGTTAGGGACTGGCGCGTCGGCGTCGCCGGCTTGGGCACGGTCGGCGCGGGGCTCTTGGCGTTCCTCGCCGAGCGTCCGGGTTTTGCGCCGGCGGGCGGGCGGGTCAGCGTGGTCGGGGTCTCGGCGCGCTCGCGCTCGCGCCCCCGGCCGTTCGACATCTCCGGCCTGCCCTGGTTCGACGATCCCGTGGCGCTGGCCAACGCTCCGGAAGTCGACATTTTCGTCGAGCTGATCGGCGGTTCCGACGGCTCCGCCAAGGCGGCGGTCCAGGCCGCCCTGAAGCTGGGCAAGCCCGTGGTGACCGCCAACAAGGCGCTGATCGCCGAGCATGGCGCGGAGCTGGCCGCGCTGGCCGAGGAGACCGGCGCGCCGCTGCTGTTCGAGGCCGCGGTGATGGGCGGCACGCCGGCGGTCAAGATGCTGCGCGAGGCGATGGTCGGCGACGACGTCCGCTCCGTCGCCGGCATCCTCAACGGCACCTGCAACTACATCCTCACCGAGATGGAGGCCGGAGAGCGTCCGTTCGCCGAGGTGCTCGCCGAGGCCCAGCGGCTGGGCTACGCCGAGGCCGACCCGACCATGGACGTCGGCGGCTTCGACGCCGCCCACAAGATCTCGATCCTGGCGGCGCTCGCGTTCGGCTGCGCGCCCAACTATGCCGCGGCCGAGATCGAAGGCATCGACCAGGTCGAGCTGCTCGACATCCAGATGGCGAAGGATCTGGGCTACCGGATCAAGCTGGTGGCGTCCGCCGACCGCTCGCCCGAGGGCGTGCTGGTGCGCGTGCATCCCTCGCTAGCCCCGCTGTCGCACCCGCTGGCGCAGGCCGGCGGGGCGCTGAACGCGCTCTTCATCGAGGGCGAGCGGATCGGGCGGATCTTCGTCCAGGGACCGGGCGCGGGATCTGGGCCGACCGCCGCGGCGGTGGCCGCCGACATCGCCGACGTGATGACCGGCGCCGTGAGGCCGGTCTTCCAGGCGCCGGCCCGCAGCCTCGAGCCGTTCACGCCGGTCGATCCGGCCAAGAGCCTGGGGCGCGCCTATCTGCGCTTCCTGGTCAAGGACGAGCCGGGGGTGATCGCGGCGGTGTCCGAGACCCTGGCCGAGGCCGGGGTGTCGATCGAGAGCTTCCTGCAGAAGCCGGTGGAGAACGCCAGCGGCGTGCCCATCGTGCTCACCACGCATTCAGTGGCGGAGTCGGTGCTGAAGTCCGCCATCGAGCGGATCGCGAGCCTGCCGGCCGTGCTGGAGCGGCCCAGGCTGTTGCGTATCGCGCGGATTTGAGAATCCCTTCAGTTTCGACCGGTTGCGTCGGCCGGCGCGCGGGGGAACAGTCGGACATGACCACGAGCGGTCTCGATCCCAGCCTCGTGCTGGCGGCCGTGCGCGTGACGGAGCGCGCCGCCGTGGCCGCTTGGACGCTGGCCGGGCGCGGCGACGAGATGGCCGCCGACCAGGCAGCGGTCGACGCCATGCACGCGGCGCTGAACGCGCTCGACATCGACGGCGAAATCGTCATCGGCGAGGGCGAGCGCGACAAGGTCTCCAGGCTCTTCGTCGGGGAGAAGGTCGGCAGAGGCGGACGGACCAAGCTCGACATCGCCGTCGATCCGCTGGAGGGCACCACGCTCACCGCCAAGGCGATGGGCAATGCGCTGGCGGTGACCGCCTGGGCGCCCAAGGGCGGGTTGCTGACGACGCCGCATACCTACATGGACAAGATCGCCTGCGGCCCCGGCTACCCGCCAGGCCTGATCGACCTCGACAACTCCCCCGGCGAGAACGTGGCCGCGCTGGCGGCCGCCAAGGGCGTCGCGCCCTCGGAGATCACCGTCTGCGTCCTCGATCGCCCGCGGCACGGCGAGATCATCGCCGGCGTGCGGGAATCCGGCGCGCGGCTGGCGCTGATCACCGACGGCGACATCGCCGGCGTGATCAACACCGCCGATCCGGACACCGGGGTCGACCTCTATCTGGGGCAGGGCGGGGCGCCCGAGGGGGTGCTGGCCTGCGCGGCGTTGAAGTGCGTCGGCGGCCAGTTCCAGGGCCGGCTGGTGTTCCGCAGCGCCGAGGAGCGGTCGCGCGCGGTGCGGGCCGGAATCGAGGCGCTGGACAAGAAGTACGACCTGCACGAACTGGTGCGGGAGCAGGCCATCTTCGCCGCCACCGGCGTGACCAAGGGCGCCCTGCTCGACGGGGTGAGGCTGAAGAACGGCTTCGTCCACACCCATTCGATCGTGATGAACTCGGCCACCCGCACCACGCGCGAAATCCGCATGCGGCGGCCGGTTTAGGGCGGGGCCAAACGCCCCCTCAGTCGCCTTCGGCGACAGCTCCCCCGCTATGCGGTGGAGCATCTGTAGATCCTCCACCGCGCAGCGGGGGAGGTGGATCCCACTGCAGGTGGGAGACGGAGGGCGCGCTCAGGCGAACGCACCGCAGCGCTTCCGTGGCCGATTCATGGGACACTCCCCCGATGAGTCTCGCTAAGCTTGAAACGGAGGCCGCCTTCCTCGGCGTTGGACGGTCGCTGACCGGCCGGGCCTGGCGCGAGCGGGCGGCGGACGCGCAACTGGTGCGGCGGCATCAGCTGAGCCTCGGCCTCTCCGAGCCGCTGGCCCGCGCGCTCGCTTCGCGCGGGGTCGGCCACGAGGAGGGGCCGCACTATCTGCGGCCGACCCTCAAGGCGCTGTTCCCCGACCCCTCCGCCTTCACCGACATGGACAAGGCCGCGGCGGTTCTGGTCGACGGCCTGGAGGCGCGTCGTCGGGTGGTGGTGTTCGCCGACTACGACGTCGACGGGGCCTCGTCGGCCGCCCAGCTGGTGCGCTGGTTCCGCGCGCTGGGCCACGAGCTTGCGATCTATGTCCCCGACCGCATCGCCGAGGGTTACGGCCCGTCGCCTGCGGCGTTCCGGCGGCTCAGGGACGAAGGCGCGGAGCTGGTGATCACGGTGGACTGCGGGGCCGCGGCGCACGACGCCCTGGCCTGCGCCGACGAGATCGGCCTCGAGGTGGTGGTCATCGACCATCACCTGATGCGCGGCGACGAGATCCCCAAGGTGGCGGCGCTGGTCAATCCGAACCGGCCCGACTGCGCTTCGGGCCAGGGGCGGCTGGCGGCGGCGGGCGTCACCTTCGTGCTGCTGGCGGCGCTGAGCCGGGAGGCGCGCCGGCGCGGCCTGTTCGCGGACCGCGCGGAGCCGGACGTGAAGCAGTGGCTCGACCTCGCCGCCATGGGGGCGATCTGCGACGTCACCCAGCTGGTCGGCTTCAACCGCGCGCTCGCCGCCCAGGGGCTGAAGGTGATGTCGGCGTGGCGAAATCCCGGCCTCAAGGCGCTGCTGGAGGTGGCCAAGAGCCAGGGGCCGGCCTCGGTGTTCCACGTGGGCTTCGTGCTCGGGCCGCGCATCAACGCGGGCGGCCGGGTGGGCCGCTCGGACCTCGGCGCGCGGCTGCTTTCGACCGACGACCCAGAGGAGGCGAGGGCGCTCGCCCAGGAGCTCGACGCGTTGAACGCCTCGCGCAAGGACGTCGAGCGCGAGGTGTTCGAGGCCGCCGTGGAGATGATCGAGCGCCAGAGCAACCAGGCGGACCATCCGGTGCTGCTGGTCAGCGGGGACGGCTGGCATCCGGGGGTGATCGGCATCGTGGCGGGGCGGCTGCGCGAGCGCTACCGCAAGCCGGCAATCGTGGTCGGCGTCGATCGCGCGGCCAACGTGGGCAAGGGGTCCGGCCGCTCACAGCCGGGGGTCAACCTGGGGCGTGCGGTGCAGGCGGCCTACGACCACGGCCTGCTCCTGGCCGGCGGCGGCCACGCCATGGCGGCGGGCCTGTCGGTGCGCCCCGACGCGATCCCCGAGCTGCGGGAGTTCCTCTGCGAGCGGATGGCCGCCGAAACCGCCGTCGCCGTGGCGGCCGACGCCCTGGACATCGACGCGGTGATCACCACCGCCGGCTGCGACCGCGGTCTCTGGCAGGAGTTCCAGCAGCTCGCGCCATTCGGTCCCGGCAATCCCGAGCCGCTGTTCGCCGCCTCCGACGTGCGCATCGAGCGGCCGATGGCGCTGCGCGGCGGCCATGTCCGCTGCACCCTGGCGGACCGCAGCGGCGGCCGGCTGAAGGCGGTGGCCTGGCGCGTGGAGGACACCGAGCTCGGCCGCCGCCTGCTGCAGGAAGGCGGCGCGATTCACGTCGCCGGTCGCCTGAAGCCGGATGACTGGCAGGGACGCGAGGGCGTGCAATTCGAGATCGAGGACGCCGCCGATCCGCGGCGGGTCTGAGGTTCAAACAGGGCCTTGAACCCCCCGCCGAAGGTGGCTATAGAGCCGCCCTCCGCGCCGCGGTCCCTTCGTCTATCGGTTAGGACGTCAGGTTTTCAACCTGAAAAGAGGGGTTCGACTCCCCTAGGGACTGCCACGCGTCTTACACGAAATCGCCCCCAATTCGGGCGGCGCGCCCCTCTGGGCGCGTAAAAAGCCCATTGACGGCCGTCGTTTTCCTCGAACACTGTTATGGTTGGCCTTCCTGGTGTTGACGGGACGAGCGGGCCGAGGGGCACATGGCTGTTTACGAATACGAGCAGGTGGATGCGCCGGCGTTAGCCGTGCGGATCACCGGCCGTGTCAAATGGTTCGACGCGGCGAAGGGGTACGGGTTCATCGTCCCGGACGATCCGGGCCAGACCGACCTCAAGGACGTGCTGCTCCACGTCTCCTGCCTGCGCAATTCGGGCCGCGAGGCCGCACTGGAGGGCTCGACCGTCACCTGCGACGTGGTGCGCCGCGCCAAGGGGTGGCAGGTGTCCGAGGTCGTCGACCTGGACGAGAGCTCGGCTTCGCCGGCCTCCGAGCGCCGCCCGCGTGACGAGGGCCCGCGCCGCGAGCGCGACGGCTTCGCCGGCGTCATGGGCGCGCGCCCAAGGCGGCCCGTCCAGGCCACCGGGCCGCTGGAGCCGGCCAAGGTGAAGTGGTTCAACCGCACCAAGGGCTACGGCTTCGTCGTGCGCGACGGCCAGCCGGGCGACATCTTCATCCATATCGAAACGCTGCGGCGATCTGGTATGGAGGACTTGCAGCCGGGCGAGGACGTCATGGTGCGGTTCGCCGAGGGGCCCAAGGGGCTGGTGGTCGCCGAGATCGAGTCCTCCCACCTGGGCTGAGCCCGGACCGGAGGACGCCTTTTGCGAAGAGTTCCGCTCGCCGGCCGAGCCATCGCGCTCGCCCTTTTGCTGCCGATCGCCGGGGCGGCCTGTGGAGCGCCCGCAGCGGCCCGCTCCTGCACCGCCGGCCAGGCGGAGATCGATCCGCTTCAGCCGCTCACGCTGGTGACGGGGAAGGGGCGCTTCGCCTTCAGGGTGGAGAACGCCGACACCGCCGACGAGCGTGAAACCGGCCTGATGTGCCGCCGCGCGCTCGCGCCCGACCGGGGCATGCTGTTCGACTTTCGCCAGCCCACCGACGGCGTCGCCTTCTGGATGCGCAACACCTTGATCCCGCTGGACATCGTCTTCATCCGCCCGGACGGCCGGGTGCTGTCCATCGCCCGCAACGCCCGGCCACTCGACGAGACGCCGCTGCCGGCCGGCGGTGAGATCCGCGGAGTCCTGGAGATCGCCGGCGGGCGGGCGGCGCAGATCGGGCTGCAGCCCGGCGATCAGGTGACGCACGCGATCTTCGCGCCATGAGCGCCGGCGCCGACGAGCGCATTCCGCCGCCGCCGGAGGGCTTCGAGCCCCTCGAAAACCTGGGGCCGTTCTGGATTCACAACGGGCCGCTGTTCCGCCGGCCGCCGCGCGAGGGCGAGCCTGAGCTGACGCAGGCGGTCTTCATCCTGCCGCGCCATGCGAACACCTTCGGCGTGTTGCACGGCGGCATGCTCTCGACCTTCTTGGACAGCACCCTGAGCCACGCCGTGGGCCGCGCCACCGGCCACCGGTGCGTCACCGTCAGCCTTTCCATCGATTTCCTGAAGATGGCCCGCCAGGGCGAGTGGCTGATCGGCGAGGGCCGCGTCACCCAGGCGGAGGGCCGGCGAGTGCTCGCTGAAGGTTTCGCCCGCATCGGGGACCTGGTGATCGGCCGCGCGACCGGCGCCTTCCAGCTGATGCAGCGCCGCGGCTGAGGGCTGGCGCAAGCGACTGTGGCGATGGACCATTCCGTCGTCCGCTCAGTCAGCGTTCGTTGAACAATGATTTTCTTGTGTCCAGGAGGCGACAGACGGGCTCGCCATGTCCGCGTACGGAATGCTGCACTGCAGCAGGAGCCTTGCATGCCCCAAGACAAAGATCCAGCGAAGCCGCCCGCATCTCCGGTGACCGAGGTGAAGCGACCGCAAGCCGCGCCTGTTTCGGCCTGGCCCGAGGCGCCGGTCGTAGCGGCGGCGGAAGCCGTGTCGAAGGTCGCTGGCGCCGACGGTCCTGCGTCCGACCCCGCGCCGAAGCTGCTCGCGACCGCCGCCGCCCCGACCCCGCAAGCGGCGCCGGAGACCAAGGCCTCGAAGCGCACACCCACGCCGCGCGACGCGGCGCCCGCCGAACACCCTAGCCATCAACCTCATGAGGAAACTGCCATGAACGCCATCCCCACCGAAGAATCCGTCGCCCGCGCCACATCCGTCCTGAACGGCATGGCGGAACTCTTTTCGACAAACATGCAAGCGATCAGTGAAGCGACGTTGGCCGGCACGAAGGCTACGGCGCAAGCCCAGGCGCAACTGATCGCCAGCGGGAAGAAGAACCTTGAGTCGCAAATCGCTCACGTGACGGCGCTTTCGCAGGTGAAGTCGCCCCAAGAAGCCCTCGAACTCCAGCAACGGTTCGCGCGCGACCTGATGGAAACCTCGAAGGATAGCGCCAGTGCGCTCGCCAGCACCCTGGCCGCCGGCTTCAAAGCCGCCGTGGAGCCGCTGGCCGCCCGCTACAGCGCAGCCACAAAGACCGACGGGGCGAAGTGAGGCGTTCGGGAGCGGGGCTTTCGGCTCCGCTCCCGGGAGATAGGGAGGTGGTGAACATCGATATGCCGCACGAGATGCTCGAGGATCTCGACGCCTGGATCGCCAAGCAGCCGAAGCCGGTGACCCGCCCGGAGGCGATCCGGACCATATTGGCTGCAGCGCTGCACGTCGTGGGGCCGGCGGACGATTGCCCAGGCGGCGATCGCCGGGATTAGACCGGACTGCTCCATACATGGGAACTCGCGGCTGCTGGGGGGGAAGACCCCGCCAGGGCTGCCTTGCTCATCGATGCCTTCGGTTCAGACGTTCGAGGTCTCGCTGAGCGCGACATCTGAAAGATCGCCGGCTGAGCGCGTGCCGGGCTGCGCCGCACGTAGGCGAGCCTGCCTGCCGCAGCCGACGCGGCCCATGAATCTGGAGGTTGATGGTCGGGGCGGCAGGATTCGAACCTGCGACCCTCTGCTCCCAAAGCAGATGCGCTACCAGGCTGCGCTACGCCCCGATCCGGTCTGCCAGCCTCCTATAGTCGATTTGCGTTCCTTACAATCGGCCGTGGGGATGGCGCGGTGCGGCCGGCGGCATCACATACTTGCCGACTTGACGCGCGAAGCCCTGCGGCGTTTGCCTTGCCGCCGAGCCTTCCTGCATACGAATTCGATCACTCACATGTGGATCCCGCGCGAATGACCGTCTCGACCGACGTCGGTCGGCTGCTCGCCGAGTTCGGGCCAGGAAAATCGATCTACCTGCCAGGCGCCACGGGCCAGCTGACCCCCCTCGTCGATGCGCTGCAAGCCGATCCCGACCGGGCGGACGGCGTTGAGTTCGTCGGCTGCTTCGTGCCGGGGATGAACGAGGTCGACTACGCCGGCCTGCACCCGAACGCGCGGGCGACCACCTTCATGCTGCCACGGGCGATGCATGGGTCGTTCGCCGCGGGGCGGGTCGACCTGGCGCCCGCCAGCTATTTCGAGGCCGCCAAGCAACTGGCGCGACGCGACTATTCGGTGGTGTTCGCGCATGTAGCGCCGCCCGGTCCCGACGGCATGTGTTCGCTGGGGATCGCCAGCGACTTCTCGCCGATCGTCTGGGCCAAGGCCGAGCGGCGGGTCCTGGTGGTGAATCCGCTGATGCCGGCGATGGCGCGCGGTCCCAGACTGGCGCTCAGCGATGCGGACGTGGTCGTCGAGATGGCCTGCCCGCTGGTGGAGGCGGCGCCGGCCGGCGAGCCTTCCGCGGAGATCGACGCCATCGCCAGGCGGGTCGCCGCCCTGGTCCCGGACGGCGCGGCCATCCAGACCGGCATCGGCGGGGCGCCGGGCGCGATCTGGGCGCACCTGCGCGACCGGCGCGGCCTGCGCCTGCGATCGGGCATGGCCAACGACTGGCTGCGTGACCTGGCCGAGGCCGGCGCGCTCGCCCCGGCCGAGGCGCAGTTCGCCGGCATCGCCTTCGGCAGCGCCGACTTCTACGCCTATCTGGCCGAGACCCACCTCGTCGGCTTCGGCAGCGTCTTCGCCACCCACGATCCGCAGGCCATCGCTCAGGTGGACAGGTTCTACGCGATCAACTCGGCGCTCGAGGTGGATCTGTTCGGCCAGTCCAACGTCGAGTGGCAGAGCGGACGGCTGTCGAGCGGGGTCGGCGGCGCGCTCGATTTCGCCCGCGGCGCCATGGGGTCCCCTGGCGGCCGCTCGATCATCGCGCTGCCGGCGACAGCGAAGAAGGGCGCTATCTCACGCATCGTCGCGCGCCTGGAGACGCCTTGCGTCAGCCTGAGCCGTCAGGACGTCGACACGGTTGTCACCGAGCACGGCGTAGCCCATCTACGCGGCGTAGGCCTAGACGCGCGCGCCGAGGCCTTGATCGCGATCGCCGCACCGGAATTCCGCGATCAGCTACAAAGCGACTGGGCGAACATCCGAGGCCGGATGTGAGGCGCCCCTCGAACATGCCAAGGAGAACACCATGCGGCGCGCCGCTATCGTTTCGCCCCTGAGGACCGCGGTCGGCGCCTTCGGCGGCACGCTGCGACCGCTCAAGATGGAAGACTTGGGCACCACCATCCTGACGGCGCTCGCCGAACGGAGCGGGATCGACGTCGAGCGGATCGACGACGTCATATTCGGCCACGCCTACGGCAGCGGCGAGGCGCCGGCGCTCGGGCGCTGGTGCGCGCTCAACGCCGGATGGCCGCTGTCGGTGGGCGGGATGGAGATGGAGCGCCGCTGCGGAAGCGGCCTGATGGCCATCTCCACCGCCGCGATGATGGTGCAGACCGGCGCCGCGGACGTGGTGGTCGCGGGCGGCGCGGAGTCGATGAGCAACTGCGAATTCTACTCCACCGAATCCCGCTGGGGATCGAAGTCGGGCAGCATCACCCTCTACGACCGGCTCGAACGCGGCCGCATCCGCTCCCAGCCCGAGCACCGTTTCGGCGTCATCAAGAGCATGATGGAGACCGCCGACAACCTCGCCGCCGACTACGGCATCACCCGCGAACAGGCCGACGAATATGCGATGGGCAGCCAGCGCCGGGCCGCCGCCGCCTGGGCCGAGGGCAAGTTCGCGAACGAGCTGGTGCCGATCTCGGTGCCGCAGCGCCGAGCCGATCCGCTCATCTTCGATCGCGACGAGGGGATCCGCGAAGACACCAATATGGAATCCCTGGCGCGCCTGAAGCCCGTACATGCGGGCGGGGTGACGACGGCCGGCAACTCCAGCCAGCAGAACGACGCGGCCTCGGCCTGCCTCGTGGTGGCCGAGGACAAGCTGGAGGAGCTGGGCCTCGAGCCCATGGCCTGGTTCGTCACCTGGTCGCTGGCCGGCTGCGATCCCTCGCGGATGGGCATCGGCCCGGTGCCGGCGGTCGCCAAGCTGTTCGCCAAGACCGGCCTGAGCTTCCGCGACATGGACCTCGTCGAGGTCAACGAAGCCTTCGCCGCCCAGGTGCTGGCGGTGCTGGCGGCGTGGAACTGGCACGATCCCGACAAGCTGAACGTCAACGGCTCCGGCATCTCGCTCGGCCACCCGATCGGTGCGACGGGCGGGCGGATCCTGGCGACCGTGCTCAACGAGCTGAAGCGCCGCGAGGGCCGATATGCGCTGGAAACGCTGTGCATCGGCGGCGGGCAGGGGATTGCGGCGCTCTTCGAACGCGCCACCTGACGAGATCGGCTATCCCCGGGCTGGGTGCTTCGCCATCAGGTGCGCATCACCCAGCCGCCGTCGACGCTCAGGACCTGCCCGGTCATCCAGCGGCCGGCGTCGGAGACCAGCAGCAGCAGGGCGCCGCACAGCGCGTCCGGGGTGTCGCGAGCCTGGATCGGGCAGCGCGCGACGATCGACTGCACGCAGGGATTCCCATCCGGGGTCAGCATGAGGCCGGCGTCCGCCGTCATGCCGGGGCCGATGGCCGCTGGCGGCGCAAACGGCCCGAGCGCCTGGCGCGCGCCGGGGTTTATACTCCCAATCTCCACATAATTCCGTTAGCCAGGATTTTCCGCGCCTTCGACGGCGCGTATACGAACGTTTATACATGTCGATCGCCAGCATAGCGCCCGCCAGAACCAAAGGCGCCGAACAGACCCGTCAGGCGATCCTAGAGGCCGCGCGCTCCATCTTCTCGACTCATGGCTATCGCGATGCGGGCGTGCGCGAGATCACCGCCCAGGCGGGCGTCAGCATAGCGCTGGTCAACCGCTACTTCGGCAGCAAGGAGCGGCTGTTCGAGGAGGCGCTGTCGAGCACGATCAATCCGAGCCCGCTCCTCAACGTGCCGAGGGAAAGCTACGGCGAGGCGATCGTCGAGCGGCTGCTCGGCGGCGGCGCCGTCAACAATCCGCTGCGGATGATCGTCCTGGCCAGCGCCGATCCCGGCTCGCGGGCCATCGCCCAGAGGGTGTTGACGGAACATGTCTACCGGCCGCTCGCCCACTGGTTCGGGCCCGAGGAAGGGGATCTCAGGGCCGCCCGGATGATGATCGTGGCGGCCGGCCTGACGCTCTACTGCCAGGTCTACGGCCTCGACGTCCTGGTCCCGGCGCCGGCGCCGAGCCTGCGCGCGTGGCTGGTCAACGAATTCCAGTCGCTGGTCGATTGATCGGTGTCGCGAGCCTGCGGCCCCGAGCGCTGGAAGTTTTACCTATATCTGGTAATCCAGCCGGCGGGTTCGAATCCGGTCGGGCTCGCCCGATGTGGCGGCCCGGTTCCAAGAGGGGTTTCATGCTCGCGCGCATCTTCAGGCCATCGAAGACGGCCATGCAGTCCGGCAAGGCGAAGACGAAGGACTGGGTGCTGGAGTTCGAGCCCAAGGCGGCCCGGCGGCCCGACCCGCTGATGGGCTGGACGCAGACCAGCGACACCGAGTCCAGCCAGGTGACGCTCGCCTTCGACACCAAGGAGGAGGCGGTGCGCTACGCCGATCAGCACGGCATCGCGTTCCAGCTGATCGACTCCAAGCCGGCCAAGCGGATCATCAAGGCCTATGCGGACAACTTCGCGTTCGGCCGTAGAATTCCCTGGACGCACTGAACCTTCCAGGCGCCCTTAGCTCAGTTGGATAGAGCACGTGCCTTCTAAGCATGGGGTCGCAGGTTCGAATCCTGCAGGGCGCGCCATCCCTCCAGGGGCCGATGTTCCGGAGAGACCATGACCTGGCTCATCGCCGCGGCGGCGGCCTTCAACCTCGTCTGCACCGGAACCGTGACCACCTGGAGCAAGACCCAGCCGGCGACAGATCAGGCCTGGGAGGACGTGTTCCGCATCGATCTGGAGAGCCAGCGCTGGTGCCGCGGCAAGTGCGACGAGACGCGGCCGATCGATAGAATGACCGACACCGAGCTTGTCCTGGTCAGCCGCCTCCCTTTGGAAGGGGTGACCCTGAAGATCAACCGCGAGAGCGGCCGGCTGACGGAGACCTTTCGCCTGGACCAGTATCAGTCGCTGGGCAAGGCGATGTGCAAGCGCACCGACTTCGGCGGTTTCCCCAAGCCGTTGTTCTGAGCCGGCGTCAGGCCGGCCTGACGAAGGTGGGCGCGCTCGGGCGGCGCTCCTCGTCCAGCGGGAAGGTCAGATCCGCCCGTCCGGGCGTCTCCGCGAGCATCCAGCGCGTCAGGCGCTCGTAATGGGCGACGAAGCGGGCGAGATCGTCGTCGCTCATGCCCTGGCCGGTTCCCGCCGTCAGCTTCCGTTCCTGGTCGCGGCGCCAGCCCAGCACCACCTCGAAGCTGGGCGCCGCCAGAAAGCCCAGCGCGTCCAGGCGCCCGAACAGCGACCGGTAGGGTCCCGCGAGCTGATCGTTGACCTTGTTCCGCCAATCCCCGTTCGGGTCCTCGTCCGCCTCCAGGGCGTTGACAGGCTGGGCCAGCGCGCCCGGCTCCTGGGGATGGGCGCCGACGCACCAGCCTTCGAAGAACACCACGTCGGCCGGCGCCAGGGCGGACGGCCAATCCTCACGCGGCTTGCGATCGTCCGCAGCCTTGTCGAAGGCGGGCAAGGTGACGCGGCCGGGAAGCTGCAGCCTGTCCAGGGTGGCGCAGGCGAGGGCCACGTCGTGCGTTCCGGGCGGCCCGCGGGTGGCGAACAGCGGGTGCCAATCCTGCGCCAGCGCCTGCCGCGCCTCCCGCGGCAGGTAGAAATCGTCGAGCGAGACGGCGATTGCGTCCACGCCGCGCGATTGCAGGAGCTTGGCGGTGGCCTGCGCGATCGTCGACTTGCCCGAGCCCTGGGCGCCGGCCAGGCCGATCAGCGTGCAGCCCCGCCGCGCCCGCCGACGCTGCTCGGCGAGCTCGGCCAGGGGCTCGCAGACCAGATGGAGCGTCGCCCGGAAAGACTCCGGAAGCCGTTCCTGGGCCAGAAAGCTTTCGAGCCAGTCCGCTGTCACGGCGTCACCCTCGCGCCTTCGCATAGACGGCGAGGGCCGTCCGCAGGTCCTCGATCAGGTCGGCCGGCTCCTCGAGGCCGACATGCAGCCTGACCAGCGGGCCGCCGTAGTCCTTGTGAAACTTCCGCTGGTGGATCTGCGGGTCGACGGAGATGGCCAGGCTTTCGAACCCGCCCCAGGAGAACCCCAGCCCGAACAGCTGCAGGGCGTCGAGGAAGGCGTCGAGCGCCGTTTCGGGCCCCGGCGTGAGGGCGAAGCTGAACAGGCTGGCGGCGCCTGAGAAGTCGCGCTTCCAAAGGGCGTGTCCGGGATGGCCGGGGACCGCGGGGTGGAAGAGGGCGGCGACGTCCGGCTGCGCGGCCAGCCACTGCGCGACCACGAGGCCGTTCTCGCCCTGCCTGGCGAGGCGCGCCGGCAGGGTCCGCAGGCCGCGCAGCATCAGGTAGGCGTCGTCCGGCGAGACCGCCCAGCCCATGTGCAGCACCCCGTCGTGGAGCTTGCGCACCAGCGCCGGATCGCGAGCGGCGGCGGACCCCATGAAGACGTCCGAATGGCCGCCGACATATTTGGTGAGGGCCTGGATCGAGATGTCGATCCCGTGCTTCAGCGGCTGGAACAGGTATCCCGCGGCCCAGGTGTTGTCGCAGGCCGTCAGCATGCCGCGGGCGCGCGCCAACTCGGCCATCCGGGGCATGTCCTGCATCTCGAGGGTCAGGGAGCCGGGACTTTCCATCAGGATCAGGCGCGTCGCCTCGGACGCCCCGCCGACCAGGCTCTCCGGCGGCTCGGCGGGGTCGAAGTAGCGCACCGCAACGCCGTAGCGCTTTAGCACATGCTCGCAGAACCGGCGGGTGGGCGCGTAGATGTTGTCGACGACCAGCACCTCGTCGCCGGACTTGAGGACCGCCAGCAGGGCGCCGGTGAGGGCGGCGAGGCCGGAGGGATAGAGCGCGACGCCCACCGCATGCTCCAGCGCCGCGAGGGCGTCCTGCAGCGTCACCTGAGCGGCCAGGCCCTGACGGCCGTAGGTCGGCACATCGTGGTCGTAGAGCGAGCGAGCGTTGGGAAGGAGCACGGTCGAGCCGCGTTGGATCGGCGGACCGACCGTGCGAGCGAGCGGTTCAGGCGCTGCGCCGGCGCGGATGAGGCGGGTCTTCTCGTCCATCGGCGTCAGTAGAGAATGCGGGCGCAGCGCGATCAAGTCTCCTTGAGCGCGAGCCTTTCAGGCCCCGGTGGCGACGTCGGTGTCCGATCGGCCGCCCCACTCGGCCCAGGAGCCGTCGTAGACCGGCGCGTCCGGCCGCCCGAGGCGGGCCAGACCAAGCGCGAGCACGGCGGCGGTCACGCCGGAGCCGCAGGTCGTCACGACCGGCGCGCCCGGGTCGACGCCGGCGGTCTCGAAGGCGGCGCGCAGCGCCTCAGGCGAGCGGAGTCGGCCCGTCGCCTCGACCAGCTGGCCCCAGGGCAGGTTGTGCGCGCCGGGCATGTGGCCGGACCGGACGCCCGGCCTGGGCTCCGGCGCTTCGCCGCGGAAGCGGGCGGCGGAGCGGGCGTCCACCAGCTGGGCGCTTCCATCGGCCAGGTCGCGCCGCACGGCTTCGAAGTCGCGCACCAGCTCCGGCCGATAGGCCGGGGCGAGGGTGGTCGGCCGCACTTGCGGCGCGGCCGTCTCCAACGGCCGGCCCTCGGCCCGCCAGGCCGTCAGCCCGCCATCCAGCACGAAGACCCTGGGAAAGCCCATGACCCGCAGCGTCCACCAGACCCGCGGGGCCGAGAACAGGTTGCGCCCGTCGTAGACCACCACCGCCGCCTCACGCCTAAGGCCCAGCGGGCCGGCCGCCTGGGTGAAGGCCTGGGGCGAGGGCAGCATGTGGGGCAGCTCGCTCGCCTGGTCGCTGATCGCGTCGATATCGAAGAACACCGCGCCCGGGATGTGGCCGGCGTCGTAGTCGGCGCGTCCCGAGCCCGCCTCGCCCGGCATGTACCAGGTGGCGTCCACCACCTGCACCTCCCGGTCGCCAAGCCGCTCGGCGAGCCAGGCGGTGGTGACGAGGGGGGTGGTCATTCCGGAATCCACGAGGGCGTGGGCAGGCCCTTTTCCTTCAGGAAGGCGGGGTTGTAGATCTTCGACTGATAGCGCTGGCCGTGGTCGCAGAGGATGGTCACGACGGTGTGGCCGGGGCCGAGGTCCTTGGCCATGCGGATGGCGCCGGCGACGTTGATCCCCGTCGAGCCGCCCATCACCAGGCCCTCATGCTCCACCAGGTCGAAGATCGCCAGCATCATCTCCTCGTCGGAGATGCGGTAGGCGCGGTCGATCTTCAGCCCTTCGAGATTGGCGGTGATCCGGCCCTGGCCGATGCCCTCGCTGATCGAGGTCCCCTCGGCCTTCAGCTCGCCGTCGGCGTACCAGCTGTAGAGCGCCGCGCCGTGCGGGTCGGCGAGGCCGATCTGCACGTCCGCCCGGCGCTCGCGCAGCGCCTGCGCCACCCCCGCCAGCGTGCCGCCCGATCCCACCGCGCAGATGAAGCCGTCCACCCGGCCGCCGGTCTGGGCCCAGATCTCCGGGCCGGTGCCCTGGACGTGGGCCTCGCGGTTGGCGACGTTGTCGAACTGATTGGCCCAGACCGCGCCGTTAGGCTCCTTGGCGGCGATCTCCTCCGCCAGGCGGCCGGAATATCGGACGTAGTTCATCGGGTTGGCGTAGGGGACCGCGTCCACCTCCACCAGCTCCGCGCCGTAGAGGCGGATGGCGTCCTTCTTCTCCTGGCTCTGGGTGCGCGGGATGACGATCACCGAGCGGTAGCCCAACGCCTTGCCGACCATGGCCAGGCCGATGCCGGTGTTGCCCGCGGTGCCTTCGACGATCACCCCGCCCGGCCGCAGCAGCCCCTTGGCCTCGGCGTCGCGGATGATGAACAGGGCGGCGCGGTCCTTCACCGACTGGCCGGGGTTCATGAACTCGGCCTTGGCCAGGATCTCGCAGCCGGTCAGCTCGCTCGCGCGGCGAAGGCGGATCAAGGGCGTGTCGCCGATGGCGTCGAGCAGGCTGCTGGCGATGGTCATGGACGCTACTTAGGGGTCTCGCTTCGATCGGAACAGAGGCCGCGAATGCGTGAGGTTTGCAAACCGCGCCGACGCAGGTCACTTAGCCACGTCTTCCCCGGAGGCGCCCATGTCCGTCCTGAAGCTCGACCGCTGGAACATCGCCATCGGGGAGGGCCAGCCGCTGGCGGTCATCGCCGGGCTGAACGTGCTGGAGGACGCCGATCTCGCGCTGGAGACCGCCCGCCAGCTGAAGGCCTGCTGCCAGGCGCTGGGCCTTGCCTATGTCTTCAAGGCGAGCTTCGACAAGGCCAATCGCTCCTCGATCACCAGCTACCGCGGACCGGGGCTGAAGGCTGGCATGGAGATCTTCCGGCGGGTCAAGGAGGAGGTGGGCGTGCCGGTCGCCACCGACATCCACGAGATCGAGCAGGCCGAGCCGCTGGCCGAGGTGGTCGAGGTGCTGCAGATCCCGGCCTTCCTCTGCCGCCAGACCGACCTGGTGGTCGCCTCGGCCCGCGCGATCCACGCCGCCGGCGGCTGGCTCCACGTCAAGAAGGGCCAGTTCCTGGCGCCCTGGGACGCCAAGAACATCGTCTCCAAGGTCAAGGAGGCGGTCGGCGGCGCCGACATCACCATCCTCTGCGAGCGCGGGGTTTCGTTCGGCTACAACAATCTGGTGGTCGACATGCTGGGCCTGGGCGAGATGAAGAAGCTCGGGGTTCCGGTGACCATCGACGCCACCCATGCAGTGCAGCTGCCGGGCGCCGATCCACGCACGGGCGGAGCCTCGACCGGCGGGCGGCGCGAGGGCGTCGCCGTGATCGCCAGGGCGGCGGTGGTCTCCGGCGCCGACGGGGTGTTCCTGGAGTTCCATCCCGAGCCCGAGAAGGCGCTCTGCGACGCGCCGAGCTGCCTGCCGCTGGGCGGCGCACCGGCCCTGCTGTCGACGCTGAAAACCCTGCACGAGGTCGCCAACGGGCGTGTCGTCGGCGGATCGTGACGGGGCTCAACGCCCTCTCCGTCTCGCGCTTCGCGCGATCCACCTCCCCCGCGCCGCGGTGGAGGATCTGAGCGGAGGGCGTACGGCGCCGAGCCTCGGCTTGACCCAAGGCCGCACGCGTTCCACACCCTCAATCCCGATGGACCTTTCCGCCCTTCAGCACCTTCTCGGCCGGGTCCCGGGCCGACGCGTCGCCTGCATCGGCGACCTGATGGTCGATCGCTTCGTCTACGGCGAGGTCTCGCGGGTCTCTCCGGAAGCGCCGATCCCGGTGCTGGCCCGCGCGCGCGAGCTGGTGATGCTGGGGGCGGCCGGCAACGTGGCGCGCAACGTGGCCGCGCTCGGCGGCTCGGTGGCGCTGGCGGGCCTCATCGGCGCCGACGCCGAGGCGCTGGAGGCCGAGCGGCTCGTCGCCGAGGAGCCCCGCGTGGAAGGCTGCCTGGTCGCCGATCCCGGCCGGCCGACCACGCTCAAGACCCGCTTCGTCTCCGGCGGCCAGCAGCTGCTCCGCGTCGACATGGAGGCCAGCCGGCCGGTCACAGGCAAGGTCGAGGCGCGGCTGGTGGGCGTCATCCGCCGCGTGATCGGCGGGTGCGGGGTGGTGCTGCTCTCCGACTACGGCAAGGGGGCGGTGACCGACGCCGTCATCGCCGCCTGCCTCGACGCCGCAAGGGCCGCCGGCGTCAAGGTGGTGGTGGATTCCAAGGCCCGCTCCTTCGCCCGCTACGGCGCGGTCGACCTGATCAAGCCGAACGCGTCCGAACTCGCCAACGCCACCGATCTGCCCACGGGAACGGACGCCGAGATCGAAGCGGCGCTCGCCAAGGCGCTGGAGCTCTGGGAGGCGCGCGCCATCCTGGTGACGCGGGCCGGCAAGGGCATGTCTCTTGCGACGCGCGGCGGCGCGGTCCGCCACTTCCCGACCCAGCCGCGCGAGGTGTTCGACGTCTCCGGGGCGGGGGACACGACCCTGGCGGCGCTCGGCCTGGCGATGGCCGCGCAGGCCTCGCTGGAGGAGGCGATCGGTTTCGCCCAGCTGGCGGCAGGCGTCGCGGTTTCCAAGATCGGCACGGCGACGGTTTCGCCCGAGGAGCTGGTGGAAGCCGCGATCACCGCGCACATCGCCCCGGCCGAGGCCAAGGTCGCGACCCCGCAGCGGATGGTCGACATGGTCGCCGCATGGCGCGCCAAGGGCCTGCGGGTCGGCTTCACAAACGGCTGTTTCGACATCCTGCACAAGGGCCATGTGGCCTATCTCGCCCAGGCCCGCGCCTGGTGCGACCGGCTGATCGTGGGCGTCAACTCCGACGCGTCGGTGCGGGCGCTGAAGGGGGAGGGGCGGCCGGTCAACGACCTGGAATCGCGCGCCCTGGTGCTGGCCGGGCTGGGCTCGGTCGACCTTGTGGCGCCGTTCGAGGAAGCGACGCCGATCCGGCTGATCGAGGCCGCGCGCCCCGACGTGCTGATCAAGGGCGCCGACTATGCCGAAGACCAGGTCGTCGGCGGCGATCTCGTGAAGTCCTGGGGGGGCGAGGTGAAGCTGGCGCAGCTCGTCGACGGCTATTCGACCACCGCCGCCATCGCCCGGATGTCCCGGACCAAGCCGAACAAGGAGCAGGCATGACCCGCAAGATCGCCTTCGTCACCGGCGGGGCGGGCTTCATCGGCTCGAACATCGTCGCGCGCCTGACCGAGGACCGCACGCTCGACGTGGTGGTCTGCGACCGGCTGCGCGAGGCCGAGCTCGGCAAGTGGCGCAACATCGCCAAGCACCCGATCGGCGACTTCGTGGCGCCGGACATGATGTTCGACTGGCTGGAGAAGCGCTGGCGCGATGTCGAGGTGGTGATCCACATGGCCGCGGTCTCCTCGACGACCGAGCCCGACGCCGACAAGATCGTCCATTCGAACTTCACGCTGAGCCGGGACCTGTTCCGCTGGTGCGCCGACCGGCAGCGGCGGCTGATCTACGCCTCGTCGGCGGCGACCTACGGGGCGGGCGACCACGGCTTCGCCGACGACAACGACTACGAGGCTCTGGCGAGGCTTCGGCCGCTCAACACTTACGGCTGGTCGAAGGCCATGTTCGACCTCTTCGCCGCCCGGCAGGCGGCCCGCGACTACGCGCCGCCGCAGTGGGTGGGCCTGAAGTTCTTCAACGTCTACGGCCCCAACGAGGAGCACAAGCACTCGATGAAGTCGGTGGCCTCGCAGATCTGGCCGCACGTGCGCGACGGGCACGGGGTCCAGCTCTTCAAGAGCTATCGTGAGGGCGTGCCGGACGGCGGGCAGATGCGCGACTTCGTCTATGTCCGCGACGTGGCCGACGTGATCGAATGGCTGATGCGCAGCCCGCAGGTGAACGGCGTCTTCAACCTGGGCAGCGGACGCGCGCGAAGCTTCGCGGACATGGCGACGGCGGTGTTCAAGGCCGCGGGCCGCGAGCCGCAGATCGAGTACACGCCGATGCCGCCGGCGATCCGCGACAAGTACCAGTACTTCACCGAGGCGCGCATGGACCGGCTGATGGCGGCCGGATACCCCAAGCCCATGACGCCGCTGGAGGAGGGGATCGGGGACTACGTCCAGAGCTACCTCAGCCAGCCCGATCCCTACCGCTGAGCCATGGCCCGGGCCGGCCGCCGTTCCGTCCGCTGGCTGGCGCTGCTGCTGCTCGCCGCGGTGCTGATCCTGGGACTGGCGACCGGGATCTTCTGGGACGATCTGATGAAGACGGCGCTGGATCCGAAGACGCCGTTCCAGACCTACAAACCGCCGGCGGCTCCGGACTACGCCCGCAAGGACGCCTGGTGGCTGCTGCCGAGCGGTCCCGCGCAGCCGACCGCCGCCGATCCGAAGGCCGACGTCTTCTTCATCGCGCCCACGGTCTTCGACGGCGGCCGCGAGTGGAACGCCCCGATCGGCGACGCCCGCGGCGAGCGCGTGTTCCGCCAGGTGATGGCGCCCAACTATGCGGGGCCGTTCCTGGAGGTCGGCCGCGTGTTCGCGCCGCAGTACCGCCAGGCCAGCCTCTACAGCCAGCTGACGCTGCAGGAGGACGCCCGCGCCGCGCGCGCCTTCGCCTATGGCGATATCGATCGCGCCTTCCGATTCTATCTCGCGCGGTTCAACCACGGTCGGCCGATCGTGATCGTCGCGGTCGAGCAGGGCGGGGTGCTCGCCGAGCGGCTGCTGGCCGAGGCGGCGGCCGACCCGGCGGTGAAGTCGCGCCTGGCCGCCGTCTATCTGATCGAGACCTGGGCTCCGGCCGACGACACGCCCATCCCGCCCTGCCGGACGCGCCTGGAAGCCGGTTGCCTGGCGGCGTGGAAGAGCATGCGCGAGGGGCAGGCCCAGCGTGCGCGGATCCTGCTGGACCGGGCGCTGGTCTGGGGCCCCACGGGCGAGCTGATCAACCTCGACGACCGCCCGGCGCTTTGCTTCAACCCGCTGCTCGGCGGGACCACCGAGGCGGCCGCGCCCGCCCGGCTGAACCTGGGCGCGGCGAACGCGACCGGTCTGGAATGGGGCGCGCGGCCGGGTTTCCTGGCGCGCCAGGTTTCCGCGCGCTGCCAGGACGGGGTGCTGTTCGTCAGCGATCCCAAGTCGAAGTCCCTGACCCGCCAGGGCAGCTGGACCGAGCGCCACCTAGCGCCGGGCTTCAACCTCTTCTATGCGGACCTGGAGGCCGACGCGAAGGGCCGGGTGGCGACCTGGGTGGCGGGGCGCCAACTGGGACAGTCGACGCCGACCGTGAATTGATACCGATCTTCTCCGTCACGGCCCGGCTTGTCCGGGCCGCCCAGCCCAAAGCGTCGCCACAGCTGTTGCGGATAGACATTGGGATGGGTCGCCGGAAAAAGCCCGGCGATGACGGGAGGAGGATTTCCGCGGCGCTAGATCGAAAAACTCACGCCGCAGCCGCAGCTGGACTTGGCGTTGGGGTTCCTGACCTTGAACTCGGCGCCGGCCAGCTCCTCGACGAAGTCGATCGCGGAGCCCTTCAGGAAGGCGAGGGAGACCTCGTCCACCAGCGCCGCCGCGCCGTCCTGCTCGATGCGGACGTCGTCGGGCTGCGCCTGGTCGACCAGGTCGAACTGGTACTGAAAGCCCGAGCAGCCGCCGCCCTCGACGGCGACCCTGAGCATGATCGGCCGTCCCTCGGCCTCGCCGATGGCGCGGATCCGGCGGGCGGCGTTCGGGGTCAGGGTGACGTCGGATGGGATGGTGGTCATTGCGTGTTATGTCAAAGGCCGGCTTGGCCTATATGAGGTGCTCCGTGGCTTCGACCAAGGGGCCATCCTTGCCGAAGGGTCCGATGCCGTCGATCCCCGTCCGCGCCGCGTTCGCGGAAAACCCGTCGCGATCGCGCGGCCGCAAGGTCGCCGAGGCCGAGAGCCGGACGCGCACGGCCTTCGCGCGGGACCGCGACCGCATCATCCACACCAGCGCTTTCCGGAGACTGAAGGAGAAGACCCAGGTCTTCGTCGCCCACGAGGGTGATCACTTCCGCACGCGCCTGACCCACTCGCTGGAGGTGGCGCAGATCGCCCGCTCGATCGCCACCGCGCTGGGCCTCGATCCCGACCTCGCCGAGACGGTGGCGCTCGCCCACGACCTGGGGCATCCGCCCTTCGGCCATGCGGGCGAGGACGAGCTGCAGCTCCTGATGCAGGACTACGGCGGCTTCGACCACAATGTGCAGACCTTCCGGGTGGTCACCCGACTGGAGCACAGGTACCCGCGCTTCGAGGGCCTGAACCTCACCTGGGAGACGCTGGAGGGGGTCATCAAGCACAACGGCCCGGTGGTCGATAAGCTGGAGCGGCCATCCTGGCGCGCCATCGCCGAGTTCGACGCCGAGTATGACCTTCGTCTCTCGACCTGGGCCTCGGCCGAGGCCCAGGTGGCGGCGCTCGCCGACGACATCGCCTACAACAACCACGACGTGGACGACGGGGTGGTGGCCGGCCTCTTCGAGCTGGACGAGCTCGCCGAGGTCCCGCTGATCGGCCCGCACGTCCACGCCGCCCGCGCCGAGCATCCGGAGTGCGACGCGACCATCATTCGGCTGGAGGCGGTGCGGCGGATGATCGGAGCCATGGTCGAGGACGTGCTGGCCGAAACCCAGCGGCGCGTGGCGGCCGAGAAGGTCGCTGGCCCAGAGGACGTGCGCGTCCTTGGCCATGCGCTGATCAGCTTTTCGCGCGACATGGTGGAGGACCTGGCGGCCCTGCGCCGGTTCCTGATGGCGCGCATGTACCGCCACTGGAAGGTCAACCGCACCCGCAGCCAGGCCCGACGCATGCTGGGGGAGATCTTCAAGCTCTACATGAGCGAGCCCGAGGTCCTGCCGAGCGAGTGGGGGCGGCGCGCCGAAGGGCGCGACGAAGCGGGCCGCGCGCGCGTGGTCTGCGACTACATCGCCGGCATGACCGACCGTTTCGCCATCGAGGAGCACCGCCGGCTCTTCCACCTCGACGTCTGGGGCTGAGCCGCCCACAGGAATTGGATGCGAAGCGGTTCGACGCGGGCCGCGGTTCGCTAGACTTCCGCCTTGAAAGCGCGCGATTCGCACCTTGCCTTGCGCGCCTGTCGATTTCGGAGCCTGTGATGTCCGAACATAACCGCGGCGCCTATGCGCCTCCGACCGCCGACGCGCCCCTCTCGTTCGACGCGCGCCATCCGGTCCGGGGCGCCAGGCCGTTCCCGCTCGCCCTGATCATGACCGGCGTGGTGCTCGTCGGCCTGATCGTCGTCATCGGCCTAATCTATCGCTCCGGCGCCCGCGAGGCCGGCCAGGCGCCGAAGACCGTCGGCCAGCCCGTGACCGAGATGAAGGCGGCGCCGCCGCCGGACGCCCAGCCGCAGGATCCGGCGGCGGGCCTGCAGATCTACCAGTCCGAACAAGGCGAGGGGCGCGCACCCCACGCCCCCAGCTTCGTTCCGCCGCCGGAGCAGCCGGCCCCGAGGCCCGCGCCCGCGACGGCGGCCCCGCCGCCGGCCGCCGCGCCCACCTCGCCCGTGCAGGCCGGCGCCGCGCTTCGGCCGGCCGCGCCGCCCGCCCAGGCGGCGGCCCCCGCCGGCAAGCCGCCGGCCCCGACGCCTGCGTCCGTCGCCGCCGCTTCGGGAGCCGCGGCCGTGCAGATCGGCGCCGTCTCTTCGACCGAGCTCGCCGACCGGACCTGGCGCGACGCCGTGGCGATCGCGCCCAACCTCGCCTCGGGCAAGGGCAAGGGGATCGAGCGCATCGACAAGAACGGCCAGGTGCTCTACCGCACGGCGGTCACCGGCTTCGCCAGCCGCGCGGACGCCGCGGCCTTCTGCGGCAAGCTGAAGGCCGCCGGGAAGGCCTGTTTCGTCAAGTGAGCGTCAGCGCCAGCATCTTCGGCTGCGCCGGGGCGGAGCTCACCCGCGAGGAGGCCGCCTTCTTCCGCGACGTGAAGCCCTGGGGCTTCATCCTGTTCGCGCGCAACGTCGAGACGCCGGACCAGGTCCGCAAGCTCGTGGACTCCCTGCGCGAGACCGTCGGCCGACCGGATGCACCGGTGCTGATCGACCAGGAGGGCGGGCGCGTGCAGCGGCTCAAGCCGCCGCACTGGCCGCTCTATCCGCCGGGCCGCGCCTACGGCCGGCTGGCCGTCAACGATCCGCTGATGAAGCGCGAGATCGCCCGGCTGGGCGCGCGGCTGATCGCCCACGACCTGGCGAGCCTAGGCGTCAACGTGGATTGCGTGCCGGTGCTCGACGTGCCCGACCCCCACGGCCACGAGATCATCGGCGACCGCGCCTATGGCGACACACCCGAGGAGGTCGCGGTGCTGGGCCGCGCCGCCGCGGAGGGCCTGATCGCCGGCGGCGTGCTGCCGATCATAAAGCACATCCCCGGCCACGGCCGGGCGAAGGCCGACAGCCACCTGGAGCTGCCGGTGGTGGAGGCGGGCTGGGACGAGCTGGACGCCCGCGACTTCGCGCCCTTCCGAGTGCTGTCGGATATGCCGATGGCGATGACCGCCCACGTCATCTACGCCGCCGTCGACCGCAAGCGTCCGGCGACCACCTCGAAGAAGATGTTCGCCAAGGTGATCCGCGGCGCGATCGGCTTCGACGGCCTGGTCATGAGCGACGACCTGTCGATGAAGGCGCTGAGCGGCGGCTTCGCCGAGCGGGCGAAGGACGCCTTGGCCGCCGGCTGCGACGTCGTCCTGCACTGCAACGGCGACATGGCGGAGATGAAGGCCGTGGCGGCCGGGGCCGGCGCGCTGAAGGGCCGGGCCAAGCGCCGCGCCGAAGCCGCGCTCGCCCGCATCGCCCGCGCGCCCGAGCCGCTCGACCTTGCGGAAGCGAGGAAGCGCTTCCTCGAGGCGCTCGGCGGCGGATAGGTCCCATGAGCCAGCCCTTCCAGCCCAATCTGGACTTTACCGCGGCCGCTGTCGCCGCCGAGGACGGCGAGGCGCTGATCGTCGACCTGGAGGGCTACGAAGGTCCGCTGCACGTGCTGCTGGCGCTGGCGCGGAACCAGAAGGTGGACCTGCTCAAGCTCTCGGTGCTCAAGCTCGCCGAGCAGTACCTGGCCTTCGTCCACCAGGCGCGCCGCATGCGCTTCTCGCTGGCGGCGGACTATCTGGTGATGGCGGCCTGGCTGGCCTATCTGAAGTCGCGCCTGCTGCTGCCCAGGCCCGAGCGGCCCAAGGCCGAGGAGCCGCCGGCCGAAGAGATGGCCGCCCAGCTGGCCTTCCGGCTCGCCAAGCTCGACGCCATGCGCAGGGCCGGCGAGTCGCTGAAGGAGCGCCCGCAGCTCGGCCGCGACGTCTTCGTCCGCGGCGACCCGCAAGCCGTCAAGGTGGCGCCCAGCGGCCGCATCGAAGGCGACCTCTACGCCCTGATGAGCGCCTATATCGCGCAGCGGGCGAGGGAGGAGAAGCGCCACTACACCCCCGCGGCGCCCCAGGCCTATCCCCTGGAAGACGCGCGCGAGCGCCTGCGCCGGCTGCTGCCCGACCTCGACCGGTGGACGCCGCTGGCTGGCGTCGCGCCGCTGGGGCGGGAAGGGCACGGCCCTTCGCGCGCCTCCTATGTGGCCTCGACCTTGTCGGCCAGCCTGGAGCTGGTGAAGGAGGGGGCCATGGAAGCCCGCCAGCTCGAGGCGTTCGCGGACATCTACATCCGGGCGCGGGAGGGGCGAGTTGAATAGGAGCTGCGCGTCTTCCTCCCCCGCGGCGTGGGAGAGGGGGACCGCCCGCCGTAGAGCGGGTGGTGGAGAGGGTAAGTTGCAGGGCGCGGCGCTAACCGCCCCGAAGCTCAGCACCAGACCGAGGAGTCTCTGCGGCGGCTTTCCCTCTCCACCGCCCGGTGTTCCCCGGGCGGTTCCCCTCTCCCGCGAGCGGGAGAGGAAGGAGGCGTTCCCCTCATGACCGGACTCGACGAGACCGAGCGCGAGGTCGAGGCGCTGCTGTTCGCAGCGGCCGGACCCTTGAGCGAAGCGGATCTGGCGCGGCGCCTGCCGGAGGGCGCCGACATCGCCGGGGCGATCGCGGCGCTGCAGACGCGCTACGCCGGGCGCGGCGTGGAGCTGGTCTGCGTGGCCGAGCGCTGGCGGTTCCAGACCGCCGCCGACCTGGCGTGGCTGATGACCGAGGAAAGGGAGGAGCCCAGGCGGCTCTCCAAGGCGGCGCAGGAGACGCTGGCGATCATCGCCTACCATCAGCCGGTGACCCGCGCCGAGATCGAGGCCGTGCGCGGGGTGCAGGCGAGCCGTGGGACGCTGGACGTCCTGCTGGAGCTCGGCCTGGTGCGGATGCGGGGCCGTCGGCGCGCGCCCGGCCGGCCGGTGACCTACGGCACCACCGACGCCTTCCTGGAGCACTATGGGCTGGCCAGCCTGGGAGACCTGCCAGGCATGGCGGAGATGAAGGCGGCGGGCCTGCTCTCGCTCGATCTCCCGCCGGGCTTCGAGGTGCCCAATCCGGAGGCGCCGGCCCTGGACGAGGACCCGCTGGAGGACGAGGCGCCGGAGTTTCACGTGGATTTCGTCGGCGGCGACAACTGAACCGCATGGCGTCGAACGCCCCCTCAGTCAGCTTCGCTGACAGCTCCCCCGCTCCGCGGTGGAGCATCGTGCGCTCGGTCCTCCACCGCGCAGCCGGGGAGGCGGATCGCGCGGGACGGAGGGGGCGTTCGATCGCGCCGGCGCCTGCGGGCGGGTGACGCGGGCAGGGCGTTGGCGTCAGCCGCCGAGACCGACTATATAACGCCGCGAGATCTGGCTGCGGGCGGACCCTCCGCCCCGCCGCAATGGAGTTTTGGCCGTCATGGGCTCTCTTTCGATCTGGCACTGGCTGATCGTGCTGGTGATCGTGGCGCTGGTGTTCGGCGGCCGCGGCAAGCTGTCCGGCCTGATGGGCGACGCCGGCAAGGGCATCAAGGCCTTCCGCGAAGGCCTGAAGGAAAATGAGGGAAGCCAGGAAGCGTCCGCCAAGCCGCTCCCCAGCGAGACCGAGAAAGACAAGGCCCAGAGCTGAGGCGAGGCGCGCGCCGCGGCTTTCCCAGCGGCGAACAAGCGCGTAATCCCCTGCCATGTTTCCTGAAGGACGCGCCCTAGAGTTCCTGCTGGCTGCGGTCGTCGCGCTTGTGGTCGTGGGGCCCAAGGACCTGCCGATTCTGATGCGCAAGCTCGGCCAGTTCGTCGGCCGCATGCGCGCGATGGCGGCCGAGTTCCGGGCCAGCTTCGACGAGATGGCGCGCCAGTCCGAGCTCGACGACCTGCGCAAGGAAGTCGAGGCCATGCGTCGGGCGCAGTTCGCCGACGTGGCGGAGAAGGCCGGCGCGGCGGACATCCACGCGGCCTTCGACGGCATCCGACAGGATCTCGCCGGAGTCGGCGCGGACGTGCACACGCCGGCCGCGTCGTTCAATCCGGTCGATGTCTCGGCCGGCGCCGAGGCGGCGCCGGCGGTCCCCCCGGAAGAGCCGAAGGCGAAGGCCAAGGCCCGTCGCAAGCCGGCGGCCGCGGCGGCCAAATCCGCGGCGACCCCGCGCCAGGCCGCCGCGCGGTCCCGGGCCAAGAAGAAGCCGGAAGCGGGGGCATGAGCTACGATTCCGACGAGGCCGAGATCGAGTCGTCGCGGGCGCCCTTGCTTGATCACCTGATCGAGCTGCGCAAACGGCTGATCATCTGCATCGTCGCCCTGGCGATCGCCTTCTTCGCCTGTTTCGCCTTCGCGACCCAGCTGTTCAACCTGCTGCTGCAGCCCTTCACGGTCGCCGCCCAGCTGCTGGCGCTGCGGGAGGCGGAGGCGGCGCACGCCGGCGCCTTCGACTTCCTCGCGGTGCTGACCGGGGCGCACAAGATGTTCCTGGCGCTCGTCGGCGCGCTCGAGCTGCCGCCGCCGCCCGGCAAGGTGACCGGACTCGTCTTCACCGCGCCGCTGGAGTTCTTCTTCACCAAGGTGAGGTTGGCGGGACTGGGCGCGGTGGCGCTCTCGTTCCCGGTGCTGGCCTGGCAGATCTACGCCTTCGTCGCGCCCGGCCTCTACAAGCGCGAGCGGCGGGCCTTCCTGCCCTTCCTGATCGCCGGGCCGCTGCTGTTCCTGCTCGGCGCGGCGCTGGTCTATTACGTCATCCTGCCCTTCGTCCTGTGGTTCTCGCTGTCGCAGCAGATCGTCGGCGCGGGCGCCATCTCCGTGCAACTGCTGCCGAAGGTCTCGGACTACTTCAGCCTGGTCACCACCCTGCTGCTGGCCTTCGGGCTCTGCTTCCAGTTGCCGGTGGTGCTGACCCTGCTCGGCATGGCCGGCATCGTCACGGCGAAGATGCTGTTGAGCGGCTGGCGCTATGCGGTGGTGGGCGTGTTCATCGTCGCGGCCATCGTCACGCCGCCGGATCCGGTCAGCCAGCTGCTGCTCGCCCTGCCGATCATCGGGCTCTACTTCGCCTCGATCGCCTGCGTGAAGCTGATCGAGGTGCGGCGGGCGCGCGAGGAGCGCCGCACAGCGGCCGCTGAAGGGCTTGGCCCACCCGCCGACGCGCTCTAGACAGAACCGCTCCCAAGGTCCCCCGATCGGTCTACATGCACGACATCCGCGCCATTCGCGAGAACCCCGAGCTCTATGAGAATTGCTGGGCGGCGAAGGGCTTGTCCGGGCGGGTCGGCGAAATCCTCGATCTCGACGCCAAGCTGCGCGCCTCGCAGACGGCGCTGCAGGCCGCGCAGGCCGAGCGCAACGAAGCCTCCAAGAAAATCGGCCAGGCCAAGGCCAAGAAGGACGAGGCCGAGGCCACGCGGCTGATGGCCCACGTCGAGGCTCTCAAGAAGACGCTGGAAGAGCAGGGGGAACTGGAGCGCGAGATCGGCGATCTGCTGCGGCAGACGCTCGCCGCCCTGCCGAACCTGCCCGCCGCCGACGTCCCGCCCGGCGAGGACGAAGCCGACAATGTCGAGGTGCGCCGCTGGGGCGAGCCCTTCGCGATCGCGGCGCCGAAGGACCACGTCGACCTGGGCGAGCGCCTCGGCCGGCTCGATTTCGAGGCCGCCGCCCGGATGAGCGGCGCACGCTTCGCCGTGCTCAAGGGCGAACTCGCCCGGCTGGAGCGCGCGCTCGGCCAGTTCATGCTCGACCTGCAGACCCGGGAGCACGGCTATCTCGAGGTCTCGCCGCCGCTCCTGGTGCGCGACGAGGCGGTCTACGGCACCGGCCAGCTGCCGAAGTTCGCCGAGGATCTTTTCCGCACCACCGACGGGCGCTGGCTGATCCCGACGGCCGAGGTCTCGCTCACCAACCTCGTCCGCGAACAGATCACGCCCGAGGAGCAGCTGCCGCTGCGGCTGACGGCGCTGACGCCGTGCTTCCGCTCGGAGGCCGGCGCGTCCGGCCGCGACACGCGCGGCATGATCCGCCAGCACCAGTTCTACAAGGTCGAGCTGGTCTCGATCACCGGGCCCGAGCAATCGGAGGCGGAGCACGAGCGGATGGTGGGCTGCGCCGAGGCGGTGCTGAAGGCGCTGGAGCTGCCATTCCGCACCATGCTCCTCTGCGTCGGCGACATGGGCTTTTCGGCGCGCAAGACCTACGACCTCGAGGTCTGGATCCCCTCGGAAGGCCGCTACCGCGAGATCAGCTCCTGCTCGAACTGCGGCGACTTCCAGGCCCGCCGCATGGACGCCCGCACCAAGACCGCCGGCGAGAAGGGCGCGCGGTTCGTCCACACCCTCAACGGCTCGGGCCTGGCGGTCGGCCGCACCCTGGTCGCGCTGATGGAGAACTATCAGGACGAAGGCGGGCGGATCGCCATCCCGCAGGCCCTGCAGCCCTATGTGCCCGGGCTGACGCATATCGGAGGGCCGGCGTGAGAATCCTGCTCACCAACGACGACGGCATCGGCGCGCCGGGCCTGGCGGCGCTGGAGCGAATCGCGGCGCGGCTTTCCGACGACGTGTGGATCTGCGCCCCGGACTCCGAGCGGTCCGGAGCCAGCCGCGCGCTGACCTTGGCCGAGCCGGTGCGCGTGCGGAAGCTGGGCGAGCGGCGCTATTCGACCTCCGGCACGCCCACCGACTGCGTGATGCTGGCGATCGGCCATCTGGTCGCCGACGCCAAGCCCGACCTCGTGCTCTCCGGTGTCAACCGCGGCCCGAACCTGGCCGAGGACGTGACCATGTCCGGCACGGTGGCCGGCGCGATCGAGGCGATGGCGATGGGCGTGCCGGGCGTCGCCCTGTCGCAATGGATCAAGAACTACGAGAGCGACGAGGGCGCCTTCGCCACCGCCGAGGAGTATGCGCCAGGCATCATCAAGCGGCTGGTTGAGGTCGGGTGGCCGAACGACGTGGTCATGAACCTCAACTTCCCGCCGGGGCCGCCGGGCGCCGCAATGACCGTGGAGGTCACGCGCCAGGGCTTCCGGGACGTGCAGGTGCGGCACGCCGAGCGGCGCAAGGACCTGCGCGGGCGCGACTATTTCTGGGTGGGCTACCGGCAGGAGCGGTCCAAACCCGAGGACGGCACGGACCTTAGGGCGCTCTACGACAAGCGCATCTCGGTCACGCCCTTGCACATCGATCTGACCCACCAGCCGACGGTTCGCGACTTGCGCGCCGTGCTCGGCGGCCCCCCACCGAGGCTCTGACGATGAGCGAGCCGCACGAGGACACGCCCGAGGCGCGGATGGCGCGGTTGATCCTGGGCCTCCGCAGCCAGGGAGTGACGGACGCCAAGGTGCTGAAGGCCATCGAGGCGACCCCGCGCGAGCTGTTCACGCCGGAGCTCTTCAAGGAGCGCGCCTTCGAGGACTCGGCCCTGCCGATCGCCTGCGGCCAGACCATCAGCCAGCCCTTCATCGTCGGCCTGATGACCCAGGCGCTGAAGCTCGACCGCCGCTCGCGCGTGCTCGAGATCGGCACCGGATCCGGCTACCAGACCGCGATCCTCTCGATGCTGGCGCGGCTGGTCTACACCGTCGAGCGCTACCGCACTCTGATGCGCGAGGCGGAGGGGCGCTTCAAGGCGCTCGGTCTCACCAATGTGATCACCCGTTTCGGCGACGGCGGCGAGGGCTGGCCCGAGCAGGCGCCTTTCGACCGCATTATGGTCACGGCGGCGGCGCCGGGCGAGCCCACGGCTCTGCTTCAGCAACTCAAGCCGACGGGGATCCTGGTGGCGCCGATCGGGAAGGGGCCGGTGCAGACGCTGCGGCGCTACACCGGCGACGGCAAGGGCGGCTTCATGGTCGAGGACCTGATCGATGTCCGCTTCGTGCCGCTCCTCGATGGCGTGGCGAAAGAGCCTTAGCCTAAAGTTGCGGCGCTTTGCGGGTTGGCTCAGGCGAGCCGGCTGACCCACAATCGCCAGGCTCCCACACTGATTCTCTCGCCAGCTAAGCCCATCCGGAGCGGTGATGACGCATTTCCTGCAGCGGACAGCCCTGATCGCCCTGGCGACCAGCGCGCTTGGCGCTTGTTCGACGACCGAGCCCGACCTTCGCCCGAGCTATCCGGTGCGCGCGCCCGAGGCTGCGCCGCCGCCGGCGCCGGAGACCGCGGCGCCGAGCCCGCCGCCCGCCGCCGGCGAGGCGCCGATCGCTTCGGCCCCGCCGCCGACCGTCGAACAGCGCTCTCTGGAGCCGTTGAGTCCAGCCGCGCCGGCCCCGTCGCCGCCGCCTCCACCACCTCCACCGCCGCCCCTGCCACCCCCGCCGCCGCCCAAGGCCGCGGTTCCGGCCCAGCCGACTTATCGGACGGTCACCACCCGCTCCGTCACCGGCAAGGTCGTGGACGTCGAGGGCTCGGCGGTGACCTATCGGGTGCGCAAGGGCGACACCCTGGAGGAGATCGCCGGAAAGCTCGGCACGACCGTGCGGCAGCTGCGCGAGGACAACGACATCGGCCGCCGGGAGAAGATCCACCCCGGGGACGTGATCAAGGGGCCGCGCCGCAAGGCCAAGGCCTATGTCGCCGGCGCCGGCGACACCCTCTATTCGATCGGCCGGCGGTTTGGGGTCAGCGCGGACGACTTGCGCGACGAAAACGACCTGGCGCGCAACGCGAGCCTGCGGGCCGGGCAGCGGATTCGGCTTCCCGCGGGTTTCCGCGACAGGGGGCCGCTGACGACGACCAGCCGCGTGCCGGTCTCCGGCGCCGGCGCGGCGCCGGCAGACGAGACGACCTCCGAAATCGAAGAAACTCCCGCGCCGGGCCGGCGGGCGTCGCAGCCCGCAGAGGCCGGCTATCGCACCGTGACCTCGCGCTCGGTGATCGGCAAGGTCGTCGAGGTCGCGGGCCCCGCCGCCACCTACAAGGTCAAGAAGGGCGACAACCTGGAGAAGATCGCCCGCAAGCTCGACACCACGGTCGAGCAGCTGCGGGACGACAACGGCATTCGCCGTCACGAGGCGATCCAGCCCGGCCAGGTGCTGAAGGGCCCGCGCACCACCGCCAAGGCCTATGTGGCGGGTTCCGGCGACACCCTGTCCTCCATCGGCAAGCGGTTCGGCGTCACCGCTGAGGCGCTGCGCCAGGAAAACGGCCTCTCGCGCAACGCCGCCGTCCGCTCCGGCCAACGCATCCGGCTGCCGGACGGCTATCGCGATCGCGGACCGTTGACGACCACCACGCGCGTCCCGGTCGCTCCGCCGCCGCCGCCGCCGCCGCCGCCGCCGCCGACCCCGACAAGCCCGCGGCCCTACGCGCCGCCCACCGCCGCGCCGCCGCCTCCGCCCTACACGCCTTCGCCCGTCCAGCCGCGGCCCTACACCCCGCCGTCAGCGTCGCCGCGGCCTTACACGCCGCCTGCGCCGTCGCCCTACACCCCGCCGACGTCGACGCCGCGTCCCTACACCCCGCCGGCGGCCGCGCCGGTCGCCTCGCCGCCGCCGAGCGAAAGCCAGATCTCCGAACTGGGCCGCGGCCGGTTCATCTGGCCGCTGCAGGGCCACGTGATCTCCGACTTCGGGCCGAAGGGGACGGGCCAGCGCAACGACGGGGTGAACATCGCCGCAAGCCTGGGCGCTTCGGTCCGCTCGGCGGCGGCCGGCGACGTCGTTTATGCGGGCGACCAGGTGCCGGGTTTCGGCAACCTGGTGCTGATCAAGCACGCCGACGGCTGGGTCACCGCCTACGGCCACCTGTCGGTGGTTTCGGTGAAGATGCAGCAGAAGGTGACGCAGGGGCAGGAGATCGGCCAGGCCGGCGCCACCGGCGGCGTCGCCGAGCCCCAGCTGCACTTCGAGATCCGCTACGCCTCCAGCCCGCTGGAGCGCGCCAAGCCGATCGATCCGAAGCTGGTCCTGCCGAAGTAGAGGCTTAACGCCCCCTCAGTCGGCCCACCGGGTCGCTCGCGACCCGGCGATCTTGCGTCATGCCCCGCCGCGAGCGGCGGGGTGGCGACAGCTCCCCCGCTAAGCGGTGGAGCATCTTGCGTGGGATCCTCCACCGCGCAGCGGGGGAGGTGGATCCCGCCCCAGGCGGGAGACGGAGGGGGCGCTTAGCTACAGCGGCAGCGGTTTGCCGAGTTCGCCGGCGAGGTCGCGGGTGAACTGCCAGGCGATACGGCCCGAACGGCCGCCGCGCAGCTGCGCCCACTGCAGGGCGCGGCGCTCGAGATCCGGGACCTTGAGGCCATAGCGCTCGGCATAGCCGTGGACGGCGTCGAGGTAGGTCGGCTGGTCCATCGCCGAGAAGCCGATCCACAGGCCGAAGCGGTCGGAAACGCTCACCTCTTCCTCGGCGTCCTCGGCGGTGGCGATCATGCCGCGGTCCTCGGTGTGCGCCCGCGGCATCAGGTGTCGGCGGTTGGAGGTGGCCACGAACAGCACGTTGAGCGGCGGGCCGGAGACCCCGCCCTCCAGCGCCGATTTCAGCGCCTTGGCGGCGGCCGCGCCCTCCTCGAAGGAGAGATCGTCGCACAGCACGACGAATCGTTCGGGCCGGTCGCGCAGCAGATCGAACAGGGCGGGTAGCGCCGTCACCTGGTCGCGGTCCACCTCGACCAGTTTCAAGGCCGGCGCGCCTTCGCTCACCGCCATGAAGGCGGCCTTGGCCAGCGAGCTCTTGCCGGCGCCGCGCGCGCCCCACAGCAGGGCGTGGTTGCAGGGAAGGGCGGCGGCGAAGCGCTCCAGGTTCCGCCGGAAGCGGTCCTTCTGGCGGTCGACGCCGACCAGGCTGTCGAGCGGCAGCGGATAATCCGGCGCGGGATGAAAGGCGTTGGCGGCAGGCTCGTGCCGAAAGAGGCGCGCGCGAGAGAAATCCGGGTCGGGCGGGGGCGGCGGCGCCAGCCTCTCCAGCGCCTCGGCCAGTCGGGTGAGCAGGGTTAAGATCGCTGCGTCCATCGGCGCGTGATTAGCCTTCCCGCGGTTCCATTGCAAAAGCGGGCCTCAGCGCATAGCTTCCGCCGACTTCTAAGAAGGGGGGCCTAAGACCTCCCTGCAGACGCGCATCCGGAGACGCCATGTTCGCGACCCCCGCCTTCGCCCAAGCCGCCGGAGCCGCCGCCGCGGCGCCCGGCCCGCAGGATATGCTGGTGCAGTTCCTGCCGCTGATCGGCCTGGTCGTGCTCTTCTACTTCCTGATGATCCGTCCGCAGCAGCGGCGGATGAAGCAGCACCAGTCGATGCTCTCGGCGATCAAGCGCGGCGACACCGTGGTCCTCTCCTCCGGCGTGATCGGGAAGGTGGTGCGCGTCGAGGAAAAGGAAGTGGGCGTCGAGGTGGCGACCGGCGTCACGGTCAAGGTTCGCAAGGGCATGATCTCGGAGGTGACCGCGCGTGGCGAGCCCACCGCGGCGAACGACTCCAAGACCTAGGCGAGCCGCTCCGCCATGATGAACCTTTCGAAATGGAAGGTGCTGCTCGTCGTCCTCGCGACGATCTTCGGCGCGCTTTTCACCATCCCCAACCTGCTGCCGCCCGACGCGCGGGACCAGCTTCCCGGTTTCCTGCCGAAGAAGGCGCTGAACCTCGGGCTCGACCTGCAGGGAGGCTCCTATCTGCTCTATTCGGTCGACACCCAGGCGCTTCGCGTCGAGCGGCTGAACAATCTGACCGAAGACGTCCGCAAGACGCTCACCGACGAGCAGCTCGCCTTCACCGACCTCGGCCAGGTGGACGGCGGCCTTTCGGTGCGGATCACCGATCCCGGCCAGGTCAACGCGGCCCAGAACCTGCTGCGCAATTCGCTGGGCGCCCCGCTCGCCGGCGCGCCGGGCGGCCGCGACGTGACCGTCACCTCGCAGCCGGATCAGCGGCTGCGCATCGCCTTCGCCCCGGAAGCCTTCGACGCCGACGCCTCACGCGCGGTCGAGCAGTCGATCGAGATCATCCGGCGGCGGATCGACCAGCTCGGCACCCGCGAGCCCAACATCGTCCGCCAAGGCAAGGACCGGATCGTCATCGAGGCGGCCGGCGAGAGCGATCCCGAGAAGCTGAAGAGCGTCGTCGGCCAGACCGCCAAGCTCACCTTCCAGATGGTGGACGAGAGCGTGCCGCTGCAGGAGGCGGCGCAGGGGCGGATCCCGCCGGGCTCAGAGCTCCTGCCCGCCACCGACGGCTATTCCCCGGTCTATCTCGTCAAGAAGCGCGCTGAGGTCACCGGCGAGATGCTGGTCGACGCCCAGGCCCGTTTCGACCAGCAGACCGGCCGCCCGGTGGTGACCTTCCGCTTCAACGGCCAGGGCGCGCGTCGATTCGGCGACATCTCCAGCCAGAACATCGGCCACCGCTTCGCGATCGTGCTCGACAAGAAGATCATCTCGGCCCCGGTGATCCAGTCGGCGATCACCGGCGGCAGCGGGCAGATCACCGGCAACTTCACCGAGGAGAGCGCCAACGAGCTGGCGATCCTCCTGCGGGCGGGCGCGCTGCCCGCGCCCTTGAAGGTCGAGGAGCAGCGGACCGTCGGCGCCGAACTCGGAGCGGACGCGGTGAAGGCGGGCGCCATCTCCGGCGTCGTCGGCCTGGCCGGCGTCATCGTCTTCATGATCGGCATGTACGGCTGGCTGTTCGGCGGCATTTCGCTGCTCGGCCTGATCGTCAACGGCCTGATGATCGTCGCCTTCATGAGCCTCACCCAGGCGACGCTCACCCTTCCCGGCATCGCCGGCCTGATTCTCACCCTGGCGGTGGCGGTGGATGCGAACGTGCTCATCTATGAGCGGATGCGCGACGAGCTCAGGGCCGGGCGAAGCGTCCTGTCGGCGATGGACGCCGGCTTCTCGCGCGCCATGGGCACCATCATGGACGCCAACATCACGCACCTGCTCTCGGCGCTGATCCTCTTCCAGTTCGGCGCGGGGCCGGTGAAGGGCTTCGCCTGGACGCTGTCGATCGGGGTGTTCACCACCGTCTTCTCGGCCGTGCTCGTCACCCAGATCCTGCTGGCCTGGTGGTTCCGCGCCACCCGGCCCAAGACCCTGCCGATCGCCTGAGGAGGCCGGCGCACATGAAACACTGGCCTTTCGTCAAGATCCTGCCGACCAAGACCCACTTCGGTTTCGTGCGGCTGGGGAAGTACTTCGGCGCGCTGTCGGTCCTCCTGATGGTCGGCTCGCTCGCCGTGACGCTGTTGCCGTTCAAGCCGCCATGCTTCGGCATGGCGTGCGGCATCGATTTCAAGGGCGGCACGGTGCTGGAGATCACCACCGCGCCCCAGCCCGTGGACATCGGCCGCGTGCGTGCGGCCATGCATGGCATGAACCTGGGCGACGTCCAGGTGCAGGGCTTCGGCGGACCGTCCTCGGCCGTGGTCAAGTTCCAGACGCCGGAGGACGTCAGCGCCAGCCAGACCGTCGACGAGGTCAAGGCCAAGATCGGCCAGGCAGTCTCGCCGGTGAAGTTCGTGCGGACCGACGTCGTCGGGCCCAAGGTTTCCGACGAACTGCTGACCAAGGGGCTGATGGCGCTCGGCGGGGCGATCCTGCTGATGCTGGTCTACATCTGGTTCCGGTTCGAGCTGCAGTTCGGCCTGGGCGCGGTGGCGGCCCTGTTCCACGACATCATCCTGACATTCGGCTTGATTTCGGTGCTCCGCATCGAGTTCAACCTGACCGCGGTGGCGGCGCTTCTCACCATCATCGGCTATTCGATGAACGACACCGTCGTCGTGTTCGACCGGCTGCGCGAGAACCTGCGCAAGTACAAGCGCATGCCGCTGAAGGAAGTCATCGACCTGTCGCTGAACGAGACGCTCACCCGCACCATCGTCACCAGCTTCACCGGCCTGTTGGCGCTGGCGGCCCTGGCGGTGTTCGGCGGACCCACTCTGTGGGGCCTGTCGGTGGTGATGCTGTTCGGCATCCTGGTGGGCACCTATTCGTCGATCTACATCGCCGCGCCGATCATCCTGCTCTGGGGGGCTGGGCGAGGCGACGACGAGGCCGAGGTGCTGAAGCCGGCCAAGGCCCGGCCCTGAGCTCGGAGAGGCGGCGTCATGGCCCGCAACGCACCCTCGATCGACGCCTACGGGGACGGCGGCTTCCGCCTGGACGGGGAGCGGCGGGAGGGTTCGATGCTGATCGTTCGCGACGAGGCGCGGAGCTGGCCGGTGGCCGCGCTTTCCGAGGTGACGCCGGAGAGCCTGGCGCCGGTGCTTGAGGCCGGCCGCGCCGAGGTCGAGTTCCTGCTGCTGGGCGTGGGCCCGCGTAACCAGCTTCCGCCACGGGCTTTGCGCGAGGCCCTGCAGCGCGCCGGCATCGGGCTGGAGTTCATGGATACGCCGGCCGCGGCGCGGCTCTACAATGTCCTGACGGCCGAGGGCCGGCGCCTGGCGGCGGCCCTGATCGCGGTCTGAAAAACGCCGAAGCTTCCCGCCCGCGACGAAACGACCTATACCTTCCTCCCGAAGAGGAATCGTGAGGGGGAATCGATGGCTGGACTGCTTTCCAACCTGCGCAACACGGTGATCGTGAGCTTCATACTCGCTCTGATCATCGTCGCCGGATATTTCATGCACTATGGATCGGCCGACGCCATCTTCTGGCAGGCTGTGCTGCGCTGGCTGCACGTGCTGTTCGGCATCATGTGGATCGGGCTGCTCTATTACTTCAACTTCGTGCAGATCCCGACCATGCCGAAGATCCCGGCCGAGCTGAAGCCGGGAGTCTCCAAGTTCATCGCGCCGGAAGCGCTGTTCTGGTTCCGCTGGGCGGCGCTGTTCACCTGGGTCGCCGGCGTGCTGATCGCGCTGGACCGCGGCTATTTCCTGCAGGCGATCACCCTGGGCGCGCTGGAGGGCTTCCAGGCGCCGGGTCACACCTTCATCGGCGTGGGCATGTGGCTGGCGACCATCATGTTCATCAACGTCTGGGCCTTCATCTGGCCGGCGCAGAAGATCGCGCTGGGCATCGTCGACGCCGACGCCGACGCCAAGGCCGCGGCGACCCGCAAGGCGATGCTGTTCTCGCGGACCAACACCTTGCTGTCGATCCCGATGCTGGCCACCATGGCCATGAATCAGACGATCTTCGGCTGATCCCGAAGAGAATCGCGAACGCCAGGCCCGCCGGAAACGGCGGGCCTTTTTCTTTGTCTTCCTTTCCCGCTTGCAGCGCGGGAGAGGAGGGGCGCGTGAGGTTGACGCCGCGGGCTTCAGGTCGCACCAACCGCCATGCCCGAACCCGCGCCCGCTGCCGACGACCTGGACGCGCTGGTGCGCCGCGTGGATCCGGAGCGGTGGCTTTCCAGCCGGTTCATCGCCGAGCCGGAGCGGCGGGCGGATGTCGTGGCGCTCTACGCCTACGACCACGAACTGGCGCGGGCCCCGAAGATCGCCTCCAACCCGCTGCTGGGGGAGATCCGGCTGACCTGGTGGCGCGAGGCGCTGGACGAGATCTTCGAGGGCCGGCCCGTGCGCCGCCATCCCACGGCGCAGGCGTTGGCGGAGGTGGTGCGTCGGCGCGACCTCGCTCGCGCGCCGCTGGAAGCGATGATCGACGCCCGCTATCGCGAACTCGATCCCGAGCCGCTGCGCGAAGCCGAGGCCGCCGACTGGGCGCAGGACGTCGCCGGCGGCGCGGCCTGGGCCGCCGCTGCGGTGCTGGGCGCGCCCGGCGCACCGGTGCGCGCGGCGGCGGCGGCCTGGGCGCTGTCCTGGCGGATCGCCGAGCAGCCGGAACTGAAAGCCGCCTGCGAACGGCTGCTGCAGCAGGGCCGCCGCGAGGCGGCGAAGCTCAGTCCGCAGACCTTCCCCGCGGTGGCGCATGCGGTCTTCGCCAAGGCCCGCCTTGGAGGGAGAGCCGCGCCCGGCGGGCTCGGCGCGCAGCTTAGGATCACCCTGGCCGTCGCCCGCGGCCGGATCTGAAGTCTATTCGGCGGCTTCCAGGGCGCATGCTCGAGCGCGCCATTGCTCCAAGTCCGCCAGGGCGCGTTCGCCGAGCAGCCGTTTCTTGGCCCGCCCGCGCTCCTTCGCGCCCAGGCGGCGGCCGTCCTCGGCCCGCTTCGGCGGCTCCAGGGGGGGCAGCAGGCCGTAGTTGATGTTCATCGGCTGGAAGGAGCGCGCGCCCGCGTCCAGGTGGCCGCCGGTGATATGGCAGATGAGCGCGCCCAGCGCGGTCGTGGCGGGCGGCGGCGCCAGCGCGCGGCCGAGCCGTTCCGCCGCGGCCAGGCGGCCCGCCATCAGGCCCACCGCGGCGCTCTCCACATAGCCCTCGACCCCGGTCACCTGGCCGGCGAAGCGCAGACGTGGATCGGCCTTGAGCCGCAGCTGGCCGTCGAGCAGGCGCGGGCTGTTGAGGAAGGTGTTGCGATGCAGGCCGCCCAGCCTGGCGAACACCGCCTTCTCCAGCCCGGGGATCATGCGGAAGATCTCGGTCTGGGCGCCGTGCTTCAGCTTGGTCTGGAAGCCCACCATGTTCCACAGGCTGCCCAGCGCATTGTCCTGCCGCAGCTGGACGACCGCGTAGGCCTTCTCCTGCGGCCGGTGGGCGTTGGTCAGGCCGACGGGCTTCATCGGACCGTGCCGCAGGGTCTCGCGCCCGCGCTCGGCCATCACCTCGATCGGCAGGCAGCCGTCGAAATAGGGCACGTTCTCCCAGGCCTTGAACTCGGTCTTGGGGCCGGCCAGCAGGGCGTCGACGAAGGCCTCGTACTGGGCCTTGTCCAGCGGGCAGTTGATGTAGGCGGCGGCCTCGCCGCCGGGACCTTCCTTGTCGTAGCGCGACTGGCGCCAGGCCACGTCCATGTCGACGGACTCGAGGTGCACGATCGGGGCGATGGCGTCGAAGAAGGAGAGCTGGTCCTCGCCGGTCAGCGTCAGGATGGCGTCCGCCAGCGCCGGCGAGGTGAGGGGACCGGTGGCCACCACCACGCTGGTCCAGTCCGCCGGCGGCAGGCCCGCGATCTCCTCGCGCGCGAGGGTGACGTTCGGGTGCGCCGCCAGCCGCGCCGTGACGGCCTCGGCGAAGCCATCGCGGTCGACCGCCAAGGCCCCGCCGGCCGGCACCTGATGGGCGTCGGCGCAGGCCAGGATCAGCGAGCCCAGCCGCCGCATCTCGGCGTGCAGCAGACCCACGGCGTTGCCGGCCCAGTCGTCGGCGCGGAAGGAGTTGGAGCAGACCAGCTCCGCGAGCCGGTCGGTCTGGTGCGCTTCGGTGCCGCGCACCGGCCGCATCTCGTGGAGGACCACGGGCGCGCCCGCCTCGGCGATCTGCCAGGCCGCCTCGCAGCCGGCTAGCCCGCCGCCGATCACATGTACCGCTTCAATCGTCATCGGCGGACAAGTAGCAATGTCGTGGCGACTTCGCGAGCGGGGCCTTGCGCCAGGGCGGGGCGCGCCCGACTTTGCAGCGGAAGGGGTCGTCGATTCGTTCTCTCGAACAGATCGCGGCAAGGGATGGGAATGATCAAGTTTTCGCCAAGTGAAGCTGCGCTGGAGGGCTTCAGGCTCACCCGCGAGCGTCCGGGCACCATCTTCGGCTGGGGCGTCGTCTTCGCCATCTGCATGTTCCTGATCGGCCGGCTGATGTTGGTCAGCCTCGATCCCCAGGTGGTCGAACTGACCCGCAAGAAGCAGCTCGACCAGCAGGACATCGACCAGATCTCCGGCCTGCTCGCCCAGTCCTGGCCGACCTTTCTGCTCGTGCTCATCCTGGTCACCGCGCTCTGCTCCACCCTGACCGCCGGCATCTATCGCCTCGTCTTGCGGCCTGAGGAGAAAGGATTCCTGCATCTGCGCCTCGGCCGCGACGAATTCCGGCTGACCGCCCTGAACCTGCTGCTGATCGCTTTCGGCATGATCTGCCTGACCGCCGAGCTCGCGGCCGTGGCGGCGGCCGGCGACCAGGGCGGGCTGGCGGCCATTCCCGCGCTGGTGATCCCGCTGCTTACGATCTGGATCGGGGTGCGCCTGGCGCTCGCCACGCCCATGACCTTCGCCGAGCACCGCCTCTCCATCCGCGACGCCTGGGCGGCCTCGCGGGGCAAGTTCTGGCCCTTGCTTGGGATGATCGTGCTGGCCGCCATCTTCTACGTGATGGTGTGGCTTCTGATCAGCATCATCGGCGCGGCCCTGATCGGCCTGGCCGGCGGCGCGCAGGCGCTGGAGAATATCGGCGGATTGTCGGGCCCTGCGATCGTCGGGGTCGCCCTCTACGTCTTCCTGCAACTGATCCTACAGGTGATCCAGCTGGTCATGCTCTATGCGCCCTTCGCGGTCGCCTACCAGCAGGTTCACGGCGACCCGCCGGCCAATCCGCTGCGCGCCCGCGCCGAGCGAGGGCAGAACGCCGGATGACGCCGTTCTCGGCCAGTGATGCGGCGCTCGAGGGCTTCTATCTGGTCGGCCGGCGCTGGCGCGTCGTCGCCGGCTGGGCGGCGTTCAACCTGATCGCGTTCGTCATGATCCTCGTGCTGTCGGCGGTGCTGTCTGTCGTCGCCTCGGCGGTCGTGGGAGCGGACGGCGGGGCGGCTGTCACGAGCGCCGCCCCCGCCATGGCCCTGGCGGGCGCCTTCGTCCTGGCTTGCCTGCTGTTCGCCCAGGCGATGCTCGCCGCCGGCGTATTCCGCCTCGAACTGCGGCCGGACGAGCCCGCCTTCCTGCACCTGCGAATGGGTCGTGACGAGCTGCGCCTGGCGTTGCTCTGGCTGCTCGGCGTCACCGCGGCCTGGCTGGTGGGCTGGGCTGGCGCGCTCGTCGGGCATGTGAGCGGCCTGGGCGACGTCGTGGGCGCCGCCCTGGGCCTGCTCGCAACCCTCTATCTCGGGCTCCGCTTCTCGCTCGTCGCGCCCATAAGTTTCGCCGAGCGGCGGATCGATTTCCCGCGCTCCTGGACGCTCACGCGCGGACGCGTGCTGGCGCTGCTCGGCATGACCGCGCTGGTCCTTTGCCTGATCGGGCTGTTGATGATCGCGCTGCTGGTGGCTGTGGTCCTGGCGGCCCTGGCCATCGGCGGATTTGGCGGACTCGCCGGCGTCTTCGGGGGAGCCGAGGCGCTCAAGGCGCACCCGATCATCTTCCTGCTGGTCTTCGCCCTGCAGATCGCGCTCGCGCCGGCGCTGTGGATGCTGGCGACGGCGCCGCTCGCCGTCGCCTACCGCGAATTCGCGGGCGGCCGGCCAGCGTCCTCAAGCCAAACGGGGCAGCCCAGCACCTAAGCCCGCTTGCGCGCGGCGCCGCGGCGTTCGCGGTGGCGCTGGAGCAGCTCCGCCAGATAGCGGCCGGTCCAGCTTTTCGAATTGCCGGCGACCTGCTCCGGCGTGCCGATGGCGACGATCTCGCCGCCGCCGTCGCCGCCTTCCGGGCCGAAATCCACCAGCCAGTCGGCGGTCTTGATGACGTCGAGGTTGTGCTCGATCACCACCACCGTGTTGCCCTGGTCGACCAACTCGTGCAGCACCTCCAGCAGCTTCTTGACGTCGTGGAAGTGCAGGCCGGTCGTCGGCTCGTCGAGGATGTAGAGCGTCTTGCCGGTCGCGCGGCGGGAGAGCTCCTTCGATAGCTTCACCCGCTGGGCCTCGCCGCCGGAGAGGGTGGTGGCCTGCTGGCCGACCTTCACATAGCCCAGGCCGACCCGCTTCAGGGTCTCCATCTTTTCGCGGATGGGCGGCACGGCCTTGAAGAAGTCGGCCGCCTCTTCGACCGTCATTTCAAGGACATCGGCGATATTCTTGCCCTTGAACATGATCTCCAGGGTTTCGCGGTTGTAGCGATGGCCGTGGCAGACGTCGCAGGTCACGTAGACGTCGGGCAGGAAGTGCATCTCGATCTTGATCAGCCCGTCGCCCTGGCAGGCCTCGCAGCGGCCGCCCTTGACGTTGAAGCTGAACCGTCCTGGGCCATATCCGCGGGCCTTGGATTCCGGCAGGCCGGCGAACCAGTCGCGTATCGGCTGAAAGGCGCCGGTGTAGGTCGCCGGGTTCGAGCGCGGGGTGCGCCCGATCGGCGACTGGTCGATATCGATGACCTTGTCGAACAGCTCCAGCCCCTCGATGCGCTCGTGCGGGGCCGGGGAATCCGAAGCGTTGTGCAGCCGGCGCGCGGCGGCCTTGTAGAGGGTCTCGATGGTGAAGGTGGACTTTCCGCCGCCTGAGACCCCGGTGATGCAGGTGAAGGTTCCGACCGGAATCTCCGCGGTCACGTTCTTCAGGTTGTTGCCGGTCGCGCCGATGACGCGCAGCGCCTTCTTCTTGGAGATCGGCCGCCGATCTTCCGGCACCTCGATCTCCTGCGCGCCGGAGAGGTACTGGCCGGTCAGGCTCTTCGGCTCGCGCATGACGTCGTCGGGCGAGCCCTGGGCGATGATCTCGCCGCCGTGCACGCCGGCGGCCGGGCCCATGTCGATCACATGGTCGGCGGTGAGGATGGCCTCCTCGTCGTGCTCGACCACCAGAACCGAATTGCCGAGGTCGCGCAGGCCCCGCAGGCTCTCGAGCAGGCGGGTGTTGTCGCGCTGGTGCAGGCCGATCGAGGGCTCGTCCAGCACATATAGCACCCCCGTCAGCCCCGAGCCGATCTGGCTGGCCAGACGGATCCGCTGGCTCTCGCCGCCGGACAAGGTGCCCGAGCCCCGGCTGAGATTGAGGTAGTCGAGGCCGACGTTGACCAGGAAACGCAGCCGGTCGTTGATCTCCTTCAGGATCCGCCGGGCGATCTCCATCTGCTTTGCGGTGAGCTGGCCCTCCAGGCCCTCGAACCACTCGCGGCCGTGCCTGATCGAGAGCGTCGAGATCTCGCCGATGTGCTTGCCGGCGATCTTCACCGCCAGCGCCTCGGGCTTCAGCCGATAGCCGGAGCAGGCCTCGCACGGCGTCTCCGACTGATAGCGGCCGAGCTCCTCGCGCACCCAGGCGCTGTCGGTCTCGCGCCAGCGGCGTTCCAGGTTCGGCAGCACGCCCTCAAAGGTCTTGTTGACTTCGTATTTGCGAGCGTTGTCGTCGTAGACGAAGCGGATCTTCTCCGCGCCCGATCCGTGCAGGATCACCTGCCGGGCGGTGTCCGGCAGCTTCCACCAGGGCACGTCCATCGAGAAACCGTAGTGGCGCGCCAGCGCCTGCAGCGTCTGGGTGTAGAGCGGGGAGGGGCCGCGCGACCAGGGCGCGACGGCGCCCTTGTGCAGTGTCTTGTCCTTGTCCGGCGTCACCAGGTCGGCGTCGAAGGCGAGCTTGGCGCCCAGGCCGTCGCAGACTGGGCAGGCGCCGTAGGGGTTATTGAACGAGAACAGCCGCGGCTCGATCTCGCTGATGGTGAAGCCCGAAACCGGGCAGGCGAACTTCTCCGAGAAGATCAGCCGGCGCGGCTCGGCCTCGGTCGGATCCCTGTCCGCCCATTCGGCGACGGCGATGCCGTCGGCCAGCCTGAGCGCCGTCTCCAGGCTGTCGGCGTAGCGCTGCTCCAGGCCCGGCTTGGCGAGCAGCCGGTCCACGACGACGTCGACGTCGTGCTTGAACTTCTTGTCGAGCGCCGGCGCGTCCTCGATCGGATAGAACTCGCCATCGATCTTCAGCCGCTGGAAGCCCGCCTTCTGCCACTCGGCGATCTCCTTACGGTACTCGCCCTTGCGGCCGCGCACGACGGGGGCCAGCAGGTAGAGGCGGGTTCCCTCGTCGATGGCGGCCAGCTTGTCGACCATCTGGCTGACCGTCTGGCTCTCGATCGGCAGGCCCGTGGCCGGCGAATAGGGCACGCCAACCCGCGCCCAGAGCAGGCGCATGTAGTCGTGGATCTCGGTGACCGTGCCGACCGTAGAGCGCGGGTTGCGGCTGGTGGTCTTCTGCTCGATGGAGATGGCCGGCGAGAGGCCCTCGATCAGGTCCACGTCCGGCTTGCTCATCAGCTCCAGGAACTGGCGCGCATAGGCCGAGAGGCTCTCGACGTAGCGGCGCTGGCCCTCGGCGTAGATGGTGTCGAAGGCGAGCGAACTCTTGCCGGAGCCGGACAGTCCCGTCAGCACCACCAGCTGGCCGCGCGGTATGTCGACGTTGACGTCCTTGAGGTTGTGCTCGCGCGCGCCGCGGACGCGGATCTGATTCAACTGGTCTGACATCTGGGTCCCGGGGAGCCGGCCCCACGGCGGTCCGCAGGGCCCTGGCTAATGTAGTTCGGCGACTCTCAGATATCACTAGAACGTATGGGGAACAATGGCGACGCCTTTCCTCTCGCGCGCGTGGTTGAGGAAAGGGTCAGGCTCTTCTGTTCAGCGTGATGGCCGTGGCGGCGCCGGCGGCGACGGGGGCGCGGGCGGAGGGGCCGTAGCCGCTCAGCTGATCGCGCTGGCTGGCGACCTCCTCGGCGATGGTGCGCACCAAGCCCTCTGTGACGAACTTGGCCGCGGTGAGCGCGCGGCCGTGCCGTTCAAGGACGCCGTCGAACGCCTCGGTCGCGGCGACCAGCTTGCGGCGCAGCTCGATGGGCGCTTCCTGGATCAGGCCGTTGTCGGCCTTCACCCGGGTCGACTCGTGCCGATAAAGGTTCGCCAGGCGAGCGGCCTCGTCCATCAGGCCGGCCGCGTCCTGCGGCCGGTGCAGCTCGAAACATTGGGCCTGGCGACCGATCACCTCGGTCAGGCGCTCGGTCAGGATGATCAGCTGGTCGACGCGCTCGGCGGCGTCCTTGGCGGCGAGGGCCATAGGCGGGTCTCCTAGGTAAGGCCTTGCAGTTTCAGCATTTCGCGTTCGACCTGAGCGGCGACGCCGACGCCGCCTGAGCGGGCGGTCTGCTTGGCCATCTCCTCGGTGAGGAACGACTTGAACATCGCCTCGCCCGCGCCGCCGCCGAACGGACCGTTGTCGTCGCCGACCCCCTGGAAGGCCTGCTGCAGCATGACCGACAGGAAGCTCGCCTCGAACTTCTGGGCGGTCTCGCGGATCTGGGCGCGGCGCGCGAGTTCGGCCGGCGCGATCGGCGTTTGCGCGGCGGCGAGGGGAGCGGCGCTCATCACATCACCTCGATGTCGGCCTGCAGGGCGCCGGCGGCCTTGATGGTCTGAAGGATGGAGATCATGTCCCGCGGGGTGACGCCGAGCGCGTTCAGCCCGGCCACCAGGGTGGAGAGCGAGGCGCCGTTGCGCACCGTCAGGAACTGGCGTCCCTTCTCCTCGTCCACCTGCACCGCGCTCTGCGGCACCACCGTGGTCTGGCCCTTCGAGAAGGGCGCGGGCTGGCTGACCGCGGGCGACTCCTGGACCGTGATGGTCAGGTTGCCCTGCTGGATCGCCACGGTGGAGACGCGCACGTTCTCGCCCATGACGATCACGCCGGCGACCTCGTCGATCACCACCTTGGCTGGAGCGTCGGGTTCGACCGACAGGTTCTCCACCTGTGAGACGAAGCTCATCATGTCCTGGCCGGCGGCGGGACGGATGGCGACGATCGTCGGGTTCTCGGCGACCGCGGTCCCGGGGAAGCGGCTGTTGATGACGTCGGCGATGCGGCGCGAAGTGGTGAAGTCGGGATTGCGCAGCGTCATCCGCAGCGTGCCCATGCTGGCCAACTGGAAGCCGATCTCGCGTTCGACCACCGCGCCCGAGGCTATGCGGCCGGCGGTGGGCACTCCGCGCGACACCGTGCTGCCCGAGGCGCCGGACGCGCTCACCGCCCCGGTCTGCACCGTGCCCTGCGACACGGCGTAGGCCTGGCCGTCGGCGCCGAGCAGGGGCGTGACCAGCAGGGTGCCGCCCAGCAGGCTCTTGGCGTCGCCCAGCGCCGAGACGTTCACGTCAATTTGCGAACCGGCGGCGGCGAAGGCCGGAAGCCTCGCCGTCACCATCACGGCGGCGACGTTCTTGGTGTTGAGGTTGGCGTCGCGGGTGTTGACGCCCAGCCGCTCCAGCATCGCCTCCAGGCTCTGCTTGGTCATCGGCGCGTTGCGCAGGGCGTCGCCGGTGCCGTTCAGGCCAACCACGATGCCGTAGCCGACGAGCATGTTCTCGCGCACGCCCTCGAACTCGACGATGTCCTTGATCCGCGACTTGGCGAGGGCCGGGCTGGCGACCAGGGCGGCGGCGAGCACGGCGAAGGCGAAACGCAGGGGACGAAGCATGGTTAACCGCAAAGCTGTTCGCGCGGCTCCTTGCCACAGGCGTGCCAGCCGGGGGCGGCGGAAAAGACACGTGATTTCAATGGGTGGTGTTTGTGTTGGCCGGCGCCCAAAGCGCTCGGCGGCAGAAATTGCCCGGCATTAACCATACGGCAAGCGTGCCGCCGGAGCCTGCTGACCGTACACTCAAGGTCGGAACGTGAGTCGCCCGATGAAGATCAACGGACCGAACGGAACTGGCGCGGCGAGCGGGCCCCGGGCGTCGCGGCCTGCGGCGGGGAGCGGAGGCTTTCGGTTGCCCTCGCTCGACGAGGCTTCCGGCGCGGCTCAGGCCGAAGGCGTGGCGCGGACGGCGGGCGTCATGGGCGTGGACGCTCTGCTCGCCCTGCAGGCGGTCGGCGGCCCACTGGAAGGGCGTCGCCGCGCGGTGCGCCGCGCCAGCCAGATTCTCGACATTCTCGACGAGGTGAAGCTCGCGCTGCTTGACGGCGACCTCAGCCTGGCGCAACTCGACCGCCTGAGGCGGACCGTGAACGAAGAGCGAGGGCTCACCGGCGATCCCAAGCTGGAAGGGGTGCTCGACGAAATCGAACTACGGGCCGCCGTCGAAATAGCCAAGCTAGAGACCGCAGCCTATGCGGCCTAGGCGACGAAAAGGGAGCGTCCCGATTGAACATACAACCTGTTTCGATGTACACGCTGCGCGCGTTTATTGGCGTCCAGGGGGCGTGAGGATTTCATGAGCACAGCTGCGGCTCTGGCAGAGAAGCCCGAATATCGTCCGACCGAGGACGAAGAGTTCATGAACGATCGGCAGCTTGAGTATTTCAAGCAGAAGCTGCTGAACTGGAAGGAAGAGATCCTTCGGGAATCCCGGGAAACGCTGACCCACCTCCAAAGCGAGACCGAAAACCACCCGGACCTGGCAGACCGAGCCTCGTCGGAGACCGACCGGGCGCTGGAGCTTCGAACCCGGGACCGGCAACGCAAGCTCATCTCCAAGATCGACGAGGCGCTGCGGCGCATCGAGGACGGCAGCTACGGCTACTGCGAAGAAACCGGAGAACCGATCGGCATCGCCAGGCTGGAAGCCCGGCCGATCGCCACGCTCAGCCTGGAAGCGCAGGAGCGCCACGAACGGCGGGAGCGGGTGCACCGGGACGACTGAGGCGAACGGCGGCGAGAGGGCCAAACGCCCCTCCGTCCCGTGGTTTGCGCGATCCACCTCCACCGCGTAGCGGGGGCGTTTCGGCGGCCTCCCGCGCCGTGCTTCTACTCGACGGCCGGGCCGGCGCGGGCGAGGTTCGCGACCTTGTCGGCGGCCTCTTCGCCGAGCGCGGCGTGTTGGGCGTGCGGGCGCTGCGGCGCCAGGGCGAGCCGGCGTCCATCGGCGATGAGGCGCTTGCCGAGCGAGGCGACCTTCGCGAACGGCGAGAAGAGGCCGGCGAAGCGGTGCTTGGACGGCTTGCTGACCGCGTCAGCCCTGTGTGAGGCGATGGCTCCGGTGACGCCGGGGCGCTCGACGGCGCCCAGATCGGCGAGCGTGATCCGCTCCTCCTTGGCGTAGGTGATCGGGGCCGGAAGGGGCTCGATCGGCGCGCGGGCCAGTTCCACGGCGGGCTTGGCCGCGGCGCCGGCGTCGGTCGCTTTCGACGGCGCCGGCTGATCATCCGCCGCAGCCGGATCGACGGCGGGCTGGTCCAGCGCCTCCACCGTCGGCTTGGTGCGCGGCGGCCCCTCCTCAATCACCGGCGCCTTGGCGATCTTGGCCAGGGTGACCTTCGCCCGTAGCGGCCAGTCGAAGGCGCTGTCACAGGCTGCGGCGAGCAGCTGGGCGCTCGGCTCGTCGGGTCGGGGCGTGAACCAGTCTTCGACCCGCGTCTCCGGCTTAGGCTCGCCCTTGCGGTTGGCGTCCGGGTAGCTCGCGCTGCGGATCACCCGCATCCGCTCGCTCTTGCAGTCGAACAGGACGTGGGCGTCCCAGGAGCGGGAGGCTTGCGGACCGATCCAGTCGGACTTCAGGCCCTCGGCGCGGACCAGGGCGATCACCTCGCCGGTCGCCGCGGGCGGGCCGAGCCGCTCGACGCTATAGACCCTGTCCGGGCCGGCGATGGCGACCTGGGCGGTCGGCATGTCGGTGTATTCGGTCACCTGGCGGATGAGATCCGCACGGGCAGCGGGCTCCGACGCCAGCGCAGGCGTGGCGAAGAGAGCGGCGGCGATCAGTCCGATCACAAGGCGCATCATCGAAGGCCTTCCAACATCACGATCCAGCGAACCTAGCGGCGGTATCGCTAAGGCCAGGTTTAATTTGCAGAATAAGCTTCGACGCCGGATTCAGGGGCGATCGGAACGCGGTCGCCGGGCTGGGCCTTTTTGCGCAAAGGGCAGGTCTCGGCTATATGCTCAGATTGAGCATATGCGGCGCGGCGCGGCCGCTCTGATACGGCACGTGTGATGAGCAAGCGAGCGGAGCGCCGAACCATGACCAGCCCGTTCTACGCCATCCACACCCACGGCTTCGTCCGCGTGGCGGTCTGCACGCCCAAGGTCGCGGTCGGCGATCCCGGCGCCAACGCCGCCGAAACCCTGGCGCTCGCGGCCAAGGGCGAGGCTGAAGGCTGCGACCTGATGCTCTTCCCCGAGCTCGGGATCTCCGCCTACGCGATCGACGACCTGTTCCTGCAGGACGCCCTGCTTCGGCGCGTGGACGAGGAGCTGGCGGGGATCGTGGCGGCGAGCGCGGGGCTGGGCCCGGTGCTGGTGGTGGGCGCTCCGCTGCAGCACGCGGGGCGGCTCTACAACTGCGCCGTGGTGATCGCCAAGGGCAGGGTGCTGGGCGTCGTTCCCAAGAGCTTCCCGCCCAACTACCGGGAGTATTACGAACTGCGCTGGTTCGCCCCCGGCTGGGGCGTGCAGGGGCTCGAGATCGAGGTCGCCGGCCAACGTGCGCCGTTCGGCGTGGACCTGCTCTTCAAGGCGAACGACCTGCAGGACTTCGTCTTCGCTGCAGAAATCTGCGAGGATTTCTGGGCGCCGTCGCCGCCGTCCACGCGAGCCGCCCTGGCCGGCGCGCTGATCCTGCTCAACCTGTCTGCGTCCAATATCGTGGTCGGCAAGGCCGACGAGCGCGAGATGCTGTGCGCGTCGCAGTCGAGCCGCTGCCAGGCCGCCTACCTCTATTCCGCCGCCGGCCCCGGTGAGAGCACCACCGATCTGGCCTGGGATGGGCAGGCCAGCATCCACGAACTCGGGCGTCGCCTCGCCCAGACCGGCCGCTTCCCGGCCGAGGCGCAGATGGCGGTGGCCGACATCGACGTCGAGCGGCTGCGGCTGGAGCGCCTGCGCACGCCGACCTTCAATGCAGCGGCCCTGGCCGCGGGCCATCCGGAGACGGCCTTCCGCTGCGTCCGCTTCGACCACCGCCCGCACCGCCGGGATGTCGGGCTGAGGCGCACGCTGGAGCGCTTCCCCTTCGTGCCGAGCGATGCGGCGCGCCTGGACAAGGACTGCTTCGAAGCCTTCAACATCCAGGTCCAGGGGCTCGCCAAGCGGCTGCAGGCCACCAACGGCCAGCGCATCGTCATCGGCGTCTCCGGCGGGCTCGACTCCACTCACGCGCTGATCGTCGCCTGCAAGGCCTTCGACGCCCTGGGGCTTCCGCGAAGCAACATCCTGGGCTTCACCATGCCGGGCTTCGCCACCAGCGAGGCGACCAAGTCGAACGCCTGGGCGCTGATGTCGGCGCTAGGGGTGACCGGCCGCGAGATCGACATCAGGCCGACCGCGCGGCTGATGCTGGAGAACATCGACCATCCCTTCGCGGACGGCGAGCCGGTCTATGACGTCACCTTCGAAAACGTGCAGGCAGGCCTGCGGACGGACTACCTGTTCCGCCTCGCCAACCAGAACCACGCCTTCGTCCTCGGCACCGGCGACCTGAGCGAGTTGGCGCTCGGCTGGTGCACCTATGGCGTGGGCGATCAAATGAGCCATTACAATGTCAACGGCTCGATTTCGAAGACCCTGATCCAGCACCTGATCCGCTGGGTCGCCACCACTCGGCAATTCGACGAGACGGCTTCGAAAACCCTGCTCGGCGTGCTCGATACGGAAATTTCGCCCGAGCTGGTTCCGGCCGACGCGACGGGGGCGATCCAGAGCACCCAGGCGATCGTCGGCCCCTACGAGCTGCAGGATTTCACCCTCTACTACGTCACCCGTTACGGCCTGCGGCCGTCCAAGGTCGCCTTCCTCGCCTGGCACGCCTGGAGGGACGCAGGCGTCGGGCCCTGGCCGCCGAACTTCCCGGACACGGCGCGGAACGCCTATGACCTGGCGACGATCAAGCGCTGGCTAGGCGTCTTCCTGTTCCGCTTCTTCCAGATCAGCCAGTTCAAGCGCTCGGCCATGCCGAACGGCCCCAAGGTGGTGTCCGGCGGCAACCTCTCGCCCCGCGGCGATTGGCGCGCGCCCTCCGACGGCACAGCGAAGGTGTGGCTGGAAGAGCTCGAGGCCAACGTGCCGTGATGGCGAACGCCCCCTCAGTCGCCTTTGACGACAGCTCCCCCGCTGCGCGGTGGAGCACCTTAGCGACCAGTTCCTCCACCGCGTAGCGGGGGAGGTGGATCGGCGCACAGCGCCGAGACGGAGGGGCGTTCCTCTGGCCTACCCCGCCCGCGCGACCCGGGCGTCGCCGGAATCGAGCGGGGTTTGCGCCGCGCGCAGCAGCGGCACGATCTCGTCGACCCGCTCGGCCGTAGTCCAAGCCTGCATGAAGTCCGCGGGCGTCAGGCGCGCGTCGACGGTGTGCTGGAAGAGGTCGAAGAGCGGGCGCCAGAAACCGTCCGGGCTGTGAAAGACCACCGGCTTGGCGTGCAGTTCGAGGCGGCGCCACGAGAGCAGCTCCACCGCCTCCTCCAGCGTGCCGACGCCTCCCGGCAGCACGACGAAGGCGTCGGCGCCCTGGAACATGCGCATCTTGCGTTCGTGCATGTTGCCGACGACCACGTGCTCGACCGTGTCCAGCGCCCGCTCGCGGGTGACGAGGAAGTCGGGGATGATCCCCAGCACCTCGCCGCCGGCCGCATGCGCGGCGCGGGCGCAGGCGCCCATCAGGCCGACGCCGCCTCCGCCGTAGATGAGCTTGATACGAGCCGCGGCGAGCGCCCGCCCGAGTTCGGCTGCGGCCTGCAAATAGGCCGGATCGGCGGCGTCGGACGAGCCGCAGAAGACGCAGACTGAATCGACGCGCTGGGTCACAGTCCCCATCTAGGACGCTCCGTCGGCCTCGCTTGCGATGGCGGACTGAAGCCGCCATTAGCTAAGGCCAGGGTTTAAGAGTTTGGTCCGCCAAGTGAACCGAAGAAAGGCGCGATTCGTCGCCGCAATCATGACGGCCTGTGTCATGGCCGGCTGCGGCGGCCCGCCGCCCACTGCGGACGCCGTCCCGGCGGAGGCGTCCGGCTATGTGCAGCCTCCATCGGTGACGGAAGCCGCGCCCGGCGCGGGAGCGCTGGCGCTGGCCGGGGTGGCCCCGCCCAAGGCCCAGGTTCGGCTGAGCGCGCCGGCGGGCGGGGTGATCTCGACCCGCGCCGACGCCAATGGGCGATGGAGGCTGCAACTGCCTCTCGATCCACAGGCGCGCATCTTCGGCGTCTCGGCCGAGAACGATGGCCGCCGCGTGCAGGCTGAGGCCTATCTGCTGGTGGGGCCACGGGGGGAGACGGCGCTGCTGCGCGCCGGCGCCGGCGCGCTGCGGCTGGACCGGCCGTCGGGGTCGCGGATCGCAGCCTTGGACTTCGACGCCGACGGCGGGGCGCTGGTGTCCGGCTGGGCCCCGGCGGGCACCGACGTCGCCGTACGCCTCGACGGCCGCTCGCTGGGGGAAACGCGTGCGGACGAGGACGGCCGTTTCAGCTACGCGCTGCCCAGGCTGGCGTTCGGCGCTCGTCGGATCGAGACGACCGGCGCCGGCTTCACCGACCAGGTCCAGGTCGAGGTCTCGGCCCCCGCGCCGCTCACCGACGGGCCGCTGCGGGCAAGTCCGATCGCGCGGGGCCTGAGGGCGGACTGGCTGACGCCCGGCGGCGGCGTGCAGTCGACCGTGCTGGCCGGGTAGGGGCGCGTTGACCTCGCTCCACGCCCATGCCGCGCGTCGTTTCCGGGAGGGCGACGCCGTCGCGCCCAAGGAAGTCCGTTTCGACTTCGCACGGTCGATGGCCGACCTTCTGCGCCTCGTGCTGCGGTCCGGAGCGCCGCAACTGCGCGCGCGGGTCGCCGCCGCCCTGGCTCTGGTGGTCGTCGGCAAGCTGGCTAGCGTCTGGGGGCCGGTCGTGCTCGGCGAGGCCGTGAACGCCCTGGCCCACCCAGGGGCGGCCCGCCTGGGCGCCGCCTTCGTCCAGGGCGCGATCGCGTTTGCGGCCCTGAGTTTCGTTGCGGCCTGCGCGCCCTACGCCCGCGACGTCGTCTTCACCCGCGTCGCCCAGTCGACCATGGCGCGCGCGGCGGTGGAGACCTTCCAGCACGCGCTCGCGCTGTCGCTCGACTTCCACCATTCCAAGCAGATGGGCTCGCTCTCCCGCGTCATCGACCGCGGCGCGCGGGCGACCGACTTCCTGCTCCGCAGCGTGGTGTTCAACATAGGCCCGACGCTGATCGAGCTGGCGCTGGGCATGGTCGTGCTCACCCTGAAGCTCGACTGGCGCTTCGCGCTCACCGCCTTCGCCAGCATCGCGGTCTATGTCCTGGTCACCTTTCGCATCACCGACTGGCGGCTGGCGCATCGGCGCGAGCTGAACGAGGCCGACTCGCAGGTGTCGGGCCTATCCGTCGACGCCCTGATCAACTTCGAGACCGTCAAGACCTTTGGGGCGGAACGGCGGGTGGCGCAGGCCTACACCGAGGCCATGGGCCGCTACGTCGACGCCAGCGTCCAGGCCAACACCTCGCTCAACCTGCTCAACGTCCTGCAGTCCTTCATCCTCAACTTCGGCCTGGCGGTGATGACGGTGATGGCCGGGCTGGCGGTCACCGGCGGGAAGATGCAGGTCGGCCAGGTGGTGACCGCGGTGCTGCTGCTGAGGGGGCTCTACCAGCCGCTCGGCATCCTGGGCTTCAACTACCGCGAGATCCGCCAGGCCTTCATCGACATGGAGCAGATGGTCGACCTGAACCAGGTCCGGCCCGAGATCACCGACACGCCGGATGCGCGGGCGCTTCCGCCCGCGACCGGGCGCGGCGCGGCGGTGCGCTTCGATCACGTCAGCTTCCGCCATGACGCGCGTTCCGTCGGACTGGACGATGTCAGCTTCGAGGCCAGGCCCGGGGAGACGGTGGCCCTGGTCGGGCCGTCCGGCGCCGGCAAGACCACCGCGGTCCGGCTCGCCATGCGGCTGATCGATCCGCAGGGCGGGCAGGTGCTGCTCGACGGCGCCGACATGCGCGAGTTGCGGCTCACGGCGCTGCGCGGCGCGATCGCGCTCGTCCCGCAGGACGTCGCCCTGTTCAACGACACCCTCTTTCGCAACATCGCCTTCGCCAGGCCCGAGGCCAGCCCGGAGGCGGTGCGGCGCGCGGCCGATGCGGCCGAACTCGGCGGCTTTATCGACAGCCTGCCCCAGGGCATGTCGACACGCGTCGGCGAGCGGGGCTTGAAGCTTTCCGGCGGCGAGCGCCAGCGGGTGGGGATCGCGCGGGCTCTGCTGGCGGATCCGCGCCTGCTGATCCTGGACGAGGCGACCAGCGCGCTCGACGGGCCCACCGAGGCGGCGATCCAGGCGACCTTGCGCAAGGCGCGGGCCGGGCGCACGACCCTGGTCATCGCGCACCGGCTGTCGACCATCGTCGACGCCGACCAGATCCTGGTCCTTCGCCGCGGCCGCATCGTGGAGCGCGGCGCGCACGAGGAGCTGCTCGCCAAGGCCGGCGAGTACGCGGCGTTGTGGCGGCGTCAGACCCGCGTCGGCTGATCCCGGAGCGGCTGTCGTGGCCGCCGAATGGGCCTATGCTGGCGCGGACAATGTCCAAGAAGGGTTCGGCCTTGCGCTATCTGCACACCATGGTCCGCGTGAAGGACCTCGACGCCTCGCTCGATTTCTACTGCGGCAAGCTGGGGCTGGTGGAGGTCCGGCGCCACGACATTCCGGCCGGGCGCTATACCCTCGTCTTTCTCGCGGCGCCCGGCGATGCGGGCGCGGCCCGCGTCGAGGCCGCGCCCACGGTGGAGCTGACCTGGAACTGGGACCCGGAGGATTACGGCGGCGCCCGCAACTTCGGCCATCTCGCCTATGCGGTGGACGACATCTACGCCGCCTGCCAGCGGCTGATGGACGGCGGGGTGACCATCAACCGGCCGCCGCGCGACGGCCGGATGGCCTTCATCCGCTCGCCGGACAACATCTCCGTCGAGTTGCTGCAGGCGGGTGAGGCGTTGCCTCCGGCGGAGCCCTGGGTCTCAATGCCGAACGTCGGCAGCTGGTAGATCCGGCGGCCCAGTACGGGAGCACCCCATGGTCCAGCCCGCTTCTGACGCTTCTCCGCTGCTTCCGCTGAACGACGACTCGGCCATGCCGCAGCTGGGGCTGGGCGTGCTGCAGATCCCGCTGGAGGCCACGGCGGAGGTGGTGAGCGACGCGCTGGGCGCCGGCTATCGGCTGATCGACACCGCGGCCGCCTATCGCAACGAGGCCGGCGTCGGCGAGGGCCTGCGCGCCTCTGGCGTGCCGCGCGAGGACATCTTCCTCACCACCAAGCTCTCGAACGAGCATCAGGGCTACGACGAAGCCTTGAGAGCATTCGACGAGAGCGCCGAACGGCTCGGCGTGGACTATGTCGACCTCTATCTCATCCACTGGCCCGCGCCACAGCGGGGGCGGTACCTCGACTCCTGGCGCGCGCTCGTGCGCCTGCGGGAGGAGGGTCGCGCCCGCTCGATCGGCGTCTCGAACTTCATGATCGAGCACCTCCGGCGCGTCATCGCCGAAACAGGCGTCGCGCCTTCCGTGAACCAGGTCGAGCTTCACCCGGGGTTCCAGCAAAGCGACCTGCACGCCTTCCACGTAGGGCAGGGGATCGTCACCCAGTCGTGGAGCCCGCTCGGCCGGGGCGGGCTCGTCAAGCACCCCGAGCTGGCGCGAATCGGCGCGCGCCACGGCAAGACCGCCGCCCAGGCGATCATCCGCTGGCATCTCCAGTCAGGGCTGGGCGTCATCCCCAAGACCGTGCGCCCGGAACGGATGCAAGAGAATCGCGAGGTGTTCGACTTCGCGCTCGACGAGGCGGACATGACGGCCATCGCCAGGCTGGACGATCCCGCAGGCCGCATCGGCTTCGATCCGCTGGACTACAACTGACGTCGATCGCGGTTAAAAAAAATTCGCCTCACAGGCGAACCCTCCGGCGGCGTAGCTTGTTTAAGCAGTGCGACGGGCGCACCCCCCGACTTCACTGATCCGTCGCCGCGAGCCCGACCAACTCGCACGGAGCCCCCGGCAGACAGCAACTGCCCGGGGGCTTTTCGCGCCCGCCTGCGTTCAACGCGTGGATTCGATCAGCAGCCCCGCCTCGCGCATCGCCGCCAGGATGCGGCGCGCCTCCTTGCGGTACATGGTCCAGAGCGGGCCGCGCGAGGTCTCGCGGTCGGGGTCCTCGTGGCACAGGGCGCGAGCGACGACCTCTTCGGGGTCGTTCGCCATCGGCCGATGTCTTCGGCGCAGCGGCATCATACCCGGCGCAATTGCTCTCGAAGTGTGTTGGTTCCGGGGCGCTGCGGCCCCGACGGCACGATAAAATGCGCCAGGGCCGCAGACCCGGCCGGGCAGGTCGGGACCCACACGGCATCGGTGCGTTCCCTGGGCGAACAGGGCCTCGTTCGTCATGGCCAGAGGCCATTAGGGCCAAAGACGGAGTCAGCATCCGTCCGGTTGTCGCAGAAGCACCTCTGGCGCGCTCTCGCCGACATACGGCTCACCACCAAGCGGCGGGGGCGCGCGGCAACGGGTCAAACGCTCAGCTTACGTCTGATCTGTGATGAGGCGTTGCTCGCTCTCGTAGATCTGCGCGGCGCGATCGACGCCATCGACGGTGATCGCCAGCAGGCCGTCATCGCCGCGCGCGATCCAGCCCTTTTCCCTGAGATACCAAATATGAAACTCGAGATGTTCGTGCGGGCATCCCGACAGGCGTTCCAACTCGGCGTTGCCGATACCTGGCTCCCGGGTGCTTCTGCGCCGCTGGAGATAGAGCATCGTCAGGAGATTGTTCTGGATCGCGACGTCTCGCTCGATCCCCAGGCCGTCGACGAACTCTCCGTCGCCGTTTGAGTGCTGCTGCTCACCCTCATCCCCCGGTCCTTCGTCAAGCTCGGTGCTGAGGGGCGGCAGGTGGTGCGCGTTGTCCTTGTGATACTGAGCGCGCTTAGCGCGATCCTTGAGCGTCTCGTTCGCGTGAAGGATCGCCTCGAACTTGCGCCGGTTTCCGGTGTTCGCATTATCGGGGTGGAACCGCCGCGCGAGAGAGCGAAACCGGAGCGCGATCGCTTCCTGACTCGCGCTCGGCGTCACGCCCATCAGCTCGTAGAGGTTGATGAAGCTTTCGCCTTCCACCGGGCTGTCCCCTAACTCTCTAAACGTCAGACGTTCGGCGTCTTTCGCTGTCCGTCAAGCTAAAGCTCCGGGCGCGCACGTTGTCGCACCAGCATTCCGAGCTTAGAATGAAGTATCTTTTGCCTCGAGTGGCCCCTCGTCCCGTGCATCTCTATCTTTTCGCCCGGCTTAGATTAACGCCCGCTTGATCCCCGTTGATTTTTGCTCGGGCCACTCGGCGAATTGCGCCGCCGGCTAACTGTCGGCGCGGTTCGTAAGGCCCATCGCGTCCGCATCAGCGTACATCTTTTTTTGGGGGGGCGGGATGAATTCCCCCGCAAATTCACGCTCGATGGCTCCCCGGGCAGGACTCGAACCTGCGACCCGGCGGTTAACAGCCGCCTGCTCTACCAACTGAGCTACCGAGGACCAGAGCCGTCGAGGGCCGGGGCTATACGCTACGACCTTGGGGCACGCAAGCGGGGCGGACGGCGAATTTGGCGGTTGCCTGACGGCGGCGGCGCCTACCTCCCTCTCCCCCGCGCAGCGAGGGGAAGAGGAGGCGAAAAAAAAGCCCGGCGCGAGCGCCGGGCTGGAAAAAGTCGGTGATGGTGGGGTGTCTTCAAGGAAGACATCGTGAGAGTCGCCTGCGTCGGTAAATGCATGGTTAACGGCTTGGCCGTAGGCGAAGGTCTTGTTCACCGAGTTCGACCAAATCCTAAGGTCGCCGTTCACAGAAGGAGGGCGATCGCCAGCCACAGGGCGACGACGGCCGCCGCCAGCAGGCCTCCGCCGACCTGCAGCGCGAATACTTCCTCCGGATTGTAGGCCGACCAGAGTCTCAGGCAGCGCCGCCATTCGGCGCGGACGCTGCGGGCGTCGGTCTCGTCCACGGGCGAATCGCGCCCGAACTCCGGGGGCACGAGGTCGAGCCGGTCCGCCAGGCGATGCGCCGCCAGGGCCAGGCCGTCGCCGGCGCGGCCCACGACCGAGCGCGCCCTTCGCGCCCAGTTGGACGGTCTCTTCGACGGGCCTGTCGCCGCCAGTTCCGTTCGCGCCATGACGACTGCCGGCGCGTCGCCGCGCCGCTCCCGACTTCGGACCTATGCCAGCGCAGCTTCAACTCGCGAACAGCCAGGCTTGTTCCGCGCCGATCCCGTTCAGCAGGCGTTCAGGCGCTCTCGCGCATTCGGGAGCGCGCCTTACGACGGCCTATGTTGGTCGCGTAGTCCGCGAGGCCGTACGCCCGCCTCCGCAAGGGGGCGGGCGTACGTAATTCCGGGGCTTGATCCCGGGGCTTGCTTGCCGCGGCCGTTCGGGGGCCTCAGATTAGGGGCATGCCGCCGGAGCGCCCGCCGACCACCGACGCGGAATACCACGTCGTCCACGGCCCCTGGCCGCGATGGATGCTGAACCTCAGCCTGATCAAGCTGGTCGCCTGGGGCGCCGCGGTCACCGGCGTGGCCATCCTGATCGGCCTGGGGCTGCTGCTGGCCCTCGGCGCCTTCCGCTAGCTCGGCCGGTCGCGAAACACCCGGTAGCCTTTCACCTTGGCGATCTGCAGCATCTCCAGATCGCCGGCGGTGTCGCCATAGGCGGCGGCGAGCCGGAGGCCCGGCCCGAAGCGCGCCTGCAGCCGAACGACCTTCTCCGGGCCGCGGCAGTTGGGCGTGGCGAAGGCGCCGGTGAAGCGATCCCGGGCGTCGAAGTCGAGCTCCGTGCCGATCAGCGCATCCGCTGCGAGGCGATCGGCGAACGGCCTGACGACGAAGGCGGGCGAGGCCGTGACGATCACCAGGCAGGCCCCGGCGGCCCGCTGCTCGCGCCACGCGGCGAGCGCGTCGGGACGGAGGAGCCGAGGGGCGCAGTGTTCGGCGAAGGCCTCCGCCAGGGCCTCCAGCTCCGAGCGGCCAAGTCCGCCCAGGAAGACGCGCGCTGCGGCGGCCTTGATGCGTCCGCGGTCGCGGTCGAAAAGGTAGCGCAGCGCTGCGGGCGCCAGCCGAATCGCGCCGAAGGCGAATCTCAGCGGGCCGGCGCGCCAGCGCAGGAAGGCGGTGAAGCTGTCCTGAACCGTCAGCGTGCCATCAAAGTCGAACGCCACGATTGCGCCGGAATCTAATGCGCGACCTTGTGTCTCGGAACCGTGTTCGGACGGTCCGATGTCTTGTGCCATTTCAGCAGGTTTCCCATGTAGTCGCTCGGCGCCCGCGCCCTCGGCGCCGCTTCAATCCACGCCGCCATAACGTTCCAAGGCTTGTGATCCCGGCTGGGATCGGGGAATGTCAAGACTTAGACAACCCGCGGCGCGTACCTTGCATTAGAGGCGCAGACGCCCCACGGGGTGGGACGGCGGGCCGAAGGGCCTAGTCGCCTAGAGAGTGAGAGAGACCATGACGAAGGCCGCCAGCGGGGACTCGAAGAGCACGCTCTACTGCTCTTTCTGCGGCAAGAGCCAGCACGAGGTCCGCAAGCTCATCGCGGGCCCGACCGTGTTCATCTGCGATGAATGCGTCGAGCTGTGCATGGACATCATCCGCGAGGAGCACAAGATTTCCTTCGTCAAGTCGAAGGACGGCGTGCCCACGCCGAAGGAAATCCGCGAGGTCCTCGACGACTATGTGATCGGCCAGGACCACGCCAAGAAGGTGCTCTCGGTCGCGGTCCACAACCACTACAAGCGCCTCAACCACGCGACGAAGAACAACGACGTCGAGCTGGGCAAGGCCAACATCCTGCTGATCGGCCCGACCGGCACCGGCAAGACGCTGCTCGCCCAGACCCTGGCGCGCATCATCGACGTGCCCTTCACCGTGGCCGACGCGACGACCCTGACCGAAGCCGGCTACGTCGGCGAGGACGTCGAGAACATCATCCTGAAGCTGCTGCAGGCGGCCGACTACAATGTCGAGCGCGCGCAACGCGGCATCGTCTACATCGACGAAGTCGACAAGATCAGCCGCAAGTCGGACAACCCGTCGATCACCCGCGACGTGTCGGGCGAGGGCGTCCAGCAGGCGCTGCTGAAGATCATGGAAGGCACCGTCGCCTCCGTGCCGCCGCAGGGCGGGCGCAAGCATCCGCAGCAGGAGTTCCTGCAGGTCGACACCACCAACATTCTGTTCATCTGCGGCGGCGCCTTCGCCGGCTTGGAGAAGATCATCTCCGCGCGCGGGCAGGGGACCTCGATCGGCTTCGGGGCCAAGGTGTCCGATCCGGACGAGCGGCGGACCGGCGAGATTTTCCGCCAAGTCGAGCCGGACGACCTGCTGCGCTTCGGCCTGATCCCGGAGTTCATCGGCCGTCTGCCGGTGATCGCCACCCTCGACGACCTCGACGAGAAGGCGCTGGTGAAGATCCTCACCGAGCCGAAGAACGCCTTCGTGAAGCAGTACGTCCGCCTGTTCGACATGGAGAACGTCGGCCTGACCTTCACCGAGGACGCGTTGAACGCGGTGGCCCGCAAGGCCATCCAGCGCAAGACCGGCGCGCGGGGCCTGCGCTCGATCCTGGAAGGCATACTGCTCGACACCATGTACGAGCTGCCGACCTACGACGGCGTCGAGGAGGTGGTGGTCAACGCCGAGGTCGTCGAAGGCCGCTCGCAGCCGCTGCTGATCTACGCCGAGCGCCGCGACAAAGGCGGCGCGGCCTAAAGGCGCTTCCCTTTCCAGGTATTCTTCCTTTCCCGCTTGCCGGAAAGGGGACCGCCCGGGGAACACCGTGCGGTGGAGAGGGAAAGCCGCCGCAAAGAGTCGGAAAGTCCGGGTGCTGAGTCTCGGGGCGGAACGCGCTGCGCGCCGCAACTTGCCCTCTCCACCACCCGCTCTTCGCTGCGCTTGGCAGGCGGTCCCCCTCTCCCACGACGCCGTGGGAGAGGAAGCATCCCTCTGCGAGACGGAGAGGAACCTCAGCGCGCCAGGCAGGCTTGGCCAGCCTGCTGCAAGGTCTTGCAGAAGCCGAGCGCGTCCGATCGCGAGGCGAACCCAGCGAAGACCCCGCGGTAGACGGTCCGGCCCTGGACCTGCGCCTGCTCGACGCGCGTCTCGAAGCCTTCCAGGGTCCCGCCGTAGCGGCGCTTCAACCTGGCGAGCGTCTGGCGGGTTTCCGCCTGCACGGGCGAACTCACGACCTGGACCGAGCGCCGGCCACGGCGTGGCTGGGCGCCGGCGGCGCGCGCAGGGGGAGGCGCAGTCGTGTCGCGTGCGGCGCCGTCCGCCGTCGACGCAGCCCCTGAACGGACGGGGGCCGCGGCCGGGTGGCGCGGGGCCGCTTTCGCAGCCTCGGCGATGCGCCGCGTCGTCGCGCCGAGCGGCGGCCTGAAGCCGGGATCGCAGACGGCCCGCAGGGCGCCCGCCAGCGCCGTCCCCGGCGCGGGCTTGCGCCAGGACGCCTCGCCGGACGTCAGGGTGATCTCGTCGTCTCGGGAGCCGCGCGAGGGATAGCCCGTGGTCGCTCCGGCGCGCACCTCGCCTGTGCGGCATTCGACCTGCAGCGGCATCTCCCAGGCCGCCACGCCGCTGCGGCTGGCCGCCGCCGGCGTGAGCGCCAGCGCCCGCAGGCGAACCTCGAAGCGTCCGTCGGCGCCGGGCAGGCGATCGATGATGGCGGTCACCGCCGAGGGGCCGACGGCGACCACCTGCTCCGGCGCGACGTCTCGGGACTGCCGCAGCCAGGCCGTGATCGACGGCGCGTCCAGGACCGCGGGGTAGCTTGCGCCGAGCGCCGCGCTCGCGGCGATGAGCGCCAGCCCGGTCACTGCGCGGTTTCGGGCGCCGGCGGGACCGGCGGCGGGGCCACGCCGGGCTGCTGGGGCTGGATATAGCCCTGCTTGAGCATCAGCCCGTGCAACTCCTGCATCATGTTGAGCATCTCGGCGGCCCCGCGGGCCGACAGCACGATGCGCGCGGCGGTGTAGGCCCACTGCCGCGCGCCGCTCGACGGCTGGGCCGTCGACGGCGCCTGGTCCGTGCGCGTCACCGTGAACTCCATCCGCACCGACGCGCCGTCGAAGAACAGATGCTCCAGCCGGTCGGCGAACACCTCGCTGATCTCAGGCCGATCGATGTACTTCGGCTTCGTGGAGCCGTCCGTCTTACCCTTCATCCCTGCTTCGCCCTCCCAGCGCTGCCTTGAGGTTAACGGGCTCGCCGCCCTGGCGTTGCGGCCCGCGCGGTCCCATTTCTAGCCACGGCCTCTTGTGGCATGGGGCCACTACCGCTTATACCCGCGCCGCAAAACGGAGAGTCTCATGGAGATTCGCGAAGGCCTGACCTTCGACGATGTTTTGCTCGAACCGGCGGCGTCCGACGTGATGCCGACCCAGGTGGATGTCGCCGCCCGGTTCACGCGAGAGATCAAGTTGAACATCCCGCTGGTGTCCGCCGCGATGGACACGGTGACCGAAAGCCGGCTGGCCATCGCCATGGCGCAGAACGGCGGGGTCGGCGTCCTGCACCGCAACATGACGGTCGAGGAACAGGCCGATCATGTGCGCGAGGTGAAGCGCTACGAGAGCGGGATGGTGATCAACCCGCTGACGATCCAGCCGGACACCCCGCTCAGCGAGATCCGCCAGATCATGGCGCGCAAGAAGATCTCCGGTTTCCCGGTCGTCGATCCGGACGGCAAGCTGTGCGGCATCCTCACCAACCGCGACATGCGGTTCGAGACGCGCGACGACCTGCCCGCCAAGGCGCTGATGACCAAGAGCGGCTTGGTCACCGTGCGCGAAGGCGTGTCGCAGGCCGACGCCCGCGACCTGCTGCGCCGGCACAAGATCGAGCGTCTGATCGTGGTCGACGACGACAACCGCGCCGTGGGCCTGATCACCGTCAAGGACATGGAGAAGGCCCAGCTCCATCCCAACGCCGCCAAGGACGCCCAGGGCCGGCTGCTGGTGGCCGCGGCCTCCACCGTCGGCGACGCCGGTTACGAGCGGTCGATGGCCCTGGTGGACGCCGGCGTCGACGTGGTGGTGATCGACACCGCCCACGGTCACAACGCCGACGTCTCGCGCACGGTCGAGCGCATCAAGCGCGAGACCAACCGCGTGGAGATCGTCGCCGGCAACGTCGCCACCTACGACGGCGCCCGGGCGCTGGTCGAGGCGGGCGCCGACGCCATCAAGGTCGGCATCGGGCCAGGCTCCATCTGCACGACGCGGATCGTGGCGGGCGTGGGCGTGCCCCAGCTGACCGCCATCGCCGACGCCGTGCGCGCCGCCTCGGCCGCCGACGTTCCGGTGATCGCCGACGGCGGGATCAAGTACTCCGGCGACTTGGCCAAGGCGCTGGCGATGGGCGCGTCGGTCGCGATGCTGGGCTCGGTGTTCGCCGGCGTCGACGAGGCGCCGGGCGAGGTCTTCCTCTACCAGGGCCGTTCCTACAAGGCCTACCGCGGCATGGGCTCCCTGGGCGCCATGGGCCAGGGCTCGGCCGACCGCTACTTCCAGAAGGACGTCAAGGACGTCCTCAAGCTGGTGCCGGAGGGGATCGAAGGCCAGGTGCCCTACAAGGGCCCGATCGCGCCGATCCTGCACCAGATGGTCGGCGGCCTGCGCGCGGCCATGGGCTATGTCGGCGCGGCGGACCTGACCGAGTTCCGCAAGCGCGCCCGCTTCATCCGCATCACCGGCTCGGGCCTGCGCGAAAGCCACGTCCATGACGTGATGATCACCCGCGAGGCGCCGAACTACCCGAGCCCGGTTTGACGCCGAGGTGCGGAGGGCGCGTGCGTCATGCGTGACGGCGGGAAGCTCGCCGCGGCGATCGAGGTGCTGGCCGATATCGAAGCCCATCGGCGGCCGGTGCGGCTGGCGCTAAAGGCCTGGGGCGACCGCTCGCGATTCGCCGGCGCCAAGGACCGCGCCTGGGTCTCCGGCCTGGTGCTCGACGCGCTGCGCAGGAAGCGTTCGCTCGCCTGGCGCATGGGCGAGGAGGGCCCGCGCGCCCTGGCCTTGGGCGTGCTCGGCCTGTCGTGGTCCTGGCCGCTCGAGCGCATCGCCGAGGCGGCGGGGGACGAGCCGCACGGGCCGGGCCCGCTGACCGAGGCCGAAATCCAAGCCCTGACCGCGCCGCGCGACCTCGCCCAGGCGCCGGCCGCCGTGCGCGGCGACTACCCCGACTGGCTGGACGGCTCGCTGCAGCGCGTCTTCGGGGATGGGGCGGCGGAGGAGGCGACGGCGCTCGCCGAGCGCGCGCCCGTCGACCTGCGGGTCAATCTGCTGAAGACCGATCCCGAGCGGGCGTTGAAGGCGCTCAGCCCGCTGGCCGCCCAGCCGGCGGGCGTGCTTCCCACAGCGCTGCGCATCGCCGCGCCCGATCCTTCGGCCCGAGGCGGCGCGGTGGAGGCCATTCCGCAGTTCTCCAAGGGCTGGTTCGAGGTGCAGGACCTGGGCTCTCAGATCGCGGCGGCCTGCGCTGGCGAGGTCAAGGGCAAGCAGGTGCTCGACCTCTGCGCCGGCGGCGGCGGCAAGACCCTGGCGCTGGCGGCCGCCATGGGGAACACCGGCCAGATCTACGCCTATGACGCCGATGCGCGGCGGCTGACCGACACCGTGCGCCGGGGCGACCGGGCGGGCGTGCGCAACCTGCAGGTCCGCTCGCCGATCCAGCCCGATCCGCTGAAGGGCCTCGAAGGCCGGATGGACCTGGTGTTCGTCGACGCGCCCTGCTCGGGTTCTGGCTCCTGGCGGCGGCACCCGGACACCAAATGGCGGCTTACCCCCGAGGCGCTGAGCCGCCGCCTCGCCGACCAGGACGCGGTGCTGGACCTCGGCTCCGGCTTCGTGAAGCCCGGCGGCCGGCTGGTCTACGTCACCTGTTCGGTGCTGCCCGAGGAGGACGAGGACCGGGTGGCCGCGTTCCTGGAGCGCCACGAGGGCTTCGCGCGGCGCCCGGCCGTCGAGCAGCCGGAGCTCGTCGAACGCCTCACGCCCGAGGGATACCTGCGGCTGACGCCCAGGACCTCGGCCACCGACGGATTTTTTGTGGCCGTGCTGGAGCGCCGCGATGACCGGAAAGCCAATTCCAGCTAACGGAGCGCCATGAGCACCTCAGAGACCGCCCACGAACGCCTGCTGATCATCGACTTCGGCAGCCAGGTGACCCAGCTCATCGCCCGCCGCGTGCGCGAGAGCGGCGTCTATTGCGAGGTGGTCCCCTACACCAAGGCCGAGGCCGACATCGCGGCGCGCCCGCCCAAGGCGGTGATCCTCTCCGGCGGGCCCGAGAGCGCGCATCTGGAGGGCAGCCCGCGCGCACCGGAGCAGGTGTTCGGGCTGGGCGTGCCGGTGCTGGGCATCTGCTATGGCGAGATGACCATGTGCCACCAGCTGGGCGGCCGGGTGGAGAGCGGCCACGACCGCGAATTCGGCCGCGCCGAGATCGCCCGCGTCAAGGACAGTCCGCTCTTCGCTGGGCTGGACGCGCGCGAGCCGGTCTGGATGAGCCACGGCGACAAGATCGTCGCCATTCCCGCGGGTTTCGAGGTTATCGCGACCTCGGAAGGCTCGCCCTATGCGGCCATCGCCGACGAGACGCGCCGGTTCTACGGCCTCCAGTTCCACGCCGAGGTGGCCCACACCCCGCGCGGCGCGACGATGCTGCGCAACTTCACCCACCATATCGCCGGCTTCAAAGGCGATTGGACCATGGCCTCGTTCCGACAGGAGATGGTGGCCAAGATCCGCGCCCAGGTTGGCGACGGCAAGGTGATCTGCGGCCTGTCGGGCGGGGTCGACAGCTCGGTCGCCGCGGTGCTGATCCACGAGGCCATCGGCGACCAGCTGACCTGCGTGTTCGTCGACACCGGCCTGTTGCGCCTGAACGAGGCCGATCAGGTCGTCAGCCTGTTTCGGCATCACTACAACATTCCGCTGATCCATGTTGACGCATCGAAGGAATTCCTCGGCGCGCTGGCGGGCGTCTCCGACCCCGAGGCCAAGCGCAAGACGATCGGACGGCTGTTCATCGAGGTGTTCGACCGCGAGGCCGGGAAGATCGAGGGCGCGGCCTTCCTGGCCCAGGGCACCCTCTATCCGGACGTCATCGAGAGCATCGGCGGCGCGTCGCACGTCATCAAGAGCCACCACAACGTCGGCGGCCTGCCGGAGCGGATGAAGCTCAAGCTGGTCGAGCCGCTGCGCGACCTTTTCAAGGACGAGGTGAGGGCGCTGGGCGTCGAACTCGGCCTGCCGCCGGCCTTTGTCGGCCGCCACCCGTTCCCCGGCCCTGGGCTCGGGATCCGCATCCCAGGCGAGGTGACGCCGCAGGCCGTCTCCATCCTGCAGAAGGCCGACGCCATCTATCTGGAGGAGATCCGCGCCGCCGGCCTCTACGACAAGATCTGGCAGGCCTTCGCGGTGCTGCTGCCGGTGCGCACGGTGGGCGTGATGGGGGATGGCCGCACCTACGACCAGGTCTGCGCGCTGCGCGCCGTCACCTCCACCGACGGCATGACCGCCGACTTCTTCGAGTTCCCCTGGGAGGTCCTGGGCCGCGCCGCCACTCGGATCATCAACGAGGTGAAAGGCGTCAACCGCGTCGTCTATGACGTGACCTCGAAGCCGCCCGGCACCATAGAGTGGGAGTAGCTGGGCTTTAGAAGGTGTTTAGCGGGCGCCGCGCGATCAGGCTCCAGCGGCCGACCTCACATGGTCGATGAAGGCGCGCAGCTTGGGCAGCATCTGGCGTTTGCCGGGGTGGTAGAGGAAGACGCCCGGAGTCATGACGCTCAGGCCGTCTAGCACGGGCTCCAGTCTTCCTGCCTCCATCGGCGCCCGGGCGAGCGGACCGGGCGCCTGCGTCAGTCCCAAGCCCTGCATCGCAGCGCCAAGCAGGGTCGAGTAGTCGTGTGCGATCAGCGGGCCCGAGACGACCGTCTTGACCGTCTTGTCCCCGACCGCGAACGCCCAGGGCGCGATCGCTCCATCCGAGCGACGCATGCGCAGGCAGGCATGATGGCGCAGATCTTCCAACCGCTGCGGGCGGCCGTGCTGCGCGAGATAGTCAGGGCTGCCGACGACGACGAAGGGCAGTGGCGGCGTTAGCCGGACAGCGATCATGTCCGGCGCGATGAACTCGCCCAGGCGAATGCCGGCGTCGAAGCCTCCGGCCGCGATATCGATCAGATCTTCGCTGGCGGCGATCTCCAGTTCGATCTCGGAATAGGCCTGGCAGAAGGTCAAGAGCACGGGCTCCAGGATCAACGGCACGACGGCTCGGGGGACAGACAGGCGCAGGAGCCCGGTCGGCCGTCGGCCGAGGTCGCGCGCGGCCTCGCCGGCGGCGATCAGCTCCATGAAAGCGGGGCCGGCGCGGTCGAGAAATCGCTGGCCCGCTTCGGTCAAGCCGACGCTGCGAGTCGTACGGATGAACAGGGCCGCGCCCACCCGCGCCTCCAGGGCGCGCACCGCTTGGCTCATGGCGGAGGGTGTCACGCCGAGGTCGGCGGCCGCGCGACGGAAGTTGCGGCGCTTGGCGACCGCGAGGAAGGCTTCGACGCCTTCCAGCGCAGCCCGCCTAACTGTGTAGTTCTGCTTCATAAGTTGTGCAGATTACGCCGGATAGGCGCGTGGCGGTAGGCGGCCTAGGTGAAAGGCGGGAGCCCGGACCTTCCCGCCGGCGCCCGAGAGGAGCCCAACGATGCCGACCGAAATCCTCTTCCAGATCCACCTCGTTCTCGGCTACGTCGCGTGGCTGCTTTGCTTCGGGGCCTATGGCCTGCCTCGGCTCAGGTCGATGGACCGGTTGCGCGCGCACCATGCCATTGCGGCCTTGCACAGCTTCCGCTTCTTCGGTCTCGTCTTCCTACTTCCGGGCGTCGTCGGCCCGGACCTGCCCGCAACCTTCGCCGCCTTCGCCGCCTACGGCGACTTCGCGACGGGCGGGCTGGCCCTGTTGGCGATGCTCGCCGTCAAGATTCGGCCGCTGTTCTGGACGCTCGTCGTCGGTTTCAATCTCGTGGGCGTGACCGACCTCATCGTCGACTACTACCACGCTATCCAGGTCGGTCTTCCGGCGCATGCAGGACAGCTCGGCGCCGCGTACGCCATTCCGGTCATCTACGTGCCCCTGCTGATGATCACCCATTGCGTCGCGCTCTATTGGCTGATCCGTCCACAGCCTAGTGCGGCATGGTCGACGCGCCCACCCGGCGATCAGGCCGAAGCGCCTGCTCGTTGAACCGTCGTCCAGGTTCAATGTTTCGCGTTGTGATCGCAAAGCCGCCGGCGCTTTGCGCAGGCGCTTTAGGGCGTTGGCTGGCGCTAAGACAATTCGCTCAGCACCTTGCGCAGCGAGGCCTCGATCTGGCCGCCGCAATAGGCGTCGCCATAGTCATTGCGCGCCTGGGCGGCCAGCTTCGCCAGCGGCGGCAGGTCGGCGACCCGCCGCGTCAGCGCCGCCGTCACGGGCGCGGCCTGCTGCAAGATGGCGCCGATCGCAGGAAATCGGTCCGCCATGCTGGACCACAGGGTGGCGGTGACGACGTCTGCGACGCCCGGCGCCGCGCCGCCGAGCAGGAAGCCGGACTCCGCCTTCAGGCCATGGCGGCGGCCGGTTTCCTCCCAGAGCGACATCCACTTTTCCAGGCGCGGAACGAAGGCGCGCCAGCGCTTCTGGGTCCACATTTCGCGGCCCCCGTCCAAGGTGAGGTCGTCGATCATGTCGTTTGCATCGTTGACGATCTTCATGGTGAGGGCACGCAACGCCGGGGTGGCGGGCATGAGGTCCAGGGTTTCGCCGAGATAAAGGATGATGGCCGGCGTCTCGGCGATGGCGAAGTCCGCCTTCCTGTCGATCAGCAGGGGCGGGCCCATGAACGGCGCCGGCATCCGCTTCACTGGCCCTTCCATCAGCTTCGCAATGGCCTCGTCGCCGGCTTCGGTCCAGGTCTTTCCGGCGAAGGCGAGGACGGCGCGCACGAACTGGCCGCGGAACGGCACGGACCAGTAGTAGAGCTCGTAGTCCGACATCTTAGGGCTCCAGGTCGGTTCGAGACGTCGCTCGTCTTGGTCCTGCGCCTTGAGCCGCGAGCCGCCGAGCAGAAGATCGACCATCCGAACGGCCTGCCGCATCGGCGGCGGCCGAGCAGGCGTGCTCCCTATTCCTTCTTCAGACCCTTGGCGACGAGCGCGCCGGCGACGGCGAGCTCCCCGAACGCCGTATCTGGCGCGAAACGCGTGCTCCATACAAGCTGTCGGTTCGGATCCGCACGAGACGATATGCGCGTGACGCCGCAGCTGCGCGGGCTCGGCCACGTATGGGATTGCGAAAAGCCGCTGAAGAACTGACGAGGCTAGGCGTAAGGTTAGCCAAAGCGTGGCGGCATCGGCGCGGCGAAATGCTCAAGACAGACAATGAGCGCTGGCGGGTTGGAGACCTGACGATCGATATCGGCAGCCGGACCGTCTATCGCGGCCGCAGCCCCATCATCCTGCCGGACCTTTCGTTCAGGTTTCTTCTGGTGCTCGTCAGGTCGGCGCCGCGCGTGGTCTCCACCGATGATCTGCTGGAGCAGGTCTGGGCGGGCGTCTTCGTGAACGCCGAAACGGTTACTCAGCGCGCGAAGCTCCTGCGCGATGCGCTGGGCGACAACCCGAGAGAGCCGCGCTATTTCTCAGTGAGGCGCGGCGCGGGATATCAACTGATCCCGGCGCCGGTCAGGCTCGACGAGATCGGTGATCTGAAACGGCCGAGGCCGCCGCGGCGCTATGGGCCGGCGGTGCTGGCCGCGGTTCTCCTGGGCGTCGTTTCGGCCGTCGGGCCCCCGTCGAGCACGGTCTCGCAGGGCCAGGCGGACGCCGGGCAGGCCGCCAACCTGCGGGTTGCGGTGTTGCCGTTCGACAACCTCAGTCGCGATCCTTCCGACGCCTTCATCGCGCAGAGCATCCCGGAGATGGTTCTCGACCGGTTGTCCGCGGTTGGTGGCCTGACGGTCATCGCCCGCGATTCCGCCTTGCTGAGTTCGGCTGCGAAGGCGCCCGCCAGCGAAGCCGCGCAGCAGCTGCGGGCGGACTTCGTCGTCAAGGGGAGCGTCCAGCGCGTCGGGGCGACCCTGAGGGTGACCTGCTTTGTGGTGGACACCGCTGCGCAAACCCGCATCTGGTCCGAACGGTTCGACTGGCCGGTCGGCCGCATCTATGCCTTGCAGGATCGCATCTCCGAGGGTGTCGCGGCCTCGCTGGAAGGGCGGACGCGGATCGCCGCCGCCGTTCCGCAGCAGGCCAGGGCCGCCGCCCGCGACAGCGACGCCTATCTGGCCTATCTGAAGGGAAGGTCGCTGCTCAATCGCTTCACCGTCGCCGAGACCGACGCGGCGGCTGTCCAGTTCGAGCGGGCCGTGCGGCTGGACCCGGGATTTTCCGACGCGATGGTCGCCCTGTTCGACGCGAAGATGCAGGGCGCTCAACTTCGCGCGGATGACCTGGCTCCCTTTCGCGCCCGTTATGGGCCGCTGCTCGACAAGGCGCTGCGAATCGACCCGGATGCCGGACCCGGCCTTTTCGCCAAGGCGATGTGGTCGGACCGACCTTTCGAGGAACGCCTTGCGCTGTTCCGGCGGGCGGCGCAGCTCGATCCGAGCAACAGCCGCGGCCTGACCGCCTATGCGGAATTTCTCGATAGGGGCGGAACGGATGCGATCGGCGGAGTTCGGGCGCACGAACGTGAGGCGGAGGGGTCGATCGCTCGTGTGCTGGCGGTCGATCCGCTGTCGTCACGCGCACGCTGGTGGTCGGTCCAGCGCCGCTGGACCGAGATTCCGCCCGAACAGCTCGAGCGGGAAATGGCGCGCGAGCTTGCGACTGACCCACAGAACTACGCGCTCGCCGTTTTCCACGCCAGGAGCCGATGGTTCCTGCACGGCGAGACCGCCGAGGCGATCGAGAGCATCGAGCGCGCGATCGCCAGCGATCCGCAGCAGCCGTTGGGGCCGAACACGGCTTTCGCCCTCTACCTTGACGCCGACGATCCGAGCGCCGCGGGCGCGGTCGCCGCAACCACGCCGGCGACGCGGCAATCGTCTCGCATCCTGCTGGCGCAATACCGAGGTGATTGGTTGACGGCCGGATCGGCCGCCCTTTCCCTCCGCCGGTTCCCGTTCAACATGTACCAGACCTGGAACTGGGCGGAGGCGGTGCGCGACTACGCCCTGCAGACAGGGCAATACGACAGGGCCGCCCGGGCCATCGCTGCGCGTTACGGTTTCGACCTGAATGACCCGCGCACGATGGGACCCTCGCAGGTCAACTCCGCGCCAGCGCTCGCTCAGCTCCTCATGGCCAGCGGCCAGCGGGCCAAGGCGAACCGCCTGCTGGCCCAGACGGTGCAGTGGATCGACACCCACCCCGCCTACGGGATGGCTTTTCATCTCCGGGCGCGGGCGACGGCGATGATGCTGTTGGGCGAGCGCAAGGAGGCGCTCAGCAACCTCAGGGCGGCCTTCGAAACCGGCCATGACGTGCGCCACTGGTGGTACGTCGTCGACCGCGATCCCGTCTGGGCGCCCGTCCGCTCCGATCCCAGGTTCCTGGCGATCGCGGAGATGTGCCGTCAGAGGGCGCAGGTCCAGCGGCGAAAGCTCGACGCCTTGCGGCGCGCCGGCCAGGCCCCGGCGAGGCCGCAGGCGGCCTGATCAGGTCAGGCGCGAGCCGCGTCGCGCGGGCGTTCGACATGGCTTTTGGCCGGACTTTGGCGAAGCTTTGGTTGCGCTTCATCGTGGCCTCCCAGCTCACCCGGTAGTGTTCATGCGCCCCAGCCAAAGCAGGGGCGTCGCCATACTGCCTGCAGACAAGGGTGAGCGCGCGCCAATGGCCATTGTGACCGTGTCGAACGCCTACTTCCACATCACCCTGCCAAGCGGCGAGGATCTGCAGCAGCTCCCCGGCGGCTCTGAATTTCCCGGCGGGATCAAGGAAAGGACGCCGGAGCTCTATTTCGCCGATTTCGGCTATGGCGGGGCCTACCGGCTGTTCGGCGAAGGCCTCACCTACGACGAGTTGGGCAAGTTTTCCGGCGGCGTCATCACGGGCTGGGAGTTGGAGTGGTTCCCGGGGGAGGCGCGCTACGCGATCACGGGATTGGCCGTCCCCGCCGTCGCCTTAAGGGACGTCGGCGGCTGGGCGGATGTAGAGCATCCCCTCGACGATCCGACATACAACGCCGCGCCCATCGTCTTCGCCGGCGACGACAGCATGACCGGCGGCGCCGGCGGCGACAGGCTGGGCGGCTTCGCCGGGAACGATGTCATCCTGGCCGGCGGGGGCGCCGACACCCTCGCGGGCGGCGAGGGGCGCGATTTCCTGCGCGGCAACGCAGGCAACGATGTGATCGCCGGCGACGCGGACTTCGACGACGTCAACGGCAACGAGGGGAACGACACCTGTCACGGCGGCGCCGGTGACGACTGGGTGTCCGGCGGCAAGGACCAGGACCTGCTGTCCGGCGATGATGGCGCCGACATCGTCGTCGGCAACCTCGGCAACGACACCTGCTCCGGCGACGCTGGAAACGACACCGTGCGCGGCGGGCAGGGCGACGACAGCGTCGCCGGCGGAGACGGGAACGACTGGCTCTCCGGCGACCTGGGAATCGACACCCTCAGCGGCGGGGCAGGGGCGGACGTCTTCTACATTTCCGGCGGAGCGGGCTTCGAACGCGTGCTCGATTTCAACTTCGCCGAGGGCGACCGCGTGCAGATCGATCACGGCGTGGCCTACAGCGCGAACCAGGTCGGCGCCGACGTGGTGATCAGCTTGAGCGGGGGCGGCCGGATCGTGCTTGCGACGGTCGCGATGTCCTCGCTGGCGGGTGACTGGATCTTCGCGAGCTGAGGATCCGACGAGCAGTCTTGAACAAGGGCGACGCCTATGACGATCGTGAACCTCACCTATACGGACGCGAACGGCAGATTTGGCTTCTACGGCCCGCTAGTCCCTCCGCTTGGAGGGTCCACGAATAGGATCATCGAGGCTTCGCCGAGCCTCTACACGGTCGACGCCACGTCCTCCTATGATGGCTTCCACAGGTTCTTCGGCTCCGATTTCACTTACGACGCCGCGGGTCAGCTCACCGGTGGTGTCGTCACCGGCTGGGAAGTCTGGTCAGGGGGGGCGCCGCTCGGAGAGATGTGGTGGTCGATGACTGGCCTGTCGATTCCCGCGGCGGCTTTCGCCTGGACCGAGGGCAAGCCCCACCCTTATCCGAACGACATGTTGTTTGGGGGGCACGACAGCTTCATCGGCGGCGTCGGCGCCGACACCCTTCAGGGCGAGGCCGGAAACGACACCATTCTCGGTGGCGCCGGCGATGATCATCTGGATGGCGGCACGCCGCTTCTCTATGGCCTTGGGGGGCCTGACCCGGTCCGCGACGGCTCCAACTCCCTGCGCGGCGGCGATGGAAACGACCAGGTCACCGGTGGAGCGGCGTTCGACGACGTCAACGGCAATGCGGGGAACGACACCTGCCACGGCGCCGCCGGGGACGACTGGGTGTCCGGCGGCAAGGATCAGGACCTGCTGTCCGGCGACGAAGGCGCCGACATCGTCGTCGGCAACCTCGGGAACGACACCTGCTCCGGCGACGCTGGAAACGACACCGTGCGCGGCGGGCAGGGCGACGACAGCGTCGCCGGCGGAGACGGGAACGACTGGCTCTCCGGCGACCTGGGAAACGACACCCTCAGCGGCGGGGCGGGGGCGGACGTCTTCCACATTTCCGGCGGCGCGGGCGTGGAGCGGGTGCTCGATTTCAACCTCGCCGAGGGCGACCGCGTGCAGATCGGTTCCGATGATTTCATCATCCGCCAGGTCGACGCGGACACGGTGATCGAGATCGCCGATTGGGACGCGGGCGGCGGTACGATGGTGCTGGTCGGGGTGTCGGCGGAGACGCTGACCGGGTTTTGGTTGTTCGGCTGACATACTCGCCGCCGTCGTGCGTCGCGGCGAGCGGGCGGTTCAGCTTTCGCAGAGGGCACATAGCAGCCTTCCGCACGTTGCTCCACCGTGCGGAGGCAGCGGCGATGACCAGCGAAAGGAACCCGAAATTGCAGGCGAGCGGACACCAGTTGGCCGCGGAGACCCTGTTGCTCAGCTTCGGCTTCGATCCCACGCTCTCCGAGGGCGCGGTGAAGACGCCGATCTTCCTTACTTCCACCTTCGCCTACAGGACTTGCGAGGAGGGCAAGCTGCTCTTCGACTATATGAGCGGGCGCGTGCCCCTGCCGCCCGGCCTGCAGCCTGGGTTGATCTACACGCGCTTCAACAATCCGAACCTGCAGATCGTCGAGGAGCGGCTGGCGATCCTGGAGAAGGCGGACGCCTGCTCCGTCTTCTCGAGCGGCATGGCCGCGATCACGACGGCGCTGCTGGCCATCGTCGCGCCCGGTCAGGTCGTGCTGCGAAGCCGGCCGCTCTATGGCGGCACCGAGACTCTGTTCGACAGCCTGCTGGCCCGCCTGGGAATTAAGAGCGTGAGTTTCCGCGACGGCCTCGACGCCGCCTCGGTGCGCGAGGCGGTGGAGCAGGCCCTGGCGCTCGGACCGCTGACGGCCATCTTCGTCGAAGCCCCCGCCAATCCGACCAACGCCGTCGTCGACCTGCAGCTCATGAGCGGCATCGCCCGGGATGTCTCGCAACGACAGACGGAACGCTGTTGGCTGGTGGTCGACAACACCCTGCTGGGACCGCTGCATCAGGCGCCGCTGGCCCACGGCGCCGACGCGGTCGTCTATTCGCTGACGAAGTACGTGGGCGGCCACAGCGACCTGATCGCCGGCGCGGTCCTCGGCCCCCCTGAGCTGATGACCAAGGTCCGGGCGCTGCGGAACACGATCGGCAACCAGCTGGACGTGCACAGCGCCTGGATGCTGACGCGCTCGCTCGAGACCCTGCGCCTGCGGATCGACCAGGCCTTCGCCAACGCCGCCGCCGTGGCGGCGTGGCTCGCGTCTCATCCTCGCGTGGAGGCGCTGGCCTACCTTGGCGCCTTGCCGCCGGGTTCGCGCGCGGCCGAGGTGGTCGCCAGACAGTGCGGCGGGTTCGGCGCCACCTTCTCCTTCGTCGTCGGGGGCGGGCAGGCGGCGGCGTTCCAGGTGCTGGACCGGCTGAAGGTGTTCAAGCTCGCCGTCAGCCTGGGCGGCACCGAATCCCTGGCCTGCCATCCCGGCAGCACGACGCATTCCGGCGTCCCCGCGGCCGAGCGGGAGGCGCTCGGCGTCTCGGAAGGCATGATCCGGCTTTCGATCGGGCTGGAGGCCCCCGAGGACCTGATTTCGGACCTCAGCGAGGCCCTCGCCAGCCTCGACGCCTAGCCTTCGCCGTCAATGACCCGGCGGACGATAGTCGCGCGCGACGCTCTGCGCCTTTTGGAGGACGCCCGCCATCTCGGCGGTGGTGAGCGCGAGGCTGGTCGTCAGGTTGGTCACCGCGCCGGAGCCGCCCGCCGCCAGCATGGCGCTCAGCACTTCCCGCTCGCTGGGCGATTCCGCGATGAGCAGGAAGTCGGTGTCGCCGGTCGTGAAATACATCTGCACCAGCTTGGCTCCGGCTGCGGTCAGTAATGCGCTCACGGCCTCTGATCGATCCGACGCCTTGGCCACGAGGCCGGACAGGCCCTGGGACGTGTAGTTTCCTCGCGTGATGTAGAACGGCATGACGTCCTCCCTCATTCGCTCAGTTGTCGACGCTGCGATGGGACGCCGGCCGAGAGGGCGTTCATGGCGGTCTGCCGCCCAACGGCCGCGCACCGGTGGTGAAGTATAGTCCCTTCGCCGTTCTCGTTCGCTCACCAATGTCGCCGTTGGGCGTCCTGGAACCCGGGTGCGGCGCGGCCATTCCCCTCATCAGGAGAATTGGCATGGCCGACAACAAGGAACATATCGGCGAACCGGACCGGAGCCGGGTTTCGGGCCGCGAGGACTATGAGGTGCGCCACTTCGCCGAGGCGATCGGCCTCGACGTCGAGAAGGTCCGGAAATTGATCGAGCGGCATGGCGCCAACCGGGCGACGCTGGAACGCGAAGCCCGTAAGCTGAAAAGCCACTGACCGACGGCGGCGCCTGCCCATCGGCGGGCTGCTGCGTCCCGCAACGTACCGAACGCGTGCAGCTTTGGGCTTCGACCACCGCCAGGCGCGCCGCCGCTGTTGGAGGCGAGGCCCATCCCCGCTTGTATACCGCGGGAAGCATCGGTGGGCGGATGGTAGACAGCGACGAACAGACCCGGATCATGACGGTGGCGGGCCGCCTGTCGCTGATGTCCGACGAGCGGGTCCATTTTCTCGAACTGGTCCACGGGCTGGACGGGCGCCGATACGTGGTCGACGCGGTCGGCTCGACCCTGGGCCGCCGGGCGCCGGCCGACATCGTGCTGGCGGGTTCCGAGATTTCCCGCGCCCATTGCCGGCTGGCGGTCCGGGACGGCGAGCTCTGGGTCAGGGATCTGGGATCGACCAACGGCACCTTCGTCAACGGCGAGCGGCTGGGCGGCGCGGTGGTGCTGCCGGTGGGCGGGATCCTGCAGGTCGGCGCCCAGCTGGTGAAGCACGAGTGCCGCTCCAGGCGCGAATACGTGGAGTCGGACGAGCTGAACCGCGACTTGTCGACCGCCAGCGCCTATGTGGACGCCCTGCTGCCGCCGAAGATCCTCGAAGGTCCGATCCGCGCCGACTGGTGGTTCAAGCCTTCGGCCAAGCTGGGCGGCGACGCCTTCGGCTATGCGCCGCTGCCGGACGGCCGGTTCGCCGCCTATCTGATGGACGTCTCCGGCCACGGCGCCGCCGCCGCCATGCACACCGTGGCCGTGATGAACGTGCTGCGCCAGCGCGCCTTGCTGATGGTGGAGGACGGCGAATTCGCCTGCCTTTGGGCCGGCGACAGCCGCGTCTATCTGGCGAGGGGCGGCGCGCTCACCCAGCTCACGCGCGATCACAGCCTGGTTCAGGACCTCGTCGACATGGGCGAGCTCGACCCGGCGGACTCCGCGAGCCATCCGAACGGCAACATCATCATGCGCGCGGTCGGCGCGGACCCGACGCTCAAGCTGGACGGGGTGCGGGGCCAGGTGCTCGCCGGAGACGCCTTTCTTCTGGCCACCGACGGGCTGACGCGCCTGGCCGGCGACGCGGAGATGCAGCAGGGTTTGGCGGCTGAACGGCTGGAAGCCTCGGCCGATCGCCTGCTCGACGCATGCCTGGAGCGCGGCGCCCCGGACAACGTCTCGTTCATTCTGCTCCGGGCGCGTTGAGGCGAGGCGCGAGCCTGCGCCGTCCTCACGCGGCGGGGGGCGGCGTTTCCCGCGCCCACAGCCGCGCAGCTTCCAGCTCGTCCGGCGGGAAGGTGCGGATCTCGACGTGGGTGAAGGCGGCGAAGAAGCGGGCCAGCGGGCCGATCCAGCCCTTGTCCGTCACGACGGCGCAGCGACCGAACTTGTCGAGATGCGAGACGCTGTAGCTGAGGTCGCGCCACCACAGGCTGGGCGGCATCGTCCCGATCCGCCGGATGACTTCGACCGCGTTGACCCGGCCGTGGCGGGCGACGAGGGTTTCGATCGCCTGAACGGCCGCTTCGAAGTCCGCTCTGCTGATGTCGCCGTCGACGGTGATTTCGATCACGCCCGCCGCCGGATCGGTCGCAAGCTCGAGCATGCCCAAGGCTCCGTTTCCGGGCTCCTGCGCCGCAGCGCAGGGCTCGCCGCAAATCTAGAGCGGGACTCCATTAGACGGAACCGTATCCGGCGTTGAGGAAGTAGTTGGCGCACTCCTGGGGGCTGAAGAGGTCGAGGAGTTGGCCGGCCTTGCGCCACGTGGCCTCGACGTCCCTTGGCTGGGCCTTGCGCATGAGGTGTTTGAGCTTGGCGAAGACCTGCTCGATGG